>Ga0315310_10000321_pt1 | contig 30891 bp, 28 predicted proteins | sample TDP5_MG_FD_203630 | JGI IMG/M metagenome (GOLD analysis project Ga0315310, IMG submission 203630) | Freshwater sediment microbial communities from Lake Towuti, South Sulawesi, Indonesia - TDP5 | ecosystem: Environmental > Aquatic > Freshwater > Lake > Sediment | place: Indonesia: South Sulawesi...
AGATCGGCTCAAGATTCTCTGGCTCCGAGCTTGGGTGCGCATCCCAAAGAAGCATAAAGGGAAGTCCGCAGTTCTGAGTCTTAAGAACATGAGGCCTGGAACATACAAGCTCTACGTCAATGGTGCCGTCAGATCTTTTTCGAGCTGGACCATGAGTGCATCTGGTTTGGCAGGGACGGTTGACATCGACATAACCGAATCAGTAAAGCTGGGGGAACCAAACCTTCTAGCTTTGGCCCTTTACACAATGAATGCTCTCCCAACACCCTTGCCCCGAAGCTTTCCCGAACTAGTCATCTACGGTCACAGAATCGAGGGAGATTGGAAGGTAACAGAAGGCTTACATGGTGAACGCGAAAAGTGGTTCTCACCTGAACTAGACGACTCAGACTGGGAAGAGGTCCAAGCTTTCAGGTTACAGAAAGATCTAAGGTCACCTTTCAACGGGATCATCTGGTATAGGAAGAGATTCAGACTCAAAGGCGATCCGGAGTATGTCGCTCCCCTAAGGCTCACTCTCAATGAGGTCAAGTCGAAGTGCCTGATATATCTGAACGGGCATTTGGTCGGACGATATGCCGATATCGGTCCTCAGAAAGATTTCTACTTGCCAGAGCCTTGGCTGAAGCAAGAGAACGTACTTGCATCAGCTGTTGAGTGCTTCGAAAGAGACGGAATGACTGGTGACATAGTAGTCTCGCCTTACTACGTTAGGGAAAAGGCGGAAATCAGAATCGAACTGGGATGACGATGCAAAACGAACTACCAGAGAGATATACTGCTTTGCCCATCTCTTATAGGCGAAGGAGGCTAAGCGTTGAAGCTAATCTACGTAGTAATTGACGGCATGGGAGACCTGCCGATCAAAGAACTGGGCGACCGGACGCCTCTCGATTTTGCTGAAACCCCTCACATGGATTTCCTAGCGAGCAAGGGGAAACTCGGACTTATGCGTACCGTGGGAAAGCAGATAGCGCCTGAAAGCGATGTGGCTGTGATCTCGATTCTCGGCTACGATCCCTACAGGTACCATGTCGGAAGAGGACCACTTGAGGCTTACGGCTCCGGCCTAGAGATGGAGAACGGAAACCTTGCCTTGCGATGCAACTTTGCAGCACTTGGTCAGGGAAGAACAATCATTGATCGAAGGGCCGGAAGGGACCTCACAACAAGAGAAACTATGGAACTAGCTGACGCAGTTAACAAGCAGGTCAAGCTGGAGTCCCATCCGGCAGAGTTCGAGTTCAAAAGTACACTTGGGCACAGAGGGGTCTTGGTAATTCGAAGCAAGAGAAAGAGATCTCTTTCCGGGGGGGTAACGAACACTGACCCGGCCTATGAACGGGTCGCTGGGCTAGGCGTGGCAAAGACGGCTGTTGAGCTGGTTCTGAACGATTGTCACCCTCTCAAAGACACCGAAGCTGCAAGGCTGTCCGCAAGTCTTGTGAACGAATTCACCCGCAAGAGTCATGAAGTCTTAGACCAGCACAAAGTGAACTTGAGACGCGCTGCTGAGGGGAGGATGAAGGCAAATGTCATACTGACACGAGACGCTGGAGACCGGTTGCCGAGGTTCTTCAGCATTAGCGAACACTACGGCGTCAAGTTCGCATGTTTGGCAGATATGCCTGTTGAAAGAGGCATCTCTAGATTAGCTGGAATGCATCTTGTTGAGCTTCCACCGCCTTCCGGCAACACCAAAGCGGACTGTAAGCTAAGAGCGAGCAGACTATTGGCCATTCTTCGAGACTTCGACTGTTTCTACATCCATCTTAAAGGTCCTGACGAGCCAGGGCACGACGGTGAATGCGAACGCAAAGCACAAAGCATCGCTGACATAGACAGGTATTTTTTGGGAGACCTTCTGCCCAGAATAGTGTTAGAAGAGACTCTTATGTGTATCACAGCCGACCATTCTACCCCTTGCCAGCTCAAGGCGCATAGTGACGATCCTGTGCCGCTGCTTATATCTGGATGCCGGACGAAACCCGATGGAATCAGGAGTTTCTCTGAAAAAACCTGCGCTAAAGGAAGCCTAGGCATGCTGGAAAAAGGGACTCAACTCATGCCTATGCTCATGCGTTTCCTAAAGGAGAGCAAAGACCCCTTTTAGCTTTGGACATCATCATGCATTAACGAGCTCAAGCGACTGGGCAAGAAGCCTTTATTAGATCCGGGAACCGACTATCTCCTCTGACGGCGGGTCTTAGGCGGGGGGCTAGGGGTCCCTTGAGAGGCTACGTGAGCTTCATCCGTAAATCCCCTATACGACGGGCCGAGATCCGAGGCGAGGCTCAGAAGATCATGGGGCGCCTTAGCCGTCCATCTATGAGCATCCGTCCTCTTGGGCTGACGGTCGCGGGAGTGTCCTTCGTAAGGAGGACGCAAATGCGTTTGCCAGGTGAATCTGGCCAGGACCGGGAGGGAGCAACCTAAGCTTGGACGTTCAGCGCTCAGAGGGGTGCGGGTGTGAGTGAAGAGGCTGAAGGAACCCTTTGAACACTATGCGTCGGACCCCGGTGACCCGCCGTCTCGATACGAAGGCTTTCTTTCTGCGCAAGCTCAGAAGGGGGCATGTCAAGAGCCTATCTTCTTCCCATTCGTTGGTGAGCTCGCGTATTCATTGCTGCTTCAGTCTGTGCAGCAATTGACAGGTTTGACATGTCATCCCTGTCGTGGGTTCGCCACAGGTTTTGCACTTCTTCAGTGACATGTTCTTGGCTGTTCTTTTGACTGCTTTCCGGATCCTTTCCGTTGAGCTGTAGGTCGTGTACTTCGTGCCCGGATGCTTCTCTTCGAGTCTATTCAGAATACGGCGCACGTCGTTTCTCAGTGCGTCTGCGGCATATGGGCAAGGCATCTCTTGGAATGGTATATGCTTCAGATGGGCATAAAAAGCGACCTCTCTCTCAAGGACTTCGCTCATGGGTTTCACTCTTGGGACGAAGCTCGCTTCTGCCAAGTCGGACACAGACTCAGACCTGAATATTCTGGACGAGTCTCCATGGATAATGTTCAGAAGGAAGGTTTGCACTTCGTCATCCAAATTATGAGCTGTGGCGATCTTGTCTGCTTTAGCTTCTCGTGCTGCAATGTTTAGAGCTCGTCGTCTCAGGACGCCGCAGTAGGCGCAAGGCGTGAGCCTTCTGCCTTTTGTTTTCTCTACCACACCGTCCATAGTGCATCCAAAGAGCTCCTTGAAAGACACGATGATATGCTCGACGCCGAGATCTGCGCAGTTTCTCGCCGCTATCCCTATGGCTTCGTCCCGGTAGCCCGCTATCCCCTCATCGACAGTGATGGCGCACAACGAAACCTTCGGAAAGCTCTGTTCAATCTTGGACAGAATATGTAGGAGGCTGACGCTGTCTTTTCCTCCTGAGACTGCAATAGCTATCCTGTCGTCGATCTCAAACATATCATACTTGCCGATTGTAGTCCGAACCTTTCCCTCGACAGACCGGAGGAAACACCTCTTGCAGAGCCTCTCCCCGGAGTGACGACGGGCGTAGATGGGCTCTATCCGTATGCATACTGAACACCTAATCATGCTCCTTTCCATCCAGAGCAGGAGATGCTGACCATAGGGCTTTTGCTTGGCGCAGGATTGCGTCGTTGATCTCTATGCGTAACCTTCATCAACAGTCTCCTCAGCTTTCCGTCACGGCGAGGGCGTATTTAAGTAGTTGCATTAGAGGGCTCCAAAGGATACTTTTGGGCTTTTCTGCCGAAAACATAAAGGCGTCGCGCGGGGATATCCTATGCAAGAGAATGCACCCACAGAATGGAGACGCCTAGACTTGGCCAAGAAGCCCTTGACACGCGCTGAGAGGCTCGAAGTGGTCTACAGCGAGAAGCACTGGAAGCTGCTTAATAACTTGAGAGCTCGCGCAGCTGAAGTGATGGTAGCTCTTAGTCGGTCTCATATACACTCTGTAACCCATGGAAGCATAGCGAGAGGCGACGTCTCAGCTAGGAGCGATGTTGATGTTTTCATTCCAGAGATGACTTCCTCCTTCGCAATAGAAACAGCGCTTGAAAGGGCTGGCTTCCCGATCAGTAGACGAGTTCTCGTTCAAGCCACACCTACCTACTCCCTCAAAGGCTTCATCGAGATCGATGATAGGAGATGCGTCTCCTTTTCCTTGTCAAGACTGCGGAAGACAGAAAGAGAATTCTACAGGTTCGGCGGAGAAGCCGTACTTCAGACTCTGAAGGAAAATACCCGAGTTCCAGGCGTCGACAAGAGACTCATGCTCATAGAGCCAACAGCCAGTGGGCACGTGGAAAGCTCGGTCATCGCAAACGAAGAGATAGTCGCTAGCATCTTGGGCATCTCCGTTGATACTGTTCTGAACAGGGTTCACGTGCTTCTTCGCCGAGACAAGGTGGGAAGAACGGGTCTCTTCATCGAAAGAGATCTGACGCCTGACGAGACATTTGATTCTGTTCTGAAGAAGCTCGAGGACGAGAAACCTTCAGTCCGCAGAAGGCTAAGAACAGTCTGAGAAAGCAGCAACCACCTCACGCAAGGATATCGTGAAGGAAAACTTTCATAGGACCAAACTTCCCGCCATAGTTGCCTGCCGATATTCTGACGATGCCTGGAACCTTAACTGCAACTCTTATGCCTTCAGCCATGGCTTTCTTGATACAGTCTAAGTTAAGCCCGTTTACCACGATCTCGTAAACGCTGTTGGCGTCCTTGGGAACCAAGCTATCGGGGATCTTCTCTTTAAGTTTGGGACAGAAGGGATGATTTGTTGAAGCTGGAAGCTTGTACTTTAAAGACCCAACCTTTGAGCCAGACCTACAGACTCCGCCCGGGAAGGGCATGATCACGCCTTCCACTTTGCTGCGGATCGACTCGACAGCTTCCTCTGCTGCTTTGAGCCCTGATGGCATGTCCTTGGCGAAGATGAGAAAGTTTCCTCCAGCGACTGCTTTTGCCGTGCCGAAGCTGCTTTCAACGATGAACTCACCCTCCATCACTGGGATACGCCAGACCGTTCTGCCCGCAAGCTCGTCTTTCTTCTGGAAACCATCGCCAAAGAAGCGGAGGCTTCTGCCTACCTTCAATCTCCGAGTAGCCTTGGGCAGACCGTTAAAGGCCGCTGTTGTGGGGCAAGTCATCACGCACTGGCCGATCCTCGCGATCATCTGCTTCTTGAGGTCCCTTCGGCTAGTGTGGTATATCTGGATAAGAGTACCAATCCTGCCATCTGGAGTTTCGCTGGCAGGCACAAGGCGTTCTATGCCCGCCTCAGCTGGTGAGCCTATGATTGATGAGCCGTACCCTGTGGCGACCTTGGCCGCTGTCAAGGCCCACTTCTCGTTCTGAGCGGTTATCAAAACCCTCCCAACCCACATTTCAAAGAGCTCTGCGAACGTGTCTTCAACCTCGACGCCATTAAGATCAAACATATGCCGCACCTCAGCGATACGTACCCTGGATCCGCTAGATTCATGACACAACTTTGGCGTAATGGTACGTGCGCCAACCTTTTAAGTTTAGTGACGTGGAAAAGTATCGTAAAGCTGAAGTACTCAGAGTCACATATTGTCCGTTGGGAGCGTCTCAACCTTTATGGCCAAGTGGGAAAGAATCAAGTATAAGCCGATACCAGTGCGAAACCTGCTCGTGGAGATGAAGAATCTTTCTGAGATCATGCTTGACCTGGCTTATTCTGCGGCCCTTTTCAACAGTAAAGAGCTCGCCAAGGATGTCTTGGAGCTGGAACAACGAGTTGACACATTGGCTTACCTCCTTAGGATGAACACGATGATAGCGGCCAGAGACGCCAGAGACGCCGAGTCCCTTATCGGCGTGTCCATTGTTGCGTCGTCCACGAACAAGATATCAGATGCGGCAGGCGATATAGCCCACATAGTGCTGCGTGAGATAGGCATCCACCCCCTAGTTAGAGAAGTGTTCAAGAAGGTTGAGGAGAACCTCGGCAGAACCGAAATCAAACCCAACTCCGTACTAGTGGACAGAGCGCTTGAGGATCTTGAGTTGGCTGCTAGGATGGGTGTCGACATAATTGCTATACGCAGAGGGGAGGAATGGGTGATCAACCCCAAGCCGCATGAACTGATACTCAAGGGCGATGTGCTCATAGCTCGTGGAACTCCTGATGGCATCGAAGAACTCAATGAGCTTGCAGCGGGCATATCACAGGAATGGGTGGATTGAAGGCAATGGCAGAGAACCACTTCCAGAAGATAGTCGACACTCTTGTTGTGCTGAAGGATACTTCAGAACTCATGCTGGACCTTGCATACTCGTCTATCCTCTTGAACAACCGCGAATTGGCGCAGGATGTTCACGAACTCGAAGAATACATGGACAACCTTCATACTGAGCTTGAGTTCATGGTCCTTTCGAGCGGCTTCAAACCAGAGGAATCAAAAGACTTTCTCGGCTTGATAAGGCTTGGCGTCGTAACTGAGCAGATAGCGGACGCGGCAGCCGAGATTGCTGAGGTCGTTCTTTATGGACTTGAACCCCACCCTGTCCTAAAGCTCGCAATCGAAGACGCTGAAGAGACTGTGACATCAGCCCGAGTCTCAGAACACTCTGTGCTTGCTGGTAAGGCTCTGAAGGAGACCAGGGTCGCTGACGAAACCGGCATGTGGGTGCTCGCAATCAAACGAGGAAAGATGTGTATTCACCCTAAGCCAAATACGGTGATAGAAGCCGGAGATGTCCTGATCGCCTCAGGGTATGCCGAGGGAGAAGATGATTTCAAAAGGTTAGCTTCGGAGAAACGAACCCCTAGGATAGCGCCGAGCCATCCCAGCAAGCGACGTGTGCCTTGAGTCCAATCGAAGCTCGTGCCAACACTTATGCCTTAGTAATTCTTTCGAGTGAAACATGTTCTTGGTGATGATCGACACCGTGCATCGGTAGGTTGATAAATTGGTAGATGAATCTCTATGACAAGCTTAGCTGAGGGTTGAGTTGAAAGTCTTAGTCGTGACTGGAAGGACGATAGATCAGGGCTGCGGGAAGGAGTCTGGTAAGCTCTCAGAAGAATACATGGGCAACGTTGCTCTCTGCGAGATAAACCCAGAAGACATGGACAAGCTCAAGATACGAGACGGCGGAAACGTAAAGGTTACTACTAGATACGGCTCAGTCGTAGTTAGAGCGAAGAAATCACGGAGAACAAGAACTCCTAGCACCGTCTTCATTCCTTACGGTCCATGGACTAACACGGTCTTTGCATCAGCGACTAACGCCACGGGCATGCCCTTGCTAAAAGGTGTGGAGGCGGATATCGAGGCCACAGATGAAAAGATTCTGACTCTGCACGAACTCCTCAACCAGTCATATAGCAAGTGAAGGCATTCTGGAAGGGACCATCATTGCCGGTTGTGTCCGGGGTTGTCTGTCCCGTCTGTGGATGTTGCTGCGACGATATCGAAGTAACCGTAGAAAACGAACGAATAGTCGAAGTAAGAAACGCCTGCGCCATGGGTGCAGCGAAATTCGAGAGCTTTGGCAACCACCGGAACACAACTCCCCTCGTTAGGAAGAACGGAAAGCTCGTTGAAGCTTCGCTTGACGAATCCATAGCAAAGGCAGCGGAGATTCTCGCAAAGGCTTCTTACCCTATTCTCTATGGTTGGAGCTCAACCAGTTGCGAAGCCATAAGAACTGGCTTAGAGTTGGCTGAACAGGTGGGTGGCCTCATAGACAACACTTCGACGATCTGTCACGGCCCGTCGATTCTCGCCGTGCAAGATGTGGGCTTGCCGGCGTCCACTCTAGGGCAAATACGGCACCGAGCGGACCTCATCATATACTGGGGAAGCAACCCTTGGAGTGCCCACCCTCGCCACATGGAGAGATACACTGCTCTTACCGAAGGAAGGTTCCAGAAGAGCGTCTGGAGAGGACTTCTGCTCCGTGTGCAAGCAAGCTCAATCAGCAAGAGAATCCTGAGAGTCGCCGAGCTAGTTCTTAAGCGCGGCTCCCATCGCTTGCCTTCCGATGTGAGCGCACCTCAACAGGCTCTCTCAGCAGAAGAGAGAAAGGTAATCGTCGTGGATGTTCGAAGAACACGTTCAGCCGACCTAGCCAACTACTTCGTCCAAGTCGAGCCTGGGAAAGACTTTGAAGTTCTTCAAGCGCTTCGAGCACTGGTCAGGGACGAAGAGCTCGATGCCGAAGAAGTCGGGGGAGTTCCAGTCGAAACCCTTGAAGAGATAGCTGAGGTTATGGTCAACTGCAGGTTTGGCGTTATCTTCTTCGGACTGGGACTCACAATGAGCCGCGGGAGAAACCGCAACGTTGAAGCAGCGATCAGGTTGGCTAGAGACCTGAACAAGCGGACGAAATTCCTCATCATGCCCATGAGGGGACACTTCAACGTCGCTGGAGCGGACACTGTCTTCACCTGGCAGACAGGTTACCCATACGCTGTCGACTTCTCCCATGGTTACCCTCGCTACAACCCCGGAGAGACCTCGGCTGTCGACGTGCTGAGCCGTGGAGACTCGGACGCGGCGCTTGTTGTAGCATCCGATCCCGTCTCAAACTTCCCTAGGGAGGCTGTGGCCAATCTGGTCAGAAAGGAATTGATAGTTGTTGATCCTCATCTTTCCGCCACAGCATTGATGGCTGACGTAGTGATCCCGTCAGCCCTTGTAGGGATTGAGGCTGAAGGAACGGCCTACAGAATGGATCACGTCCCGCTGCCGCTGAAGAAAATCGTTGATCCACCTGAAGGCTGTCCACCAGACGAGAAGATACTGGGCATGATACTGAACGAAGTACGACGAATCAAGAACTCGGAAATCTGACGCGTCTCGGAAGAACGACTTGGGATGATCCGTCGTCCCAGCATCAAGGAAGCGCAGAGAGAAGAGCAGATCGGGCCTTTGTTACATCGGTCACAGATTGGAAGGGACTGGCGTCAGAGGAGAGATGTCGTAGATCCCGTAAGGCCTGTAGCTTCGAGAAAAGATTTTAACTGTCTACTAGAATAGTGAATCTCGCCTTGAGATGTTGCCCACCGCATTTGAGCGAATGTCTCGGCTTCTCGAAGATTTCGTTCAGCTAGAATCGCAAGATAGGCGTGTTGCAGGGATCCTTGTTTTTGGCAGCTTCGTCAAGGGGAAGGTACGCGCGACAAGCGACCTTGACCTTCTTGTATTGCACAGGGATATCGATGAATATTCTAGGACAAGACAGATCAAGAATGGTACATACTTTGAGGTTCACAGATGGCCTCTTGCCACGTTTGCCAGACCGTTTTCTGGCCGGTCTGGAGGTGCATTTCAGGACGCTTTCTGCTTTGAAGTGATGAGAAATGGACGGATACTATATGACCCGGAAGGGGTCTTGCAGAGGTTCAGGATATACGCCCAGACACATAGACTGCCTTTGTCTCATGCAGAATGGTTTGTCCAGAGAGCCCAAAGGAACCTAAGACTTGCAGACAGTCTTCTCAAAGCTGCAGAATTGGAGGGTGCCGAACTTGAGTTGAGGAAAGCTGCTGAAGAACTTGCTAGAGCCGTACTACTTGAGAACGATGTTCTTGAGTTGATTCCGCCAAAGAACCTTGTTCCTAGCTTGAGAGATAAGGCTTCAGGTTTCTACGGGACATTTCGGGCAGTTCATAACATAGAGAAGATCGATGTCGAAGATGTAGAAGTAGCCATTCACGAGGTTTCGCACTGGGTGGACAGAACAGCTGAAGAGATACGCTGTCAAGGCAGACAAGACTTGCTGAAGCTAGGTAGCACAGTCCATGGTTCACGGACCGAACTGCTTAACGCAAGAGACTGCCTGGAGAATGGAGACATTGAAGCAGCCGTCCTCGAGGTGAGGTACTCAGCGATGCTCTTGGCATCTTTCATTGTCACCATGATTCAAGGCTCTGGAAGTGGCTCGCAATCGAGAACCCAAAGTGACAGATATGTTCTGCTAGCTCGAAGCAGCCATCCTTTCGCGGAGACTCTCAAAGCCATCATGAATTTCTCACGCGACAAGACCAAGCTCCGCAAGCATATCGATGCCTTGGAGGATGCTGCTGGAAGCCACTAGAGAATTCCTCAGGGACTTCCCGAAAGGTATTGCGAGGTTGTTCTCCATTGCGCTTAAGTAATGGAGGCTACATTCTCACTTGCTGATACTCGGAGGTGCACCGCGCTCGGAAAGGTTCTGGTCACTGCAGCGTGGCCGTACATCCAACACGTGCTTCATCTAGGGAACCTCTTGCCTATCCTCTCGGCCGATGTGATTGCCAGATATCACCGACTTAAGGGAGATGAAGTCCTTTTCGTGAGTGGATCGGATGTGCATGGAACACCTATAGAAGTTGAGGCTGTAAGACAGGGAATCTCGCCCAAGGAACTGACAGAACGAAACCACCGGGCAGTGTCTCAGTTGTTCGAGAAATGGGCGATCTCCTTCGACAACTACACCCACACGGAAAGTGCTGTCCACAAGGAATTCGTGAGAGACTTCCACCGCAAAGTAGAGAAAAACGGATACGTCTTCACTCAAGAGACCGAGCTGCCATACTGCAAGAAATGCGAACGGTTTCTGCCCGACAGGTTCGTCGAGGGCACATGCCCATACTGTGGGGACAAGGGTGCCAGAGGAGACCAGTGCGAACAGTGTGGCAGACTTCTAGACCCAACAAAGGTCATAGAAGCCCACTGCACAATCTGCGGAACACGACCCGCTTTCCGCTACGTAATCCACTGGTACTTCGACCTCCCAGTGTTCGCTGAGCGACTTCTAGCGTTCATTGAGAACAACAAACAGCTTCCTGACAATGCCCGCAACTTCAGCCTGAACTACATTAAAGAAGGGTTGAAGCCACGACCTTTGACTAGAGACAGTGAATGGGGGATACCTGCGCCTTACAACGGCGCTGATGGCAAGACCCTCTATGTCTGGTTCGAGAACGTTCTGGGCTACATCTCGGCGACGATCGAATACTTCATTAGGCACGGGGTCCCTGAGAAGTGGAGAGAATACTGGTTTGACAAAGACGCGAAAACCCTCTTCTTCATAGGCAAGGACAACATCCCCTTTCATACACTGATTTTCCCAGCGCTCTTGCTCGCTACTAACGAAGGGTACAACCTTCCGTGGAACATAAGCACAAACGAGTTCCTGAACTTCGAGGGACAAAAGTCATCAAAGAGTCGCAGAGTCGGAGTCTGGATTGACGAAGCCCTTGAGACATTCCCAGCTGACTATTGGAGATACACGCTCATCGCAATACGCCCTGAGACCAAAGACACAGACTTCACTTGGAAGACGTTTCTCGAGAAAGTGAACTCAGACCTTAACGATACTTTGGGGAACTTCGTTCACCGCACGCTCAAGTTCATCAACAGCTACTACAAAGGGAGGATTCCTGAACCCAGCGAACTAGACGGCCTTGACAATCAAACACTCCAGTCAGTTCACAAGACCTTTGGGGAAGTAGATAGAGCGTTACAGGGGATCCTACTGCAGACAACGGTCCGCCAAATCATCGAGCTGAGTCGCGAAGGAAACAGGTATCTCAACGAGAAGAAGCCTTGGAAGACCAGCAAAACAGACCCGAAGTCGACTGCGAACACCTTGTTTGTTGCAGCTCAGATCGTCAGCGCTCTTTCAGTGTTGATTGAACCGTTCACGCCTTTCACAGCTAGGGAACTTCGTGGCTTCCTGAACCTGCCCGAGAAAGTGCAGTGGCAAGACGCCATCAAACTGGTTCCCGCAAATCACAAGATAAAAGAGGCTGAGCCCCTCTTCCGCAAGGTAGAGGCTTCAGAAGAAGGATTGGAGGAAATGGTAGAGAAAGCTAGATCGGCTTCGCAGAAGGTATCGTTCGCAGATTTTTCAAAGCTCGATATTCGTGTCGGAAAAATAGTTAAGGCCGAAAAAGTCCCCAGATCAAGCAACCTGTTTAAACTCAGTATCGACATCGGCAGCCCCAATCTGAAAACAGCTGTAGCCGGGATTGCCAGGTACTACGCTCCCCAAGAGCTCGAGGAACGCCAGATAGCCGTGATAGTGAACTTGGAACCTAGGAAGATATTCGGGATCGAGTCCAACGTCATGATCCTCGCAGCACAGGACGAGAAGAGCGTTGTGATACTTCAGCCTGAAAAGCCTATCAAGACCGGAAGCGAGATAAGCTAGGAGTAACCCCGCGAAAGGCAAATCCAAGTGAGCATTTTGCCGCTCAAGATTGACCTTCACGTTCATACGAGCTACTCTCACGACTGCCTGACAAGCCTCGATAGCGTGATCTCTTTTGCACAGAAACGACGCTTAAACGGTGTTTCCATAGCAGATCATGATACAATTGAAGGCGCTCTAAGACTCCTAGAGATGGCGGGCACAGGGTTGATCATAATCCCAGGGATCGAGGTGTCAACAAGCCAAGGGCACCTACTGGGCATCAATGTTACCACGCCAATCCCTCGGGGACTTAGCATAGTGGAAACCGCTGCCAGAATACACGAAGCCGGCGGTATTGCTGTCGCTGCTCACCCGTCTTCGCCATTCAAACATGCTATAGGCCTTGACGAACGACTCATCTCATACGGTGTGGACGCGGTTGAGACTGTCAATTCAACGAATTTCCCGTTCTTTCTACTGAACTACTTGGACAAGCGGCTCGCCAGACGCACAGGGCTTCCGGTGACTGGAGGAAGCGACGCCCACTTACCTGAGGCCATAGGACTAGGCTACACTTTGATAGATGAAACGGGAACTGAAACAGACATTGACGCTGTGGTCCAAGCCATCAAGAGGGGAAGGTGCGTTCCCATTGGTAGGCCAATGCCGTGGAGACTGAGGCTGCGGAAGATTACACTAATGAGCAGTAAGCCTCCTGCGCACTAGAGCTGGTACAGGCCTAGGTCCATGGTTAGGGGCTTCACAGTTTCTTCGGCGGCATCCAACTCGTAGATCTCGGGTACAGCTGAACCGTATCCGCCGTACACGTACTGGGATCGGACCCCAGTCATGACGAGCGTGACTTTCAGGTTTCCCGCTAGGCTTGGGTCGACTCTGGCCCCCCAGATGATCAGAGCATCATCGCTCATCATTTGGGTAACGATTTCGCCTACTCTATTGGCTTCGTCTATGGTCATCTGCTCGTCGCCTGAAACGTGGATTAAAGCTCCTTTCGCGCAGGTATAGTCGACATCTAGCAAAGGCATGTCCAAAGCTTTCTGCACTGCTTCTTCGGCTCTGTTGGGCGCGTCTGATTGCCCCACACCAGCCACAGATATGCCACCCTTCTTTACGATTGTTCTGAAATCCGCGAAGTCTAGGTTTATCAAGCTCGGCGCGGAAACTATCTCAGTGATTCCCGCGATCATGTTCGCCAAGACACCGTCCCCAACTCTGAAGGCTTCATTTAGCGGCAGCTGTGGAACGAGACGTATCAGCTTGTTGTTATCTATCACTATGACAGTGTCACATTCCCTTCGCATTTCGGTAAGCCCCTTAACGGCGTAGGCGATCCTTCCCTTTTCAATCTTGAAAGGCATTGTTACAACCCCGATGACAATGGCCGCCTTGTCCCTAGCCATCCTAGCAACAACAGACGCGGCACCTGTGCCAGTCCCACCTCCCATGCCAGCTGTGACGAAGACTATGTCCACATCCTCCAGAACTTTTCCAACTAGCTCAGCGGACTCCTCAATCGCTGCCCTTCCAACGCGAGGGTCTCCACCTGAACCCAGTCCACGTGTTAGCTTTTCTCCAATCAGGATCTTCTGCTTCGCGTGTGTGGCTTTCAAGTGTTGCATATCAGTATTGATGGCGATGCATTCAGCGCCCACAATATTGGACTCAGTCAGACGACTCACCGTGTTGTTTCCCGCCCCCCCAACGCCCAGAACCATTATCCGACAGGAGCCGGGCTCCCGAAGCCCTTCAGGGATCGTCTCGTCCCACGTGAATTGCAGCGCCTTGTCAGCTATCTTTGTCATCCTTTTCCCTTCCCCATAGCTCCATGGCAATCAAGTCCCTGATGGCCACGCGGATAGCTTCCGCTCTATGCGGATAGTACCGCTTGTTCACCAGCTCCTCGAGTGCCTCCAAGTATGGTTCGGGAAGATATATTGTGATGAGTTTCACTCTCTCACCTACGGACTATAAGTCAAACAGATGGCAATAAGTGTCTGCATAACATGATTTAATCATGATTCAATCATGAATGAACCTTCCCTTTATAAAGTTGCACCGAGATAGGCCACTACACCCTCCTCTTTTATGTAAAAAAGGCACGATCGATCCAAATCGTTTTCTCTTAACGCTACAACTCCGGCGCTTAGAGTGCGCAGTCAAGTATATATATCGTGCCCGCATGGATTTGCTTGATAAGGTTGGTCCCTGATGCATTTTCAAGCGTTCAAGGGTTGTCGAACGCTTCCTCTGCGGAGTGTCCCGCCGCTGGTCTGTTCTATGTAGAGAATTACGGGTGCGCAGCCAACTCCTTTGATCTAGGTGTTATAAACGCCCTCTTGATCAATGCGGGATACCGGCCGGTCAGTAGGCCTGATCAGGCAAGTGTCGTTGTCGTGAATACCTGCGGGGTGAAGAAACCTACTGAGGACAGGATCATTGGAAGAATACGACTCCTCAACCAAATCAACAAACCTCTGGTGATTGCAGGTTGTCTTCCAAAGATCAACTTGGAAGCTGTGCTGAGAGCAGCACCAAACTTCTCTGCCATCCTTGACCCTTGGAGCGTCGATAAGATACTCTTAGCCGTGGAAGAAGCTGTCAGCGGTGGGAAGAATAGGATATACTTCTCTCAAAAGCCCATCCAGAAGTTGGACCAGCCTAGAATGCGGCTCAACTCTACAATCGAGATCGTGCAAGTCTCTGAAGGATGTACCCGCGCCTGTGCCTTCTGCTGTGTAAGGCTTGCCAGAGGCGCGCTTTTCTCCTATCCAGTAGAGAAGATAGTTCGAAGGATCACTCAAGCAGTCTCGGAGGGCGCGAACGAGGTTTGGCTCACTTCCCAGGACAATGGAGCTTACGGTCTAGACATCGGCACCAATATCGCTGAGTTGCTCTACCAGTGTTGCCAAGTCGCGGGGAAGTTTCTGATCCGAGTCGGCATGATGAATCCTGACCATGTACTTGGGATGCTTCCTGAGCTAGTCCGCGCATACAAGCAAAAGAAAGTTTTCAAGTTCTTGCATGTGCCTATTCAAAGCGGCGACGACGAGACATTGAAGCGCATGAACCGTGGTTACACTGTTGATGAGTTCGAAACGATAGTCAACTCGTTCAGGGAGGTCATTCCCCGGATAACTCTTTCCACAGACGTCATATGTGGATTCCCCGGAGAGGGCCGGGAAGCCTTTGGGGAGACTCTAAAGATAATCAATAAAACAAAGCCTGACATAGTCAACATTTCAAAGTTCTTTCCAAGACCAAACACGCCTGCAGAGAAGATGGAGCGCGTCGACCCAAAAGAGGTGAAGGACAGAAGCCGGGAGCTAACCAAGCTGGCAAGAGAGATTTCTTCCCAAAGAAACAGGACCTGGCTGGGTTGGGAGGGCGAGATGCTCGTCGACGAGAAAGGGAAGGATTTCACGTGGGTTGGGAGAAACTTTGCCTACAAACCAGTAGTGGTGAAGAGCGATGAGAACCTGGCTGGGAAGTTTGTGCGTGCAAGGGTCGTTGAGTTCTTCTCGACCTATCTTGGAGCCGTGGTCACTTAGCGGTTTACTTCTGTTGTCCCGATTGTCCTTCTTCTTCTACTTGTTGACTGTTTGGTTGATCTCCTCCTCGATAATGTGACCGTGGCAGTAGACGAGAGCCTTCTTGACGCCCTCGATGTTCTCTGCTCTGCTCTTTACCTCGATCGCCATCTTTGTCGCGTCTGTGCAGATGGGGCTTGAGAGCGTGAAGTCAATTCTGACGACCCCTGGTTGGATCTCCTTGACGCTTTGGACCATTTCCATCTGGCCAAAGGTTAGCCCTGTCTCGAGGTCGACCACCTTCTCTACCTCAGCTAGAACTTTGCTCTCAAGGTCCTTCATCAGTTCTTCACGCAACTCAGGAGCTTCAAGATGGGTACGCAACAGATTGTTGTGGAGAATAGGGGTCACTTCCTAATAAGATTACCGTGGTCATCTTGGCCTTCAGAGATCCCCTTTCAGTATTGCCAGCATCTTCCTTGAGTTGTCGAGCATCGCGTGATTATTGTTGAAGAACACATAGGCTTTCTCCGATTTCGTCTCAATTATTTTCGTTGCAACATCTTTCAGTTCTTCGTCAGAGTAACGATGAGAATACCACCCAAGCCGGCCGTGCATTCTCTGGTAGACGATTCCGCTCGTGTCAAACACCACTAGGGGCAGAGTGGGGCAATCAACACCTACAAGAGTTATTCCTAGCTCTCTTGCCCATTCAACCCACTTGCCGCTAAACCAAGTAGCGTTCCTTGGTTCGAACGCGAACCTGTGACCTAAGAGCGTCTTCTCTGCAAAGGAAGCAATCGCTGAAGCCGAACTTGCTTTCGTGCTGGGTGGAAGCTGGAAAAGGTAGAAGTCGATCAGGTGATCTAGTGGGCCGAACAGTTCCATGAAGCTCTCCCAAAGGCCTAGGGCCTTCTCATTAAATCTGTAGAGATGTGTTATGGCCCTGTTGGTCTTGATCGACCATCTGAGCGATCTACATTTCACTGCCCAGGATCTTACGGCATTGGGAAACGGGAATCGGTAGAAACTGGCGTTCAGTTCAACAGCGTTTAGGCCGGCGTTGATCACATACCAGTCTAAGCTCGCCTTCTTATTCCAGCCGTAAAGCCAGCCCGATGTGCCAACATAAACCTCCATAGGCCTCAGCAACAGGTAAGGATCAATGGGAGAAACCTTGCCGAAGTGTATTGAACGAGGCTGGACCCTCTAGTAGGAACCTGCTACCCACGCCTGCCAGCACCAATGTCACACGAATGAAACCCGTCATGCTTGTGTCCACTCCGGTACCCCATGAAACGTTGGCGTCAGGTGAAATCCTGCTCACGATCATCTCTCCTGCTTTGTTAAACTCCTCTAAGGTCATGTCGTCTCCCCCTTCAATGTTAACCAAGGCGGCTTGGCATTTGTCTATGTCTTCGATGTCGAGAAGCTGGGAGTCCAACGCTTTATGCACAGCGTCTTCAACCCTAGTCTGTCCTGAGCCTTCTCCTATGCCCATGGCGCATACTCCACTTTCAGTCGCGATCGCCTTCAAGTCCGCGAAGTTCAAGTTCACAAGGCTTGGGTAAGATATTGCCTCCGATAGGCTTCTGATGAAAGAAGCAATCAGATTGTTCGCGAGACCGAAAGATTCGATGATGGGCAAGTTGCCTGCGATTTTCCTAAGCCTATTATTATCAACGACGATGACAGCGTCACAGGTCTCGACGAGCCGCTCCAATCCTTTCTTGGCCTTTGCCAGCCTCGGTCCCTCAGCTAAGAAGGGAATCAAAACGACTCCAAAGGTCAGAACCTGCATTTCCTTCGCGATCGTCGCCACAACGGGAGTAGCACCAGTCCCTGTTCCTCTCCCTAGTCCTGCAATCAGAAAGGACAGACCAGATCCTTTCAGCACACTTGCTATTTCGATTGAACTTTCTCCTGCAACCCTTGCCCCTAGCTCTGGAGAGTCACCGCAACCAAGACCCCGACAGACATCGTATCCTAACAAGATTTTCCTGTCGGCTGCAATCCTGCTCAGTTGCATGGCGTCGCTGTTCAATGCGTAGATTCTTGCGCCAAAGACGCCTTTTTCTTTGATCCAAGAAGCAATATTGCATCCCGCTCCTCCAATGCCCAGTACACTGATACGAGGGATAGACTCTGTGGCTATTTCCTCTATGCTCTTCTCACAGAATGCCTTGTCCCGGACTATACTGGGTTCCTTGAGCTGTTCCGCCAATTCTTGCCCACGCTCTTAGCATTTGATCTGAAGAAGCCTTCCCAGTTCTGCCAGCCTAAGATTCGGTTCAGAAAGGGATAAAGCTTTTGGGGTGTCTAACGGAGCTTGCGGTTCGCTACTACTCAGAATTCCTGGCCTGCAGCACAAACCTTTCAAACCGGTGGAGTGATTATCTCACGGGGTTGGACGAAGCAATGATCGGAATCTTGACGCGCAACGAAGGATCTTGGTGTTCTGCCCAATTGAGGAAGGCATTCACTAGACAAGGAGTCCCGTCGATGTGTTTTGGCTTTCCTAGCCTCGTGGCTCGTGTTGCGCTCAGGCCTGAAGTCTCAGTTGCAGAGACCGATGTTCTCAAGGAACTCGAAGCTGTGATCGTGCGACCAGTGGGACGCGGGTCCTTGGAAGAGATCATTTTCCGGATGGATCTTCTTCATCGACTCGAACGGTTAGGCACTTACGTGGTAAACCCGCCTTCAGCTATTGAACGGTCGGTTGACAAGTACTATACTCTTGCGCTTCTTGAGGAAGCGGGCCTCGCTGTCCCTCGAACAGTTGTAGCTGAAGACGCTGATAACGCCCTGAAGGCATTCGAAGAGCTAGGAGGCGATGTTGTAGTCAAGCCCATTTTCGGCTCGCGCGGCATTGGCTCAGTGAGAGTCTCTGAGCCCAACTTGGCTGAAAGAGTCTTCAGAGCAGTTGCTTTTCAGCATCAAGTCCTGTACATTCAAGAATTCGTTTCACATGGGAACTACGATGTGCGAATCTTCGTTCTAGGCAGACGAGTCCTGGCGTCCATGCGAAGAATAGCCGACTCATGGAAGACCAACGTGAGTCTCGGCGCAAAGCCCGTTGCTTACAGGCCACAAAGCAAAGTCAGAAAGCTAGCTCTTAAAGCCACGGAGATCATCGGCTGCGAGATAGCTGGGGTAGATGTCTTGGAGACTGAGAAAGGTCCTTTGGTGATCGAGCTCAATAGTCAGCCGGGCTGGAAAGGTCTTCAATCCGTTACTGAAGTGAACATAGCGGACGAGATAGTCAGATACATGCTCGATAGACTTAAGGCGAAGGTAAAGCGATGAGCAAAACCGCCATAATCCTTGCGGGAGGCGTTTCTAGAAGGTTCGGGCAAGACAAGGGGCTCATATCACTTGCAGGAAAACCCTTGGTTATGCATGTGTTTGAGAAGGCTTGCCTAGTTGCTGAGGAACTCATTGTCGTCGTTGGCTCAGCCACTCAACGGGACCTTTATTTGCCGTTGTTTCCCAAGGGCACTAAGATAGTGGTGGATGCTGAAGAGTTGCGTAGTCCTCTGGTCGGTGCCTTGAGTGGGTTCACAAGCGCTGGAGGTGACTACTCGGTTCTGCTTCCTTGTGACACACCTTTCGTTTCGAAGGAGGTCATGGATCTCCTCTTCCACGTTGCACCGAACATGGACGCCGTCATCCCAAGGTGGCCGAACGCTTACATTGAACCTCTCCAAGCCGTATATAGAACAAGTTCCACGTTGCGGGCAGCACAAGAGGCGCTCGACAAAGGAGAAGTCAGACTGTTACCCATGATAATGTTGCTCAAGAAGGTGCGGTACATCTCGACAATGGTCATTCAGGAGATTAACCCGCGTCTGACCACGTTCTTCAACATTAACACGCCCACAGATCTCAGAAGAGCAGAAAATCTGATAAAGAGAAGCACAGTGATGTAGAAGCAAACTTGTCGCGTGCTAGATAAACAATGCCTTCTCCTTAGGCCATAGAAGGTCCTTTGCGGTTGCCTCTTCGGACTTCTGGTATGGGTATCCTCTGATTATGGCTGCTGGGATCCCTTCGTTCGCCTGTCCAATGACGAGCTCAGCGGCTGAAGTCAACTCATCTGCAACGGCCGTCTGCTTGATTCTGAGGGTGTAGCCGAAGAGATCTGTTTCCCCTCTTCGGTCACGGATCGGTTTGATCCCCGCTACGCCTACAGCTACGTTTATTTCTCCTCTTCGGAGTGCGCGACCATGCGTGTCTGAAATAATGACCGCAACGTTGTGGCCTGTTAATTCTCTTGTTCTCTGGCGGATTCGTTGGGCTGATTCATCAGGATTTTTCGGCAATGGCACTACGTTTCTCTCACCCGGCACGTTTGACCTATCAACCCCCGCGTTGGCGCATATGAAGCCGTGTTTGGTTTCAGCAATTATGTGGCCATTCCCCATGCGCACAATCGACTTGGATTCTCTTAGGACAACCTCAACCAACGCAGGATCCTTTTCAGACTCAGCTGCGATAAACTTTGAGAAATCAGAGGGGCTTACATTGTCTAGGCTTATGACATTTCCCTCAGCCCGAGAGACTACGACATGGGTCACAACGATGATATCTCCTTCTTTCACAGGTGTACCTTGCTTCTCTGCGGCTGTGCATATTAACGCTCCGAGGTCATCACCTTCTCGGATGATTGGCAGACCTTTGACTGCAATCACCCCAATGTCGCCCATACAAGATGCCTCCAATTCTCTACTTTCATGATAGAAGGTGCTTTTATCCCTGACGAGTCTTATTTCCTTAGCTTCGGACCTTTCCCTTGGACAATGTACGGCATCTTCCTTGTTCTGAAGGCAACTAGTTTCTCATTGGACTCCATCAAGTAGGAGAGCAGAAGGTTCTTGCCATGTCTCGTCAATGCAAACACAGGGATCACAACGCCCACTTGAAGAAGAGCCTTCGGACCGATCCTTTCTCGCATGAGCCGAGACGCACTGGCACAGGCGATGTCTGCGCCTGCAAGGATCCTTTCAATGTCAGCTTCATCTGCGCAAGTATTGCAGACCGAGAATACGGATACTTCAGTGTTCATCTCTCTTTCCGCCCTTCGGATCGGTTCTATCTGCGCCGAATTGAAGCTTGCCACGGTGACTGCGATATGGCGGAAACCAAGCTCGGCAGCTTTGATCACGCCTCGGCACTGGTCGATCTTCGCTGTTTCCTCATCAAGCACTATCCCCGAGTTTGACTTTATATATTGAATGTTGCTCACTATGGGCGAAGTCTTAATGATCCCGGTGAGTCTTGCGCCGATGGCTTGAACAAGGTTGGGGTTGCTTGCTATGACTGTTCCGGCGCCATCACAGACCGTTACGGCGCAGTCAAGTAGCCCCCTCTTAAGGCATACTGACATGACTTCTGTGCTCCCGTAAGGAACCACCATCGAGTCATCGAAGATTCTATGCTCGCAGCAGAAGCCTGACTTCTTGGCCTTCAGCTTGACAGACCGTTTCACGGCGGTTTTGTCAAGCTTCTTAATTCCGTAAAGCGACTCGTGAAGTGGGCAATACGTGATCTTGGGTTCAGTTAGGACCTTGATCTTTCCGTCTTTGATCAGAACTCTCGAGCCGCAGCAGTAGAACTCGTGTTCGCCAACCAGCCTATATGGCATAGGTTCCATAGAACTTCCCTTTCTTGGGCATATCAAATGTGCTGCCGCCCATTTTACTCTTTGCGCCAGAACCCTAAACTGTCGAAGCAAACTTGGCTCAAAGCATGGCAGGAACAACCCTTGAGTTTATGGTAGCGGGGGGTCGACTTTCCGGAGACCAGAGCCCTAGCCTCCTTTTGAACGACCGATCTCTGGGTCTCTCAGGCGAGGAGCCTTATGAGCCCAGCGGGTTAAACCTGGCTACCCCACCCCGCTACTTGTGTTACGCCTTTTCTTGCCAGTCGCCGGCTTATTCCACTGTGAAATACAAAGCTCTACAATAAAAGAGTTGCGACAACGGTTCTTACTTGGGTCTTTCGGAAAGCCTTCCTCTCGTCTGCCGTGGGAGAGCTTGAAAAATGATAAATCCACAGTCTCAGACTCTTGTAAGAGGGCAACATGATTGGTTAAGGGGCTCAGCATCATCGAGAACGCTTCGCTCAAGAGGAAGCTAGCTCAACCTGTTCGTTCACGGGTCTTCGAAGTCATAGGACCGTATAAGATGCAGGAACGCTGGGAAGAGATTACAGAGCTTCCAAGCAACTGTCTGCTCTTGGCAACGAGACTGACTGGAATCTGTCAAGCTGACCTAAGGTATGTGAACTGTTCCCGTTCACCCGAAATCCTGAGAGAACGTCTTCCATTGCCAATCTTTCATGAAGGCGTCGCCGAGGTCTTGGACGTAGGAGATGATATCCACGGGTTCTCTAAGGGCGACCTTGCCGTCATCGCGCCGAACATACCATGCTACCTGCATGATCCTTGGAAGTATCCGGATGTGTACCGAGCCTGCAGATCCTGCCGACCTGAAGGGGCTGGTGAGAACCTCTGTGAGGACGTCAGGTTCCTTTCCAGCAATGCACCGGGTCTTTCAAGAACATTGTTCGTTCATCTTGGGTCGTGCCTCTTCCCCATTTCTCTCGGTGTTCCCGAAGAGATTGCTGTGCTGACTGAGCCCTTGACCGTCGTAAACAGAGCCTTGAAGCAAGTCAGGGTCAACTTTGACGACCGTGTAGCCGTACTAGGCGGAGGGTTCATGGGTTACATCACTGCCACGATGCTTTCGAAAATTGTTGGGATACGCAAATCTGATCTGCTCGTGACCGACATCTTCGATTCCAAGCTCGAAAAGCTCCGAAGTTTCGCAACGACGGTCAACGTGAAGGAGACGCCGCTTGAGAAAGAGTTCGTGTCCATGTATGATGTAGCGTTTGAGTGTGCGGGTGGGAAGGCGTCCGAGATGACGATTGATCAGGCCCTTTCAGTTCTGTCTCCTGGCGGAAGATGTATGCTCATCGGTGTAAGCGAAGATAAGATTCCGGTGGGGACGAGAACGGTTCTCGAGAAAGGCTTGACCCTCAAGGGCACAACAAGAAGTGCCGCTACAGACTTCCGCGAAGTTCTCGAATGGCTGAAAAAGGAAGACTTCAGAAAAGCCCTTCAGCAGGCTGTCTACCCCTACATGTTCCCCGCCACGAACTGTGAATCCTTACTCGCCGCATGTAAGGTAGCCGAGAACCGTGAAACCCACGGCAAAGTCCTGATAGATTGGCGCAAGGAAGTCGCAAGTAAAGGGTGAAACGTGAGTATGTTATGTGCAGCCTTGGAAAGACCCAAGAGGTTGGTAGTGAAGGAGAAGGAAATCCCTAGGATTGGCGAAGGAGACATTCTCGTTAAGATCGCAGCGTGCGCGATATGCGGAACAGACGTGAAGAAGTACTTCCTTGGGCACAGACTCATTAAGTCGTATCCGATAGTTCCGGGACATGAGCTCTCCGGAGAGATCGTGGAAGTTGGTAGAAAAGCAAAGGAATTCGATGTTGTAATCGACGGCGAGAAGGAAGCGAGAACATACAATGAGGGCGAAAAGGTCGTGATCGCGCCCGTCATCGCCTGTGAAAAATGCGGTAGCTGTGTTGAAGGTCGTCCAGAGTCCTGCAACTTCCGTGAGGACTTCGGCTTCAACTACGACGGAGGATACGAAGAGTATACAGTCGTCCCAGAGAATCTCCTGAGAAAGAAGATCAACCCCGTCGTTCCGGTTCCGCAAGGTGTCCCACTCTACATGGCAGCTGTTTCAGAACCATTCGCTTGCGCCCTTCACGCTCATAAGAAGCTCGTGAGACCGGGAAGATGGGACAGAAAAAGGAATGTCTACGACTATGTTCAAGGAGTTGTTGATGGCGACGTTGTCGTCGTCATCGGCGGAGGACCTTTAGGGTGCATGCATGCGGAGCTGGCGAAGAGTTCAGGCGCCGGGATGGTAATCGTCGCTCAGCACTCGGAGTGGAGGCTGAATATGATAAGGAACTTGGGCGTAGCTGACTATTGCGTGCTCAACGACTCTACTGAGGCTCTCATAAACTCCGTAAACGCCCTGACGGACGGTAGCGGCGCAGATGTCGTCATAACCGCCACAAGTAGCGCCATAGCCCAGGTTCAAGCTATGAAGATTGTTCGGCAAGGAGGTGTTGTGAGTTTCTTTGGAGGCGTCGATGAGGACTCGGTCGAGATTCCCACAAACAAGATCCACTACAACGGACCCTTCATCACAGGAACTAGCGGAGCCTCACCTTACCATATCCCGATTATCCTGAAGCTCATGGCAGAAGGCAGGATCGATGCAACGAAGTACATCACACATCTTCTGGGACTCCACGACCTCGAAAAGGTCCTTTTGCTTAGCGGGGTTCCAGCTTTCGAGTCCGTTGAGAGGATTGTCAAAGTCCACGGAGAAGACTATCTGGGCTTTCTCAGCAACCAGCGCCTTGGGTTGGAGAGGTATAAGACTTCGGCTGAGAAGGCTGCAGGCTTCAAAGGAAGCATCCTAAAAGCTCTAGTGGTTCCTTCACTATCCGTAGAAGGAGGCATTGTCTCTCTCTCATCGCTGCCTTTGGCGAGACGCAGGAAAACTTTGATCAGTAAGGTAGGGTAATGTGTAAGTGCGCATTTGCAGAGATGATGGTTTATGACGCTATACCTCATTGGAGTTGACCTTGGAACATCTGCATGCAAAACAGTAGTCTTCACCATGGAAGGCAGAAAAGTGTCTGAGGCTCAGAGAGAGTACCCTGTCTATCATCTCAAACCAAGGTGGGCTGAGCAGAAGCCTCTGGATTGGTGGAACGCTGCAGCCGAAACGTTAAGGGAGAGCCTTAAGAAAGCCAAGGTCATCGAGGACGAGATCGCGGGGCTATCAGTGGATTCCCAAAGGGAAGCCGTTGTTCCCATCGGGAAGAAAGGTGAGGAACTGTATAACAGCATAATCTGGCTGGACAACCGAACTGGCCCGCAGGTAGAAGAGATCAAGAAGCTCATAAGCGAAGAAAGAGTGCTATCGATCACAGGAATTAGCATTGACCCAATCTTCTCGGCTTCCAAGATACTCTGGCTCAAGGAGAACGTCCCAAGAGTCTACGAGGACACGGAGTGTCTTCTCTGCGCGAAGGACTACATCATCTACAAACTCTCGGGGGCGATGGTGACAGACTACTCCATGGCCTCGAGAACGTTGCTCTTCGATATCAGGAAACGCAAATGGTCGGAGAACGTATGCTCAACTATCGGCATACCCGTTGAGAAGCTTCCGCCGGCAAAGGAGTCATTGGCCGTCGTCGGAGAAGTCTCACATCAGGCTTCTGAGATTACTCTACTTCCCAAGGGGCTTCCCATTGTGAACGGGGGCGGAGACCGACCATGTGAGTGCCTGGGTGCTGGTGTAACCAACCCCGGACCTGTCAACATAGGAACTGGCACCGGCTCGGTTGTGGAGGTTCCTCTTAGCGAACCAGCGATCGACATTGAGGGAAGGCTTCACTGCTGTTGCCACGTCATCCCTGACACATGGGAGTATGAGGCCATAATCACGACCACAGGGGCCTCCTTGCGCTGGTTCAGGGACACACTCGGAATCGAAGAGAAGATTGAAGCACGGAAAGCTGGGCAAGACCCCTACGACCTCCTGACTGAGAAAGCCACAAAGGTTCCCGCAGGTTCCGATGGTCTGTTTTTCTACCCCTATCTCACAGGCGCGTTCTCGCCCAAGTTCAATGAGAAAGCTCGGGGGGTCTACTTCGGCATTACTCTTTCGCACACAAAGGGGCACTTCGTTCGAGCTATATTGGAAGGGGTAGCCTTCCAGTATCTTGAGACCTTTGGGCTTTTGAAGGAGCTAGGCGTAAAGGTCAGAGAAGTCAGCATGGTTGGAGGAGAGACAAAGAGCGACCTCTGGAACCAGATCAAGGCCGACATATTTGGAAGAAGCATCCGGCTCCCAGGGGTTGAAGATGCCGCCGCACTGGGCGCGGCTCTCCTTGCCGGGACTGGTGTCGGACACTACACAAGTCTGCGTAAGGCGGCTGAGGATGCTGTAAGGATAGAAAGAGTTTACACGCCAAATCCTAAAGCCCAAAGGATGTACCGGAAAGTCTACGGGCACTATAGAAGAGCATATTCTTTCATAGAGAACGCTTACGAGATCTGCTAATGAACGTAGTCCAGCAATCTCACTTGTATTCTCCGTATCTCTTGACGAGTTCGATGACTCGTTTGTACTGCTGGAAGCTCACGTTCTTTGGGACTGAGTGATCTGAGTGGTAGATATATCCGCCTCCTTCCTTGGCTTTCGTGACCTTTTCTTTGATCTCCTTTTCGATGGGCTTAGGGTCGTCAAGCGCCATCAGCCTGACATCTATGCCTCCCATGAAGCAGATTTTGTCCCCGTATTGCTCCTTCAGCTGCATGAGGTTCATTCCTGACTTAACTTCGAGCGGCTGGAGACAGTCTATGCCCTCTTCGATGAAGTACGGCACAAGATCCTTCACTTTACCGCAACAGTGAAGGAGCACAGACATACCCTTGCTGTGGAAGAAGCTGCACAGATCCTTAAAGACGGGGTGCAACTGAGCCTCGTAGTGCTTAGGTGAAAAGAAGAGGCCACCCCTATAGCCCAGGTCGCAGTATAGAAATGCTCCATCGAACTCGAAACCGCCTCCTATCATGCGGTCGCACATGCCTATCGCCAGCTTAGCATCAGTCCGGTACATGTCCTCAACCCACTCTGGCTCAGCTATGACAGCCTTCAGCAGCCGGGGCGAAGCCACGTAGCTCTGGACTTTGTCGTATCCCACGGTTGCGTTGTATGTGATGAATCTTCCTCGGCTTCGTTCCCGGCTAAAGGCTTGCAGACCCGAAACCCAGTCAACGCGGTAATCACTTGGTGTCAGCTTAGGCTTCATATTATCCCAGTCCTCTCTACCCTTGCAGGGATAGTCAATGATCATGGGTGTCGTCGAAAAGTCCCGGTGGTTCTTCCTGATGCCCCCGAAACTGTTTCGCTCAACAATATATTGTTCATCCTCGGAGAGAACCTCAACGGGAAACTGCGGCGAAGTGTCGGCTCCAAAACCGCACAGTTCATAGCCGAAGTAATCCGCAGGTGAAATTCCAGATGGCAGCCCCTCGGTTCTCCACCGATCTGCGGTCGCTGCCCAAGGGCTGTCATGGATGGGCACTCGATCTGGTTCACGGTGCTGAAGGGCTAACTTTACTCTTTCACGCGAGTTCATGCTAGATACGTAACCGCTTTTCGATATTAAAGATTATCCGCAAAGCATCTGATTGTCCAGATTTATATGCAGAAGATGGAATAGAATCTGTCATGGCCAATCAGAAAATAGTCATCATCATGGGTTCGAAAAGCGATCTACCTTTCGCCCAAAAGATTGAGCGCTTCTTGCAGAATGAAGGCCTCGCAGTAGGTTGTGAATTCACGGTGGCTTCTGCTCATAGAATCCCGAATATACTCCTAGAGAAACTGATGAGGTACGAAAAGTCAGGAGACAAGATAGTGTTCGTAACAATCGCAGGCTTGTCGGATGCGCTCTCCGGCGTCACAGCGGGCTTCTCGATGTACCCTGTTATTGCCTGCCCTCCTGACTTGGACAGTCTAGGCTGGACTAAGGCTTTTTCCTCTCTAGCAACTCCCATCGGGGTTCCTGTCCTTCTAGCCTCGAAACCAGAGAATGCTGCTCTGGCTGCAATAAAGATCTTGGCACTTTCAGATCGCGGTCTTCAGGAAGAGGTTGAGCGGTACATTCAGAAGAAGAGAAACGAGGTCGTCCAGGCTGACAAGATGATAAAAAGCGACAGCAAGTCGAATCGGAGGAGTGAATTGTGAACACAGAATTGAGAAACGTTGTCATGGAAACGAATCTGCATTACCCCTTGTACAAAAAGGGTAAGGTGCGCGATATATATGACCTCGGCGACAACCTGCTCATAGTGACAACCGACAGGATCTCAGCTTTCGACGTTGTTCTACCCAATGGGATACCGTGCAAAGGTGAGGCTTTGAACCTCCTTTCAGCATACTGGTTCAGTGAGACACGCGACATCATCCCAAACCATCTCTTGGAAGTGGTGGATTCAAGGACAGTCCTCGTGAAGAAGACCAAGAACATAAAGATAGAGTTCGTTGTCAGAGGCTACCTCTACGGTCAGTCTTGGGAAAACTATAGGGAAGGAAAAGACATATGCGGGATAAGGCTTCCTTCTGGATTGAGAAAAGCGCAGAAGCTGTCACAGCCGATTCTGACTCCTACAACCAAGGCGGACACGGGGCACGATGTTGAACTGACGAGCAGCAGGGTGGTGAAGATGATTGGGAAGGGGCTGACAGAAGAGATCGAAGAAGCTATCTTGAAGATCTATGATGTGGCTTCACGGAGGGCTGATTCTAAGGGGCTGATCGTGGCGGACACGAAGTTCGAGTTTGGCCTACGCGACGATGAGCTGCTGTTGATTGATGAGTTGGTTACTCCTGATTCATCTCGCTTTTGGCCCAAAGATCAATACGAGATAGGAAAAGATCAGCCCAGCTTCGACAAGCAACCGGTGAGGGACTACCTCGTATCCATTGGCTGGGACAAGCATCCACCGGCCCCGTCGCTTCCGGAACATGTAATCCTCGAGACGTCCAAAAGATATATAGACGCCTATGAAAGACTATCTGGAACCAAATTTGGTGATAGGCAATGATACAACGGGAAGAGATGCAGGAAGTTGTCAAGTCCTACAAAGAGCCTATTGGGCTGAACTTGGGCTCTCACTCAGCGCTGGACGCTTGGCAAGGACAACGGAACTATGGGTTAAGAAGCATAGTCTACGTTCCGAAAGGGCGTGCGAGAATCTACCTCCAGAACCCTATGGTAGGCAATCCAGGTGAGGAAATGGAGGATCTCCCCTCGGCTGTCAGCAGAGACTTGATAGTGGTAAACGACACGGAGGATATAAAGAAGAAGGGTTCGTGGAAATCTGCAATTTTGATCGTTGATTCGTATGACCAGATAGTCAAGCATGTGGATGAGCTCGTCGAGCTGGAGTGCATCCAGATACCAAACAGAGCTTTCGCAGTTTATGTTGGTGGAGACGCCTACTGCACCGTGATCGAGAAGGAGTTCGGTGTTCCAATCCTTGGTTCTAGAAACATCCTTAAAATTGAGAACCGAGGCATGCTTGAACGCGACTACTACTGGTTCGCAGAGAGAGCGGGGATTCCTTATCCCAAGGCGTACGAGTACAAGGTGGCCGAGACTGGCATCCGGTTCAAGGAGTATATTGACGAGCCGCTTCTTATGAAGGCTGAACACGCTCACAGGGAGCTTGAGAGGGAGTTCATTTTCGCCGCTGACTCGCACGACCTTGAGGAAAAGGTGGAGAGTGAGCTGAAACTGGGGAACATCACGGTCGAGGGGCTAGAATCAGCTCGAGTTGAACAGATCGTGCTCGGTCCCCATGCGAACTTCAACCTTTTCTTCTCGCCTATAAGTGCGGAGAAAGAATGGGGGGACGCGGACGATGCCTTCGCCAAGCTCTTCAAAGTGAGCCTTGAGCAGGCTCGTGTGCACCTGGCTAATGAATTCTTGTCCATAGACGAGCGGCGAGAGACCATTCTTGACGGTGTAAAGAGACTTCCGATAGATGTCCAACAGAAGATAAAGAAGGTCCCTTCGTTCGAAGTCACATGCCATCTCGCAATGAGCCTGAGAGAGTCGCTCCTCAAGGATGTGCATAAGTACGCTGATGCATTTCTTCTCGCAACAAGGCAATACGAACCTCCTGGCATCATTGGCGCTTGGTGCCTTCAAACCCTCATTACTTGGTCGAAGATCCCGGGCGCAGCTGTTGAATACGGGCTTTACGATGTGCCTGCGGGCAAGGAGACCTATATGCATGTGCCAGTAACCCAAGACATCGCGGTAAGACATGGTGGCGGAACCAACGTTCACATGGGCGTAGGCTCCCAGTACGCGAACGCCATGTACCAAAGAAGCATGAGTATGGGCGACCGAATAGCGCTAGAGATCCTAAGAGCAACGAAAGAGAAGAAGCTAGAGAGAATTGTAACATAACAATGCGTGGCACCTTTGGAATGAGTTCAAAGTACGCTGAAGCCGGAGTTGACGTAAAGAAGCATGGAATCGAAGTCTTCCAGGCGACTGTCCACAACCTTTTTCCTGAAGCTTTCTGCGTCGTAGCAGAGGATCCAGTGGCTCCCGGCTTCGGTCTGGTCACACACGTAGACAGTGCCGGGAGCAAGCCAGTTCAAGCCTATCTTAACTGGAAAGAGACAGGTATCCTCGAATGGTTCAGGGGACTTGGACAAGATGTTCTGGCAATGAACTTGAACGACGTAGCCTGCGTTGGCGCCAGACCGGTGAACTTCGTCGACTACATAGCAGTAAACCCTCGTAAAGTCCCCAAAGCCGCGCTCCTGAAGGTTCTGAACGCAGGGTTCAGGGATTGCTTTGAGACGCTTGAGCGATGCGGAATCAAGATCCTCTTTTCTGGTGGCGAAACGGCTGATCTTCCTGATCAGCTCAGGACCCTCGACATCTCCGGCGTCGTAAACGGGCGCGTAGAACTGTCCAAGGCGGTGACTGGAGCCAACATATCACCGGGAGATGTCATCATAGGTCTAAGAAGCGGCGGAAGGACGATATTCGAGCCAAAGATGAATAGTGGAATCATGTGCAACGGACTCACTTTGGCAAGGCGTTGCCTTTTGAAGAGGGACTACCAAGCGAAGTACCCGGAGATCGCGGATCCCGAAGGAAGAGGATACAGCGGAAGGTACAGGATTGACCAATATCTGGACGAACTGGACATGACAATCGGCGAGGCGTTGGTCTCGCCCATGAGGTTCTTTGTCCCTGTCGTCCTGAGAATACTGGAGAAGTCCGGACCCAGCGTGACCGGACTGGTGCATAACATGGGAGGCGGCATGACGAAATGCCTGCGGGTTGGCAGAAACACCGACTTTGTCAAGGACTCTCTCCTTGAACCTGACCCTATCTTCAGTTTGATTCAAAGGGAATCTGGTGAAAGCTGGAGAGCCATGTTCGAGATCTACAACATGGGGACGGGCTTCGAAGTTGTCGCAAACCCTGAAGCCCAAGACGACATACTGAGCATCTCGGCCGGTTTTGGACTCGAAGCTAAGGTCATTGGAACTTGCAGAA
>Ga0315310_10000322_pt1 | contig 30876 bp, 45 predicted proteins | sample TDP5_MG_FD_203630 | JGI IMG/M metagenome (GOLD analysis project Ga0315310, IMG submission 203630) | Freshwater sediment microbial communities from Lake Towuti, South Sulawesi, Indonesia - TDP5 | ecosystem: Environmental > Aquatic > Freshwater > Lake > Sediment | place: Indonesia: South Sulawesi...
AGCTACGTCTTTCGAAACTCATGCGATTCTTCACTTCCCTTTCCAGCTAGTTATACACCGGATCTTACTAAGTAGGAATCCACTGTATACTGGCGCCACGTTGATACACACCAAGAATTAAAGTGTTCTATTTGAGCTGGCGCGCGGGGCAGTCTAATGAGTCATCGTATGTCAAACCGGCCTTCTTTCTCAGTTTCGGTGCACAGTAGTTCTTGACATGCTTCTCAGCTAGGTCTAGGATGAGCTTTACTATCTGCAAGTTGAGGGAGTAGTTTTTCTTATTTCCCTCTCGCCGTGGAACACGAATCCACATTGCCGGAGCAACTTCAGCTGGTGGGACACATTGGTCTCTTCAACGTCTACGCTACTGCAGATCTTACTTAATGACTTATCTCCTTCATGGAGAGCTGTGATGATAGCAGTGAATCGGCTCTCAGCGACAATCAGACAAGGGCAAGGTTTATGGATGGTGGATCTGCATAGGGAGCTCGGCAAAGCGCTGCATGCTTTGGAATACGGAGGTGAACTACGAATGAGCGAAACCGCAATGCCTTCATCTGAAGCGCAAAGACCAACAAGGCCTCGCGAACCCATCCCCCCCGACACAATCTTCGTTGGAAACAAGCCTTTGATGGCCTACGCAACTGCAATGATGATGCACTTCCAAACAGGTGCGAAGGAACTCAGCATAAAGGCCAGAGGACAAGCAATAAGCAGGGCAGTAGACGTTGTCGAGGTAGTGTCTAGGAGATTCTATGCAGGAAAGTTGAACATCAAGAACATATCCATAGGGACTGAGGTTGTTGGCGAAGGCGACGACATTAGGAATGTGTCGACAATAGAGATCAGAGTGGAGCTACTAGCCTAGGCGCAACCATGCTATAGCTCACTTTTACCCTGTTCCTTCGTGAAGTATGGGAAAGCAGACCGCTTCGCTATTGGCGAACGAGCGTGCTAGGGTGGTGCAAAATTATCTCGGTTAACAGAGTTCTGTCTAGATTCAGCCATACTGCGGCACTATCGAGAAGAGATTCCTGACACGAAACCTTAGATTTTGCACCATGCTGGCGCGCTACCTCGGCAAGTATCCTCTCTTCTAGGTTTGGCGCCGGGGGAGGGATTTGAACCCTCGCGGCCCGTAAGGGCCACAGGCTTCCAAGCGTCTTTGCCTGTCTCCAGGCTTTGGCTCACATGTGAATCTGCCCCGTACCTGGCTCGGGAACCCCGGCTCATGCATGGACGGCCTTGCGGATCCTCCCTCCAGACTTGATTGGATACGCGTCTATATTGCTGTTGTTGTCCGGAGAAGAAAAGTCCTGGAAGAGACATCGATGAAGACATAAGGCGGTTCGTTGAGACATGGATCCTCGGTTTTCACTGTTTGACCTCACGGCTCTTTCCAGAGCGGTGGATAAGTTCCTTGGGGCATGATTACTCGGATTGTTTTGGCTGCAATCCCGTGATTCTGCTCAAGTATTTGCTCCGTTGGTAACAAGGCCTTGGCCAATGCCACGGCCTCGCCTTTCAGCGACATCAAGACTATTGAGGTGTTTGTTGCTATGCCTTCATCTAGTTTGACCACGCCAGGTATGGCTAGGTCCGCGCCGTGACAGATCGCGTCTACGGCGGAATCTCTGATGTAGATCTTCGGTATGAACTCGAACGCCTCCTCCATCGGCCGAACAACCGTCCTGAGCTTTTCCTCCGCTTTTCCCATCTTCCAATCGTCGAAAGCGTTGAGAAGATCATACATTGAGTACAAGTTTCTATCTTCATCGAATGGTCCAGCTCTCGTCCTCCTCAGCTCATTCATATGCGCTCCACATCCAAGCGCCTCACCTACGTCACTACAGATCTTGCGAACGTATGTTCCAGCTTGACATGCAACTTTGAAGAGAACCCTTCTACCCTCAATCTCAAGGAGATCCAATGCGTAGATCGTTCGTCTTCTTACAGCTCGCTTCACGGAAGCCCTAAGGGGCGGCCTCTGGAAGAGCTCCCCCGAGAATTCGGCGAGCGTGTCTCTTATCCTCTGCTCCGCAACATCCTCGTGTAGTTGCATGAGGCACATGTATTCTTTGCCGGAAAGTAGGAAAGCTTGAATTACCTTCGTCGCGTCTTCGAAGGCGACAGGAAGCACCCCGGTGACTTTAGGATTTCCCCCGCCAATTCAGGCGTCAAGGGTTCCGCCATGTCCGGCGTGCTTCAGCCCAAGCATCCGTTTGACCCAAGCAACGACCTCGTGGCTAGAAGGACCGGGCGGCTTATCCAAGTTGACCATTCCAAAACGGATGTGAAGGCCGATCGGCCTATTGTATGGATCGTATCCTAGCGCCGTATCTGTGTCAGCCTCTGTTTTGGCTACAGTTCCTCTCTTTATGTCCCACGGTGGAAGAAGCTTCATGCTAATCCCCAAACCAAGAATACCGAGCAGGAATTAAAGTGATTGTAGGGCTACGAGTGAGCTTATCTACTTTATCTTGGGTTTGACTTCAGCCTTGACTGCTGCTGTCTTCTTTGCCTTCTCAAGCGCCTTGAGAACCTCGTCGTCTGTTGCGCCCTTTTTCAGATCAACCTTATCCAAGGTCGGCTCGATATGTTTCACATTGGTTCTGCGGCGTTTGACTCCGGAAAGAGACTTTGGCCCTGTCACAAGAACATAGTTGCTATCAACAACATCAACAATAACGCATTTGCTCCCCAGTTCGCGTCCCGCGGTCTTGACGCATATTCTTCCAACTTCGATGGCCGGCATGCTGGCGCTCACTTCTTGGCTTTTTCCGCAAGGTACTCAGACACGATATCCTTAAGAATTTTGATGTTCTCCTCGAGCGGCTGGAGACTTGTGTCGAAGATCACATCGTAGACAGACAGGTCGGAGGGATCTATCTTGTAGTAGCGGATGAAGCGCTCCCTCTGAGCCCTCTCCCTCATCAGAGTCTGCCCTCTAGCTACCTCGACAGGGATTCCGTCGCGCAAAGCAATCCTTTCGAACCTCACATCGTCAGGCGCGGTGAGAAATATCTTGATATCAGCTTTTTCTCGAGCCACCCATCCTGAAAGCTGTCCGTCTAGAATCACGTTCCCCTTCTCAGCCTCCTGTTTCGTCATGTCATCAATCAATCTGTCTATGCCGGAATCCTTGTTCGCCTCCTCTGTCAGCCGCTCCAGCGTTAGCCCCCTTTCCTTGGCGATCCTTCGAAAAAATTGGCCCGCTGAGACGAGCCTTAATCCGTAAGCCTCAGCGATGGCACGAGCGTAGGTGGACTTGCCAGAGCCGTGAAGGCCACTGATCGACAGCACTAGGTCCACTTAGGCTTGACCCCGAGCCTCTTTCCTGAACGCTTCCGTCAGGCATGCGTGGCAGACCGCGCCGCCATATGGCCGTGAAGGCCTCTTCCCTGATCTTGAGTGCTTTCGGATGTTGGAGTAGGGTACGCCCCCTAGTATTGACCCGCAGATCGAACATCTCGGCGCTCCAGGCCTCTTCCTCCTGAACTGGACGCTAATTCTGCCGCCAGGAGTTGGAGTGGCAACTCTTCTTCGCTTCCTAGTACGCTTGGCCCGCCTGACCATGATCGGTTACTCCTGCTCAGGATACGTGCCCAGAAGCCTTGATGTGGGGAGGCTTATGGCAAAGGAACAGATCAGATACCACGTAAAGTAGGAGATCATGATCCCTCCTCCGGCGAGCGGGGGCCCTTCCAACAACCATCGCGCAATAAAAGGCGAGTACGCCGTGAACATCCGTTCAGACAACTCCCCGTAGAATCTGCTAAGGACGTTCCAGACTAGAATAAATGGTATGAAGAAGGTTAATGTGACTTTCATTCGATCCCACATCATCTTGCTTTGCAGTCGCATAATCGCGGCCTGCTTCTTTGTGACCTTTGCCAGCAACTGTTTGTCACCGGACTTTCTTGCCTTATTGAACTCCGTTTGCCAGGCCTTAACCTCTGCCGACATCCCCTTCATCGCGCGCACGTCCACGAGGAAACGATTGGCCAGATTTGATGTAATGGCAAGGATACTTGCGACACCAAGTATGAAGAAAGTAGAGTTAGGTATTGCTGCGTAGGGCATTAGCGCTGCCATGAGCCACCTAGTTATCTCGTCAAGTATCGTCAACAACTATTCTCCAAGCCTCTCAATTATTGTGTCCAACAGCTCTCTGGCCGCTTGCATCTGCTTTCCCTCCTCATTCCTTATAACCTTCACCGGGGCTCCCGTGAGGAGTGAACACGCGGAAGCGGTGGATCTCGACCACGCGAGATCAAACCTGACGTCCTCTCTTGCTCCAAGATCTCTAGTTCTGTTTCTGTCGTTTATTCTTCTCCGGACGATCTCCTCAGGCGGTGCTTCGATAAGAACCAAGAGATCCGGCTCTAATTTCGTCAAGACGTTTTCAGGTAGGCCCGCCCATAGTCCACTTGAAGTCTTGATGAACATGTGCGTATCAACCACAAGTATCTCGTCATTTTTCATCTTGGCGATCTCGGTTGCCGCCTGGTCTTGGAGTTTCCTTTGAAGTTCTATGCTTTCTCTCCGCATCTTGTCCCGCTCAATATCGCGGCCGGACTTTCTGAGCAGCTCGGTCAGAACGGTTCCGAACGTTACAACTCTCAGCCTCAATCCTCTCGCTTTGGCTTGGGTCTCAAGTTCACTAAGCACTGTGGTCTTCCCAACCCCCGGTATCCCAGTTACGATTACGGTAGCCGGCATCTAGATCACTTTCCTAGAAGCGACCGAACGGCCGGGTAGAGTTCACTAATCCTTTCCTGAGCCAATATCTGGTAGTATTGCTGTATGATACCTATGGAGAGAAGGATACCCATGCCAGAGCCGAAGGCGCCCAGGAAGTCGGCGAATGAAGCTATTGCGCCTACAACCAGTCCGCCCAATATTGTGACTGTCGGTATGTACCTTGAGAGCACCTGCTCGATAGGTGCGTATGAGCGCCTGAATCCCTCTATCTGCATTCCTGAATCAACTAGCTGCTTGGCGACCGTTCTGGAGTCCATACCTCCAACCTCGATCCAAGTCATGGAGAAGAATACACATATCGCCATCATCAAACCAGCATAGACTACTGCACGGATAGGGTCCTGCATTACATTCTCTAGGTTTCTGGGGGAAACAACGTAGTACGCAAGTCCATGCGTGGGCTCGTATCTCTGGCCTTGCGCTTGAAATACTCCTAGAAGATTCAGCCAGAAGTTCGTCCCCGACTGGTTATATCTTGACCAGATCAATTGCGTGATGAAGTAGATGTTGCCGAAAAGCGCGGCCGCGAAGATGACAGGTATGTTGGACACGTAGAGAAGCTTGATCGGGAACCTTCCTCTGAACCCCCTAAACCTTGAATGCGAAACTGGAACCTCAACGCGAAGCCCATCGATGTATATGATAACTGCGAAGACGGCAAGGGTTGTAAGCAAGCCGATCATGTCAGGCAATCCTTCAGGACGATGGAACATGCCCCATATGTTTGAGGAGGCCCCCACTGATTGTGCAAATGCAATGATCGCCCCCAGATACTTCTTGTCACTCATCGGGCCCATAGGAGCAATTGTGTCCCACAGTATCCTCTGCGCTACGCCTGCGACGATAAAGAGGCTGATTCCGCTTCCCAGCCCCCATCCCTTCTGCAGCAATTCATCTAGCAATATTAGCACTATCCCAGCACTTATCAACTGCAGAACGATGACAAAACCCGTCTGAGGTGTAATCTTCGCTCCGAATGCTCCAGCAACCATGTAGGCGCTTATCTGAAAAATGTACATTACTATGGATAGGACTTTGCTCGCCGTTGTGAAGAGTGATCTATCTTGAGGATTCGTGAAATCAACCTTTATCATTTGTGAACCTGCAAGCACTTGCAAGATAAGTCCTGCCGTCACTATCGGTCCTATTCCCAGTTCCATCAAGGTGCCTCTCTCAGAAGCGAAGATGACCCGCATTGCACTGAAGGGGTCCTCAGCGCCTTTCCCCCCGACGCCGTAGAGGGGAATCTCGGTCATCACAAGGTAGCCGATAAGAACCATAGCGGTCCAGAAGAGCTTCTCGTTGAACGATACCTTTCGTTCCGGAGCGGATACTGTTGGAACAAATCTTGCGAGCGGTTGAAAGAGCTCAATGAAACGAACCAAGCCACCCACCTATGTGGGAAGAACTATCTTTCCTCCCGCGGCTTCTATCTTACTAGCAGCGGACTTCGATACCTTCGCAACCCTCACAGCTACCGGCTGTCTAAGAACTCCTCCGCCAAGAAGCTTGCCGTACCCGAGCCCAGACAGATCGACTAGAGGCAGCTCGCCCTTTGGTCTTTCTTCAGACCGCTTCGGTATCAAACGTGCAAGATCTTCTACATTGATCGTTCGGACGTTTCTCCTCGAATGGCTTACGAAACCATGCTTACCTATCTTAATACCTTCAGCCATGAGTTTGGTCCGCTTATGTTTGAAACGACCGGCTTGGCCCCGGCCGCCTCGCATTCCACTGTCTCTATGTTGACCTGAGACTCCCCACCCATGAGTCCTTGAGCCGCGCATTTTCCTGACTTTTCTGTGCCTCGTCGGCAAGCTTGATATCACCGTTGGTGGAGCGTTTGGTCATTGTTCAGGTGCGGTCAATTTAAACGTTTAGCAAGTTTCTAGATTTATTCAATCCGCTAAAAGTTGTCAGACCGAAAATCGTCAAGCCATCTCGTAACGTCTTCTTCTGTGTCTCTTCCTCGCACTGGTTTCATAACCTAGCTGAAGTCTATGCCTCCAAGCGGATTATGGCTTTGTCAAATCATTCGAGAGATAAGGGCTGCGATTTCTGGTCCCCTGTCGCCTAGCTCGCCTCCATCCGCGAAGGAACGTTTCAAAGCCCCCCTGAATCCGCCTTTAGGCGGATGTAGGTGAAAAACCGGAGGGACCCCTGCTTCGTAAAGTTTCCCCAGTGGAATTCCTGCTCGTTCTATTGCCTCGGCCAGCCTCTCTATTGAAGGCAGCTGAAGTCTTTCCTTCAAGTATTTCGGAGTGAGCTCATTGGCGCCTTGGGGCTTACATCGCTTTTGGAGCAGCATCCTCAGTATTTCCTTGCCGGCTTCACCCCAAGTCACGTAGTCCTTCGCTTTCCTGAGCATTCCTAGGGCATCAGGTTTCTTGTAGATCAGGACTGCACTATGCTTGCGAGGGAGACGCAGCATATTCAGCGTGTCTCTCACGTCTTTCGAGACTCCAGCTTCTCCACGGAGCCTGATGGCGACTATACAACTGCCTTTTGAAATTTCTGTGGGAGCTTCCTTCCTAACCCTTCTCGGAGCTGGCTTCTTCCTCTCGCTAGGCCTTTTCTTTTCTGTCAAGTGCCCTTTACCTAACCCAATCACTTGGAGTGACGATGCGATAGGTGGCTCGCAGTGCATCGTAGACCGCGTAGGCCGTCGAGGAAGCGGTTGATGTGGATCCGTAGCTTCTTGTCCAACAGTCCTTCACGCCAGCAAGCCTCAAGACAACTTTCGGTATCTCCCCTGCAACCAACCCTAACCCCCTTGGACTGGGAATAACCTCCACAGTCACGCTTCCACATTTCCCTTTGACCCTGAAGGGAAGAGAATGGGGTTGATTGCAAGCGCACTCCCAACTTCCACATCCTCTGCGTATAGGAATCGTATTGAGCTTCGCCTGCACGGTGGCTTTGTCTATGGCGATCCTAACCTGCTTTGCCTTTCCGTCGCCAACGCCTACATAGCCCTCGCCGTTTCCGACAACAACTACAGCTTTGAAGCGCGACTTCTCTCCTGCATCTGTCTGTTTCTGGACGAAGCCGATTTCTAGAACCTCGTGTTGGAGGTTCGGAAGAAGCGCGTCAACTACCTGATGCTCCATTATCTTCAAGCCTTGTGTGAAGACATCTTCAATGGAAATGATTTTTCCTTCTTGTACCATCCTTCCAAGTTTCGTTCTTGGAGTCCATGATACGTCGCGGGGCCCTCTCTCTTCAGGGGGATCCACTACTTTTCAGCCTCCTTTTGAGGCCCTCTCTCTGAACTAGCAATCTTTTCCCTTACTCTCTCGAAGAGAGAAGGAAGATCGTCAGGCTTCAACCTCCTCGAAAGGTATCCAGAGAATTGTGCTCGGTACCGCTCTGGATCAGTTGACAATTGTTTTGCGTATGCAGCTATGTGCTCTCCTTTGACTCTCGAATCAGAAGGAAGTATTCCCTTGTCGTGGGGTATTTCAACTCCGGCGTCAACTGCGCCCTTCAGGGCACCGAAGATCCTCGCTCCTTTACTGACTCTTCGAAGACCGATATCGAGGATCGCTTTGCGAAGGCCTTTCCTAATGGCTCTCAGTCCTGCGAGCATACCGGTAAGATAAGCTGCAGGAAGATTGCCTCCTCCATACTTCCAGTTGAGTCTCTCGAGCTCAGTGGACTTGGCTGCAGCATAAATATGATCTCCTTGAGGCCTGGCCTCCACGAACTGGACGGAAGTGTGCTTGTTCGAAGCCCTGACAACCATTCTAGGAAGACCAGAAACCACCAGTGCTGCTCTCTTATCGTAATCTGTCCGATGCTCTCTTCTTCTGCGATGCGGCATGCTGTACCTGGGTCCTCGAACCATCCTCACTACCTTCTCCTCACCAGCTGATGTGATTCAATGTACTCGTCGAGATGACCGGCACTTCTGAAGGAGCCGCCCTTCGCCATAAGACTCAACTTTCGATACACAGGCCGCTCAATCATTCGCCTGTCCCTGAGATGCCTCAGTCGCTCCCTGATCGATCTGATTTTTTCGACCCAGGTCTTCTTTCTTGACCTCCGAGTTCCTTTTCTTCTGCCTGGACCCCTCCTCCTGCCGAGAATACGTTTCTGATGCAAAGCTCTTCCCCTACCTCGACTGGTGCCTCTTTCCGGCAATGCTTGGATAATTCCCTCATGAATGAGTCTCTTGACCTCGTCTCGAGTTATCGCTGAACCGACCTTCTCGATTTCATCGGGATCTATCCACACTCTGTTCTCACCGACTTTGAGTATCCCTGAGGCTAGTCTCCTCTGGCTCCTCAGGTTCATGGCTTTGTCTCCTCCCGTGGCTGTTCCTGCATAACGTTCGGTTGCACCTGTTCCTCGTGAGCCTCAGGTTTCTCGACGAGAGGTTCCTTGACCTCGGGTGCCTCTTCCCTCCTGGCGACTCTTGGGTTGACAATCCTGATCTGAAGTTCTTTCGCTCTGTTAACAATCGCAACTCGTTTCTTTTCTCCAACTGTATGGCTGATCCTTGCCACACAGGTCTTGGCGTCAAACCTCTCTAGGTCTTCCACTCGATGGACATTGACTTCTCTCAAGCCGGACGGATGGAGATGGCGCAATTCATCCGGGGTCTTATAGCCTACAGAAGCCATCTTCGGCCATCCTCGCCGTCTTCGCCTGATTCTGTTTGTGACCCCCATAGGTCTGCGCCAACTCTCCTTAACTCTCTTGTAGCGCCATGATTCTTGTCGAGCCAGTTTTGGTATACGTGCCTTGAGCTTCTTCCTCTTCGTGACTTGAGGTGCCTTCACTTTCTAGCCGCCTCTCCTTTCTGGAATACGTAGATACCGTCAAGAAAGACTCTCTGATCTTTCTCCTTGATTCTCGTAGCTTCCTCGATATTGCTTGCTGTTCGACTGACTTCTTCTAGACGCGTCCCTTCGACAATCACCTCGTCACCCGAAACTTTGACTGAAACGTCTCCAACTATCGATGCGAAGCGAGGAGTCTTCTCTCCACCAAAGTTTTCAATCGATACTTTCTTTTCTTTCTCTAGAACCTTGACAGTGACAGGGAAGTGTGCGTAAACGATCTTCAACTTGTATGTAAAGCCCTTGGTAACGCCTTTGATCATGCTGGCGACATGTGCAGCCGCTGTCCCGACCATTGCCCTGTCTCGTTTCCTAGATCCCGCTGTCCGGACCACTAGCCTGTCACCTCTCGTTTCGAACTCTACCGGCATATGGGAAAGATCTTCATTGATTGATCCCTTGGGCCCTGTCACAGTCACCTTCCGTCCAGTGACTTCAACTTTGACATCGCTAGGGATCTCGACGAACCTCTCGGCAACTTCAACGGCAATCATGATTCCACCGCGCTAATAGACGTATGCTAGAAGTTTCCCCCCGGTCTGCAAGTCGCCTGCTTCCCTATGAGATATCACTCCTCTGGGAGTAGACAAAATCAGAATGCCAACTTCTCTGGATGGCAGGTATCTCTTCTCGAACTTCTCTATTTCGTTAACGCTCACAGAGAAGTTTGGCTTAACGACGCCGCACTTGTTGATCCTCCCGATTAGCTGAATCTTGAACTTTCCAGATCTTCCGTCATCAACAAACTCAAACTCTCCCAGGTATCCGTTCTTCTGTATCACGCGTAACACTTGGCCCAACAGCTTGGACGCGGGCTCTACGACACATTCATGCTTGTATCTTCCTTCATTATTGGCAATTGTCGAGAGGGCATTGGCCAAAGGATCCATCAGCGTCATTTCCATAGCCTCATGAGTACTTCTTGAAACCCAGTTTAGGCGCAAGTTCTCTGAAACATTGTCTGCAGAGCTGCAAGCCGTAGCTTCTGATAACTGCGTTCCGTTGACCGCATCTCTTGCATGGCCTGCTCCCCTTGCCAAACTTTCTCTGTTTACTTGGCTTCAGCTTCGCCAATGATCACACCTTCCTTGATGATGGCTGCCTGCAACTTCTTTGCAGCGAACTCGATTGCTTCTTGCCTTGTGATGATGTGCCCCTTTCCCACTGTTGACGTTTTCATTGCTCTTCTCTTGACCCTGTAGCCCGGCCGTTCAAGCGTCACGTTTACGTCCATGCCGAATATTCCGAGCTCAGGAATATATTTGGTGCCAGGGATCTCGATGTGTTCCTTTATGCCAAACGCGAAGTTGCCATGATCATCGAAGCATGATTCGGAGAGCTTGTTGCCTACGGCCTCCATCGCGCGCCTCAAGAAGGACTCGGACTTTTTCCCGCGGAGGGTAACGACGCACGATATCGGTTCTCCCTTTCTAATTCCCCAGTCCTTTACAGTTCTCTTCGCGTTTCTCGGGCAGGGGGTTTGATCTGTTATCTGCTGAAGCACTTTCTTCGCCTTTTCCAAGGGTTCTCCCGACTTTCCAACAGCTATGTTGACTGTTACCTTTTCTATTCTGATTTGATGCATCGGGTTCTGCTTGCTGGCCTCAGTCTCCGCCTTAACTGTCACTTTGCTATGCTCCCGGAAGTTTTATGGTAGGGCTGCCCTCGCCTACTACGAATATATAGTCAGTAACAGTTCGGAACGTCTCTCCCTTGCCATCCTTGATCTCCACGATAGGTGGTCTCGTCGCCGATCCGGGCTCTATGTTTGAAATCTTCCCGTGTCGTCCTAGGTTCCTACCTCCGGTAACGATCGCGTATGCTCCTTCGGCCATCTTCATCTGCTTCAGAATCTTCTGGCTGGGAATCTCGATCTGCAGTGAGGCCCCTGTTGAGTAGACATCTTCAGTTGGGTTGCTTGGATTCTGCACTTTGACCAAGAGGTTCCTGCCGTCGTGCAGATTTATCTGAAGATGTCCATGAGCAATCGTCCTCTTGTCCTCTATCTTGCAAAGCTTGAACCCTGTCTCCTCTCTGGTCGCCTCGACTAAAGCGAGGCCCTTTCCTTCGACTGGGATCACTCGGAACGCTGCTTTCGCACTGGGAATCTCAATCATATCCATGAGACCGACAGGATATTTCTCGTCTCTCCTGAAGCGGCCGTCAACTTTTACCTTGCCCTGTGACAGAAGGAGTCTTGCCTCTCGGGTGGTTCTCGCTAGACGCAGATAGTCCCTGAGGATGACTCCAAGTGGAATGCATAGGTCCGTTGGATGAGGTCCAGGTCTAGGCTTGAATGTCCATTGGAATTCCTTTGTCCTTATTGGCCAGAATTTCGGTGCGGGCATCCGCTTCAGGTGCCTTGAACCGCCTTTCCGTCCCATCCCTAGTCAACCGCCCCTTTCTCGGCAGTCTCTTCAGCCGAGGGGCGAGGTTTTCCCGCCTCCAGTGCGTCAGCCCGCCACTTATCTGAGAGATTCAGGTTTGTGATCGAAACTTTCGATGAGTGAACCGTCACCAGCGCGGATGTGCCCGAAACCTTCTCTCGCGTCAACCCTTCAACAAATAATCTTCCTCGGTTGCTGTCCACCCTGTTGACTTTGCCCTCGATGCCCGTGAAGTCTCCTCTCACTATCTTGACAGTGTCCCCTTTTCTCACGGGAAAAGATCTTCGACCGTATCTTTCGCGAAGCTCAGGAGAAAGTGGTGCTGAGATCATCTTTCGCGGTATTTCAGTTTGACTCTTGCCGGGAGACAGTTTCACATCGCCTTTTCCTAAACTATTATACTGGCCAAGTTGGCGACTCGTGGCCACCTTTCTGCGGCCTCTCTCGCCACCGGCCCTCTTATTTCCGTCCCTTTTAGTTCTCCTTCAGGCGTCATGATGACTGCTGCGTTGTCCTCGAATTGGATCCTCACTCCGTCAACTCTTCGGAACGTCTTTCTTTGTCTGACTACGACGGCGGGAAAAATGTTCCCTCTTAGATCCGGGGATCCTTTGGTAACTGAAACAGCTATCATCTCCCCTACGCATGCGCTTGGGGCTCTCCTCAGCCGTCCCTTGTAGCCTAAGACATTGATGAGTTTGAGTTCCTTACCGCCTGTATTGTCCGCGCAGACTAGGCGGCTGCCTGCGAGTAGGCCCCTTGTAATGTAGGGCCTGTACTCCATCATTCCCCTGGCGCTGACTGCTCGAGACTTCGGAACGGGCATACTATTTCACCCCAGTCGCTACTCCTCTTTCTCTATTATCACGAAAGCCACAGTTTTGCTCAGTGGGCGGCACTCAGCTACTTTTACCTTGTCACCTTCTCTTGCGTCTATGCATGGAGGGTTGTGTGCGTTGATCCTACTACGCCTCTTCTCATATCTCATATACTTCGGAACGTAGTGCAGGGTGTCTCTTTCTACAACCACAGCCTTGTTCATCTTACTGCTCGCTACGACTCCTTGGAGGATCTTCCCTCGGATGGAGAGAGATCCATGAAACGGACAGTCGATGTCATCGCAGCTTTTCTGTGGAGGCTTAACCTCCACCCCTACGTTGCGCATCACCAATGTCTCACCTGCATCTTGACTCTATCTTCAGATCTGCCAAGAAGCCTCTTTCCTTCGACCGCTACGATTTCACCGGTTGGTAGGTAGAAGTTGAACGTTGCTACATCTTTGGGTACGACTGTGTCTTTCGTACCGTTGAATAGTGTCAAAGTGTTCCTTGTTTCATCAACCACCTTCCCAGTGAGCCCTACAAGCTGCGTATTCGCTGTCTTAGCTATTCTGACCTTGAGCCCGATAACCTCATGTCTAAGAAGATTCTGAGGAGTCATTGGACTCATTTTGAAGCACCTTTGCCGATGATCGTTTCCTTCTCGATCGTCAGTATTCTAGCTATGGTCTTCTTCAGCTCCCTTATTCTGCCTGGGTTCTCTATTGTGCCTCCGGAGGCAACGGTCGTCTTCAACCTGACGAGTTCTGTTCTTATCTCGTCAAGTTTCTTCCTTCGCTCCTCGGCGGGCATTTGCCGGATTTCGCGTATCCTAAGTATCGCCATCTTTCTCTTTCTCCTCCACTGGTGGGGGCGTCTGGGCGTCAGGGCCCACGGCGACCTCTGCGGTTTTCTCTTCTGCTGTCGGGAAGGACCTTATCAAAGGCCTGTCCGGGAAAATCGCGCCTGGCGGAAGTATCTTCACATGTATGCCAAGAAGTCCAGGTTTGAGCTGAATCCACTCTACCGCGCTCCGAATCTGCTTCAGAGCTGCGTCACCTGATCGGGGGAGGTATCCCTGTCTGTAATGTTCATACCTCGACCTTTCGCTGGTTAATTTGCCTCTTATCGTGATCTCCACCCCTAGAGCTCCAGCTTCCATCACCCTTTGAACGGCCCAGTAGGCGGCTCTTCGGAAGTGGATCCCCCGTTGAAGGGCAGCGGCAACCTGAGACGCTACAACTCTTGCATCTAGCTCAGGGACCTCGATGGCGGCAACCGATATCTGTGGATTCTCCAATCCAAACTTCTCTTCTAGGATCTTGGTGAGGTCTCTAATGCTCTGCCCCCTCCTACCAATGACCATACCTGGTTTCGCTGCGTACACAACCACTCTAGCGCCGACAGGGGTTTTTGTCAACTCCATCTTACTGTAACCTGCATTCTTCAATTCTCTTGCAAGAAACTCATCGAGCTCAGCCTTTCGTGTGGTGTCTCTTACGAAATACTTCTGGACAGACATTCTATTCGCCCTCGTAGCCCACAATTTCCAGATGCGTGAGAATATTGAAGTTGGGCGAGCTTCGTCCGTGAGCTCTAGGTATGTAGTTCCTGACCTTCATCCCTCTCTGTGAGGCTGCGTGAATGATTCGAAGCTTTGCAAGGTCCAGACCCTTATACTCGGCGTTAGCCTCCAACTCTTCCAGCAGCTTCAGAACAGTTGAAGCGGCTTTAACTGGGTATCTTCCCGCGTGCCAACGTTCGTCAAGAGATCTATGCGGAACTTCCTTCTTGTAGCGTCTATATGGAATGGCTTTTTTCTTTGTAGATACTTGCTCCAGTAGCTCTTTAGCCTCCGCTACCTTCATACCTCTGATCGTCCCGCATATCTCGACTGCCGCCTTCGGCGAAATACGAAGCTCACGGCCTGCACACTTGACGGTCTTATCCGGGTCGAGTCCGGTGACCGAATATTTCCATTTTGGCACGAGGTTTCAACCGTTATCCTCAAAGCATGCACTAGGCCAATTTAAAAACCTTGGGCTGAGCTGAAACTCGACAAAACTGAGATTTTTCTTCAAAGGTAAATCCTTTGGAAAACTGAAAACCTTTCAGCACAGATCGAGAGCCGATATCAAGACATTTCTTATAGTGTTTCGTCTTCTTTCAGGGACGGATGCAAGTTGTCGGAGAAGGAGATAGACCTGAGGAGGGCCGAGTCGGAACTCAGAGGCTCAACGCTCAGAGTCTACTGGTACTTATTCAAGAAGGGGGAGGGCGTAGGCGTGAGAGAAGTTCAGAGAGCGCTTGGAATGGCAAGTCCCAGCACTGCGCTACATCACCTCGACAAGCTTAGAGAGCTCGGGTTGATAGAGAAGGATAGGTTTGGGCAGTACATGATGCTCAAAGAGGTAAAGGTAGGGACATTGAGGTTTTTCATGAGATTCGGGACCCTGGTTCTCCCGCGATACTTGTTTTATGCAGCGTTCTTCTCGACTTCACTCTTGATCTATGTATATCGAGAAGGATTCACAGGATCAGTGCATAATGTGATAGCACTCATATTTGGCTTGAGCGCAGCTGCTGTATGCTGGTATGAGACGATCCGAATATGGTCTGAACGCTTCTTCTAGGATAGTCGCAATTTCGTTCTAAAGTCTAGAACTATATGATATGGAAGGGTAATGGGTTCAGGGAGAGGGAGAAAGCGTGCTTAGGCAGGCGGCGTATGCTACACTTGGAGTGGTACTCGGCATTCTCGTGAACTTATTCGGCTTCTGGGCAGGCACATCAAGCCGCTGGTCGCAGGAAGTGCTCGGACCTAGGATGGCTACACGAACCGTAACTACGAATCTCCAATCGACGGCTCTCTCGATAGGAATCATCGTTGTGCTGGCATTGGCGTGTGCATTCGCGGTTGGCACAGTAGCCAAGAAGAAGCTCGCCTAGAAAGCATATGCCGTTTCTTACTTTAGTGGCACATACATGGAGGAACGGCTCGCTCCAATGCCAGGCGTTCCATGAGACACCTTCTTGTTGGTTATTGCGAATTCTCCGAGGTAGTGCCCAATCATCTCCGGCTTAATCGCAACTGGTGCAAACTCTTTCCCGTTGTGAAGGTTAAGCGTCACTCCAACCATTTCAGGGAGAACTATCAGGTCGCGACAGTGCGTCTTAAGCTGAAGGGCGCCGGTCTTCTGCTCCAGCTTCTTCGCTGCTCTTAGCTCCTCCAAGAGCCTTCTCCGTTCAGGGCTCAACCCCCTCTGGAGTGACCTTCTCTCTCTGGCTGGCAGAAGCCGTATGAATTCATCCATAGACATTGCTTGAAGTTGCTCTAGGCTGTACCCGCGATACTTGAATTGTTTCGGCATTTTGCTTACACTTCTCATCCTCTGACGGGTTATCCGCTTTATTTAAGTATTCGAGATAGCAAACTTCGCATCCATGTTCGCCCCTTAGATCAGTGTTAGATTGACATTCAATTGACGGTCACCGTTCGGCCTCGAATGAACAAGTGTGCTACTGGCGGCGTCTACTCGTAGAAAAGGAACTAAAGAACTTGGGCGACCTGTCTCATGCGTTTTGCTGCCCTACCAGTCTGTCTTGCAGCAATCAACCCGACTTTTCTGCCAGGAGGCGTTGTCCTCGAGACTGTCGTGGGTTTACCCGCATGCTTATGTCGACCTCCTCCGTAGGGGTGAGAAGCAGCAACCATCTTCTGTCCCTTTACTATGGGCCATCGTCTGCCTCTGGCTCTCATCAACGCTTCCCTTGCCCCTGCTATGAGGAAGGGTTTCTCTGTTCTTCCGCCTCCTGAAATGACACCAACCATTGCTCTGCATTTATCCTTCAAATAGATCGATCTGCCGGAGGGAAGCCTAACCTCAGTTCCTCTAGGCGTGTGCGCGACAACAAGAGCATATGCTCCAGAAGCCCTTGCCACCGTCCCTCCGTCCCCTGGGTTGAGCTCTAAGTTGCATATGAGAGTCCCTTCAGGTATCTTGCCGATCGGCAGTATGTTTCCTATTTCGGCAGTAGCTGTTCCGCCTCGCGTGACTTTCTGATCGAGGCCGAGACCTTCCGTGGCTGCGACATAGAACTGCTCGCCGTTTTCAAACTTAAGCAAGGCGACCGGTGCCCCTCTTCCCGGATCGTGGACGATCTCTGAGACAACTCCGTTAAGAGCCCCACTGAGTTCACCTGCCGCGATTGGAGGGTAACGCGCTGGAGCTTCCCGTCGGTGCGTGGGAGCCCGAAAGACCTGGGTGCCCCTGCCCCTTCTTTGGACCAATATCTTCTTTCCCATATCTCAGCGCCTCCTCATCTAGAGGAGTCCTAGCTTCACCGCAAGGTCAGCCGCCTTGGATTCAGGTGCAAGTTTAACATATGCCTTTTTCTGCCCTCTACTCGTTACTAGGATATGAACTTTCGAAACTTTCACATCGTAGAGTTCTTGGACCGCTCGTTTCACATCATTCTTTGTGGCCTTCACGTCCACAATGAATGTGATTTTGTTCTCTGCCTCAATAAGATTGACAGAGTCCTCCGACATTACAGGATGCACTATAACTCGCCTAGCATCCATTCTGCCCAGACTCTCCCATTGATCCGCCTAGCAGTTTCATGGCAGACTCAGACCAGATAGTCAGTCGCCCAGGATGCGTACCAGGCGCGAGCATCTCTGCGCCCAGGCTATCAACTGTGACCACTTCTACGCCTGGGAGGTTTCTGGCGGCTTTGCCTATGCCTTTATCATCGGAAACTACTATTAGAGGGCCAACTGCTTGGCGTATCCCCCTTCCTCGAATACGCTTTCGTCGTCCCCGCGTCTTTCTGCTATGAACTACTCTCATAACGTCATCCCAGACACCTATGTTGCGCATAATGCCTTGTATGGCACTAGCTCTGTCTATGGTTTGAATGTCGTCAGACACGACCAAGGGCAGAGATGCGTTCTCAGATAGGATGTGGCCTCTAGCTTTGACAATTTCTCTCATCGCTGTTGCAGCGATCGCTGATCTAATCGCAAGCCTCCGCTCCTTTGCGTTCACACTTTTCGCGACCCGTTTCTCTGCTCGAGGCGGATGAGTGACTCTACCCTTCACAGTGCTAGGTGCAAAGGCAGCCGCCGAAGCACGCGCGTAGTGCTCGCCCTTGACCCTTGGAACCCTCGACAGATCATATCCGACCCCAAGAGACTGAGCGGAAGTTCTCTTGCCTGCCATGGGGTCTCTTCCCTTCGGTTGCAGACGATGGGATTGAGCAGCTATCACAGCTCTTTTGATGATGTCTGGCCTGAACGGCGTGAAGAAAACGTCAGGCAGCGGAATCTCTTGAACTTTCTTTCCATCGAGAGTGAGAACGTCAGCAGTTCTTCCAGTCATGGTCCTCACCGAGGCTTGCTACTTGGCTTGGATACTCAGATACTCAATCTTTGGAGGTGAAGCAGGACCTGGTTGGGCGCGAGCTGAGCGTCTCAGCGTGATGAGTCGCTTTGGCGGTCCGGGAACGCTTCCAGCTAGCATCAAATAGCTTCCGTTGATCGGACCATAGCGGACAAAGCCTCCCTTCGGGCTGACTTCTGTTCCGTCTTCTGCAATCTTGATGATCTGCTGGCTGTAGGAGGTTCTTTGATGGAATCCTGTCTGCCCCGCCCTGGGAACCGTGTATGTAACGTAGGAAGGGGTCCACGGACCTATTGAACCAACTCCGCGAACTGTCTTCCTTGATTTGTGAGACAGAATTCGGATCCCCCATCGCTTGACAGGTCCCTGGATTCCCTTGCCCTTACTTATGCCAGCGACATCGACCCACTGGCCCTCTTGGAACACGTCGGAGTTCTTCACTTCGTTGCCAAGTATGCTCTTCGCGTATTCGAACTGCTCCCTTACAGTTCCTCCGCTCACCTTGACCTCGATGATCTCAGGAGTCTTTCTCGGAACGTTGGCGAGTCTAGGCTGAGTTGCTGCCAAGACGCGTATCTCCTGAATCCTTTCCAAGGAATTCTCAATCCTTCTCAATGCTTCTTCGGTTTTGGATGTCTTCGGAGGAGTCAACAGTCGGCTAAGATCCTTGGGAAGAGTCTGAGCCCACGCTTCAGTCAGGGTTCTTAGACCGGTATATCCCTGTTCGTAGGCTCTGATCGCGCAGATGATCAGCGGAGGACTATCAATCACTGTGACAGGAAGAGCAACTTCTTTTCCGAACGTAAAGGAACCTTTCCGGTTATCGATTGTGACAAGATGCGTCATGCCTGCCTTATAGCCGGAAAAAGCCAAGAGCCTAGGCTTCCCTTCAATCCTGGGCCAGCATCTAATGCGCGCCCTCCATCGCTTAGCACGTGCCCTAGGAAGATATGCCAACGAGCCTCTCTTGGGGGCGTGCTTCTTCCTGTGGCCCAATCCGAAACCTTCTTTGACTATTCGCAGACTTGCCGCACTTTCAGGGAAGGCTAGCTGTTATAAACCTTGCGAGCGAAGAACAACATGCGCATTGCAGAACTGTCGAACTGATGACATGTTCACATGTGGATTGAAGAATGTTGACTGCAGTTGAGAAGCGAAAGAGGAGAGTAGCGGTGGCGGTTCCGTCCTCGCTTGTCTCTGACACGCCGCATCTAAGAGAGAAGACGTTTCGAGTGGGCCTCTTGGCGAGGGCCGCAGCAATATTCCGAGTGGATGAAGTTGTGATCTATCCTGAAAGCCCTCAGGCCGATCTAGGAGAAGCGGAGTTTCTGAGGAAAATCCTCTTGTACTTGGAAACTCCGCAGTACTTGAGGAAGAGAATGTTCCCCCTGTCCTCCGAAATGCGATATGTCGGAGTGTTGCCTCCGCTCAGAACTCCACATCATCCTCTCGAGAAGAAAGATCAGATCAAGCCAACCACCTATCGTGAGGGACTCGTTCTTTGTTCGGACAGGGACTCGGCGACTGTAGACATAGGGCGAGCCAAACCTGTCAGAGTTAAAGGGCGCGTTCTTCTGTCTGGAAATCGAGTTACACTCAAGATTGAAAGAACCGCTGAAGGAGAAAGATTCTCAGTGGTCTCGAGAGACGACGTGCCAACCTACTGGGGATACAAGGTATCCCTGTCCGAAAATTGTCTCGGAGAGACCATTAGGCGCCGCCACAATGAACTCACAATCATAACTTCCAAATACGGAAGGCCGATTCTTGAAGAATTGACCAATCTAAGACGAAAACTTAGGATAGCTTCAAGAGTAATTGTTGTGTTCGGTTCGCCTCGAGAAGGGGTTGGAGAAATTCTTGCGAGAGAGAGGTTGAAGCCAGAAGATCTCTCCGACCTTGTTCTGAATACAATTCCTCTTCAAGGTACTGAAACCGTAAGAACAGAGGAGGCTGTCTACGCTACGCTAGCGATACTGAACGTTGTAGGGGCCGAAGTGGAAAAAGAGCCTCAAAGTTGGCTCTGAGAGAAATTAACACAGAAGTGAGGTGAAAATCTGTGCACGAACTTGATGATCCGCAGAGAATCCGAGAAACCGATAGGCACAACATGCTCGAGAAGATAGACCAGATGCCTGAACACTTGACTGAAGCCTTGACGGATTTGAAGGAATCGATGCTTCGACACGGCTTGGCTGAGATTGATAGTGCGGTTTTTGTCGGCATGGGAACCTCAGCGATCGCTGCAGAAGTCGCCTTGAACTGGCTCACTGAATATGTGAAGATCCCGACAATGCTGATTCGAGATGGCTGCTTGCCCCCATTCGCAGGTTCGAGAACACTAATTTCAGTGATAAGTTACAGCGGAGAAACACAGGAGACGCTTGAGGCGCTTGTCAATGCCTTTCAGCGAAAATGTCGAGTCGTAGCGATTTCCTCTGGTGGAAAGATGAGAGAGATTTCAGAGAGGCTTCGGATACGCCACATTGAAGTCAGGGGAGGCTTCGAGCCTAGAACCGCCTTTCCGTTCCTATTCGTAGCCTCCTCGCTGAGGCTAGCTTCCTTGGTGCATCAGAAAGATCTTGGGAGGGAGATTCGAGAAGCCTCCCATGATCTTCGGAACCTGAGAGGTACGATCGGTTGGAAGGTTCCTTACGAAAGCAATCCGGCGAAGCAACTTGCTCTCGGGATGTCTGATACGATTCCTGTGGTCTACGCTTTCCAGAGAAACGGTGGCCTAGCGAGAAGGATGAAGAATCAATTGAATGAGAATAGCAAGATGCCGGCGATGTTCAATCTTCTTCCTGAGGCCTGTCACAACGAGTTCGAAGCGTGGCGAAAGGTCGAAAAGGACAAGCCAGAGTTCTCTTTCATATTCCTCAGGCCAGATGAAAACAAGGATGAGACAGCAAGGATCGAGGAGGCAAAGAAGATCCTAGTTGAAACTGGGATAACGAAGGTCTATGAAGTGAGTGGAGTCGGGAAGACAAGAGCGTCGCAACTGCTCTCGATCGTCTATTTCACAGACTATGTTACCTTCTATCTTTCAGTTCTGAGGAAGATTGACCCCACTCCTTGGGAGAGGGTGCAAGAACTCAAAGGAAGAATTCTACAGAGGACGCGTTTCGAAGAAAGACTGAATGACGAACTGATGAGGATACGCAACTAGACCTCTTGTGAAACTCTTATTGCCAAGTAACGGTCGATTGCTAAGAACGCTTCCTTAGGTGAACCCGTTTTCAAGACCAGCCTTTCAAACGGGCACATTTCAGTCCCATGTCGATCTAATATGTTCGGGACAACTGTGTCATGCTCAAAGGGGATCGAGAACTTTTTCAAGACTTCTAAGCCTAGCTCGCTCATCACGCATGCATACACGCTTGAAATCTTGGCGTAGACACATACGAGGGCTGCGGCTCTTCCAACAACTTTGTCGGCGACCGCTGCCCCCGCCAATGCCGATCCGCATTCTTTTATAGCCTCGATCAGGCTTCTGACGCCTGAGGCTCGGCTAGTGAACATCGCCTTCCCGCGCTTGACGATCGCCAAACTCAACTCTTCTGTGGCTAGCTTCCTTTTGGCTAGGTCGGCATCCCGCAACAGAGCATGCGGTTGGGATGATCTATTTCTATGCGGCATGTTCATCTGCGCAGAAGACCTTGGCTCTATCCTTTCGTGCATCCTATCGGAACCAGTCTAGCCACCTTCGTTGCGATACCGAGTTCGTGGCTGACCTCCGCAACTCTATCTACGTCCTTATATGCGCCGGGCGCCTCCTCGCTGACTACAGCCATGCTTGCTGCTCTTACCAATATTCCCTTCTGCTCTAGGCTTCGCTTGACATCGTTCCCCCAGAACTTTCTCTTCGCGGCCGCTCTGCTCATGAAGCGGCCCGCTCCGTGAGCGGTCGAAGCGAAGCTGAGTTCCATGCCACATGGTGTTCCGACCAGAACCCAAGAGCTTGTTCCCATGCTGCCGGGGATGAGTACAGGCTGGCCCACAGGCTTGTAGTCTGCCGGAAGCTCTCGATGCTCAGGAGGAAACGCCCTGGTAGCTCCTTTTCTGTGAACGTAGACTTTTACTGCTTTGCCATCAACCGTATGTTCTTCGACTTTGGCAATGTTGTGGGCGACATCGTAGATAAGCCGCATATCGATTGAGTCAGCCGACTTGCCGAGGATCTTCTCAAACGCTTCCCTTGTCCAGTGGGTTATCATCTGTCGGTTCGCCCAAGCGAAGTTGCAGGCCGCTGACATGGCTGCAAAGTATTCTTCAGCCTCGCTGCTCTTGGATGGAGCACAAGCCAACTCTCTGTCAGGCAGCTTAACGTTATACTTGTGCACCGCGTGCTCCATGACCCGTAGATAGTCGCTGCACACCTGATGCCCGAAGCCTCGACTGCCTGTGTGAATGAGTACAAGTATTTGGCCCTGATTTTCTATGCCGAATCTTTTTGCCATATCAGGGTTGAAGATTGTATCAACGGTCTCGATCTCTAGGAAGTGGTTTCCGCTACCTAGACTTCCCAGTTGGGTGCAACCTCTATTCTTGGCTGTTGAGGAGACTTTGGAAGGGTCAGCCGATTCCATGCAGCCGTTCTCCTCGCAGTGCCCGCCGTCCTCAGCCCATCCGTAGCCCTTACCTATAGCCCACTCGACTCCGTCAGATACGACCTTGTCGAGCTCCGTCGGACTGACCCGGATCTTTCCACGACTGCCCAAACCGGAGGGAATATAGTTGAAAAGAGTTTCCAGAATCGCCGGAAGCTTAGGGCGAACATCCTTCTCTGCCAGATTTGTCCTGAGAAGCCTCACGCCGCAGTTTATGTCATAACCCACACCTCCTGGGCTGATAGAACCTTCATCGTAGTCCGTCGCAGCTACGCCTCCGATCGGAAAGCCATACCCTTCATGGCCGTCAGGCAGAGTGATCGACCACTTGTAAATGCCTGGCAGGTGTGCAACATTGGCGCATTGCTGAATCGTTAGATCGCTTCTCATCTTCTCGAGAAGGCTTTCGTCAGCGTATATCCTTCCCGGGACACGCATCCCAGGTTGATGTGACTGGGGTATTTCCCAGACGTAAGGAGCGACTTGTCGAATCGGCACTTTGTCCGATCTTCCTCTAAACGCTTCAACCTCTGCCATTCATGCTTCCTCTAACTTTCTGCCCAGATGTAGAAGTGCATGAATTTAAGCTTCATTTGCCTGCAAACCAATAAAGTAGAAAAAGGAGAATATTCGGAAAACGTAGGGACCCGCCTTGCGCATTAAAGTTGTTAGAAGGCTGGGCTTGGAAGAGATCCGAAGAAGGCTCAAGGTGCATGAGACAAGAATGGGAATGCCGTTCCCTGAGTTTGAAAGAAGATTCATTGAAAGGAGAGTCGATCACGGGCTTTTTGGGGAATATGTGGAGTGGGCGAGCCTCGTGCATGCCTACGAGGCGTACGTAGAGGGAGGAGAGCTCGACTACACCGTCGAGGAGATACGTGAGTTCAAAACAGATGAGCTGCAGAAGATGTTGACGTTCAAGCGGCTCGAACTATTAGAAGTAATTTCGATGTCTCACGTTGAATCAATCAACGATGTTGCGAGGAAAGTTGGAAGAAACGTGAAGAATGTCTACAGCGACCTGAAGATCTTGGAGAAGATGGGCTTTCTTCATTTCCGAAAGGTTGGAAGGAGAAACATGATCCCTGAAAGTCTGATTGAAGAAGTCTCAGTGATCATTCAGTAGAGTAGATTTTCAGGTCGAAAAATTTTTGGGGGTCAATAAGTATCTGGGTGATCTTCGGCTTTTGGATTCGTCGGAGAAGTTCTCTGACGAAGAAGATGACGGCAAGTGCAGCCGACGTTAGGATGAGGTAGGTGTTCAGAACTGCGTCCAGTGCAATGTCTTGAGCTGAAGACATGGCAGGCACCTTCCCTACATGAAATTGCTGCAGCCCTAGATAAGCTTCATTCAGAGATCTAGAATGAACTTTAAGACATAGCCGTCATCTTCTCGGCTTATCTCCATTTGATGATATGTTACGGCTTTGACCTCGACCTTGGACTCATGTTTGGCAGGGTCGAATCGTTCGCCAAAAATTGTTGCGCGTAGTCTCCAGCCCTTACCGGTCTGCAGAAGCTCAGTCACTTCGAACCTCGAATAGAGTTTTCCTTCAATCTCGAACTTTAGGAGAAGCTGCTCCAGCCAACTGTAGAGCAGAGCCTTCTCATCATGCTCCTCTATGATAACTTCGTCCCTGACCGTCGATTCGATCTTGCGTGTCTCCGTCATCACCTCAAACATGGCCAACGCCGCATTTTCAAATGCTTCCTCAATACTTCGCCCATGCGCAGCTACATAGGCGTCTGCAACATGCTCCAGAAACTCAAACTTGGGTTTCATCCGGAATCAGCCGCTGGAGAAATGAAGTCACGCCGTTAAGATAAATTGTTCGTGGTCAAATGGATCCTGGGCTTCGCAAGACGATCCCTGCTTCGATTATGTAAATGGGCGTAGGTCGAGGTCTAATGCGCATGTAAGCTGAGTGGATCTTGTCTCACAGAATAGCGAGAGAGTAGAAGAAGGGCGCGTAGTCATGGCTCAGCTGGCCCAGGCTGCTGCAACTGGGACGCACTTCCTTCCTCTATGTAGAAGCGCATCTCTCGGAAAAGGGCATACAAATGTATGCCTACCCCCCTCCCCCTCACATTTGCCTCAACTACATGTCTGATGCCGTCTCGAACCAGTCGATTCCTTGTCTTCCCTGTCATCTCGACACATTGATCAAGCAACAGCAAGAGCCGCTCGTCTGCACGAAAGCGAATGACCGCACTTCCTTCCTGATTAGAGATCTTCCGACCAGAGAGTGCAAGCAAATGACTTAAGTCATTGGAGAAGGTTATGAGTCTTGAATTAGATAGCTGTTCAGTGCTTGGAGATGGCTGAAGAGATTTCGAATGAGGCTAGAAAAGGAACTTTTGATCGCAGCCCTAGACTTCGTCATAGGATGGTTTGCGAGAAATGCGGCTGTTTGGGAAAGAGGTATATAGAATATCTCAAAGATGGCGAGTTTGAGATCGGGCAAGCCGAACGAGTCCTTGTAGCCTATCCTGGTCATTATTATCTACTGAGCTACGAAACGGAAACAGTAACTCCAATATTCATAGTAGTGAAATGTCAAAGATGCGGGTTTGAGAAGAAGATAACTGATCCAGTTCTTACAGTTGAGTATCTTCAAAGCTTCGCAAGGCGCAAGGAGAGAATCGGGCTATATGTCTGATTTGGCATCGACTCAAGTATGGCCTCTTGTCGGATCCAGTGACGATCTCATGGAGAATTTACTAGGGAGAGAGCAAGAGATCAAAGCTTCAACTGCTCCTGCTTCACGACTCTTAATCTTGCGGAAAAACTAAAGCGACGAGATAAGCGTTGCTCAGTCTATGAAACGGTTTTAAGACCGTTATCACAGGGTAGATTGCGATTTGATGTGGCCGGGAGCCGGGATGATATGAGACTAGATGTCTCAGATCCCGAAGGCCGAGCGGATTAGTGCACCGTCATGCAGTCCAGAGGCGCAGGCCTTGAGTCCGTTTATGGAAAGCCTGTGGTCCTATTGGGCCGCGGGGGTTCGAATCCCCCTCCCGGCGCCAAACCCCGGGTTCAATGCCTGATGCTTCTGCGGCTTCTCCGCTTTAAATAGGCTCAGGACAAGGCGTTTGGCGTCGAAGATGCGTGATGGAGAAATAGACCTCCATGGATATGGGAGGCGGCTTGAGCGCGCCATCCGATTTCTGAATACTCATCCAAAAGTCTCGAAGAAGAACAAGGAGAAAATCCTGCAGTTTCTGGAGAGGTTGAAGGCTGAAGGCCTAAGCCTTGCGAGGCAGACAGGCTACGTGCAGCGGTTGACTACCATAGCTGTCATGCTTGACAGAGACTTCGATGAGGCAGCGAAGCAAGACATCGAGAGACTCATGAGGAACGTGAACGCTAGAGACTGGGCTGAGTGGACGAAGGATAACTACCGCGTAGCTGTCAAGCGGTTCTGGCGATGGATGAAGGGCTTAGAGAAAGGCAAGGATCCTCCGGAGACAGACTGGATAAGGATAGGCAAAGCCGAGAGTAAAACCATACTGCCCGAGGACCTTCTCACCAGAGCGGAAGCAATGAAGCTCATCGAGGCGGCGGAGCACCCACGCGACAAGGCATACGTCGCAGCCGCCGACGAGAGCGGAGCCATCATAGTCGTGAGAGGAGAGAAGGGCGGGTTCTGTTAGCTTGGCGGCGCATGGCAATGGTTGTTAACTGACGGCACATAGTATCATACGGTCGTAATTGCAGATTTTCCCAACACGGTTCATTTTCTCGCGTTTGATAGAAGGATCGTGACGAAGGCACTTGAGGAAGAGGGAGTGATCGCAGGCGCTCAGATCATAACTTGACGCCGATCTCATCCAGAGCATCAGTTGTAGCGCGCTGAATCATAGTGCTTTGAATCTCAAAGAGCCTATACAACACTCGCGAGGAGCGCATCATCTCCTTAATTAGCTCCATCCCTGTTAGTAAATGCAATGTCCGTCTGCCATGAGAGAACGAAACCAGCCGGATTCTATCTTGAGGATTCTTACATAGCCATTCCTTGCTCACATCCAACTGCGAATGGGCTAACGTATTCCGGAAATTCCGGATCCTGTCAAATTCCTTCGCTAACTCGCGCCAGACAACGTCCTTATCTGGAAGCAGTTTACGCAAGACCGTGACAAGGAACTTCATCTTGATCGACAGATTGATCTTTGCAAGAAGAGACTTTAGCAAGTATCGCTTTCGCTCCTGAGAGCATAGAAGTCGAGAAAGTATGTCATCGATCATCGCTTCAACAACTATGGTTCGGTCTATGTATCGGCCTCTCATTCCAGCGCTCAGCTTCCACTGAGCAACTATTTTGGAATCAACAGCAGGGAATTCTGTCTGCGTCATTGCTGTTCATCTTGACATCCTTGTCACTAGTCGTATTTGATAATAGTGTGTGCTTAGCCAAGTCGATCTATTCACGTACATCAGAATTGTTGGGAACTGAGGACAACGGTTCTCTTGTGACTTCTCACGGCCCATGAGGTCACAGATGAGCTGAGATCGGGGCTGAAAAGAGAAAGGGAGGTGAACCCGGGGTTCGTAGCCCGCTCGGGGGCTTTGAACCAGTAATGAGACACCGTCTACTACCATGTTGAGAAAAGCTTTCGGCTTGGACCACCGGGTCCATCGAGTAGTCGGCTACGGTTAGGGTTCCCTTCGCGCAGAAAGGGCATCGAAGCCTTTGGCGGTTGATTGCTTGTATGGCTTGTTGGGTCTCCCTTAGGGTTAAGGCTAGGTTTTCGCTCTCGGGTAGAATTCTGGCCTCGGCCAATATGGCGCCCCTTTGATGAACTCCAGTACCTCAATGCATCCGCCGAACAGCTCCCCCTGTAGGCACGAATCTCCTCGCAACCAGTTCCAACCTTCCACACGTGTGTCGGCGAGGCTTAGCCGGGCCCAAGACTTGGGCCCTCATAACTATCGCCCGGTGGAACACTGTCTCGAAAAACAACCCCACGATCCTTCGATAGGAGTCAATTGAGGCACCGGCCAAGCGTTTTCCTTAATAGCAGCAATGTGGTGATCAGCATTTCAACCCGTGGGCACCATCGAGAGGCCGGTCTGTCTCCTCCAGAGGAGGGAATCGGAGATTAGAAGAATACTTTCAATGGCAGTGGTTCACATTCTTGTTTTCTCGGTTTTCTCAACATGTACGTCACCAGTTAGGGGATGGAGCGGTGCCCCGCTCTCTCTTCATCAACTGATGGCGCGTGATGCTCTCGAAGGGCTTGAATGGATCGGGGAGAAGATTGGAATTGCTCAAGTCTCAATCTATGCGAATCTAGTAGATCAGCAGCACCCCCATTGTGTAGATTCGTGTCACAGGGTCAAGCTATTCCAGAAAATATTCTCTGAGGCGTATGGAGGTCCCCTGTGTCGCTTTCCAGGAGCAGAAGATTGCGCGGTTGAATTCATCAAGATGGCACGCGACCGTTATGTCGCTGGCAATACTGGCGAGGCAGACAAGTATCTGGGGTATGCGATACATTATGTTCAAGATGCCCTATGTCCACCGCATGTATTCCCTTTCAAAGAAGACGGGATGTCTGCCCACAGTAGTTTTGAGTTGTATACGGACAAGGCATACCGTGAGAGGGGGGTCTGGCGGTCACGTGTAAGGCACGCACCGCCGACCTATTTCTCAACTGCAGATCATCTACGTGACGAGATCTTCCGAGCAGCACTTTGGGTGCATGATATCGATTGCAGTTTTGTAGCACAGGACGGGAACCCATATAGGAGCACACGGGGTGTCTACGAAAGAATAAGCGAAATAACACCTAGTCCCGTCGTGCTAGCTGGCGCTGTCTATTATATCCGCGATTGGCGTATGACAGATGACGACATTGGTAGAATTGTGGAAAGAGCAGCAAGTCTCGTGAAAGGTGCGGCAATATGGGCTGTCTGTCAGACGGTCCATATCCATAGCATAGATAATCGGAATCGTGGAGATGATCCGTCCAAGCAAACCGATCTCAGCGCCTCCATTATGATTTCGTACACAAGAGGCGGAAGAAGCCACAGCGAAGTTAAGGTCACGCCCTGCTGGGTCCAAGTCGACCGTAACTCCAAAGTGACGCTATCTGTCGCATCCAACCCGAATGGATGGAGCTTCAGCGGATGGTGGGATGACTATGCCGCTCACGGTCAAAGAATCACCGAAACATTCACGTTTGATGTTGGCACCAGTGATCATAGAGTTGCAGCCTTTTTCTTTTTTGGATGTTCGTTGCATGTTAGAGCCTACCCGAACTCTCAACATTGGCCTGATAACGTTGGCTCTGACTTGAACGCGAACGTTGAGGTTAGCTACCAAACACCAGAAGGCTCGTACGTCACTGAAGTGAAGACTACCCCCTTCGTTGTATACTGCTATGGAGGCTCAAAGGCTAGAGTGGCGGTCAGCACTCCCTATCCTTCAGGGCATACTTGGGATTTGAATTCTAAATGGGACAACTATGCCCAAGGCTACGGAACCTCAGGCCAAGCAAGCATGGAGGTGGACATGGATAGGGACCGTACAGCCGTCGCCTACTTCAGCAGTGGAACACTTAAGGTTGCCAATGTTCAGTCAGCCGGTGACTCACGCCGGTGTCTGATCGCAACCGCGACCTACGGTTCGGAGCTTTCTCCAGAAGTGCAGTTTCTCAGATCCTTTAGGGACAACATGGTCCTGTCCACTTTCGCAGGAGGCAGCTTCATGCAAGCGTTCAACGCTTGGTATTATTCCTTCAGCCCTTCCGTTGCTCAATCCATTTCTCGTCATCCCCGAGCGGTGGCTTTGGCTCGAGTAACTTTGCATCCACTTTTGGGCATTCTCCATCTTTCATCTCAAGCTTGTTCCCTTAGCTCTAATTCTGAAATTGCTGTCATAATAGCCGGTCTAATAGCAAGTTCATTGATTGGAGTTGCCTACGTGTTTCCAGCCATGATCGCAATAGAATGGAGTTTCGAGAGAAAACGATGCTGCTGGCCAAATTGCAGATACCTAGTTCTGATTAGAAAACAAACTCTCTTCAGAGAAAGGCAAAATACGGGATATGGTCTTCTAGCTTTGTAGGGACGCGGCAACATGGAAAAAGTAACATGCGGAAGATGTGGTCACCAGTTCTACAAGGAATCGTGGCAAACCAAATCGTGCCCGAGATGTGGCCACTTGGCAAGAGGCGAACAAACGAGTAGCCAGCCCTGTCTCATAACCACTGCCTGTATAGTGGCAAAGGCTCTTCCTGACAACTCACCTGAGTTAGAGGCTTTAAGAGCCTTCAGGGACGAATACGTTCAGAAGCTCCCGAACGGACAACAGATCATATCGGAATACCATACCGTGTCACCTCGGATCCTCGTAGAAATAGACAGGACAGAGAACTCAGGGAGAACTTACCAAGAGCTCTATGAACGTTTGGTGGCAAGATCTCTGGAACTCATTCGCATGGGCAAAGAAGATGAAGCGCTTAAGAACTATGTTGAGATAGTCAACGAACTAAGACATAGATTCTTGCATACTCGGGAGACATAGGGCGGGGCTCTCTTAGCTTCTAGGTTGTTTGATGGGTTACCAAGACTTTGCTAGGCTTGGGCAATGATGAGGGAACCTTAAATATTGCTTGCGTGGCCACAACACTCGACTACTCTAACCAGCCGTTTTCATGGACAACGTGAGCAAATTGCGAATAGTGAATTACACGACTAGAGGTTGACATATGAGGACAGATGGAGTCCTCAGTAGAGTCCTTGGATTCGCTTTTGCATGTCTAGTGGTTGGGTCGGTGTTCGGCGCGTTGGTTGGCGCTGCAAGCGCAGCCAGTCCGCTTGGGGCATACTACACGTTGACTCTTAAGGCGTGGACCGAAAGCGGTCACCAGACGCTTAGGGCCCGCGTTGAAGTAAACTACAGGAAGCCCAACGGCCTGTGGGTCGAGTACGAAAGCCACTGGACCACAGATATGATTCAGGTGGCCAGAGACACTAGAGCATACGTGTACTTGAGAGAAGACCCATCAGGCTACGCAGGCCGGTTCCTTTTCTGGGACAA
>Ga0315310_10000323_pt1 | contig 30757 bp, 29 predicted proteins | sample TDP5_MG_FD_203630 | JGI IMG/M metagenome (GOLD analysis project Ga0315310, IMG submission 203630) | Freshwater sediment microbial communities from Lake Towuti, South Sulawesi, Indonesia - TDP5 | ecosystem: Environmental > Aquatic > Freshwater > Lake > Sediment | place: Indonesia: South Sulawesi...
TGTTCGCCAACCAACCACCAGCAGTTTGACCAGAGCCTCCGCTAGCCATTACGACGGCGCGGCCGACAGGACGTGCCGGGCGGGATGGGCGGAGGAGGCGACGGTCAAGGCGAAGCGGGTTGGTTTACAGGAGCCTACAGGTTAGAAACCTGTAGTTGCCTGCGCACGGCTCCTGGCGAGGTTGTTCGATGCGACCATACCTTGTTAATCATGCAGTGCAGTTCAAAGGAAGGGGACATGAAAGTAAACATTGTTGAAGAGATATTGAGCGCCAACGACCAGATAGCAACTGATAACCGGCGCACCTTTGATGAGAAGGGCATTTTCGCCATCAATTTAATGGCTTCGCCGGGGGCAGGCAAGACCAGCCTGATCCTGCGCACTATCGAAGCCCTTCAGGGCAAGCTGCGGCTGGGCGTCATCGAAGGGGACGTTGCCTCCAGAGTGGATGCCGACAAGGTAGCCGCGGCGGGCGTGCCCGTCGTCCAGATCAACACCGGCGGCACCTGCCACCTGGACGCGCCCATGATCCGACAGGCTTTAGCGGGCCTGCCTCTGGATGACATTGACCTGCTTCTCGTCGAGAACGTGGGCAACCTGATCTGCCCCGCGGGGTTCCGCCTGGGGGAACACGCCCAGGTCATGATCGCCAGCATACCCGAAGGCGACGACAAACCCTACAAATACCCGGCCATGTTCACCCAGGTAGACGCCCTCATCGTCAACAAGACCGACCTCCTACCCTACCTGGACTTTGACCTGACCGCTTTTCGCCAGGTGGTGATGGGCCTCAATGCCGACGTGCGGTTCTTCGAGGTCTCTTGCAAAACCGGGGAGGGGGTGGCGGAATGGGCGGAGTGGCTGCTGGAGGTTTGTTAAACTTGACGAAATGGGTAAAGTAAATTAAAATGAGACGTTGGCATTGAGTAAGGACGAGGTTGTCAGATGTTTGAGAGCCTGTCAGATAGATTACAGGGTGTGTTCAAAAAGTTGGCCAACCGGGGCAAGCTCTCCGAAGGTGACGTGGATGCTGCCCTGCGCGAGGTGCGGCTGGCCCTTCTTGAGGCCGATGTCAACTACAAGGTGACCAGGGATTTCGTGGCCAGGGTCAGAGAGCGGGCCATCGGGGCCGAGGTGATGCGCAGCTTGACCCCGGCCCAGCAGGTGATCAAGATCGTCAACGAAGAGTTGATCACCACCCTGGGTGCGCCAGCCAAAATTGACCTCTCCGGCTCTCCTCCCCACGTCGTCATGTTGGTTGGTCTGCAAGGCTCTGGCAAGACGACCACAGCAGCCAAACTGGCCCTGAACTTGCACCGGTCGGGCCAGCGGCCTCTCCTGGTCGCGGCCGACACCCGGCGACCAGCCGCCATCACCCAGTTGGAGGTGCTGGGCCAGCAGTTGGACATCCCTGTTCACAGCGAAGGGACTGGGGTGCCCCCGCCGGTCATCTGTGCCAATGCTCTGAAGCGGGCCGACGATGCGGCCTACAGTGTGATGATCCTGGACACATCTGGGCGGCTGCACATTGACGACCAACTGATGGCCGAGTTGGAGAAAATCAAAAGAAAAGTCTCACCCCAGGAAGTGCTCCTGGTGGCCGATGCCATGACCGGTCAGGACGCCGTGCGGGTGGCCGTTGAGTTCAACCAGCGGGTGGGGCTCACGGGCCTGATCCTGACCAAAATTGACGGCGATGCTCGCGGCGGGGCGGCTATTTCCATCCGGGCTGTGACCGGCGTGCCCATCAAGTATTTAGGCGTAGGGGAGAAGCTCGACGCTCTGGAGTCTTTCCATCCCGACCGTCTGGCTTCGCGCATCCTGGGTATGGGCGACGTCCTCACTCTGATCGAGAAGGCTGAGGCGACCCTGGACCAGGAGCGAGCCCTGGCCATGGGCAAAAAGTTGATTCAAGGTGAGTTTGACCTGGAGGATTTTCTGGGACAACTGCGCGAAGTCAAGAGGCTGGGCCCTCTCAATCAATTGCTGGAGATGGTTCCTGGCTTCTCGCGGCTCAAGACCGAGCTGACGCCTGAGCTGACTGACAAACAAATGAAGATGGTCGAGGCCATCATCAACTCCATGACCGTTGAGGAAAGGCGCAATCCCAGGCTCATCAACGCCAGCCGTAAGCGGCGCATCGCCATGGGCTCGGGTACCACCGTCCAGGATGTCAACATGCTGCTCGGTCAGTTTCGCCAGATGCGACACATGATGAAACAACTCACCAGTGGTCATGGGCGGGGTTTGCTGTCAATGTTCAGGTAGAAAGTAGGGCAGGTTTCTATATCTGCCTACAGCGCGGCGGCTATGGAAAGCCGCCCTACGGGGTTTCCAGACAAGAACTAGGTAGGCGGGAGAGGGCAAGGATGAGAGAGGCAAAGGCAATGACGAATCTGCCCGTCAGGGCGGCCGAAGTCGAGGCGGTGGAGATGGTACCTGGTCTCTGGCGACGTACCCTGAGCTATGGCCAGCGGTTGATGGTGGTTCAGGTTACTTTGGAAAAAGGAGTGGTGGTCCCTGTCCATCGCCATCCTCACGAGCAGATCACCTACGTTATCGAAGGCCAGTTGGCTATGGAAGTTGGAGGGCAGACCCGTGTGCTTGGTCCAGGGGATAGCCTTCTATTGCCAGGTGACGTGGAGCATGGGGCGACAGTAATCGAGCGGGCTCTTGTCATTGACACCTTCTCTCCGCCGCGGGAGGACTATAAATAGAAAGGGAAAGGGATGGTACGCATTCGACTGCGCCGTGTTGGCGCAAAGAAACAACCCAGTTACAGAGTGGTAGTGGCCGATTCGGAGTCTCCCCGTGATGGCCGCTTCATTGAGGCCGTCGGTTTCTACAACCCTCGTACGGACCCGCCGACTGTTGAGATCAAAGCGGAGCGGGCCCTGTACTGGCTTCAACATGGAGCCCAGCCCAGTGATTCTGTGGCCAGGATGCTGCGGAACCTGGGCATTATGGACAAGTTGGCCAGGCTGAAAGCCGGTGCGGATATGGAGACCCTGCTGGCGGAACTGGCTGAGGAGAAGGCGGCTGCCGAGAAAAGGATGGCGGAGCAAGAGGCGGCTGAAGCTGAAGAAGCGGAGCTCGCTGAGGAGGAGCTAGCTGAGGCTGAAGCTGAGGAAGTGCCCGCGGAGTTGACTGTTGAGGAAGAGGATATAGATGAAAGAGTTGATTGAGTACATGGCAAAAGCACTGGTTGATGACCCTTCACAGGTCTATGTCGAGGAAATTGTGAGGTCACGCCAAATCATCTATCAATTGCACGTCGCCCCGGAGGATATGGGGCGTGTCATTGGCAAAGGGGGGCGGGTGGCCAATGCCATGCGCACTTTGCTCCGGGTGGCGGCTGTGAGGAAGGGCAAACGTGTTATCTTGGAGATCGTCTAGCTGCCTGGTCAATCATGTGGGGTGTGGGGGTGTCACGTCCTCCGCACCCCTTTTTAGTCAGTGTTCGTAGTGGCGGCTTTTACCACTGTTGCGGTACAGGAGCCGCTTTGGGAACGACTGAAGTCGTTACTACGGATTTTTCGTTTCGGATAGCTAGAGTCATGATCGGTGAGGTGCGAAATGCGGACAAGAGATGGCTCTGAGCCTCGCTATCTGGTGGTAGGCAAAATCGTCGCGCCTTGGGGGGTCAGGGGAGAGGTTAAAGTGGCAATGGAGACCGGCTTCCCTGAACGTTTTAAGCGACTCAGGAGGGTGTACTTAGGTGAGAAGGCAATCTCTTTTGTGCTGGAAGGGTCACGACTGCATAAGGGACACGCCCTTCTCAAGTTGAGGGGCTGCGACGATCGTGATGCGGCGGAAAAGCTTAGTGGCCAGTTGGTGCAGATACCCATTGAGGAAGCTATGCCCCTGGGTGAGGACGAATACTATGTCTATCAAATCGTTGGCCTGGATGTCTGGACCACTGGGGGGGAGCATCTGGGCAGGGTCAGCGAAGTTCTCTTCACCGGTGCCAATGACGTCTACGTAGTACAGGGGGAGAGAGGAGAGATATTGATCCCGGCTGTAGAAGACGTGGTCTTGGAGGTTGATCTGTCTGGCAGTCGGCTGACTGTGGAATTGATGGAGGGGTTGATTTGAACGATGGGGGTTTCCAATCCTTGGCTCTCCGACCTTGACAAAGGGGCAGACATTGTGGTATGCTTGTAGGCAGTTGGCTCGGCGGCTATGGAAAGCTCGGCGGCTATGGAAAGCCGCCCTACACTTGAGGAGGTGTCAGTGAGTGACGTCAAGTACTGGGTGGGCTTCAACATCGTGCCAGGCATTGGGCCGGCTCGCTTCCAGGCTCTTCTCGATCACTTCGGTGACCTGGAGATGGCTTGGAAAGCACCGGCCGACGAACTGAAACGGGCGGGTCTGGACCGCCGTTCCATTGATGGCCTTTTGGAGACGCGGAATAAAATCTCCCTTGACGATGAGATGGAAAAGATCGAACGGGTGGGGGGGCAGGTCCTCACCTGGCAGGACGACGCCTACCCGCCCCAACTGCGTCACATCCACAGTCCCCCGCCGGTCCTCTACGTCAAGGGTGAGCTGCGGCCAGTGGACGAGTGGGCCGTGGCCGTGGTGGGCACCCGGCGGGCCACGGTCTACGGCAAGGAGGCCACGCGCACTCTCGCCGGCGATCTGGCCCGCAACGGTGTCACTATAGTCAGTGGCCTAGCGCGGGGTATTGACGCCCAGGCTCACCGGGCAGCCCTGGAAGCAGGTGGGCGCACCATCGCTGTCTTCGGTTCCGGCATTGACATCATCTACCCGCCGGAGCATCAGAAGCTGGCCCAGGCTATTGCCGAAAACGGGGCTCTGGTCTCCGAGTATGCCCTGGGGATGCCGCCCGAGGGGAGCAACTTCCCGCCTCGCAACCGTATCATCAGCGGCCTGTCTTTGGGGGTGGTCATCGTTGAGGCCGGGGTAACCAGCGGAGCCCTCATCACCGCTGACTATGCTGGCGAGCAGGGCCGAGAGGTCTTTGCCGTGCCGGGCAACATCTTCCACAGAGGCAGCCAGGGCACCAACAAGCTCATCCAGCAGGGGGCCAAGCTGGTTCTCTCGGTGGAAGACGTGCTGGAGGAGTTGAACCTGACCATGATCAGCCAGCAGGCCGAGGTGCGGGCCGTGATCCCCGAGAACGAAACCGAGTCGCTTTTGCTCAGGCATATCTCATCTGAGCCCATCCACGTGGACGAGATCGGTCGTCAGAGCGGCTTGTCCATCGTCCAGGTGACCAGCACCCTGGCCATGATGGAGCTGAAGGGCATGGTGCGGCAGGTGGGGGGGATGAATTATGTGTTGGCCAGGGAGAGCCGGGTGGAGTACGTCGTGGACTGAGCAACCCATGAACGACGAGCCCCAAGGGTGAGATAGGCGTATCAAAGGACTTTTGGGAAGGAGGTAAGTGGACAGTGACCGTAACAGTGGAAAAGGTGATGGATAGATATCCTCTTCAGATAGATGTCAACGTGCTACGCAGCGTTTTGGAAGACACTGAGAAACAGATCGCTTTGTATGAAAGGATTGTTCGAGACTTTGAAACCCGGTAGGGCTGCGATCTGGCAGAATTTGAAAGGCGAATCGCGGGGGCAAGTTGCCAGAGCACCCCTCTTGGGAAATCTCCATCGAGTGGGGCGTGGCTGCCGACGAACTGAAAAAGTTGCGGGTGATAGATAAAGGGCTTAAGTGGATCCTCAACTTCTTGAGCTAGCGCTGGTTTTTGAGCAGGAATGTCATTACGTGAGCTCATCTGAGCGGTTGCCTACTAAGGTGAGATTCCACCTTGAAGGTGATTACAGATGACCAATTACCAGAAGGCCAGGGATTGGATGCACCTTGCTTCGCTGGAGCTACGAACAGCCCTGGCGACATTCCAGGTGAATGATTTCAGCGCCTGCATCCAGCATTGCCAACAAAGCCTGGAAAGAGCCATCAAATCGCTCCTCGCATTTCTGGGAAAAGAGGTCAAGTACACCCATGCCCCTTCGCTAGAGCTCAGGCGAGGGATTCTGGAGGATCCCGAGGAGTTGCAAAGGTTGGCGTTAAGCCAAGGCCAGATTGAACTGCTGGTGGACATTGTGACCTGGAGTTCTTCGCTCGAAGGACAGGGAACCATGCCCCGCTACGGGTGGGAGACGGCGGAAAGGATTATTCCACCTGATGAAATTTACGATAGGGAACTGGTCTCTCTGTTGGTTGGCCATTTTTTGAATGTCATGTCGGCTGTGTGCCAGTTCCATCACCTGAGCCATGTTGAAGAGATTATGGAAGTGGTGACCGATGTCGAAGCAGGAATTGAGGAATTTAGAGCTCTTGGAAGCCGGTTACCGGAGTGACATAGAAGTCTACTGTGCCAGGATTTGGGAGAGATACGGCTCCAGATTTCTGGGGGCTCTCCTCTTTGGCAGCCTGGTGCGTGGCGAAGCCCGTCCTTACAATACTCTGGAGAGTGACATTGATCTGATCGTGTTGATAGATGGGCTTCCCTCTTTGTCCCAACGCATGGTGGAGAAAATCGAGGTTGAAAGGAACCTTCATACCCTCGTCCGCGCCATCTGGATGACCCCTGAAGACCTGGAGGGCCACATCAAAGCCAAAGCGGGTTACGTGCTTGATGCCTTCGACGAGGGCATCCTTCTCTACGACCGGGCTGGCTTTTTGAGCGAAAGCCGGAGGAAGTTGGTTGAGGAGTTGAAGGAAAAAGGCGTGGTGAAGACCGACCGCTGGTGGTCCTTCCCTGTGAAGGCAGGGGAGGAGTATACTTATTAATTGGAGCCTGGCTAAAATTTGTGGACGTAGTAGCGACTTCAGTCGCCAGGAACGGCTAAAGCCGTCACTACGCGGCTGCCCACCAAGGTGAGATTGCACCTCAGTTGAACGCCTGGGTGAGAGGTGAGAGCTATCATGGATCTGACAGGCCAGACCCTGGGCCAATATCACATCATCGAGAAGATTGGGCGCGGTGGCATGACTACGGTGTATAAAGCCTACCAACCCTCTTTAGACCGTTACGTGGCGGTGAAAGTGTTGCCTCCCTACCTGGCCCACACCCCCGATTTTATCACCCGTTTCCGCCGTGAGGCACGGGCCATCGCCAGGCTGAACCATCCCAACATCTTGCCCGTCTACGATTCAGGCCAGGAGGGGGAGCTAAGCTACATTGTGATGCGTTATGTGGAGGCGGGCACTCTCCAGGAGATGCTGGGGGAACCGTTGCCTCTGGACAGAGTAGTGGAGATGATCACCCAGGTGGGGGGAGCCCTGGACTATGCCCATCAAGAGGGCATCATCCACCGCGACGTGAAGCCCAGCAACGTGCTCATGGATAAGGGGGAATGGGCTTTGCTCTCCGATTTCGGGTTGGCCAAGATGGTGGAGGCCAGCGTGCAGTTGACCAAGACGGGGGTAGGGGTGGGGACCCCGGCCTACATGAGCCCGGAGCAGGGGCAGGGCATCACCGTGGATGCCCGTAGCGACGTTTACTCTCTAGGAGTCGTGCTCTACGAGATGTTGACAGGGCGGGTGCCTTTTGAGGCTGAGACCCCCATGGCCGTCGTCCTCAAGCATATCAGCACTCCCTTGCCCTTGCCGCGTAACATCAATCCCGACATCCCGGAGCCGGTGGAGCAGGTGCTGCTGAAAGCCTTGGCCAAAGACCCCGCTGACCGTTTCCAGCGGGTGAGGGAGATGGTGACGGCCTTGCAAAAAGCGGTGGCCGGGGAGCCTGGGGTGGCGACCATTATACCCCTTGCGGCGGAGAGGAGGCTACCCTGGGCAAGGGCAATCGCTGGGGAAGTGGAGAGGATCGGCGTCCCGCTTAAAGCCCTGTTGCTCAGGGGGGCCTTGATCGTGGTGCTGATTTTGATCCTGGCGGCCATCGGGTGGGTGGCCGTAAACCGCTTTGGCAAAGAACCGGGGCCACAGCCCCTGGCGGTGCACCTCACGCCCGTTCCTACGGCTCCCGGCCCTCTGGATGTCGTCCTGGGCTTTGGCAACATCTGGCATGGACGCTCCGACGTGCAAAACCACCTGGGACAGCCGATCACTCCCCAGCAGGGCATCCCTTATGCCCACCAGTTTTTCGTCACCGGGGGCTACTTGTTTGAACGGCTGGACACCCACCAGATCTATGTCCTGTACCCCACCAACGAATGGGAGGTGTATGAGGACGGCTGGCGGGATGGGGAGGATGTGGATGAGCTCACCCCTCCAGCGGGAGTTTACGCTCCCACCAAGGGATTTGGTAAACTCTGGTGCGAGAGCCCGGAGGTCAGATCGTGTCTGGAATGGGGCAGCTTACCCAGGACAACAAGCGTTGATGGGGCGGTTCAACAGTTCGAGCGGGGCCTGATGCTTTTTAATGGTCTGGAAAGCAAGCAAATCTACATCCTCTACATTACGCCGGACAACCACTACCGCTGGCTGATGCTGCCGGACAGTTGGAAGCCCCCGCCGGGCATCCTCTTCGTGTCAGACCGCGACGGCGACGATGAAGTATATGTGATGAAGGATGACGGCAGTGAACAGATTCCCCTGACCGTCAACACCTGGCTGGACGGTTCTCCTGCCTGGTCCTCCGATGGGTCCAGAATAGCCTATACCGTCGCTGGGCCGGGGGGCGAAGAGGACATTATGGTCATGAAGAGCGATACCAGCGGGAAGACTGGTTTGACGCTCAACCCCACCGTCCGGGATACAGACCCGGCCTGGTCGCCCGACGATTCCAGGATAGCTTTCGTCTCCTATCGCGGCGGGAACGCCGAGGTATACGTGACCAAGTTGGATGGTTCGGACCCTGTCAACCTGACGGACAACCCGGCCGACGATTGGGATCCCACCTGGTCGCCTGATGGCAGCCTGATTGCTTTCACCTCCGACCGCGATGGCAACCCGGAGATCTATGCCATGAACAGAGACGGCCAGAACCTGCGGCGTCTGACCGAAAATGAGACCATTGACGAGCAGCCCGCCTGGTGGCAGGATGCCACATTGGATCAAATCGCCTTCGTCTCCTACCGCGACGGGAACGCCGAGATATACCTGATGGACAGCGATGGCTCGCACCCTGTTAATCTGACGAACAACCCGGCCGATGATTGGGATCCCACCTGGTCGCCTGATGGCAGCCAGATCGCCTTCACCTCCAATCGTGACGGCGACAGGGAGATCTTTGTCATGGGGGCGGACGGCAGCAATCCCACCAACCTGACGGATAACCCGGTGGATGATTGGGCTCCCTATTGGGAGAGATGAAAGACTTGGAGGTGGAATTGTACGCAGTCATCATGGCTGGCGGTGTGGGCACACGCCTATGGCCGCGCAGCCGCCAAAACATTCCCAAGCAATTCCTGGACCTTGTGGCCGGAAACACTATGCTTCAGGATACCTTCTGGCGGATTGAGCCCCTGATCCCACCAGACAGGGTCTTTGTCATCACCAACGGGACCTGCGCCCCTATCGTGCGGGAGCAGATTCCGCAGCTCCCCAGGGACAACGTCATCGTCGAGCCTGCGGGCCGCAACACCGCCCCCTGTATCGGTCTGGCTGCTCTGTACCTGCGGCAGTTAGACCCGGAGGGGGTGATGGTCGTCCTGCCGGCTGATCACCTGATCCGTGAGGCGGCCCATTTCCGGGAAGTTCTGAAGGTTGTGGCTGAGGTGGCCCAGGATGGACATCTGGTCACCATGGGCATCCAACCCGATTCGCCTCACACGGGCTATGGCTACATCCAACGGGGTGATTTCCTGCACCAAATTGGCCAGCACAGCGTCTACCAGGTTGCCAGATTCACCGAGAAGCCGGACGAGGCCACGGCCCGGCGCTTTCTGGCTAGCGGCCAATACTATTGGAATAGCGGCATGTTTGGCTGGAAGGTTTCAGCTATCCTGGAGGCCATCGAGGTCCATCTGCCGGCGTTGCACGCCCAACTTATGACCATTGAGGCAGCCCTGGGCAGCCAACGGGAGCGAGAGGTGCTAGAAGAAGTCTGGCGGGAGGTGGAGAGTATCAGCGTTGATTACGGGGTGATGGAGCGAGCCGACAAAACGGCGCAACAGTGCCGTGCGGCGGTCATCCCTATAGATGTGGGCTGGAGCGATGTGGGCAGTTGGGCTACCGTGGCCGAACTCCTGTCCAGAGACACCAAGGACAACGTGGTCATCGGAGAGCACATTGGCATTGACACCACTGGCTCCCTGCTTTACAGTTCTGGTCGGCTCATTGCCACCATTGGCTTGAGGGATATGATCGTAGTGAACACCGGCGATGCGGTTTTGATCTGCCCCAGAGCACGAGCGCAGGAGGTGAAGGACCTGGTAGACGAGCTGAGGGAAAAGCAGAAGGATAAGTATCTGTGATCGCCTTCCCCGATCAAATGCGACGTATCCTGCGGGGAGAGGGTGTTTGGGAAATGTCGAACTAGGAGACTGTATGTCTGACAACAACATTGTAGCCTATTGCGTGAAATGCAAAGAAAAGCGGGCAATGGACAGCCCCCAAGCGGTCTTGACCAAAAAGGGCGTGCCTGCCACGAAGGGCAAGTGCCCGGTTTGTGGGGCGACGATGTTCCGCATGGGCGAGACGGAGGCCCATAAGAGCCTGCCCAGACCGGATCCATCCCCACGCGATGGAAAGTTGGTCATCGTGGAGTCGCCAGCCAAGGCGCGCACGGTGGGGCGTTTTCTGGGCAAGGGCTACGCGGTACGCGCCTCTGTGGGCCACATTCGTGACCTGCCTGTCAATCGCATGGGCGTGGACATCGAAAACGATTTTGAGCCACACTACGTCATCCCTGCCAGCAAAAAAGAGGTCGTTCGCGAATTGCGGCAAGAGGCTCAGAAAGCTTCGGCCGTCTACCTGGCTACCGACCCGGACCGAGAGGGAGAGGCCATCTCGTGGCACCTGGTCCATGCCTTAGGGCGGGCCATCGGTCGGCAGCCGGTGCATCGCGTCGAGTTCCACGAGATCACCCAATCGGCGGTTCAGCACGCCTTTGCCCATCCTCGTGAGATTGACATGCAGCGCGTAGACGCCCAGCAGGCGCGGCGCATCCTCGATCGGCTGGTGGGCTATTCCCTCAGCCCGCTTTTGCGGGAGAAATTGGAGCGCAAACAACTTTCGGCCGGGCGGGTGCAGAGCGTCGCCCTGCGGCTGGTCGTCGAGCGCGAGCGAGAGATCCAGGCTTTTGTGCCCGTGGAGTATTGGTCGCTAGAAGCAGAGTTGGCCAAACGAGAGGAGAGGCCGAAGGACAAGCCCTTCGACCCTTCGACTGGACTTAGGGCGGGCTCTGCTCAGGACAAGCGCCAGAGCTTTATCGCCAAACTACATCGCCTGTGGGGAGAGGAGGTGGACCTCAAGAACGAGGCGGATGCGATGGCCATCGTGGACGCGTTGGAATCGGCTATCTGGATCGTGACCCGCGTTAAACAAGGCACGCGCCAACGTCGTCCGTCGCCACCCTATACCACCAGTACCATGCAGCAAGAGGCGAGCCGACGCCTGGGCTTCGGCGCCCAGCGGACCATGGCCCTGGCCCAGCAGCTCTACCAGGGCATCGCCCTCGGCGATGAAGGCGAAGTGGGCCTCATTACCTACATGCGCACCGACAGCGTCAACGTGGCCGAGGCCGCCCAGAAGGAGGCCCAGGGCTATATCCGTGACCGCTTTGGCGAAAAGTTCCTGCCGGAGAAACCACCTGTCTACAGGACCAAATCCAAAGGCGCACAGGAGGCTCACGAGGCCATTCGGCCCACGTCGGTTTGGCGCGAGCCCAAAGCCATCAAAAAATACCTCGGCCGCGACCAGTACCGCCTGTACAATCTCATCTGGCAGCGGTTCGTAGCCAGCCAGATGGCACCAGCGATTTTTGACACTGTGTCGGTAGATATTGCTGCTGTGCCCCAGGCGATGCTAGAAGATAGCCAGGTGCCAGAAGTGCAACTCCGGAAGCCGGATTACCTCTTTCGCGCTACCGGATCTCGGGTCCGTTTCCAGGGATTTCTTGTCGTCTATCAGGAAGCCCCCGACGTGGATGCTCCACTGGACGAGACAATGGGTGAGATGTTGCCCTCACTGGAAGAGAAAGAACTGCTGGACCTGTTACGGCTTTTGCCAGAACAGCATTTTACCCAGCCGCCGCCGCGTTACACCGAAGCGACGTTGATCCGTACCCTGGAAGAATTGGGCATTGGCCGGCCCAGCACCTACGCGCCGACCATGGCCACTCTTCAGGCACGGAATTACGTGGAGCGCCTCGACGGGCGACTGCATCCCACCCAACTGGGTTTCACCGTCACCGACCTGCTGGTGGCTCACTTTCCCGAGATCATGGACGTGGGCTTTACGGCTCGCATGGAGGAGGACCTGGATCGTATCGCTGCTGGCGCGCAGGAGTGGCGACCGATGATCCGCGACTTTTATGGCTCCTTCCGCCAGGTTTTGGAGCGCGCCAAGACCGAGATGCCCACGGTTCCACGCACACCTCCCAAACCGACCGGCGAACTCTGCCCGGAATGTGGCGGTCCCTTGCTCTTCAAGACGGGGCGTTTCGGGCGCTTTGTAGGATGCAGTAACTATCCCAAGTGCCGTTTCAGCAGGCCGATTCCGGTGCCTGGCGTCGCCTGTCCCCAGTGTGGCGGCGCAATCTACGAAAAGCGCGCCCGCCGGGGCCGGCGTGTCTTCTATGGCTGTGCTAACTATCCTGAGTGCGATTTCACCTCCTGGAACCGCCCTCTGCCGCAGCCTTGTCCCGCTTGCGGTGGCCTGCTGGTTGAGGCTGGTAAAGAGCGGGCCAGGTGTGTCAAGTGCGGAGAGCAGGTGGAACTGAAGAAATTATCTTGTTTAGAACCTATTGAGGCGTAGGAAGTAGAGGGGTCTGAGGGGTCTAAGGGGTCTGATGGGCCCCTCGTCCCCCAGGAGGAGCCAAATGACTTACCTCGCGCAGAAGGAAACCCTTCCCTCAGACCCCTCCGTCCCCTTAGACCCTTCAGACCCTTCCGAGACCTATGGACGAACACCTGGACCGTTTCATCACTTACCTTATAGCCGAGAAGAATGCTTCCCCTTATACCATCAAGAACTATTGCCACGAGATCGAGCAGTTCTTGGCCTTCTTGAAAGAGGAGGGGGTTGATTCATGGGAGGGGGTGGATCGGCACGTCTTGCGGCGTTATCTGGCCTGGCTGAAGGATCAGGGCTACGTCAAAGCCAGCATCGCCCGCAAAGTGTCAGAGTTGCGTTCCTTTTGTCGCTATTTGGTGCGGGAGGGTGTTCTGGCTTCCAATCCCATCTCAGCCATATCTTCGCCCAAGGTCCCCAAGCGCCTGCCTGAGTACCTTGATCTCCATGAGGTTGAGGCCTTGCTGTCGGCCCCGGATACCTCGACACCCCAGGGTCTGCGCGACCGGGCTATCCTGGAGATGCTTTACGCCGCCGGCCTGCGGGTCAGCGAGTTGGTGGCTCTCGATGTAGGCGATGTGGAATGGAGCGGTACGGAGTTGCGCGTCCTGGGCAAGGGGGGCAAGGAACGCCTTGCTCTGCTGGGTAACCCAGCCCAAAGTGCCCTGGAGCGCTATCTGCGGGAGGGACGGCCTGAATTGGTGAGAAACAGGCAGCCGACCAGGGCTCTCTTCGTCAACCGCTTCGGTGGGCGGCTGTCGGAGCGCAGTGTGCGGATGCTGCTGGACAAGTACGCCAAGGCGGCTGGCCTGGACAAGCGGGTCTACCCCCATATGCTGCGCCATACCTTTGCCACCCATCTCTTGGACGGCGGAGCCGACCTGCGCGTGGTACAGGAGCTCCTGGGCCACGCCGACCTGGCTACCACTCAAATCTACACCCACGTCAGCCAGGCCAGGGTGAAGGAGGTGTATCTGAAGTCGCATCCGGGAGCTGCTCCCTCAGCCCCCTCAGACCCTTCAGCCCCCTTTGAGGTGAAAAATGAGACTAACCAAACTACGCCAGACCCTGGCCGACAACAACCTGGACGCCATCGTTATCAGCCAGCCGGAGAATCGTCGCTACCTCAGTGGCTTTACCGGCACCAAAGGAACGCTTTTCATCTCCCCTGGGCGGGCCATTTTGGCTGTTCCTTTCGTCTACCTTGAGCAAGCCAGGAAGCAGGCTCCGGCCTTTGAGCTGCTCAGGTTCCAAAGAGAATTTGCGGAGGTGTGGCCCGATCTGGTGGCTGAGATCAGTTCGGCGCAACAGTGCCGTGCCAGACGGGTGGCTTTCGAGAGCGCCTATCTGACAGTAGCCGAACACGGCAAGCTGATCGCCGGAGTTAAGGACGCCGAGTTGGTGCCTATGGAAGGGATCGTCGTGGGGGCGGGACCCAACGGAGCCATGCCGCACCAAGAGGTTTCCGAACGGGTCATCGGCACGGGCGAACCCATCGTCATGGACCTGGGGGCGCAGATCGCTGGCTATCATTCCGACCTGACCCGCACCATCTGCCTGAGCCAGCCCGACGGGTGGTTCACTGGGACTTATGACCTCGTCCTCCGAGCGCAATTGGCAGCCGAGGCAGCTATCTGGAGAGGGATCGTGGCTGGGGAGATTGATAACGCAGCCCGGCAGATCATCACTGAGGCGGGCTATGGCGAGCAATATGGGCACGGCCTGGGCCATGGCGTGGGTCTGGCCGTCCACGAGGAGCCCTTCGTCCGGCAGGGTGCAGAGGAGGTGTTGAAGCCGGGCATGGTCTTGACCGTCGAGCCGGGCATCTATCTGCCGGACTGGGGTGGCGTGCGCGTCGAGGACATGGTTCTCGTCCGAGAGGACGGCGTGGAGGTGCTGAGTCGGGCCGTTAAGGAGCCTGTGATTACCAGGTAGTTGGGTGGGGAAAAGGTGTGGCGGTCTTTTGGGGGCCAAAGAGGGATTCTTGTCATCGTTAGCAACAGTGTGGTATAATTTGGGTGGAGGATTTGTCAATCATCCGCAACGCTATCGAGTATCAGAAAGAAGTCTTTGAGGAGATTGGAGACAAGGTGGGGGTATGAACAGGGTCTTTCAAGCAGGTGGCGCCATCCCACCTGATTCGCCCATCTATGTGGAGCGCAAGGCGGACGGGCTGGTGCGCCAGCGCATCGAGCAGATGGATTACGTGCACATTATCGTGGCCAGACAGATGGGCAAGACCTCACTCCTGCACAGGGTAGCAGCTCAGTTGGGTGGGGAGAAGTATGCCTTCGCCTGGGTAGAGCTGTCTGGCATGAAAGACCTGGAGCGGGCGGAATGGTATAGCATCCTGGCCAAACGCATCAGCGAACAGTTGGCCTGGCTCAAGGGGATGCCCGCCGAATGGTTGTCAAAAATCGCCAGCCAGGAGGATTTGCAAGATTTCTTCTCTAAAACGATGCAATTAGCGGGAGAATCTCGACGGGTAGTCGTGATGCTCGACGAGATTGACAGCACCCGTCTGCTTCCTTTCTCTGATGCTTTCTTCAGTAAGCTCAGGACTCTGTATAACATCCGACCCATCCAGCCTATATTCCGCAATCTCACCTTCGTATTGGTGGGAGCCACCGACCCACGCAGGTTGATAAAAGACCCCGGCATTTCTCCTTTCAACGTTGGCAAGGAAATCGGACTGGAAGAGTTCAGTCGCGCTGAAACACGTCAACTCACCGATAATCTGGTCCGTGTGGGCATTGAGGCCAGTGATCAAGTCCATCATCGTATCTATTGGTGGACGTCAGGACAGCCGTATCTGATCCAAAAGGTTTGTGAGACGTTGGAGGATTGGCACAATCAGCGAGGAATTCCCCAGGCTACTCCGGAATGGGTAGATTTGGCCGTCGAGGAAAGCATCATTAGTAGCAAAGCCAATGACAGCAACATCTCACACATCAAGGCTCAACTGGAGCGACAAGTGGATGTGAGAAGATATCTCAAGCGGGTATTGGATGGGGAGCAGATCAAGTTCGAGCCCGACGGAGTCACCAATGGCCGTTTGGCTGAACTCTATCTGATTGGTGTTGTGAAGGAAGGCCCTGAAGGCAATACCATTGTGCGTAACAGAATCTATGAGGCTGTCCTCAAAGATTACATTCGTATTGAGGATGAAAGGGAAGTGGAGTCGTTGCGTCGGCAACTCCTAATCCACAAACGAAATCTGAACTACCTTGAGGAGACCCGAGCTCAGTATGGATTGAATCCGCCTTTGGTTCTGGTGAATGAGATTGAGTACGAGAAAGCAGAGATCCAACGCATCGAGCAGGAGCTACAAGAGATAGTTCATGGCTGAATCAACCAGCACGACGCCTCTCCGGCGCCAATACTTACAGATCAAGAAACAATATCCCGATGTCATCCTCCTCTTCCGCCTGGGCGACTTTTATGAGACTTTCGATGAAGACGCCAAGGTGGTGGCCCAGACCTGTGACATCGTCCTCACCTCGCGGCCGGTGGGCAAGAACCAGCGGGTGCCCCTGGCCGGGGTGCCCTACCACGCTGTGGATGGCTACATCGCCAAGTTGATTAACGCCGGGTACAAAGTGGCCATCTGCGAGCAGGTGAGCGACCAGGTGGTGAAAGGGCTGATGCCTCGTGAGGTGGTGCGAATAGTCACGCCAGGCACGGTGGTCGAGCCGACGCTCCTGGACGAGAAGCGTAACAATTATCTGGCCGCTTTGGTGGTGGAGGGCAACAAGGCCGGCATCGCCTATGTGGACATCACCACAGGTGATTTCGCTACCACCCAAATCTCCGACGACGATGTCTGGCAGGCAGTGGAGCAAGAATTAGAACGCTTGCAGCCAGCGGAGGTGCTCATATCTCAAATCTCAAATCTCAAATCTCAAATCTCAAACCATCTGTCTCCCTACGACGATTGGCGTTTCGAATTGGGCAATGCCCGCCAGGCCCTTCTGGATCACTTTGGAGTAGCCTCATTGGCCGGCTTCGGCTGTGAGGGACTGCCCCTGGCGGTGCGGGCTGCTGGGGCCATTGCCCAGTACCTGCGGGAGACCCAGAGGGCCGCCCTGAGCCAGTTGAGAAGCCTTTCAACGTATTCCACCGCCGCTTTCATGAATCTGGACGCGGCCACCCGCCGCAACCTGGAATTGCTCCAGACCGTCCGCACTGGCTCGGTCAAGGGCTCTGTGCTGGGGGTGCTGGATGCTACTGTGACCGCTATGGGAGGGCGGTTGCTTCGTCAGTGGCTCAACCAGCCGTTGCTTGACCGTCATCAGTTGGAGAGGCGCTTGGATGCCGTGGATGCTTTCTACCACGACACGCCGGCGCGAACCGAGGTCAGGGCCTTGCTCAGAGAACTGGCTGACCTGGAGCGTCTGACTAACCGCGTGGTACAACGCATCGCCGTGCCGCGAGACCTCCTCGGCATTCACAAAAGCCTGGAAGTAGTACCCCGGTTGAGAGAGGTGGTGGAGGGGATGGGGGGCGAGAACCCCTTGTCCCATATCCCTTCGGCTCCGCTCAGGACAGGCCTTTATCCCCTCGACCTCTGCCCGGAGGTGGCGACTCTGATCGAGCAGGCCATCGCCGACGATGCCCCGGCTACCCTGGCCAGCGGTGGAGTCATCCGCCCTGGGTTCTCGGCTGAGCTGGACAATGTGGTCACAGCCTCGCGTGATGCCAAGCGTTGGGTGGCCAATCTGGAGGCCACCGAGCGGAAACGCACAGGCATCAAGTCCCTCAAGGTGGGTTACAACAAGGTCTTCGGTTATTACATTGAGGTCACTAAAGCCAACCTGGACGCCGTGCCCGAGGAATACATCCGCAAGCAGACGCTGGTCAACGCCGAGCGGTTTATCACCCCGGAACTCAAGGAATACGAGTCTCTCATTCTTAATGCCCAGGGGCGCATCTTGGACCTGGAGTCCACCATCTTCCACCAGGTGTGCGAGCAAGTGGGAGCTTTCGCTGAGCGCCTGCTGGGCGCTGCTCGGGCTCTGGCTCATCTGGATGTCTACGCTGCCCTGGCCGAGGTGGCCCTGCGCTACAACTACGTCCGTCCGGTCTTGACCGAGGGAGATGAGATCGAAATCGTGGCCGGCCGCCACCCTGTGGTGGAGTTGACTCAGCGCGATGAGCCCTTCGTGACCAACGATGTGTGCCTCTCACCTGAGGAGACCATACTGGTTATCACAGGCCCGAATATGAGCGGGAAATCGACTTTCCTACGTCAAGTAGCCATCATCGTTCTCATGGCTCAGATCGGCTCTTTCGTCCCGGCTGACGAGGCCAGAATTGGGCTGGTGGATCGCATCTTCACTCGCATCGGTGCCCAGGACGAGATCAGCGCTGGACAAAGCACCTTCATGGTGGAGATGGTGGAGACGGCCAACATCCTCCATCACGCCAGTGCCCGCAGCCTGCTCATCCTCGATGAGATCGGTCGTGGAACCAGCACCTACGATGGCATCTCTATCGCCTGGGCCGTCGTCGAGTATATCCACAACCATCCCCGGTTGCGGGCTAAAACTCTCTTCGCTACCCATTACCACGAACTGACCGAACTGGCCGAAATCTTGCCCCATGTGCGCAACTACAACGTGGCCGTGACAGAAGAAGGCGACAAGGTCATCTTCCAACATAAGATCATTCCTGGAAGTGCCGATCGCTCTTATGGGATCCACGTGGCTCAGTTGGCCGGAATCCCGAGGGCTGTGATCAACCGCGCAACGGAGATCCTGAGCGAGTTGGAAGATCACTACGACGAGCGGGAAAGGCGGCCGAGAGTCAGAGAAGTGGCTGTGCAACAGTTATCACTCTTCAGCACAGAGCCACATCCGGTAGTGGAAGAGATCAGACAATTGAAGATTGATGAGATGTCGCCGTTGGAGGCGATAAACAAGTTATACCAGTTGCAGCGGAGAGCAGTCGAAGAACAGTAACGATGCCTGATACAGAGGAGGACCACTGATGACAAAGGTTCTGTACGTCGAAGACCATGAAGCCCAACGCGATATTATGGTGCAGATGCTGGAACTGTATGGGTATGAAGTTGATGTGGCCTGCAACGGAGAGGAGGGGGTGAAGAAGGCGCAAGAGTGGCACCCCGATGTCGTATTGATGGACATACGTATGCCCGGGCGGATAGATGGCCTCGTAGCCATCCGTCAATTGCGCGATGGCCCTGACACAGCGGATATTCCCATCATCGTCATCTCAGCCTGGGGCAGTGCCAAACACAAAGAGCGGGCTCTGAGCGCTGGTGCTGACGCCCATTTCACTAAACCTGTGACTATGGATGAGCTGATTGCGGCTATCAATCGCCACTTGAAGTAGGTGCCCTTTTAGTGAATTGGATAAGTCGTCGCAACTCCTCACCTGGTATGGGGTAGGTCATGAGTACCATCCCTTCACATCAGGTCTTGGTCGTCGGTAGCGGGCCGGTGAGGCTTTGGGCAGCCATTGAGGCCAGCAAAACTTGGTAACCATTACCAAGTACGAGCCGAAGGAAAGAAATTATTGAAAACGAAGCGAAATACGCCCCCGAATTGGGCTGGAGAGAAGGGTTTGGAGGGCAAGGACAAACCAGGTGACATTTGGCCGGGGCGCTTGGTCAGCCTTCGGATAGAGATGGGTTCTTCCTCCGCTTGGCTGGGCTCGGCCTGGGCTGCCTTGTGTGGGGCGGTTGCTTCGGGACAAATAAGGTTGGAGGCGCAATCTTTTCTTCTCCTATTGCTGGTGCTTTTCCTGGTTGATCCGGTCTTGGGCGGCGTCTGGGGGTTGGTCTTAGGCACTGATTGGTTTGCTCCTTTCGCCAGAGGCCATCGGTCGAGAGGGGAGATTCCTTCAAAGTCATTGCCCTACACCTCTCCAGGTTCTCCTGGTTACCGCGCTTCTCGCTGGCTGGTGGAGGTCCTGGCCTGGTGGCGAAGGGATTTCAGGCCCCATGTAGGCACAGAGTTCCTCAGTTTGATCCTCACCCTGGCTGTGGCCATAACGTTGGCCTCTCTCCTGGGGCGTCTGGTCGCCCTTTTGACCCTGGTGGCGTTAGTTTTGATGGCTGTGGTCCTCTTCTCCTCCCGCCAGCGTGGGGCAATCAGCTTCTCATTAAGAGCGGTTTTGGAATTGGGGCTCCCCTGGCTGATGGGTCATTTAGCTTTCGGCTCCCTTAACTGGGAATCGGTCGCCTTTGCTTTTGCCTACACTGTGGTCTATTACGCCTGCTTTGTCTTGTTGGATGGCAGGCGGAGGACCGCAACGCGCCTGCTAAACGGCTCGCAGATTGTGGCTGTAGCTTTGCTGATTATTGTAAAAGAGCCTATCCTGGCGGGTATCGCTGGCTTACTGCTGCTACCTCAGTTGCTCTTGCAGCCCTTCCTCTGGCGAGGCGAAGCGGAATGGTGGTACTTGCAGCGTAGCCATCCCTGGTTAATGGCCAGCATGTTGATTGCAGTTCTGGCGATAGGGATTGCCAAATTCGGTTGATCATTAACGACGTCAGACTGCTATAAGGCGCGGTGCAGGGGCGGTAGCCTCTGCACCCTCAGAAGCGGAGGTCATAGCAATTTTGAAAATTGTCAGATTTGTGCAAGGGGATGCATCTGGCTACGGGTTGGTCGAGGGGAACTTGATCTACACCCTGGAAGGCGATCCGTACGGTGACTTTGGGCCGGGGATAAGGGTGGGGAGGCTGGGACGGGTCAAGTTGGGCTCCCCTTGTCAGCCGACCAAGATTGTGGCCCTGGGGCTCAACTACGCCGATCACGCGACTGAATCCGGCTTGCCCCTTCCTGAACATCCGATCATTTTCCTCAAACCACCTACGGCGGTGATCGGCCACCTGGATCAGATTATCTACCCGGCCATGTCGCAGCGCGTTGACTACGAAGCTGAGCTGGCCGTGGTCATCGGGAGGCGGGCCAAAAACGTCCCATCTCATGAGGCCCGTCGCTACATTTTGGGCTACACTTGCGGCAACGACGTCACGGCCCGAGACTTGCAGCAGAAAGACGGCCAATGGACGCGCAGCAAGAGCTTTGACACCTTTTGTCCCCTGGGTCCCTGGGTTGTCACCGATTTGAACCCGTCCAGGCTGGACGTCACCTGCCGCGTCAACGGTCAGGTGCGGCAAGCTGGAAACACGGCCGATATGGTTTTCAAGGTTTGGGACCTGGTCAGCTTCATCTCCCGGGTGATGACCTTGGAGCCGGGAGATGTGATCATGACCGGCACGCCGGCTGGCGTGGGGCCGCTCTCGCCGGGCGATGTGGTGGAAGTGGAAATTGAGGGCATTGGGACCCTGAAAAATGAGGTCGTTTCTAAGTCGGCGGGGGAATCGGCTCGCTCTCCCTCAATGCGGTAGAAAGTGGGAAATACGCACAGGGCCACCTTTAAACGCTCATATCGGTTTAAAGGCAATATGGTTCAGTTAAGGACCACCACTGAGCCCGCCCGACCTTTCTCACGCCGAAATTAGGCCCGAATACAGCCATTTGGCACCCTTATTTCGGTAAAAACTGGCATGCAGACTTGCGTAAGCTCAGCCTAGCCGGAGGACTGATGGCGCGAGTGGCCCACGTAGACCGAGAGGTGACAGAGGATGACCCGTTTTTTCACCCGTGAGAAGGCAGCCTACATGTTCCCGGTTCGACCAGCCTTGGACAGCGACGCCGAATCCATCGTCTCGTTTGACCATATCGCGCAGTCCGACAGCCGCCGTAAAGCATTCATTCGGTGAGCGATTGCCGCTGGAAACTGTTTCGTTGCCACTTACGATGAGCGCATCGCCGGATACGGCGTTTTGGAGTACTCTTTTTACGACAACGGCTTTGTTTCCATGCTCTATGTCCATCCGGAACATCGGCGTTGCGGCGTGGGAACGGCGCTGATGAGGTATTTGGAGTCGGTATGCCAGACCGCCAAGCTGTTTACTTCGACCAATCTCTCAAATCTCCCGATGCAGTCGCTGCTGGCGAGGTTAGGCTATGAGTTGAGCGGCGTGATTCACAACCTTGATGAAGGCGATCCGGAATTAGTGTATGTTAAGCGCTTGAAGCGGAGCTCCCACTAATGGGTTATGAAGCTATTCTGTTTGATATGGATGGTGTCATTGTAGACACACACCAGTCTGTTACAGAGTTCTGGCAAGACCTTGCCCGGGCATACCAAGTACATTTTACGCAAGCTGATTTCAATCAGCACGTGTACGGCTGTCCAGCAACTCGTACCCTTGATGTGCTGTTCCCCCACCTAAATGCCGATGAACGTCAATCTGTCATTGATATGATGGTAAAGTACGAAACCAATTTGACATACACAGGGGTAGAAGATGCAGTAGCTTTTCTGCGTACCCTGAAGAAACAAGGCGTTCCGACTGCGTTAGTGACCAGCGGGGAGCAATGGAAAGTCAACGAGGTCATCAATCAGCTTGGCATTGATGGGATGTTTACTGCGCAGGTAACCGTGGGCGACATTCAGAGAGGCAAGCCACATCCCGAATGCTATCTGCTCGCAGCGCAATATTTGCAGAAACCACCTGAGCAATGCATCGTGTTTGAAGATTCCATCAGTGGCGTGAAGGCCGCCGTCGCTTCCGGAGCACTATGCATCGGTATAGGGCCCTCGAGTATGACATCACCTCTACTGCAAGCAGGAGCTTGCTGTGTAGTGCCGGATTTTACTTCAATTAGTCTGCTGGCTTGCGAGGATCATGCTAAAACCGCACTGATTTTGCGGATTGGCGCGGGACATAGCTTGCCGTTGAGCAGCAGTCAATAGGCTTTTGTGAAATACGCTCTATGCGGGGCTGGTCAGCTTTCTCATCGCCCATTTTTTCTGCATAACGGCGTTCACCTCAGGGACGGGCTTTGGCTTTTCATGGCGGCTGGTGCCCTACGTCATCTATGGCGTCCTCATATTCGGCATCCTTTCACCGCATCTGAGCGAGATGAAACTGCCTGTGCTGGTGTATATGGTAGTGATCCTGGTCATGGCCTGGCAGGCGTGGGAGCAGTGGAGCTGGACAGGACAGAGCGCGGCACTACTGGCTTTCCTGGGAGCGATTTTGTTCCTGGTTTCGGATTCGGCACTGGCCGTCAACCGGTTCCGAGGAGGATACCAGAGCGCGCAAGCGTTGATCCTGAGCACCTATTTCGCTGCCCAGTGGTTGATTGCTCGCTCAGTGGGGCAGGAACCTCCTGGATGAGGAAGGCATATATGGAGAAAGTGAACCTAGCCGAGAAATTCGGTCTTTTCGACGAATATTGGTCCCCGAAAATCGTGGGGGAGCTCAATCTTTTGTTCGAGCCCAAGTCCGCGCTGAATACAGGCAACGTCCGAAACGAGAGGACGGTCGAAAATCTCAAATGGATATAACATGGTCGAGAATGCCACTAAGACTCGAAAGCCGGAAATGAGCTGGTTTGAGCGAGTTCCTAAGGTCGAACTTCACTTGCACCTTGAGGGTGCTATCCCACACGACGCGCTGTGGGAACTGGTTCAGAAGTATGGCGGAGACCCGTCGGTCCCGGACCTCGAGGCGCTTCAGCGCAGGTTTGAGTATCAGGACTTCTCGCATTTCATTGAAACCTGGATATGGAAAAACGGGTTTCTGCGCGAGTACCAAGATTTCACTTTCATCGCTGAGGCCGTAGCGCGAGACCTGGCACGCCAGAACGTTCGTTATGTGGAAGCCTTTTTCTCGCCGTCAGACTTTTTCCATCACGGCCTGGAAACTCAAAAGCTGGCAGAGGCGATCCGCACCGGTCTCTCCCAGGTGCCGGAGGTTGAGGTTGCATTGGTGGCTGACCTTGTCCGCGACTCTGGGCCGGAAAAGGCAGCCGTGACCCTGGCCGAGGTCAACGAGGTGCGAGACCTGGGCGTGATCGGTATCGGGATTGGCGGTTCGGAGCAAGAGTTTCCGCCGGAGCCCTTTGAAACGGTCTATGAAGAGGCCCGGCAGTTCGGCTTTCGCACCAGCGCCCATGCTGGCGAAGCAGCGGGCGCGGAGAGCATTTGGGGAGCCATTTGTAGCCTTCGGGTAGACCGCATTGGCCACGGAACCCGCGCCGAAGAAGACGAGTCCCTGCTGGATTACCTGGCTGAGCACCGCATCCCCCTGGAGGTGTGCCCTATATCCAATTTGCGAACGGGCGTGGTCAACTCCCTCGAGGAGCACCCGGTACGGCGTTACTTTGAGCGAGGGCTCATCGTGACTGTCAATACCGATGACCCCAAGATGTTTGGCAACTCCCTGGCTGAGGAATTCCTGCTCCTTGAGAGTAAACTAGGCTTTTCCCGAGACGAGATACGGTCTTGTATTCTTCAGGGCATCCAGGCAGCGTGGCTGCCAGAGGACAGGAAACAACAACTTGTCGAGGCATTTCGCAGCGATCCAGCCTGGCGAGAATAGCCAATCTCATTCGTTAGCTGGAATATGCATCGCTGTGACAGAGTAGACCGTAGCCGTCCTGATCCACAGGGCGGTTTTTTGCTTTTGTCCTGCCGCCTGACTGCCGCAAGGCGAACGCTAGTTGCCTGGTTCTTGTGCTGCAACCAGTTTGCCTTTTTTCGTGAATTATTGTACAATATATTTCCAAATTCTTGGTCCACAAAGCGACTTGATCAGCCATGTTTCGTCAACGACGACGGAGTGAGAGACATTGAAGGGAAGAAACCCGCGATGCACTTGCTGCTACCACGGAGCTTTTCCCTGTTGCACATCTGTAGGCAGGCGAGGGTGACCGAGGGACAAGTTTAACCGTCCAAAGGCCCTCGCTTTTGATTCTCTCAAAGCCAAACAAACCAAAGAATGGATTCCAAGGGGGGTTTTAATGAAAGAAATCGTCATCGTAGGGGGAGTACGGACTCCCATCGGCAGTCACGGGGGAGCCTTTCGAGATCTGTCGGCCCAGGAACTGGCCCGCATCGTGATGGAAGAGGTCATCAAGCGCACGGGCATTGACCCTAATCTCTTCGACGATGTGCTCCTGGGTTGCTGCGGCCAGTATTCCGACGCGACGAACGTTGGCCGTGTATCAGCCCTGATGGCGGGGATACCCACTCATGTGCCCGCCTACACCGTGCAGCGCAACTGTGTTTCGGGCATGGTGTCCATCACCAATGCCTGTCAGGCCATCCAGGCCGGCGACGGTGAGGTCTTCCTCTCCGCAGGCACGGAGAGCATGAGCAGCGCGCCCTATGCCGTGCGCGGGGCTCGCTGGGGGCTGAGGCTGCGCAGCACCGAGTTCATTGATACGCTCTGGGAAGGGCTGACCGACGGCGTCTGTGGCATGGTCATGGGCTACACGGCTGAGAACGTGGCCATGCTGTACGGTTTCAGCCGCGAGGAGCAAGACCAGTTCGCCGTCAATTCGCACAAAAAGGCCTTCCGAGCCACCCGCATGGGCAAGTTCCGCGACGAGATCGTGCCTGTCCCGGTGGTCAAGAAGGTGGCCGGCCAGGAGGTGGCGCGCGAGGAGATCATCCAGGACGAGTGTATCAACCCTGGCCTCTCCGTCCAGAAGGCTGCCCTCTACCCCACCGTCTTCAAAAAAGGTGGCACGGTCACACCCGCCAACGCCTGTCCCATCTCCGATGGCGCAGCGGCGGTGATTGTGATGACCAGGGAAAAAGCCGACGAGCTAGGGATGGAGCCCATGGCTACTATCCGCAGCTACGCCTACGGCGCAGTGCCGCCGGAGATCATGGGTATCGGTCCCACCAGGTCCGTACCATTGGCTCTGGAGCGGGCCGGCCTCAAGCTGACGGACATTGAGATCATCGAGCTCAATGAAGCCTTTGCCGCTCAGAGCCTGGCGGTGGGCGTCGAGCTGGAGAAGGACGGCTGGGACTGGGACAAGGTCAACCCCAACGGCGGAGCCATCGCCCTGGGACATCCCGTAGGCTGCACCGGCACCCGCATCGTGGTCACCCTGATGCACGAGATGATCAAGCAGGACGCCACTTTGGGGCTGGCCACAGCCTGCGTCGGCGGCGGGCTGGGCGGCACGATCATCCTCGAGAGAAAGTAACAGGAGGCTTTTGATGTCATCAGTCATGGAGATGTACAGGGACAAGGCTACCAGAGAGGCGTTCGCCGCCAAGGCCAAAGAAGTATATGAGAAGATCGAGGGTGAACTGGAAGGGAAAGAGGGCCTGGTAGCCATCGAGCCGGAGAGCGGCGACTATTTTGTGGGCCAGACCCTGGGCCAGGCCAACGAGGCCGCTTTCGCCCAACATCCGGACCGTTGGGTCTATTTCATGCGCATTGACAACCCCGAGGCAGCCATGCCTCTCAAAACGTGGTAGGAGGCCAAGATGTATATCTTTAAGGCAGCAGTTGTCGGTGCAGGCTTCATGGGGGCTGAGATTGCTCAGGTGATCACCTATGCGGGCCTGCCGGTGGTGCTGAAGGACATTGATCAGGAGATGCTGGACAAGGGCATGGAGGCCCTCCGTGAGATCTATCAGCGGCGGGTGGACAGGGGCAAGATGACCGCCGCCGCGATGCAGGAAAAGGTGGACCTGGTCATTCCCACCCTCTCCTACGACGAATTCGCTGATGTGGACATTGTCATTGAGGCTGTGCCCGAGAACATGAAAGTCAAACAGCAGGTCTTTGCCGAGTTGGACAAAGTCTGCCCGGCGGAGACCATCTTTGCCTCCAATACCTCGGCTCTCTCCATCCAGGAGATGGGCTCGGCTACCCAACGCCCCCACAAGGTGGTCGGTCTGCACTTTTTCAGCCCGGCTCACCTCATGAAGCTGGTGGAGGTGGTCCGCAGCCCCGACACCAGCCAGGAAACCATTGATGACGTGGTGCAATTCAGCGAAGAACTGCGCAAGATCCCGGTGGTTGTCAAGGAGTGCCCAGGCTTTCTGGTCAACCGTATACTGGTGCCTTACCTCTTTGAGGCCATCCTCTCCCTGCAAGAAGGGGCGGCTACGGCTTCAGAAATTGACAGTGCCATGACCGGGTTCGGCTGGCCGATGGGGCCTTTCACTCTGATGGACATGATCGGCATCGGCGTTGCCTATCACACGGCTGTGTACATGGCCTCCCAAAAAGAGGGCGTCCCCGTGCCTCCTCTCCTGGAAAAGCTCTACCAGGCAGGGCGTCTGGGCGAGAAAGCCGGGGCTGGTTTCTACGGCTATGGCGATCAGACCGACGAGCCAGTCAAGGAGATGATCAAGGAAATTCAAGCCCAACCAGGAGCCATCACCGGCACCGTGTTCACGGTTGAGCGCCTGATGATGCCCCTCGTCAACGAGGCCGCGCTGTGCGCCATGGACGAGATCGCTAACATCAACGACATTGATATGGCCTGTATCGCCGGGCTGGGGATGCAGGTGCGCCAGGAGGACGGCCAGGCGGTGCGCATGGGGCCGCTGGAGTACGCCGACACCGTGGGCCTGGACGTGGTCGTGGAACGGTTGGAGGAACTGGAGAAGAAACTCGGCCCTCGCTTCCACCCTGTGGACCTGCTATACCAGAAGGTAAAGGCCGGAGAGCTGGGCAAGAAGATAGGGCGAGGGTTCAAGGAGTATACGACTTAGGAGGAGACTGAGGGGTCTGAAGGTCTCCCCTCAGCCCCTTCAGACCCTTTCAATAAATACACGATAAGGAGCAAAACAGAAATGACAGAACGACAATACATCCATCTCTCCGTCGAAAACCGCGTGGCCGTCTTGACCGTTGACCATCCGCCGGCCAACGCTTTCAACACCCAGGTGATGACAGAGCTGGGGGATGCTTTCGACGAGCTGACAGCAAACGACGAGGTGAAGGTCATCATCATCACCGGCGCGGGCCAGTTGTTCGTGGCCGGGGCCGACATCAACGAGATTGCCGAGCTCAAGGACAAACCGGAGGAGGCTATAGCTTTCATCCGCCAGGGGCAGCAGACCTTCTTGAAGATCGAGCGCTCAGAGAAGCCGGTCATCGCCGCTCTCAACGGTCGTTTCGCTTTGGGCGGTGGCCTCGAGTTGGCTATGGCCTGCCACATCCGCATCGCCGAGGACGGGCTGCGCCTGGGCCAGCCGGAGATCAACCTGGGGCTCATCCCCGGCTGGGGTGGTACCCAACGCCTGCCGCGCATCGTGGGCAAGGGCCGGGCTCTGGAAATGATCCTTACCGGCGATGCCATCACCGCGCAGGAGGCCTGTCGCATGGGCCTGGTCAACAAAGTGGTGCCGACGGGCGCAGTGATCAAGGAAGCTAAAGGGCTGGCCAGGAAGCTCGTCACCACCAGGAGCAAGTTGCCTATGGCCGCCACCATCCGCGCCGTGAACAAGGGCCTGGAGCAGAACCTGGAAGACGCCCTGGAGGCCGAAGCCGAGCAGTTCGTGTCACTGGCAGGCAGTGAGGACACAGAAGAGGGGCTGAGGGCTTTCTTGGAGAAGCGCAAACCGACGTTCAAAGACAGGTAGCAGGTGACAGTTAAGAGCAAGCAGGTGGGTGACTCACCTGCTTGTGCTGCCCTTGGCAGGAGAAAGACCTATGGACTTTGCACTCGACGAAGAATTGCGCATGTTTCAGAAGATGTTCCGCGACTTTGCCCAGAATGAGATCGCACCTCTGGCCGAGACGCTGGATCGAGAGGAACGCCCGCCTCTGGAGACGCTAAAGCTGGCGGCGGAACAGGGTTTCCTGGGAGCCCCCTTCCCAGAGGAATACGGGGGCTCGGAAATCGGCACGATCGGCTATTGCATGATGCTGGAGGAATTGGGCAAGGTCTGCATGAGCACGGCCATGATCATCGAGGTCCACAGCGGTGTTGCGGCCATGTGTATCTATCTGGACGGCACTGAGGAGCAGAAGCAGACCTACCTGGAGCCGCTGGCCCTGGGTGAAAAGATTGGCTCTTTTGCCCTGACGGAGCCCGGTGCCGGTTCCGACGCGGCGGCCATCCAGACCACAGGCGTGCGCGATGGCGATGACTACATCCTGAACGGCAACAAAATCTGGATCATCAACGGGGACATCGCTGAGACCTTTGTCGTCTTTGCCAAAACCGAGCCAGAGAAAGGGGCGCGTGGCATCACGGCCTTCATTGTGGAGAAGGGCACCCCCGGCTTTACCGTCGGCCGGAACGAAAAGACGACGGGCCTGCATGGCATCCCAGTGACGACTCTTTTCTTCGATGACTGCCGGGTGCCAGCGGCCAACATCCTGGGCGGTGAGGAAAAGCTCAACCAGGGCTTTGCTACAGCCATGAAAGCCCTGGACTACGGACGCCTGGGTGTGGGGGCCGTCTGCCTGGGGGTGGCCCAGGGCGCACTGGAAGCGGGCGTTCAATTTGCCTGTGAGCGCGAGCAGTTTGGTGGCCCCATCGCCCTCAAGCAGGCCATCCAGAACTTTATCGCTGATACGGCCACCGAAATCGAGGCCCTGCGCTATCTGGTTTACCACACCGCCTGGCTGGTGGATCAGGGGCAGAAATACACCAAAGAGGCGTCCATGGTCAAGCTCTTCGGTTCCGAAGTGGCCCATCGGGCCGTCAACTGCATGTTGCAGACCCACGGCGGCTATGGCTACATCAAGGACTACCCCATCGAACGAATGTATCGCGATGTGCGCGTCAGCCGCATCTTCGAGGGGACCAACGAGATTCAGCGTTTCATCATCGCCGCGGACATCCTTAGAGAAAAGGGTCTCAAGATCAAGCCATAGCCAGAGGAGGTCAAGATATGGACTTTACTTTCCCCAAAGAATACCAATTGCTACGGCGGATCATCCGCGAGTTCGCCCAGAAAGAACTCGCTCCTATCGCCAGGAAAATTGACGAGGAAGAGGAAGTCCCCCGCGAGTTGATAGATAAAGCGGCCAAGTTGGGTTTGCTGGGTGTGCCTTTCCCTCAGAAGTACGGCGGGATGGGGGCCGGGGAGATGGGTTACTGCATCGTCATGGAGGAACTCAACAAGGTCTGCGGCTCGCTGGCGGCGATCATTGGCGCCCATATCGGCATCGGGGCCATGGCCATCCATTTGGATGGCAGCGAGGAACTGAAGGAGAAATATCTGACGCCACTAGCCCAGGGGGAGATGATCGGTGCCTTTGGCTTGACGGAGCCGGGGGCCGGTTCCGATGCAGCATCCATCAGGACCCGGGCCGAGCGAGATGGAGATGATTATATCCTCAATGGCTCCAAGATCTACATCACCAATGGGAAGCTTTGTGATGTCGTCAGCCTCCTCGCGGTGACCGATCCGTCCCTGGGAGCCCGGGGCGGGGTGACGGCCTTTGTCGTGGAGAAGGCATTCCCCGGTTTCAGCGTCGGCACTGTGGAGGACAAGATGGGCATCCGGGGCAGCGATACAACCGAGCTGATCTTTGAGAATTGCCGGGTGCCCAAGGAGAACGTGATCGGCGAGGTCGGACTGGGGTTCGTCACCTTCATGAAGACGCTAGACATCGGACGGCTCAGCCTGGGAGCGGCCTGTCTGGGGGCGTCCGATTTGGCTCTGGAGAAGAGCGTCCAGTTCTCCAAGATCCGCCAGCAGTTCGGTGCTCCCATCGCCCACAAGCAGTCCATCCAGTTTATGATCGCTGACATGGCGACAGAGATCGAGGCCCTGCGTTCGTTGGTCTACCGTACGGTCTGGCTGGTGGATACCGGGCAGCCTTTCTCTCGCGAGGCGGCGATGTGCAAACTCTACGGCTCAGAGGTGCTGCACCGCTGTGTGGACCGGGCCGTGCAGATCCACGGTGGGATGGGCTACATGCGGGACTACTTCATCGAGCTCATGTACCGCGACGCTCGCATCACCGAAATCTTTGAAGGCACCAGCGAGATCCAGCGCATCGTCATCGCTTCCGACATCTTCCGTCAGGTTGGAG
>Ga0315310_10000325_pt1 | contig 30647 bp, 33 predicted proteins | sample TDP5_MG_FD_203630 | JGI IMG/M metagenome (GOLD analysis project Ga0315310, IMG submission 203630) | Freshwater sediment microbial communities from Lake Towuti, South Sulawesi, Indonesia - TDP5 | ecosystem: Environmental > Aquatic > Freshwater > Lake > Sediment | place: Indonesia: South Sulawesi...
TGGGTTCGAGGTGTGAGAAATGCGGGAATATTTTCTTCCCTCCTAGGAAGTTATGTCCAAATTGTCGAAGGGTGGGGAAGTTGGATGACATGGCTTTCTCTGGAAATGGGAAGGTCTACAGCTTCACTGTTATTAGAGCTGCTCCCGAAGAGTTCACGGAGTTTGCTCCATATGCGATTGGATTGATTAAGTTGGACGAGGGACCATTAGTCGTATCCCAGATCGTGGACTGCGAGTTTCAAGACATCTCCATAGATATGCCTGTTGAGGTCTGTTTCAGGAAGCTCATGGAACAGGGTAAGGATGGAATCATATGTTACGGCTTCAAGTTTAAGCCTAGGGACGATTCTTGGAGGGGCGCCAACCGAGATGTGAAAGAGAAGTAGGGAGCGTCCTGAGCATAAGACCTATTTTCCATTGAGCCCGCAAGAATGAGCCATAACTTCCCGCACACTGTGTCTTCACGCGCACGCGTCTCAGAATCAATATTTCTCTGTGCAGATACCTATTAAGAGGTATGGAGATCGGTCTGGACTTACCTTACATTACTTCAGACCTGCCAGGTATTGGCGGACGAATTCGAGATAAACCTGATCATTTTGTGGTTGAGGAGATACCCCTCTACGAGCCCCAGGGCGAGGGAGAACACCTTTACGTCAGTCTAACGAGAGAGGGACTGACTACTCGTGATGTTCAGCGGCAACTGGCCACTCTGTTCGGTCTTCGAGTCGACGCTGTAGGCTTTGCTGGTATGAAGGACAAGTATTCCCGCTCGACCCAGACCTTCAGCCTGACGGTTGGCCGCGTAGACGCGGATTTTGTGAAGGATTCCGTGGCGCGAATAAGATCTATGCTGCCGGTCACTGTGAACTGGGCTCGGCTACACAGGAATAAGCTCAAGCCCGGGCATCTGCTTGGAAACAGATTTGCCGTAGTGGTCACGAAGTTGGGGCTATTACAGGACGAGGCGTTGCGTCGAGCCGAGGCGATCGCGGCTCGGCTACGGGAGAGAGGCGTGCCCAACTTTTTTGGCAGTCAGCGGTTCGGTCACTATGGCAATAACGTTCGACGGGGTCTGGAGATCATTCGAGGTCAATACCGAATTGGTGACAGATGGTTGCGTCGCCTTCTGATATCCAGCTATCAGAGTTACTTGTGCAACCGTTACTTGGTCCGCCGTTTGGAGTCTGGATACTTCGATCGCATCTTGACTGGTGACGTTGCCAAGAAGTATGCCACTGGAGGCTTGTTTCAGGTTGAAGATAGTGTGAAAGAGCAGCCTCGCTATGAGGCCGGTGAGATCAGCTTCACGGCTCCGATCTATGGGTCCGAGATGTGGGCGGCAACTGGAGCTGCTGGAGAGCTTGAGGCAGAGGTGCTGGCTGAGGTTGGCATTACCTTGGAGCAGCTGGAGAAAGCTGGGGTCAAGGGCACTCGGCGTTTGGGTCGGTTGCTGTTGTCTGATCTGGTTGTGGATCCAGCGCCTCAGGGCTTGGTGATTCGCTTTTCGTTGCCGAAGGGTGCCTTTGCAACGACTGTGCTGCGGGAGATTATGAAGGTTGATCTGACGTATCCGCCTGGTTTTTGATGTGAGAGTAGATTGATGTAAGCCTCACCAGAAAGCTTTAAACGTTGATGATCACATTTTTGATTTTGCCGCGGTAGCTCAGCCCGATCACACAGAGTCTAGATGTGAGGCCATGGAGAGCGCCCGACATGGAGATTCGAGGCTCCATGGGCGAGGCTGAAGACCGGGTTGTCGGGAGTTCAAATCTCCCCCGCGGCACCACCCTCCCAAATATTTTTTTAATTTCTAATGTCTTCAGAAAATGATTCTTTTCGTGAAAGGTAAATGGAAACTAAAAATCGCACTGGATTTTACAGGAATCCACAGGAATCTAAAGGAAATTAGAGGAAATATCGGAGAGTATCGAGTCCCCTTGTTGACAGGACTGCTACTGAGATTCCACTATGAAAAAAGGTGTTGTTAACATCCTCCTAGTCAGATCTCTACTATTGGGAGAGGAGATGCTAGAACCGAGAGTAAAGAAAGGGAAAGGGAGCAAACCGATAGAACGAACAAAAAGTGGGCAATGGAGAAAAAAGCGAAAAGATGTGGAAAACGGAAAAAGAAAAAATCGCTTTGGAACCGAATTTTATAGAGGGGGCGGGTTTATCTTTCTTTGCGTTCATATTGAGAGAGTTCATGTCGACCTTGTGTGCGCGAATGGGTAATCTATCCCCACAGCTTTTCCCAAAAAGACCTGTCTTTTCTTCGCGCTCTCTTTCTAACGATTTTTATATTTGAATCTCTTGCAAGATCCCTTACCTTACCAGGAACCTTTGTGGTCTTCTTCACGAGGATAACGCCCTTCTGCGCAAAGAAAGGATACCCTTTGTATGCCCGAACTTGTTTCAGATGTTTGGGTGTTAGTTCCTTAACATACTTCGCTTCTCCAACTATGCGCTTGCGAGGATTACGCTTTGATACTCCGAAGAAGTCCGGACGTTTTCCTGTACTAGTTGAGACTTTCTGCTTTACAATATCGTATCCTCTAAAGAGGGTTGAGGAACGTGCACGCTCCTCATGTTTGCGCCATCTTGGAACCATGGTTAATTCCTCTAACTGATCGCGCGCGACGTTTTTAGACTACTTTTTTCTGGATTGTTGAGCTAGGTTTTCCACAAAAAGGACAGACAGCATAGTCTGGTCGGATCTCTTTGCCACAACCAGAACAAGATACTTCTATAGGTGTTCCACAGTATGGACAGATCTTGAAGTCTGACGTTATCGGGTTCCCGCATCTTTGACAAACTGACGTAGGAACCTTTGTCGGTACTGGATAAGAAGGCTCTCCTCTAACGATATTCTTAAGCATCGGTGCAATAGACGCCGTTTCTTCACCAATCAGAAGTAACTTGTCAAAAACTCTCTCAATTCTCTTGAATAGTTTTGAAAAGAACCCCATCCCCAACATTGACTCCATATAATCTTTTATTCTTCCTGATGCCAGTCGTTCATCATAAACGATTTCAACACCAGAGGCCTTATCAACATCTAGGGAGGGTATCCATTCTGCAAGCCGCATCATTTCCGTTTCTCTTTTAACGAAAACGGGCCGAATTTCTACTTCTATAATCGCATTGAGAGGCATTTCAAACCATGAGCCTGTGACACCCGAAAGACTTGGAGCTCCTGCGTCTGTAAGCATACGCGTTTCGATCTGGTAAAGGATTAAAAACAATAATCTTTTGTTTGTGAGATACGTTTTAGTCATTGCATATGAAATCGGAACTTCCTTTGTCTCGCGCCCAATTAGTTTTTTGATCTCTGCTTCCTTTATAAAAACCGTGGGAAGAATTGTTTTACCCTCAAAGGAAATTTTTTCATCAACATCAAGATCTTTATACAAGCCAACAACGTTGCTCACAGGAGTGGCCTCCCATACTTCACAAGCAGCAAAAATACTCTAAACCATAACTTATTTTTGTACAATATTAAGCTTGTTCTCGCAGGTGCAGCTTTGCATACAATCATCTGATCATGCAAGCATCGAAAGAAACGATTGCCGCATTCAAATATGGAACAGAGCGCGCGAAAAAAGTAGATAAATTCCTTCGGCCAAACACTTTCGCGAGAAGATAGAAAAACCTACTACTGTGCTCCTATGTGTAAGCAAAATTTGACCAAAACCCAGAAAAATATGTCAAATAAGAAGAAAGGTGCATGTCACACATTATACCAACTATAAGTTGACGAAACGCCATTTCGAAAACTTTATAGAGCAAACAGCGATCCTTATTATTGTGCGGCCGTAGGCGGCCGTAGACCCTAGTCTATGCGGGCGGACTCTAGCCTGGTCTAGGACATCAATCGGATAAAAAAGCTCGCCGAGTGTATGTCTGCCACGCTGACGACCCGGGTTCAAATCCCGGCGGCCGCACCAAAACTTTTGCGCGAGCAGTAATGAAAGTTTCAAGAATCTTCAGAGGTAGTTCGATTGAACGCCACACGGTTTGCTATAGACTTCAACTATTTCATGGATTACAAGACGTTTGAAAAAACCGTTCTTACAGCGGAGAGGTTAGGATACCATTCCGTCTGGTACATGGATCACCTAATATGGAAAGGAGAACGTCTACCCTGGAACAAAGCCGGGGCAGTACTCGAGTGTTGGACAGTTCTATCCGCAATTGCATCTGCCACTAAGAGGATCAGACTGGGAACCCTCGTCTCGTGCAACTCATATCGCAACCCTGCCTTAGTAGCCAAAATGGGCGCAACACTGGACGTCATCTCAAATGGAAGACTTGAATTTGGCATCGGTGCAGGCTGGAAGGAAGATGAGTATCTTGCCTATGGCTATCCATTTCCAAGTCCGTCGACAAGGATTGGACAGCTGAAGGAAGCAGTGCAGATAATCAAGAAGATGTGGACAGAGGAAAAACCAAGCTTCCAAGGAAAATACTATCAAATCAACGAGGCCATCTGTGAGCCCAAACCCCTCCAGAACCCGCACCCGCCGATCTGGATAGGCGGCGGGGGCGAAAAACTAACCCTAAAGGTTGTCGCCGAATTGGCCAACGGATACAACTGGAGGGCAACACCTGAGGATTATAAGAGAAAACTGGAAGTGTTGAGAGAGCATTGCAGACAGATCGGTAGAGATTTCGACTCGATCAAGAAGTCTATTTGGATACCCGTCATCATAGATGAAGACAAGAAGGCGCTGGAAAAGAAAGTTCAAACCCTATCAGCCAAAGTCGAGACCACAACGTCAAACCCAAGAGAAGCCTCTGACCACATCTCCCTCTCCAAAGAAGAATGGTTGAGCAGAAGGATAGTAGGAACCCCGGAGCAGTGTGCCAAGAGGATCCATGAGTATGTTGATGCCGGAGTAGAGTTATTCCTCCTCAATTTCGCAGGCCTCGAGAAGGACATGAAGCTCTTTGCAGAGACAGTGATCCCTGAATTCAGATAATCCCATGCCAATGCGATTCTTGTGCCCCAAATCTCTTTAGAAAGGAATAAATAGAAAGATTATGATCAATGCTGCAATCAAGAAAACCCACCAGTACTCATAGATGAGATCAATCCATGTCTTCTCCTTTTCAACGACATTGAAACGCATCGCGTCACTTGTTGCACCTTCAAAAAAATCATTGCCTTCACTGTCTGCGCTGACACTCCAGATTCCGACCTTATCTGCGACAAAGCTGATGCTGAAATGTCCATCCGCATCGGTCTCTGTAACTTCATTTGTAGTGATCCCATCCGGATCTGTTATTGTCAGGTTTACGACTATTCCAGATTGCGCAGGACTGAAGCTGCCTGAGATTGGAAACGCAGTGTTTTGCTGCTGATAGCCGATAGGAGACAGAGAAAGGGACGGCTGTGCCTTGTAATAGGTTATCACAAGTTTCGGCCAGTAATCTGTTGGTTCCGCTTCATTGGAATAGAAGACAGCCGTCAGATCTTTATCTCCTGATTCCTCTGGTGTCAACAAAACTGTCAGAAGTGTATCGTTACCTTGTAGAACTCTTTCAATATCAGACTTTATGTTCCAACTGAACCAGCTATTTGAAGAATTGACTGGTTCGATATCAGTAGGTTGCTCGGACCAAGATGGCTTATTGTTCCACGTTATCTCGGTCTCCTCCCAAGAATCATCGGAACAATAGTGAACACCGATGTTAAAGGTAGCTTGTGCACTTTCAGCAAATAAGAAAAGATCAGCCGATACTAGGTTGATTCCTGCAGGAATGCCTGACAAGTTGAACATGAGGTAAGCAAAACGTTGTTTGAGGGGGATGAACAACCATTTGTAATAATAAACTTGCAATCTCCCTTGCTCACCAAAATTATGATCAGTCTCATCGCTGTCAACATAAGAATCCCTAATTGGAAATAGAGTCTTAGTGCTCATCGAAGATGACAAACAAACAAGAAATGTGCAAGGAAGTATTGACACAACCATGAGGAAGAATAGAAGGAAAATCAAGACCTGCCGTCTTTCAATCATCAGCGCTCCCTCCAAAAAGCAGAGTCTTGAACTCCTGTAACGACAACATAGGCAATAGATTATCAGTTTTCCCTTTAAAACATAGGTCTAATTGAGGTGGCTCAGGGCCTCAAGGAATCGACGAGAAAGGTAAGCCCGAAGTACATTAAAACCGCGCCCAATATCGCCACAATGACTCTATACCATTTATTTCCCACAAACTTCGAGCCCATCCTAGAAAAATGCGCAACGATCGTAAGCCAAGCATAATCCATCCACACGTGACAAGCATACATAAACACAACTCCAGGTAACGATGCAAATTCGAGGGCGAGAAGAATCAGATTTGCTCCAACGGTCAGCCACCAGATGATAAAGAAAGGATTCAAACCAGTAAAGGCCAACCCCATCAACAGGAGACTCCGTTCCCTCACCCCTACTGACTTGGTCTCTTCTGACTTAGATATGAGAGAGTCACGAATCTGCATGACGCCAAAAACTAGGAGAACCAAGCCTCCCACAACTCCCACAATAAGCTTAACAGTCGGCTCGCTCGCAACAGTCAAGAGACCGCAGGCCAAAAGCATGACAAGGGTGAACTCGACCAGAGAGTGGGCTATCGAAAACAACAGCCCGCCTTTAGCCCCAGACCTAGCGCCGTGAGACACTGTAGCAAAGAATAGGGGGCCCGGAGATAACACGCCAGAAGCAGTCACCAGAACAACTGTCGCAACGAAGTTCAGTACGTCCATAATACTACACAATTCGGATGCGCATAATAGTCTTCCGCTCACCAAGCCTGAATCCGCAAGGAATCTGAATGCAAAGCGTCAGCTTCAAACCGTTCTAATCTCTGTACAATCTGTACTAAAATCTAGTATTAAATGACATATCCTCCATATACTCTCAACGGATGACATATGAGGAAGATCGGGAAAAGAAACATCTACGGAATGATAGTCATCCTGATCTCAGCCTGCCTAGTCATCTACGGCATCACGAGCTTCCCTCCTGCACCAGAGCACAATTTAGTAACAGCGTCTTCTTCCGTCAGCTTTGGGACAGGCATCTTCACTAGCAACATACAGGAAATAACAGTCGTCGAGGCAAACGCTCCCCAATACGAGTTGCCCCTAGACATCAGTCGAGTTGAAAACATAGAACTAATCGGCCGAAGGTTCAACTTGGATGATGGCGGCCTGCAGCTCTTGAGGCAGAATGGGTTCGTCGTCGTCTCGCTAGGTCAATATGACCAGTTTGACGAGATATACAACCTGATCGACCAAATCGGATTCCCAATATTCATAACAGCAGACTCCATGCTTCACGTCTATCACATCTTCTTTGACGAGATCCTCCGCAGCATCGAGGAACAATACTTTGCAGAAGACCTGAAAAAGATGATGAATGATCTCGTCGAAAAATCCATCGACATTTACGAAGCGATCTCATCCGAACACGAACTACTAAGAGAGGCCTCAAGAAGAAACGTCTGCTTCTTCTGCGTAGCCGCCAAACTCTTGGACCCAGATTTTACTATTCCACAATTCGTCAGCGACCTGGTTGAAAGCGAACTCAGCCTCATCGAGGCCCACGAACAGATGGACGAGAGCCCACTCTTCGACTACAAGGAGGATTACACGCAATACGTTCCAAGGGGACACTACACAAGGAGCGAATTGTTGGAGTGCTACTTCAGAGCAGTGATGTGGCTGGGAAGAATGAGGTTCATGGCCAAGTCAACCAGCCAACCAGAACTCTCAAGACGCCAAACAACCCAAGCCGCCCTGATAGTTCAAGCGTTGAACAGCCTCGTCGAGGCAAAGGCAGCATGGGAGAAGATATACGCTGCGACCAGCTTCTTCGTGGGCTACTCAGACGACCTAACGATCTACGACTATGAGAAGGCTCTTAAAGAGGTCTACGGCCCTGACTTCGAAATCACGGACCTAGAGGATACGAATAGGCTGGAACAACTCCAGGCCAAGATCGTGGAGTTGAATCAAGCAAGAGTCGTCTCATCCCCGATCTATCCGTGGCAAAAGGAAGAACTCATAGGATTAAGATTCATGGGCCAACGCTTCATCCCAGACTCCTACATCTTCCAAGAACTCGTCTTCGACAAGGTCCAAGACAGATTCATGCCAAAAAGCCTCGATGCCATGGCCGTCTTTGGCTCAAGAAGGGCCGAGGAGCACCTGGCCAGCGACATCGAAACGTATGTCGGCTACGGAGAGCAGTTAAACAAGTTAAAGACCGAGTTCTCCAGCCTCAACATCTCCACATGGACTCAGAACCTATACTGGAGCTGGCTCTACGCGCTAAACTCGACCCTACAGGAGCCTCCCGCAGGATATCCGACGTTCATGACACAGCCAGCTTGGCTGGACGAAAAGCTGAACACGGCTCTGGGATCCTGGACAGAACTCAGACACGACACGATTCTCTACGCAAAACAGTCCTACACCGTCCTAACAGCGGCGCCAGAGCAACCGCCCCCGGGCTACGTGGAACCCTTGCCAAGTCTGTACAGCAGACTTCAGGGACTCTGCAACATGACCATAACTGGGCTCGAAAGCTTAGGACTGCTCAACAGCAGTCACAAGGAAGGAATAACAAAGTTCAGGGCTTTACTCAGCACTCTTCAGCAGATCTCGCTCAAAGAACTCAAAGGCGAAGATCTCCTCGACGAAGAGATCCAACTGATAAAGACGATCGGGTACCAGCTGGGTGACATTCTGAGGGCCTTTACCCAAGAAGCGCAGAGATCGACGCTTGTAGCAGATGTGCACACAGATCCAAACTCAGGAATGGTACTGGAAGAAGGATGCGGCTACCTAGACTTCATAATCGCCGTCTACAAGGCACCAAACGGGCAGCTGATAGCCACCGTCGGACCAGTCTTCTCGTACTATGAGTTCCAGCAACCGATGAGCCAAAGGCTCACGGACGAGGCTTGGATCACGACTCTAAAATCCGGAGCCACTCCTCAAAGACCAATGTGGACAGAAAGCTTCTACTCACCTTAACGAGTTCCCTCCAGCGACCATGAGAAGCCCGATCTACATAACTTCTATGACTTTCTGATCCATGGTGAAATCTCCACAAATCCCCTCTTTATACATTTGGATTTTGTCAGCCGTGGCCGTCTTCTAAATTGTTAACACGCATTTGGGTTAGCTTTTCATTCTTGAGGTTGTCTATCGAGGAAACATCTGTATGGTCGGCGTGTTTTGTCGATTTTTACCAGTCCTTTTCTTGCCAGCTTGTTCAGGGATTCTCTCACAAAATATCCTGGTTCCTCTATCGCTTTTGATATCGCGCTAACGGTATTGTTTCCTTTCTTGATCTCTTCCATTAGGGTGATCTCGATCAGTTTTTCTTCTGCTCTTTTTCCAAGAGCCTTTTCAATTGGCGCTTCTATATGGTATTTTTCTCTTAGGTCGATCAGTTTCTGGTAGAGTGCGTTTTCCCATAATCGCCCGGTTGATGTTGATTGGTTTTGGCATTCTTGGTTTATGATGTTCCAGTTCAGGCCTGATTCTGCAAGTAGCCTCATATCGTCAAGGTCTACTTCTCGTTCTGTAATTCCTTTGAAGAGGAAGAGATCTTCTTTTGCTGCCAGAAGGACTTTCAGAAATCCTTTCGCGTAAATTTTGGTTGCTCTTGACTTCATTGCAGTTGAGAGGGTGATGGCGTTGCACACTTGCCGTATGAATATGTCCCATCTAAAGCCATCTTCATTTTCAAGTATTTCGTTGGCCTGCATTTCCCTGTAGGCTTTTGTGATGATGTGAGGACTTGGGGTGTCGTACCTCAGGTCTTTTAGGGTCTTCGTCAGGATTCTGAATTCACTTGGGTTTTGCAGAATGACGTCAATGTCCTTTGTGGCTTCTTTGAGCCCGTAGAAGGCTAAGCCTCCACCGCCGATGATGAAGAGGGTGACAGGCTTGGCTATTTTCGAGGCTACCTTGTCGAATTCGCGTGACAAGTATTTCTTGTCGAACGAGGGTCTTTGCATCAAGTGATCACCTTATAGTCTCTTGCTCTTGCTTCGAATTCTGTCCATGTTGGAAGCGGCAAGTCTTTTTGCGGCGTATGGGTTTCCAAGAATTGGAGCATACCTTTTATTTGGCTGTCTAAGTCGTATTTTTGCGCCTCTCTCATCAAGTATCCTATGTCGATTTTTTCTTTGTATTTTTTCAGCAGTAGAAGGCTGTAGATTACATATCTCACATTGTTTGGTTCGATCAGTAGTGTGTGAAGTATTATGTCTTCTGTCTGGATGTTCTTCTTTTTCTTCGAGTAAAAGTAAATATCAAATTCAGAGAATATAGGGATGCCCATGTTAGTCAATAGCGAAGTGGCTGTGCACAGGAAGTTCTTCTGAGTGGCTTCTATATTCTTGGGTGCTCTGACCAAAAACTCAAAGTCTCTTTGCCATAAGACAACAGCCTCCTCCGAGATTGTTCTGGCGAGCATGTTAATGATGAATCGTTGGTACTCGTTCAAGAAGTCTCTTAGGGTTGGGAACCTGGGATTTACGCTATATCCCTTTTTTGTCCGTTGTAATATTCCATGGGCTTTTAGGTTTCTCAGGTGACGCCAAAGTGTAGCCTTTGGTATCTCGCTAAACTCCTTTCCGGAATCTGTTATAGCTTTAAAGAGGATTTCTATGGCTTTTCCGGTTAAGAGGTTTTGCCAGTCGACGTGATCATGGATTATTAGGAGGTCTCTGAGCAGAGAAGCATGTTTTGAATCGTTGAATTGGATGTGCTTTCTGAATCCCTTTGCAGTTTCCTTGATTATTCCTTTCTTGAGAAGTTTTTTCAGGTTATAAGAAAGAAGAGGTGGTTTGATCAGGAGAGATTTTTCTACTTGAGAGAGCGAGCGTTCGCCTCCAGTAAGCTCTTTCAATATTCTTATTTCGGATTTGCTGAATGCGTATTCTTCTTGTACCGTTTTCATAAGGTTTCATAAAATTGAATACATATATAAGGTTTTCAATAATATGAAAAAACCAAAGCTTTCGAAGATTTTGCCCAACAGCTTCTCTTGCTTAGTCTATGGCCATAGGCTCGGAACCTACCCCCCATAGGTTTTTTGTGGTTATGAGTTTATCATTTTGTGTTTTGTAATCGGTTTTGTTTTCGGTGGGGTTTGTGTAGGGTGGATTTGGAGGAGATGAAGCGGGAGATTGAGGTGCTTGTTGTGGCTAAGGGCTTTTTATAACAGCCGGAAGGATGTTCCGAAGAATCTTCTTTTTGCATTCTTGCCGACGATTAGAGGCGCACCTCGGACGGGGCTCTATTGTTCCAACAATGAAAAAAATCATTGTTCCAACAATCGAGGCGGCTTAATCTTTGACTTGTCATCCGTGCTTTTTCAGGTGTTCTTCAAGAAGCTCGCGGTAACTCTGACAAATCTTTCCGCAGACTTTACATTGGAACGACTCGATGACGAACGTGTTTCCGTCTGGGTCGACGAATGTTGCGGTTCGACCACCCCATGGTTGATCTTTTGGCTCTCTAACAAACTTGGCTCCTTTATCCTTAAGGTCTCGATAGGCCCTGTCAACGTCGTCAACCAGCAGACAAATTTCCAGTCTTGCTCTTGGTTCCAGACCAAGCTCTACTCCAGCGATGTCAAAAACCGCATAAGTTGGCCACTCACCTATCTTCTCAAGACCAAGAATGTCTTGATAGAAAGACACAGACTTTTTTAGATCCGACACACCAATGGTGATGTGGGGTACCCCTTTAATATGACTGCTCTTCATCACAAGTCTCTCCTCACTTTCACCCATCACATTATCACCAAAATGTTATTACCTTTGTGTTCATCGTGTGTTAGCTAGCTAACCTAGAAACACAGTGAAGTCTGATGAAAACGACTAGGCCACAAGATCTTGACTTTAAGACGAGAGAAGAATGGCGGGAGTGGCTGCAGAAAAATCACAAAAGAGAGAATGAAGCTTGGGTGATACTTCACAAGAAAAACTCGAAAAAAGATGGGCTTCGATACTTCGAGGCAGTTGAGGAAGCCCTATGCTATGGTTGGATAGATAGCAAGATGAACAGGATTGATGAAGATACATTCCGGCAACGATTCAGCCCGAGACGAGAAAAAGACATCTGGTCCAAATCCAACAAGGAACTTGCAATTAGACTCATGAAAGAGGGCAAAATGACAAAGGCAGGATACGAGGCTGTTGAGGAAGGCAAGCGTAGCGGCAAATGGCAGGATGCCTATACCTCAAAAACAGCTCCTAAAACTCCAGAAGACCTGCAAGAAGCACTACAAGCATACCCAAAGGCCCAAAGCAACTTCTAGGCTTTCCCCAATTCAACCAAACTAATGTATATCCACTGGATACAGAGTGCCAAAAAACCAGAAACACGGGCAAAAAGGATCAAGCAGGCCGTAGAAAGAGCAGCCAAGAACATCAAACCAAGCTAACCCCAGACATCCACTGTACTTGAGTTTTATCACAATGATTCTCGGCTTCGACCTAGCGTTGAGAAGTGTTTTGGGGAAAATCTTCACCGCAACGGTTTCAATGCCAGCTTTGATCCTGTTAAAGTTTTTTAGACAATCCTCTATAATGTAAAGCGTTCAATCAAACATAAGGCAAAAAAGGCAGGGGCACTTGTCCAAGAAAGAAATAGAAATTTGTCTGGTCACAGTCTCAGCAACTCTCGGAAAGCAAGTAGAGGTTGGGAAAAGAGTCAACGCCAAATGCGAAAGCCTATTCAGAAAATTTAGAGCCGAAAACCTCGGCTTGGTCACCTCCCTCAAAGAGGCCGCAAGAATAAAAAGCCGCGTCATGAAATCTGACCTCCTAATACTTTCTGTCGCCACAGGAGGGACGGAACGGCTCATATGCGGCATTTGCGGCGAAACCGAGGCCCTAATCATCCTATACCCAACTTTCTCAGACAACTCCTTCGCATCGTGCTTGGAGGCATTCTCAAAGCTCAAGAGAACTAGAGAGAACATAAGGCTGGTTCTTGAAAAGAATGGAAAAGTCGTTGAGAAGGTAGCTTTCTATGCCAAGATCATCAGGGCAATCAAAGAATTAGAGGGCTCCAAGCTGGGAGTCATCGGAGGCACATCTGCGTGGCTAGTCGCGACGACAAAAAGCAGGAAGTTGACTAAGAAAAAACTGGGCGTCAGAACCGCTGAGGCAAAGATGGACGAGCTACTGGATGCGTCAAACAAGATTCCCGTGGGAGAAGCCGAGGAACACTCCAAGAGGATACTGCCCAAATTCGACAAAACAGTCGAGCCAAGTAACGAGGAGATACTAGAAGCCATCAGAATTTACCGTGCGACAAAGAGACTCGTCGAAGAGAAGAATCTAAGCGCAGTCACGACAAAATGCTTCGACCTAATCGGGCCAGCCAAAAACACCGCCTGCTTAGCCTTGTCCCTATTGAATGACGAAGGAATAGTTGCCGCTTGCGAAGGAGACGTAGATTCTGCCTTGACTATGATGATTGTCAAACAACTGACGAACCAACCAGCCCTAATGGCAAACTTGAATGATGTAAACCTGGAAAAGAATACAATAACCCTCGCCCACTGCACTGTTCCAACCACACTATGTGAACGGTGTACGCTTCGATCACATTTTGAATCAAAGATCGGCGTCTCCATTCAAGGAGTGCTTCCACTACAGAAGGTGACTGTGTGCAGAATTGGAGAGAACTTGGGAAAGATGTTGATCTGTACTGGAAAGATCGCAGAGAACCTAAATGATCCAAACATGTGCAGGACTCAGATCAAAGTAAAGCTCGACGCGAGTGTCAGGGACCTGGTATCAAACACGCTTGGGAACCACCACATCATCTCGTTAGGAGATCACAAAGAAGAGTTGACAGAGTTCTGCAAATTGAAGAACATAGCACCCGTCCTCCTAGCCCAGTTTCCCTAACCTTTTTATGCCAACACGAGACCATTATTAGAATTCTCCAAAACAAGTGGACTTACTTTTAACATGACGAGAAAAGCGGAGACATGAAAGATGAGACCAACCATACTGCTGGTGAACGACGACGGAATCAACTCGATAGGCCTCCTTGTCGTGAAGAAGAAGCTAGAAAAGTTGGGTAATGTAGTCATCGTCGCTCCAAGTGATAAGAAAAGCGGGGCAGGAAAATCCATAAGCGTTCACAACACAGTAAAAGCAATGAAGGCACAACTTTCAGACGGCTCAGAAGCCTACACCATAACTGGAACCCCAGCAGACGCCTACTTCTTTGCCTCAGACAAGGTTTTGAAGAACCCGCCTGACCTGTTAGTCTCAGGAATAAACCTGGGAGAAAACGTAGGCATAGACAGTGTGCTATCTTCAGGCACAATGGGAGCCGCATTTGAGGCCGCCGTCCACGGTACGCCTGCAATATCTGCATCCAGTTATGCGACAAGTCTTCCCTCTTCAAGAAGCGATGGAGAGGTTTCTATGAGAGAGCTGAAGCTGACGGCTTCTATCACTGCAAAGGTCGCAGAATATGTCTTGAAGAACGAGATGCCTGAGGGCGTCGACGTGATCTCCATAAATGTTCCAAAGGGAGCTGACCCTGAAAAGATCAAGATCACAGAAATATACTACAAAGGCTACAAAAACGTCTACATTGAAAGAGACGGTGGATACGAAATGTGCTGGGACTTCACCGTCTATCCAGATGTTGGACCAGAAACGGATCTGTACGCTGCTAGGAAAGAAGGGTACATCTCCATCACACCCATCAAGGTCAAATTCTCCCACAACAAGGCTGCGCTCAAAGATCTGCTAAAGTTCCTTTCGTCTTAGACTAAATCCTCAATGTCGATCGGTAAACTGTCATGCGCGTGCCTTGACAACAATCCCTGAGGCTTTCGACGCAAAAATATGAACGCGATCTAGAACTACCAAAGTTATGTGCAGATCATCATCAAAAATAAGGGAAAGTGTGTAGGGGGCTCCATGGAGCTATTACCCACAGCAATCCTTGTATTTTTCCCCACTACCGCATGGACACGGATCATCCGGTTTAGGCGCTTTCTTCTTCTTACTGCTTTCGCATGGCAATATTGTTCACTTCCTCATTTTATGCTAATGGATTCATGAATATGAATATAAAAATCTTTTCTCATTGTAGTGAAAGAATTGATGAACGCAACCGCGCTTGCGCAAAAGGTAAAAAGCAAACGGTTTTCTGATATGGAAAAATGGCGAAGTCGATCGAAGTGATTCAGAATGATTGGAAATAATGTTCTCGATCTGATAGGAAACACACCAATGGTCAGAATAAACAAATTGACTAGTAAAAAGGACGCAACGATACTTGCGAAGTTGGAAAGGTTCAACCCCGGAGGCTCCGTCAAGGATAGAATGGCAAAGTACATGGTTGAGCAGCTAGAGAAACAAGGAAAGCTGACAAAGGACAAGATCATCCTTGAAGCCACCTCTGGAAACACCGGTATCAGCCTGGCCATGGTTTCAGCTGTCAAAGGATACAAAGCAACCCTCGTCATGTCAGAAGATGTCACCTATGAACGGAGGGCTCAGATAGAAGCACTTGGCGCAGAGATAATCCTTACTCCAAAGGAGAAGGGAGAGGCCGGCGCGATAGAATTTGCAGAGAAGCTATTCCAAGAGAATTCGGAGAAGTATTTCATGTTAGACCAGTTCAACAGCCCGCTCAACCCCTTGGCCCATTATGAAACTACCGGTGAAGAGATTATCCAGCAGACGAAGGGTGAACTGGATATGTTCATAGCCGGCATTGGTACAGCTGGCACGCTGATGGGTGTTGGAAGAAGACTGAAGGAGACTGATCATAACATAAAGATTGTTGCCGTCGAACCCCTACTTGAACAGGTTATCCCCGGGCTGAGAAACATGAAGGAGCCTTATCCGCCTTCCATATTCGACGAGAAGGAGATCGATGAAAAAGTGAACGTTACCTTAGAAGATGCTTTTGCGATGACAAAGAGGTTAGCAAGAGAGGAGGGGCTATTTGTTGGAATCAGCTCGGGCGCTGCAATGCATGTTACCGTAGAAAAAGCAAGAGAGCTTGGTCATGAAAAAGTGATAGTTGTGATTTTGCCCGATCTAGGAGAGAGATATTTGAGCATGAATGTCTTTGCATAGGATTCCGCGCATGCTTTTCATGTACTCTCTAACCCCTTCGATATCATCTCTTCGATCTCTTCTTGTTTCGGAAGATTTTCTACTCGACAAAACGCCCCCTCAGATCCTAGCTCTCCAAACTCAACTCAGAATTGGAGTGAACCTTCTCAACAGGAGAGAGTTTGTGACCACCGATACCGAACTTAAAGCCATAGCCGCTGCTGCATAGATGGGATGCATCACAATTCCTAAGGGAACCAAGATTCCAGCTGCCAGCGGAATCAAAGCAACGTTATAGCCAAATGCCCAGAAAAGGTTCTGCATAATCTTTTGAACAGTACTCCTACTCAACTGGATCGCAGTAACCACATCTCTCAGGTCATCTTTTATAAGGACTATATCTCCGGTCTCAACGGCCACATCAGTTCCACCACCAATGGCTATCCCCACATCGGCTTGTGCTAGGGCAGGCGCGTCGTTGATGCCGTCTCCCACCATACCAACCACAAGACCCTCTTCCTGCAGCTTCTTGATCTCGTTGGCTTTGGCGCCAGGAAGAACTTCAGACAGAACTCTCTCAATCCCCAACTCTTTGGCGATGGCTTTAGCCGTACGCTCGTTATCTCCTGTTAACATCACCACCCGAATGCCCATCTTCTGAAGCGCACTAACCGCCTCTTTCGAATACTCCTTCAAGGTATCGGCCACAGCAACCAATCCTGCAACTTTTCTGTCAACGGCCAAGATCATGACTGTCTTCCCCTCTCCCTCGAGCCTCTGAAGGCTCTTCTCTGGCTCTGAAAGCCCAATTTTGTACTCTTTCATGAGCCTTCTATTTCCTAAGAGGATGACTCTACCCCTGTTTGTGGCCTTCACCCCAAACCCCGGGACGGCTTCAAAGGATTCAGGATCATCCACCTCCAATCTCTCCTCTCTAGCCTTCTCAAGTATAGCTTCCCCCAAAGGGTGCTCCGACCCCTTCTCAGCTATCGCAGCAAGCTTCAAAACCTCTTCCTCTCTGAAACCTCCAAAGCAGACTATGTCCGTAACCGAAGGCTTGCCCTTAGTCAGCGTCCCCGTCTTGTCGAAAAGGACTGCCTGCAGCTTACGCGTCTTTTCCAGGTACTCTCCGCCCTTAATGAGAATCCCGTTCTCGGCCCCCTTTCCAGTTCCCACCATGATGGCAGCTGGCGTAGCAATCCCTAGAGCACAGGGGCAAGCCACGATTACCACAGCGATGAAACGTGTGAGGGCAAAGGTGAGGCTACCAGTGTTGAAATGCCAAAACACAAAGACGAGGAGGGCTATGCCAATCACCGCTGGAACAAAGTAGGCCGCAACCCTGTCTGCTAGCCTCTGCATAGGAGCGCTCGATAGCTGCGCCTCCTCTACCAAGGTTATGATCTGCGACAGAGTTGTGTCCGCGCCGACCTTAGTAGCCTTGAATCTCAGCATTCCTGTCTTGTTCAAAGTGGCCCCGATGACCTCGTCACCGATGACCTTTTCCACGGGGATGCTTTCACCCGTTATCATAGATTCATCTATCGAGGAGTAGCCTTCCATAACCACACCATCAACCGGAATCTTCTCTCCAGGCCGAACAACCACAAGATCCCCAACCTCAACCCTCTCCACGGGCATCTCTACCTCCTTTCCATTTCTCACAACCCTGGCCATTCTTGGCTGCAGATCCATCAACTTTCTAACCGCCTCTGAGGCCCTGCCCTTAGCTATCTCTTCAAGAAGCTTCCCAAGCAGGATGAGAGCCACAATAAGAGCTGCCGTGTCGAAGTACAATTCTTCCCTGGGAAATATCTCTGGGAAAGTGCCGGGAAACGTTATTTGCAGAGTCACAACTGTGCTGTACAGCCACGCAGCAGTCGTGCCGACAGCTATCAGAGTGTCCATGTTCGCAGTCTTAGCCCTAAGAGCGTCCCAAGCTCCCCTATAATACCTCCATCCCGCGACAAATTGGACAGGCGTCGCCAAGAGGAAAAGCCACTGCGGCTGTTTGAGGAACGGGAGAACATCAAACCAAGTGAATCCCAAGGTCAGAAAACTAAGAACTAAGCTGAAAGCCACCAAATACTTCAGATTGCGGAGTTCTATCTCTGGCCGCTCGAATGTTCTGAAGCATGTCTCACTGCAGAAGTAATACATTCTTCCCCTGATTTCCTTTTTGAAAGGAGGGCTCTCCTCGTCAACGTACATGCCACAAACAGGGTCTTTAGCCATTTCACCTTACGCTCACAAAGAACAATCACTTTGACCCTACAGTAGAATATAAAGCCTACTAGAAATCAACCAGATCAATCAATCCTTTATCTCCGATCTGATCAGAACCCTGCAACTTGAAATATAACTAACTGATTATTGATTAATTGATGTTTGAGAGGTGGTGGGTTTGCGGAAAATCTTGATCATGGTCGGGGACGGAGTCGAGGATGTCGAATTTCTCTATCCATACTATCGTCTCCAAGAAGAAGGCTACAAGGTGGATGTAGTTGGTTCAAAAGCCAAAGAAACATACACCGGGAAACATGGAGTCCCGATAATGTCGGACCTCTCGCCAGACGAGGTGAATCTCGATGACTACGACGCTGTAATAGTACCTGGCGGAAGGGCACCTGACAGGATGCGCATAGACAGGTGTTTGGTTAGGATAGTCAAAGAGGCCTACGAGAAGGGCAAGGTCATAGCAGCCATATGCCACGGTCCACAAATGCTGATAGAGGCAGATATACTCCGCGGCAAAAAAGCCACATGCTGGAAATCTGTAGCAACGGATCTAAAAAACGCTGGGGCAACATTCGTAGACGCGCCTGCTGTAGTCGACGGAAACATAGTGACTTCGCGCTTTCCTGACGACTTACCCAAGTTCTGCCAAGAAACAATAAAACTCCTCAAAAGACGGTAGAACTCAAGAAACAATATCTTCTACTTTTTTGTAAAACGATTTTGAAGCATACCACAACAACAAGGAAGCAACTTCGCTCGCACCTACTTCTTGAAGAACAACCAGTTCTTCTTTCCCTTGAACAACACCAGACAATAATCTCCCTTGAGCTTGTTGCCTCTGACCTCAAAAACCAGCCTGTCTTCGCCCTTTTCTTTCAAGACATACTCACCCTTATCCCAGATCTCGACGACCCCCGCACCGTACTGACCTTCTGGAATCGTGCCGCGGAAATTTGCATACCCGAGGGGGTGATCCTCTACTTGAACTGCCAGTCTTTTTATGCCTTTTTCTATAGGAGGCGTTTTTGGTATTGCCCAGCTTTTGAGAACCCCGTTGATCTCCAGCCTCAGGTCGTAGTGTAGATTTCTGGCCTGGTGTTTCTGAATCACGTAGATTTTTCCGCCTTTTATCTTTGTCACCTTCCAGTTGATTGTCCTTCAGAACTTTTCTCCCGTGCTGATAGACTTAAATTAACAGATAGCATAGATAAAAAATCTTGAGGAGAAGACGCATTTGAATCTGCAGCTTGCTCTTGATTGTATGAGCCTTCAAGACTCGCTAAAAATCGTTCGAGAAGTCCAAGAATACGTTGACTGGATTGAAGCTGGAACAACGATAATAACAGTGGAGGGCTTAAGGTTTGTGAAGGAACTAAAAAGACTCTTTCCTTCAAAGCCTATCGTAGCGGACCTCAAGATTGTCGCTGGCGAGAAGTTTCTTGCTGAAGAAGCCTTCAAGGCTGGAGCAGACATCATCACCGTCCAAGCATGCGCTGACGACCTTACAATTAAGAGGACTATCGAAGTCGCAAGGAAATACAACAAGAAAATCATGGTCGATTTTCTGGGTCTAAGAGAAAAGGTCGTAGAAAGAGCAAAGGAAATAGAGAAGCTGGGTCCCGACCTTATCATCCTGCATACATGGGTCGATCCTCGTCAAAGAGAGTTATCAAAGCAACTAGAAGAAGTCTCAAAAACTGTGAAAACTCCTATTGCGATCGCGGGCGGTTTAAACCCGGACAACATCGACACTCTCCTAGAGTTCAAACCATCTGTTGTCATCGTAGGACGCGGAATCTACGGTTCTAAAAACCCAGTACTGGCTGCTAAAATGATTAAGGAAAAGATGAGGGACGACGAGAAATAATTCATATTCTCAATCATCCAAACCAAAGTCAAAAGATGACTGAGTTCTGCTATAAAATCGTCTTGGCGCGCGCTGGACCATCATGAGGGTCTTAACATCGCCATGAACCCACTTATGACGTCTTTAACGGATCTTATGAGAGGATGCCTTTCCTCGACAGGAGTTTCCATCTTTTCAAGTCGACCTATCCTGAAATAGATTGGCGGGTGAGGGTCCCATCCGATCCATTCCTGTATCCTAAATGCGGGCATCCTTTCAAACTGGAGTCTTCTGAACCCGATTTTTCGAAGGGCCTCAGCCAAGACCTTAGGTTCCCCGATCTTTATCGCTGATTCGAGGTCAGCTCTTGATTCGAGGAACTTTCCAATGAAGTAGATGGCTCCAAGGGCTATCGGGAAGTAGAGGTACTGAAAAAAGAGAAAGATTGTGAGAGAAAGATTGTACAATGTAAAGAGGAAGGGGAAAAACACGTATAGTCGGAACAAGAACTCGGAAACGGTTAAACCAAAGAGGATCAGTGGGTCCCTTCCTTTAAGATGGCTGAATTCGTGTCCCAAGACGCTCAATGTCTCATCTTCCTCCAATTGGACGAGCAAGCCTGTCGTGATAAGTACTGTCCCACGACTTGGACTGATCCCTGTTGCAGCAGCATTAGGCAACATCGTGTTCGAAAGTGCTATTCTTGGAATCGGAAGATTGAACTTCTCTGCAGCCGTCTTTACAAGTTCGTAGACATTCACCTTCTTAGTCGACATGTTTTCTGGTTTGCATTCCATTCCGTATTTTCCGAATACCTCTTTAGCGGTTTGGCAGTCAAGCTCGCCCTTGACAGCAAGGGTCTTCTCGTAGATTTCCTTCTTCATTTCTACTATCTGGTCCATTCCGTATTTCTGAAGAAAATTCCTGTGCTCCTCCACTGGCAGGTGGTACTGCAGAAGATGGATGCTAGGATTCCTTTGGTTGATGGTCCAGTCTCCTAGCCTAGCTATTATCTTGTCTGAGAAAAAGATCATTGCAAATTGGACCGCGACTAGTATTATCGGCGCATAGTAGCCAAAATACATAAAGACGAAGTAGTTGAGCGCGATAAAGATGATGAACAAGGGGAGCATGCTGTCGAAGAAGATTCTTCCTGTGGCTTTCTTATGTGTTGCCATGATTTTCTCAGGGATGACCTCCTCCCCCTCAATCCAAGAAAAGTACAGTGTGGTCTTTCTTACCTCTTCCTCAAAAAGCTGAACGAGTATGCCTAAATCTTCCCGTAGTTGCTCCAGAACCCTTTTAGGCACCATTTCATTGCTCGGCGTCATTGTCACTTCAATCGGTTTCCTAGCCCTCATCTCAACATCAACGAATCCTTCTGTCTTGGGGTAGATCAGCGTGAAGGTGAGGACAGGATCGTTGTTGATGGTGGTCCTATTCACATTCCTGAAGAATTCCTGTTTCTTTAGTATGTAGTATTGAACTATGAACCTCAATAGGTCATCAAGATCTGCAGGAGAGGCCTCTGTATCTATCTTAAAGGCTTCTGCTAGTTCAGATGCCATTTCACCATCTCGCTTGTTTCTTACAGATGCTTTTTCTGAATACACATGTTAAGCTCGCCAAACTATTAATAAACATACACTCTAGTCGAGCAAAGAAATATCGCGCACTAAAGAGAACTCTTGCAACCCATTAGGCAATATGAAAACGAAAGACCCCACTAGTCAACTGAGCTATTTCTTACGCTTTCTTTCAAACTCATCCGCATGACGTTTGCAACAGAAGTAATGTTCCTTGCCATCGATCGTTCTCTTATGAGCAGCAAACATACATTTTTCGCCGGAAATCTTCACATCGCACAGTTCACACTTAACGTCTTTCATCTTTGACCCTCTCTCTTTTTTAGGTAGTCTTCTATCGCTGCGTGTAATCCATCTGCGGCCAAATTTGAACAGTGCATCTTTACAGGGGGTAACCCATCGAGGCTATCAGCCACATCGCCTCTCGTAATCTTCAAAGCCTCCTCAAGAGTCTTACCCTTCGCCAGCTCCGTAATCATGCTACTCGTCGCTATGGCGGCTCCGCAGCCAAACGTTTTAAACTTAATATCGGTCAACCTGTTGTCTTTCACCTTTATGTAGATGGTCATTAGATCCCCACATACCGGGTTTCCAACTGTTCCGACTCCGTCTGCGTCGGGTATTTCACCCATGTTGTGTGGGTTTCTGAAGTGTTCCATAACCTTCTCGCTGTACATTACGCAATCAACTCCTTTGGGGTTAGAGGTGAGATCTTCCTCAACCGTTTCACGATACCTGGCAATAAGTCTGATACATATTTCACGTCGTCTTCTGTATTTTGCTTTCCCAGAGTGAAGAGTAGCGAGCCATGTGCCTCCTCGTGTTTCAAGCCTATTGCCAGTAGGACATGGGAAGGTTCCAAAGTCTTGGAGGTGCAGGCTGAGCCGGAGGAGCAAGCCACACCTTCCATGTCCAAGCTCAAGATTAGGGATTCACCTTCAATGTAACTGAACCTAACATTAACATTGTTGGGCAACCGTTCGGTTGGGTGTCCATTCAAATATGATTCAGGAATGCTATCTAAAACTCCCTTAATTAACTTATCTCTTAGATTTGTCAACCTTGCAGCCTCAGTTTTCATCTCGGCCTTAGAGATCTCTGCTGCCTTTCCTATGCCTACTATCCCAGGCAAATTCTCTGTCCCGGACCGTAGACCTCTCTCTTGTCCTCCACCATATACTACGGGTTGAATGCTTGTTCCAGTCTTAACATAGAGGGCGCCTACTCCACGAGGACCATACATATCGTTGGAGGAGAGTGAAAGGAGGTCTATGTTTTCTTTCTGAACATCTATCGGAATCTGCCCCGTTGCCGCTACTGCATCCACATGAAAATAGGTACCTTTGCCATGAACGATTTCGCCAATCTCTTCTATTGGTTCGACTGTGCCAATTTCCCCGTTTGCATACATTATGGAAACCAGAATTGTTTTTTCGGTGATTTCCTTTTCTAACGCTTGAAGGTCCACGACTCCATAATTGTCAACCGGAAGATATGTAACTTCGAACCCTTGCTTGCTTAGATACTTGCATGTGTTCATCACAGACATATGCTCAACTGAACTGGTAATTATGTGGTTTCCCTTGGCCTTGTTTCTGTAAGCCACACCTTCGATAGCTAGATTGTTGCTCTCCGTGCCGCCGGAGGTGAAAATAATCTCATTGGTTCTCTCCGCTTCGATCAGTTGCGCAACCCTACTCCGAGCTTCATCAATTGTCTTTCGAGCTTCGTTACCGAAGGAGTGAACGGATGATGGATTCCCGTACTTTTCAGTGAAATAGGGCATCATGGCTTCAAGAACACGCTCATCTACAGGCTTTCCAGCAGCGTGGTCCATATACACTATTCGCATTGTAGATCGCCTCTAACATTAGAAGCATAAAACCGCATCGGCATCTAATATTCGGTCGTTAAGCGTGGCAGCACCCACTATTTTGGCCTTGTCTACGAAATCCCCCCTTTCCAGTCCAAGAAGCATGCAGCTCTGCTCGCAAACTTCAAGTTTTACCCCAGCATCCACCGCCTGATCCATTACCTGCTTCAATGACGGAAATTCTCCAAGCTTGATTTTTTCCGCCTCTCCCTGCTTGACTAATGTAACGCCTTTGATTAAGAAGTATATTGTTGCGTCTATTCCCATAGCTGCAGCTGTAGTTGCTAGAATGAAGGGGGCATATGTGCGTTCTGGAGCATCTACACCGCTTGTTTGTACATATAGTATCTTCTTTTTCTCACTCAACATTATCACCTTCATCTGATCTTTTTGATCAGGAATCGGAGGACACCGCCCTCTTTACCTAACTTTAACATTTCATGTCCAGTTCGTCTAACCAGGCTTTTTATGTCTTCTTCAGCCGCTGGGTCATCGGCGACAACCTCTAAAACTTCGCCTGCAGCCATTTTGTCTAATTCCAAGCGGGTTCTGAAGACTGGTTCTGGACAGTATAGCCCCACGCAGTCTAGAGTCCGATTGGGTTTGGTATCATATGCGCGCATTTCTCATCGATATTCAATGGGAAATGAAACATATAAAAATAGCGCTGTTATATCTTCGTTTGATAAAGATGGGCCCCAAGTGTGAGGATGTTGCACAGTACCTCCTGCCAATCTTCAGATCGCTGGTTGCAAAGAAACTTATTGAAGAATATGGCTTTACCCAGGTGGAAGTCGCCGAGAGCCTTGGAACAACCCAGGCCGCCATAAGCCAGTACATCACCTCGAAGCGTGGACGCAGAGGCGTAGGAAAATTCAAGGAAAGTTTACCTAAGATTCAGGTCTTGGCCAGCAAGACCGCAAAAAAGATAGTAGTCAAAAAAGTGAAAAATGATGAAGCTATGTCAAGCTTCTGCAAGATCTGCAGATCGTTGCAGAAAAAGGGAAAAATCCCCTGTTAATATAGAAAAATAGTTGAGGAGGGAATCGATGGCGAAAACCGTCTGTGCGCTGAAGATAGAGGACCTGAGCGTCGAGGTTGAGGGGAAGAGGATTTTAACTGAAGTGGATCTAGAAGTGTCCAGAGGAGAGGTACATGTCCTCTTTGGCCCTAACGGTTCTGGGAAAACCTCGCTGATAATGTCCATTCTCGGCCTCTCGACCTATCGAGTCGTTTCTGGCAAGATATGGCTCAATGGGAAGGACATTACGAGTCTGCCCATAAACGAGAGGGTTAGGGCGGGGGTCGGCGTGGCCTTTCAGAACCCTCCTACTATACGCGGGGTCAAGCTGGGCGACATCATCCGCAGCTTCGTGGGCGAGGGACCTGAGGCGGAGAAAAAGGAGTATGAACTGATTGAAACGATAAACTTTCCGAGGACCTTCCTTGAGAGGGACCTGAACCTTGGGTTCTCAGGAGGAGAGCTGAAGAGGTCTGAGATCTTGCAGGTTCTCGCGCAGGGGCCGGACTTCGTCATACTCGACGAGCCGGACTCTGGAGTAGACGTAGAGAATCTTGAGCTCACCGGCAAGGTGATCAACAACTTCCTGAAGGAGCGTTCAGCTCTCCTGATAACCCATCTTGGTTATATTCTGCGTTACGTTGATGCCGACGTGGCCCACGTGATGATTAATGGGACGGTTGTCTGCTCTGGTAAGCCCCTCGTAATCCTGAGTCAGATAATGAGGGAGGGGTACCGATGGTGCGAAAAGTGTCCGAAAGTGAAAGGAGAGCGTTGCGAGCTAGAGGAAAAGCCGCGGCTCTAGGGCCAGACCTCGACCTAGACAGTTTTTCAAGAGAAACCCAGTCCTGGTCCTACTGCCCCCTTTCCTCCTTACCGATGGACATCACTCAGCGATCCTTGGATGTGGGGATAAGATCAGATGAGGAGGGGAGGGCGGCCACCTACTTCCAGATCGACCACTCAGTCATCTACAAAAGCATCGAGAAAGCGTTCGAGGGCAAGGTTGAGGCGATGAGCACGAGGGAAGCCTTGGAGAGGTACGACTGGCTGAGGGACTACTGGTGGGGCCTCGTCGCCGTGGACACTGACAAGTATACCGCTCTAGCCGAGATAAGGTGGGATCAGGGCTACTTCTTCAGGGTCCTAGAAGGCCAAAGCGTCACGTTGCCCCTCCAGTCCTGCCTATTCATTTCGAGGGACAACCTAAACCAGAACGTCCACAACATCATCATCGCGGAGCCTAGGTCAGAGGTTCAGATAATAACGGGCTGTGTGGTCCACCCCAACGTCCATAAGGGACTACATGTGGGAATCTCGGAGTTCTATGTCAAAGAGGGCGCGAAGCTCACCTTTACCATGATCCACAACTGGACCCAAGACTTCGACGTTAGGCCTAGGACAGCCGCCCTAGTGGAAGAGAAAGCAACCTTCATCAACAACTATGTTTGTCTGAAACCAGTGAAGAGCCTTCAGATGTATCCCGTTGCCTACTGCAAGGGATCGGGATCCAGGGTCAGGTTCAACTCCATCCTCTACGGAAGCGGACACTCTTACTTAGATGTGGGCTCGAAGGTCGTCCTTCAGGGGGAGGGTAGCAGGGGAGAGGTTGTCGCCCGCGCCATAGCCACGGATCACGCCCAGATCTACGCCCGTGGCTTTCTGGTCGGGGAGCATAGGGAAAGCAAGGCGCACTTGGAGTGTAGGGGTCTCCTCCTCTCCGACACATCCCTAATCAGGGCTGTTCCAGAACTCCTCGGAAGAGTAGTCGGCACAGAGCTTACTCACGAGGCGGCCGTCGGAAAAATCGCCGAGGAACAGGTGCAGTACCTAATGGCTAGGGGCTTCTCAGAAGCGGAGGCAGAATCCCTAATAGTGAGGGGGTTCATGGACATCAGCGTTTTCGGCCTCCCAGAAAACCTCAGAAACGAAATAAGAAGGCTGGTGGAAACGACGACCGAAAGAGTTCTATGAAAGGTTTGGCAGAATACACTAGGAGGAGTTAATATGGAGAAGGTTTTGATCCTGGTGAAGAGAGGCTTCGAGGACCATGAGTTCGTCTATCCATACTACCGCTTCCAAGAGGCGAGGTATGAGGTAGCTGTCGTCGGGCCTCAAGCAGACGCTACTTACTGGCGAGAATGGCATACAAGCAAAGTTAGACGTGTCTCTCGGCGACATGAAGATCGAGGACTACGCAGCGGTGATCGAGTTGCCCGCGCTTTGATAACATTCTACAATGACTCCTCGAGCCACTTATTTACTTCTTCCCAGTTGACGATGCTCCAGAATGCATCGACAAATTTTGCTCTTTGATTTCTGTAATCAATGTAGTATGCATGTTCCCAGACATCGAGAACCATTAGGATTCTGAACATCGGGTAAACGTTAGTGTTGTGCTTCTCTATCTGCATAATTATCGGCCTGTCGGTTTGTCTGCAGAAAGATAGCGCAGCCCATCCAGAGCCTTCTACACTAACGGCGGCCTCAGAGAATTCCTTTTTGAACCTTTCGAAACTCCCAAACTCCTTTTCGATAGCATCTCCCAAGACCCCACCAGGCTTTCCACCACCTTTGCTAGCTGGTGCTAAATTGGGCCAGAACAACGAATGTAATACATGCCCCCCTACGTTGAACGACAGCGCCTTAAAAGTGGATTTAACATCAAGCTCAGTTCCCTCTTCTCGTGCCTTGTCAAGCCTCTGAAGTATCGAATTCGCACCATCAACATATCCTTGATGATGCTTCTCGTAATGTATCTTCAATTGCTCCTCAGAAATATGCGGCTCTAAATCCTTGTACCCATAAGGCAACTTTGGCAACACGTAGAACCTTTTTTCCATATTTAACACACCAACTATTCAATTGTTACCTTCCATATTTTATCATTTCCGAAGTCTCAATCATGGGCACATGCTTCTTGGTCACGTCGGTTAGGGTTTGCCCAGCCTTTAGATTTATCTGGTCCAGTCAACGAAAAAACCCTTCTTCATTAACGAGGGGGACAGCAAGATATGATTATGAACTGTTGAGGACTGTATCACCGTTCGGAAGCGCGATGGCGCGCTCATTTTTCTGACAGTTACATCATTTCCTTGAGGGGGGAAACAATGTCCAATCCTTCTAACGGTAATTTTGTGAGTGATATCCCCTCAACATGCTGAAGACTATCACTGTATGTGGGCCTCTTCTCTCTGTAAAAGATCCCGATAGGTATCCGGTCCCCCCATTCGAAGCTTTTTTCGAGCGCCTTCTGCCTATCAGCATAATCGTGCCCTGTTTCTTCCAGTTTGTAGACTCTTTGTCGGAACCATTTGAAAGTGTTGAGGTAGTTGAAGGTTACGCAAGGCTGAAAGACATCGATGAAGCTGAAGCCTCTATGCTTAATGGCCTCCACTATTAGGCTTTGAAGGTGTTTTGGGTCTCCAGCAAACCCGCGGGCTACAAATGTTCCGTGGCTGACAAGCGCGTGGGCTACTGGGTTTAAGGCAGGGGTTATTGAACCGAAGGGGGTAGACTTGGTTTTGAAACCCTCCTGGCTGGTGGCTGTGGTCTGCCCAGTTGTTAAACCAAGGACCATGTTGTCGTGAACTATCAGAGTCATGTCTATGTTTCTTCTAATAGCGTGAGCGAAGTGATCCCAACCTTCATCGTAACAGTCAGCGTCTCCAGCGAAACCTATCACCGTCAGATCCTGATTTGCTAGTTTTATGCCCGTCGCCAGCGGAAGAACCCTGCCGTGAAGACCATGAAACCCGTTCACGTTTACATAGTTGACCATTTTTCCGTGGCAGCCTATACCGGAGACGGCGACTACTTTTTCCCTTTCCATACCTAACTCCACTAGAGCGTTCTTGAAGGCAGAAAGGATTCCGAAGTTCCCGCATCCTGGGCACCAAGTGTTCTTCTCAGGAGTGTTTAGATCTTTCAGTGTGATCACGTTCATACCATCTCCTTAATCCTTTCAGAGAGGTAAATCGGGTTGAAGGGCCTCCCATCATACTTCAGGATCTTATAGTCTACGTCTCTGAGGGTGTGCTCTCGGATGAGGCCTGAGAGCTGAGAAGTTTTATTGTTCTCAACTACTATCGTTTTCCTGGCCTTCCTTAGGATTCCTTCAACGGCATTGGTTGGGAATGGCAGCAGGTATAGGATCTGTAGATAATTTACTTCGACACCATCTTGCTTGAGAAGTTTCATTGTCTCTCTAATGGGACCCTTGGTGGAGCCCCAGGAGATTATTGTGGCATCCGCTTCTTCGGGACCGTAAAACTTGGTTGTTTCAATATCTCTCTCTTCGAGTTCTTTAGCCAGATGGGTGAGCTTCCTCATCCTTTTATCCATCATCCTCGTCGTCATGCTGGAGTCTTCACTGGTATACCCGTATTCGTCGTGTTCGTCTGCGTTAGTTCTAACGATCGCTCCTTTAGTTGATGGAACAGCCCTCGGAGACACACCTGTCTCTGTGATCTTATGCCTCCTATATTCTTCTTCGCCATCATATTGCCCCGTTAACAGTGTTCCTCGTTCAACTTTCACTCGGTTTTCCTCAAAAGGATCGACCGACATATGGCTCTCAACGAGGCATTTGTCCGTCAGAAGAATAACTGGAAGCTGATACTTCTCAGCCCAATTGAAAGCCCGCATCGTCTCATAGAAGCACTCTTCTACATCTCCGGGAGCAATAACAACCCTCGGAAATTCACCATGTGAGGCATGAATGACGAACCTCAAGTCACCTTGAGATGAGTATGTTGGCAATCCAGTGCTCGGTCCGGACCTCTGCCCCACCACGATTACGACCGGAGTCTCAGTCATTCCAGTCATCCCTAAGCCTTCAGTCATGAGGCAGAACCCTCCACCAGAGGTCCCCGTCATCGCTCTGGCCCCGGCGAAGGCCGCGCCTGCAACCATATTTATCGCGGCTATCTCCCCCTCCGGCTGTATGACGACCATGTTGTATTCTCTATCGTTAGCCGCCATGAAATGGAGAAGCCCCGTCAGAGGGGTCATCGGGTAAGCCGCATAAAACTTGCATCCTGCCCCTATCGCGCCCAGCCCTACTGCTTCGTTCCCAGTTAAGAAGAGCCTTCGCTTGTCAGCAATCTTCGTTTTCCTAAGCCTATATTCGAAGTTGTCCTGGAAGTTTTTCTTAGTATACTCGTGTCCTATTCGAGCCGCCCTTATGTTCGACTCAGCGACCTCTTCCTTGAACGTGTCCTTCAGTACTCCTTCTAGCAAAGTTAGGTCGTAATCGACGAGTGCGACCGCGGCTCCAAGAGCGACTGTATTCATCATTATGGGCTGTTCCTTCAGCTCTTCCATAACGATCTTCTTCATGGGGACTTGGTAGAACTTCAAATCTTTTCTGTCAAAGGTCTCGGGGCTCAGAGTCACATCATCCTTGTCGAAGATGATTCCCGCGCCTGGAACCAGCTCATCCTTATGCAGCATTACTGTCTCAGCGTTCAACGCTATGAGCAGGTCTACGTAATCGATTTGAGAGTACACCTTCTCGTCGTCTATCCTCACAATGTAGAAGTTATGCCCTCCTCTTATGAGAGATTGGTAATCGTTAGCGCCGAAGGCGTAGAGACCGCCTCTAACGCATGCCTTAGCGAAGAGATAACCGGAGCGAGTGATACCTGCGCCAGCCTCCCCTCCAATCAAAACAGAGATCTCATTAATTTTCATCTATGTTTTCACCTAACCAGAAAATAGTAATTTAATTGGGTATGTGATCTAGCATAAAAAGTTCTTCCCATCCCTTTGTACGTCACGCGCTGCAGTTGCAGGGGGTCTCATTCACCTCGCAACCTCTGAGTTGATTCCGAAGATGCAAAGGGAAGAGGATATTGGAAATCCGTGATTCAGTTTTTTCTTGCCCATTCTAGAAATAGTTCTTATTTGGCGGATCGATCATAGCCTTTAAATTAAGAAAAAGAATGTTGAAACAATAAAATA
>Ga0315310_10000326_pt1 | contig 30631 bp, 30 predicted proteins | sample TDP5_MG_FD_203630 | JGI IMG/M metagenome (GOLD analysis project Ga0315310, IMG submission 203630) | Freshwater sediment microbial communities from Lake Towuti, South Sulawesi, Indonesia - TDP5 | ecosystem: Environmental > Aquatic > Freshwater > Lake > Sediment | place: Indonesia: South Sulawesi...
ACCTACTTCTGCGAGCGCTTCTGGCAGAAGATCTAAGAAGGCTGCTCCAATTAATGAACCCGAAGCGAAGCCGACGAGGGCCATCAAGAGGCGGCTTACAATGCCCTCTTTCAAACCGACAAACACTATGCCTATGAAAGACACCAGACTGACCACTGTGACAGAGGCGATTATTATCATCAAGTCTGCCACAGACGTCAACCCGCTGAGGAATCTTCTGCTTCCGTTACTATGAATAAAGGTTACGGCTTGGCACAAGAAAATAAGAATCTATAAATGATGCTGTGCCTCATTTTCGAAGTCAGGTAAACTAGGGAGTCACGACCGTGAAGCAACAGGACCTTAAAGGAATGCGGCCTGACAAGCCCTTAGAGCTACTTGTGGAAAGAGTTAGGAAACAGGCTCTTGACCAGTTCAAATATGCGAGGACTTGCATGCTGGCCCGTGAGCTTTGCCACCTCATCCGCATGGAGAGGGCAGTTTTTGAAAAAGAAGACGTCCATAACTGCTGTGGCCTCGTTTCCAAGCTGTGCAAAGAGGCGGGATGCGACGAGGCGAGTGGTATGTGCGTCAAAGCCGCAGAAGCTGTCTTAGCAAATGAAAAAACATACCTTGAGCTTTGCGAACAAAGTTGCAAGAAATGCAGCGAGTCAAGGCAACCCAGAGCCCAGCAGCCTGAGAGAACAACATACGTCGCATAATCACTTGCTTTCTCTCTTACATATCATGCAGTGAAGTCAGCCCAAATATAGCGCGGGTTCTATTCTTCAACCACTCTTACTTTCTCGACGCTTTCAAGCCACGGAATGATCGGCATGTCATCTGTGAGTTCGTGTAAGATTTCCTTTTCAATTTCGTCGTTTGGTTTTTCAACACTCTCTTCAACAAGGCTGATTACAATGATAACCTTCTTAGTTGGCATCCTATCTGCCTCACGTCATTACCGAGCCTAAACTGTTCTTTAAGAGATGTTTCTGTGACGCGAATATTCTAGATTCGGATTCAGAATTGCTACGGTTCGGCTCTCTTAACTATCTCCCTGATTCTGTCTTGAACCGTGTCTACGGTTTCAACCGCGTTTACAAGGTAACACGGTGCAAATCTGAAAAGTCGTCTAAAAAAGTCCTGTCTGATCTCGACCTTCTCGTGTGTCTTAACAATCAGGTAAGGGTTTAGGAACTGTTCAGGCTGCGTTGTCAAGTATTGGACGGCTTCCTCGCCGTCTAGTCTTCTTACCATTTCTGAGTCGTCCTTGTCCCGTTTGAGCAGAATCACTTTCCTCACGCGGGTGGTGTCAACGAATTTCTCCAGCCCAGAGATCCAAACCGGGTCAAGCATTGCGCGCGAATACTCGTGGGCAACGTAAGGGTCCTGCAACATCCTCTGGATTAAGGTGTCGTCAATGCCCTTTTGCTTAAACGCATCAACCTCGTCTGGTTTCAATGGTTCAACGTTTTCCAGCTTGCACTTATCCAATAGGGGTCTGATTTCTGGAAAGACCCTGACTATGTTTGTTCTGATGTAGAATTTTCTCTCACTAATGTCGGCACTGGCTCGACCCCTCAATCCGCCTATGAATCTTACGTACAACCAGTCATCGCTGTGCAGTCTGGCGCCTTCCATCTTAAGTAAGGCGTAGCTGTGTGTTGACTTGCCTGTGCCTGTGGGCGCAATCAGCACAATGCCGTTTCCGTTGACTTCAATACAGCTACCGTGTATACTGTGGATGTCGTGCTGATCCTCCGCGATGTCGCATGTTATGCCCAGCGCCCAGCTCTTCACCTGACCGTAGTACTCTGTGTTAAAGATTACTGCTGTCTTAGTCTCAGAGTTGTAAAAGGCGTGAGGCTTTCCTTCGTTGAAGTCTGGATCTGAAACAGCATATAAGCGTCCATGTGACTTGATTTCTCGGTTCATGGAGAACCAGTTTTCAACCCAGAAATCGTAGAGATGCTCACTGTTGGTGAAGAGTTGAATGCAGAAGCCGTCTATGTTGGCTTTCCATCCATACCACTCGTTGCCGAGGGCTTCTTCGGCTCTCACAACTAGTTTGTCCCTCTCTTTCTTGGATACGACGCTGCTTTCTACCCTTCCTCTAACCTGCGTAATCTTGTTGTACGGGTTCATGGCAGTCGACTCATGGAGCGAACTCCTAGAATGATGCCTGAAACGATTATAGAGAGCGGCATCGTTCCCAATCTTCTCTATTCCACAGATATGTTTTGCGGAGTTATCATTAAGCTATATCTGGCTATGCCCTTTCTTCTTGTGGCTTGATGTTTCTGAAACTTAGGTACATGGCTATGTCATATGCGATTTTCAACGAGCCGGCGACGACGAATGGGGCTGCTAATGCTGCCGCTTCTATGAAGTGGCCTGAGATAGACGGTGGTATGGTTGCTGCAATGCTTCTGGAGACATTGGTTACGCTGGTAGCCGCGTTTCGTTCTTCTGGCTGCACTATGGCGACAAGATACGACTGCCTAGTGGGAACATCCATCTGAGACAGAGTCTGCCTCGCGAAGAGGAAAGCAACCGACAGTTGAAATGTCGGCGCCAACCCAACACCAACAAGCAATAGATTTGAGGGTAGATGGGTGAAAACCATTGTGTTTAGCAAGCCGATCTTTTTTGCGAGTCGTCCAGCGATCAGGAACGAGGCTGCCGTTATGAGTTGAGCAACGAACAAAATGGCGCCTGCTGAACTAAGCGGGGTGTCATACCGTGTTTGGAACCAGAGTGAGATTATTGATTGAATCACGAATCCCCCGCCGAAAGCGTCCACGGAGAAGAGAGCCGATAGTTTGGCGACTGTTCGTCTCGACTTTGTGAGACCCGACAAACCCATTATCGTCGGCTCAACTTCGGTTTTGCCAGACAAAGATCCGTAAAGAATCAGGAGGAGCAGTCCAGTCATCGCATACAAGACAAATAGTACGCGATGGCTGTCGATCTGTGAAAGCCCAGCGTAGTCGTGAAATACAGAAGGCAGACCTCCAATCAGGGAACCAAACGACGCGCCTGCATAGCCCAACAGATTGTAGACGCTGAAGGCATACGTTCTATATCGGTCATCCGTAGTTTGAGGCATGATGGCTTGTTCAATCGAAGCAAAAGGCCCTGTCTCAGTTGCGTTGACACCGATGCTGCCAATGAAGATGGCGAGAAAAACAATGATCAAATCTGTGGAAACAGCCAATAGTATGCCTGAAATCAACATCAGGAAGGAAAAAACGGTCAGAGTGGTGCGTCTGCCCATTTTATTGGCGATCAAGCTTCCTAATATGGTAAAGGCTGCGCCGCCAACAATTGCCGTCGTCAACATGACGCCAACCAAGAAACTCGGCAGATTAAGCACGTCTTTTCCAAGGTAGAATGGAATGGATACACTTAGATAACCAAAGGCCAGAGTGCGCATTAGCTTTGTTATCAGCAGCACTTTTCCATCAAGGCTGAACCATCGTAAGTTAAACAACGTAGGGCCGGGTTCTTTAGACACTGGAACCAACCTATTCGAGTTGACCCATGGTCTTCAGGAAAGCGATTCTTTGCTCAACTTTCTTTTACAGTACGCGTAAAGTGCAGTGTAGACGGGAAACTGTTGCTTCATGTTGTCAAAGTCGTCTCTGCTGATTTGTCGAAAGCCACAGGCTATAGCAAACAGTCCATGGGACTCAGGCGTAAGCGTTCTATTGGCTGTGTCGGCCCCCCTCACTATTTTTGCGAGTTCAAGCAAAGCTGGATCTCTGAGACCATACTTCTCTATAATTGCGTCAAAGGACACTCTTTCGCCATGATGTCCAAGTTCAACTCCAAGTGCGTCAAATGGAATAGCTTCTTCTCTCTTAGCCACTTCCACCACTTTTTCTGCTGGCACAAACAGGAACTCTGCCTCCTTGTCTACGAAGTTTCTTATCAGCCATGGACAGGCGATGCGGTCAACCATGGCATGTTCCCTAGTGACCCACTTCAAAATCAAACCACCCAGATTGATCGATTCTTTCTAGATAAAAATCCTTTGCCAAAGGGCTTATCAATCGCCCATGAGTTCCATGCGCGCAGGGTTAATGCTAATCTCGGTCAAGATTCATCATTACGCGTCATGGTTACGTGGAGATACTTTTAAACCTCTGTTAAGTAATTATTATTGAGGTCTATGCCCAAACGAGAGCCGGAGCGAGAGACGCCAAGGATTGTTCTGAACTATCTGCGTCTGATTAGAGAGAGGGAGTATCCTTACCATTTAGTTGTTAAGCGGTTTGTTGACGATATGGAAGCCTATTACAAGGAAAGGACCCCAGCTGAAGTTATCTACACGCTTAATCCCAAATGGCTTCACAGAGAGTTAACCTCAGAGGTAAAGCACGAGAAACTTAGCGTCAATAACATAAGCCGCATAATTCGTGCCTTTCTAACAGGGAAGAAACTTGATTACTACACTACGACGGCTTCTGGCGGATGCAAGACATACCATGTTGACCTAAACCCTCATACTGTTCGGCAGCTCAGGAAAATAGACCAGAACCAGCACGAAGAACCCTGAGGAACACTATAGTTCTGCGGTTACTGAGTGAAATTTATCACCTTTAAAGCTGACAATTTGGCATTATGTAACACAGTTGCATGTTCTTCAAGACAAACAAAACGAACACAAGCGCTCGGTCTTGTTGATGGTAGCCCGGGGGAGATTCGAACTCCCGTCGGCGGGTCCAAAGCCCGCCATGCTTGTCCACTACACCACCGGGCTTTAGTTTGGTCGTAGGCGGTTCCGTCGTTCTGTAATGTTTATTCTTGATATTAACCTTTAACTTGCGGTGCATCACGTTGTTTGACCGCGGCTTTTTGCACTGGATTCTAAATCTAGAAGAGAAGTCAAGAAACGTTTTTAACCTGCCGATGGTCTTTAGTGGCAACTTTCAATTGGAAGCATGCGCAATGCACGTGACCACGGAAACGGTTGGGGCGCAGACGGTTTACCGCTTGTTAGAAGGAACCCTGAATGAGGTTCTTGGTGAGGCTGTGATCTCAGAGTCTGAATCTGTGGTTCGCCTGCATGGCATATTTGTGAGGCCTGAGCACCGTGGACGAGGCTATGGAAGAACCCTCATGGAAGCTGTCCTGAGCCTTGGAGAAACAAAGTCTATAACGCTTTGTACGGGCTTGGGCAACATCGGGTTCTTCAGGCAATTCGGTTTCGAAGTAACTGAAATGGGCGAGAGCCTAGTTTCGATGGAGCGTCGACTCTGAGACCGCTGATCGTATCTGGCTGAAATCGTTATTATCTTGCCGCCCGTATACATTGAATGAAGGTCTTCACCATTGGGAGTCAACCTCACGCCTATTGTCATCAAGAAGGTTCTCAGCTTAGACGACCTTCGAGGCCGAAGCTTCGCGGTTGACGCCAACAACTATCTCTATCAGTTCTTGTCACTGATTCGCATGCCCGACGGTACACCCTTGCAAGATTCGCGTGGCAACATCACATCACACTTGGCTGGACTCATGTTTCGCTCAACTCGTCTCATACACGACTACGACATTGGACTTGTGTTTGTATTTGACGGGCAACCGCCTGAACTTAAGAGGCACGAAATCTCTAAACGACGTGAACTCCGGGAAAAAGCAGTTCGCGAATGGAAGAGGGCTCTTGAGAAACGCGACTACGTAACAGCCTTTTCAAAAGCGGTCATGACCAGCCGATTAACCCAGCCCTTGATTGATGATGCTAAACATCTGCTCTCCTTGTTAGGCATTCCATTCGTGCAGGCTCCAAGTGAGGCTGAGGCACAAGCTGCCTACATGGCAATGAAGGGTGAGGTTTGGGCTGCAAGCAGCAAGGACTATGACTCTTTGTTGTTTGGAGCGCCTAGGCTACTTCGTTACTTAACCATTTCGGGTCGGGAGTTTCTGCCAAGTAAAGGCACAACTCGTCCTTTGAATCCTGAACTCATCGAACTTGAAAGGACCCTGAGTGCATATGGCATCACTCGCAAGCAATTGGTCGATTTGGCCATACTCGTAGGCACAGACTTCAATGAAGGAGTCAAGGGCATAGGACCTAAGACCGCCCTTAGCCTTATACAGAGGCACGGTGAGATGGAAAAACTGCCAGCCGAGATCTGGTCAAGGATTGAAACGCAAAACTACGAGGAAGTGCGCAGTTTCTTCTTGCAGCCCCATGTCACTCAGAACTACAGCTTAGGATACAGCCAGTTGGATGAGGACAGACTTTATACTTTCTTGTGTGACCAACGGGATTTTTCTCAGGAACGAGTAAAAACAGTGGTTGATAGAATGAAGGAATTCTACCGGGGGAGCGAGCGGCAGGCTGATTTGAAAAAGTGGTTGGGCCGATAGTTAGTTGGCCCGTACTGCTGGGTTTTCTGGCGCTTGACTGCCCTCTTTGCTTGCTTGTGAAGAGGGCACGATTTCGTTACAGAAAGGACAGATGTTTATGATACGTGGTCTGTCTCCCTGAAAATCTAGCATCCTCAAGGGTTGAGTGAACAATTTGCCGCAGTGTGAACACTTGGTCAGTCCTGAGGTTTCTGGAGGCAAAGGCGAAGGCGAAGGTGGAGGCGTCGCGGCTGGTCTTGGCGTGGTTGGGGAAGTGACCGCCTGTTGTGGCGGCATGATGTAGGGCGATTCTGGCTTCTGCTTATGTGAATGCAGTGCTGAAGAAGTGGCTACCATTGGCTTTCGGATTCGTGTCTTTTTGTCAGAGATCTTTTTCATGACTCGGTACTTATGGAGCGTTAATGCGAGGCTGATGACGGTGGAGACAGCTACTACGTCTAAGAGGATTAGCGTGACTCTCAAGAGGTTCCAGTATGGGTTTGCCCACTCAAGGCTGAATGTTAGTCCATAGCTGTATAGTTGGCCGTGCACAATCTGGTCGATCTGGGTTAGGGTGTAAACTGCGGAAGCTGTCGCTCCCAAGACGATTATGGCTAAGAGAACCACCCTAATCATAAGCTCTCTGTTCCATTCATGATTCTAGCTGATTTTGAAGTTGTGTAACCAACGATAGCTCGAATATTATTTTGGTTTCGCCGCATTCTTGGCACTCGTAGGTTTCTTGAATTTCTCCTTTCTTGTCGCTGGAGATGCTGACTAAGACATGGTCTGTTTTCCTGTTGCATTTCTTGCATCGAAGGAAAACGTAAGGTCTGAAGATGGGTATGGTCATTTCTGTCAGCCTGTGTCTACGAAGTTTTTCCGGTGGAGGCGATTAAGCATTATGAACCTACAATATAAATACAAAAACAGTTGAGGTTGAAGCAGATGTGGAATTAGGTGAATGGATTATTAAGGCGTGACAGCGGGCCCGCCGGGAATTGAACCCGGGACCCCCGGGTTTCTCTGCAGAGTTTGGGCATAAAAGCCCGGTGCTCTGTCCTTACTGAGCTACGGGCCCTCGCCTATGTTGGTTTGAAAGCATGATTTAAGATTATTCGTTCTTTGTTGGGGATTACGGGGATTCGCTGTTGTGATCTGGTTTGTGTGTGTTGTTGTCAAGGTGTTTTCTAGTTGCGTCATCATCTTGGGTTATAAGGGGTTAGTATGTGCTGTGGAAAATTTTTTTTGTTTGTTGTGGGCTGGTTTTCTGTTGGGTTTGGGCGTTGTTTTTGGTTTTGTTGGTGTTTTTTGGTCTGTTTGGTGTGCGCTTGTATGTTGTTTAGCGTGGCGTTTCATGTTGCCAAACGTGACTATTGCAACATAGTAGCGTAGCTACGTGGTGAGGAGTTTTGTTTTCAGAAGAAGGAGGAGATCATCGCTTAGTGCCTTCTTCTTCCGGGTGTTGAAAGCTAATTGCGCTTGATACAATCATCGGCTGTTTTGACTGTGTCCTGTTGGTGAAAAACTATAAGATGAGGAGTTAAATATCTGCACTGTTGCTTTTGTTTGGGGCTCCGGTAGTATAGCCCGGTTAAGTATTCCGGCCTTTCGAGCCGGAGACCCGGGTTCAAATCCCGGCCGGAGCACCATTGTCTTGCAATGTGAACCTCAATCAAAGCAAGTCGGGATTACTGGCTTGTTTGGGTTTGGTTCTGGTCTCTCTCAGCAGAAGTGGAAATACTGCAGACAGCGCTATTGTTAAGGCTGACGCGTAGAACGGCGCTAGGGCTCCCACACCGTCCCAGAGGATGCCGCTGATTATGTTTCCTGTCAATGTGCCTATCCAGAATGTTGTCGCTGAGACTCCATTTATGAAGCCCCACTTTGATGATGGTGTTGCGTCCATCAGGAGGGTTTGAAATGCAGACCACGAGAGGTTCAATGTGGCGTTGGAAACGAACATGAAGACAATAAGCTCCAGAGGGCTGCGAGAGTACGCAAAGAGTAGGAAGAATGGTGCCGAAGTCAAAAAGGTAACAAACATGACGCTTCTTCTGTCGAATCGATCACTGCATTTGCCTCCAGGTACTTGAACGATGATTGAGGCAAGTCCAAACCCTATTGAGTATAGCATGCCAACGAAGGCGAAATCAACGCTGAAGTTGGACACAACGAAGACCGGGATGACTGGGCCGCTCACGCCTATTCCGAAGCCTTGAACTATGTTAACGAGCGAGAACAGGATCATTGTAGTTGCGTAAGGATAGACAGCATTCGCCTTTGCGTCGTGTTCGATGACTCTTGCTTGTGTTTTCCTTTTCGTCTCGCCGAGAAGGAGTGCTAGTGGAAAGACGGTGAACCTAAGCACAAAAGAAGCAAGAAAAGGAAATCGTATGCCGTACAGGTCAGCGATTACTCCGCCAATGAACGGAGCTGTGGTTGAACCAATGAGCCAAGAAATGTTTGTCCAGCTGTAGGCTGAAGCCATGGTTTTCGACGAAGAAGCATCGGCTACTATCGCCCAACGAACGGGTATGTATAAGCCTGTTCCAAAACCCGCAAGTATCACCCAAGGCACCAAGTCGTTTAGATTGTTCGCGAGCGAGTACATTAGTGGTGGAAAAACAGCCAGCAACGTACCCAAAACATGAAGTCTTCTTCTGCCATATTTGTCCGATAACAGGCCGCTGGGAATCTGCATCATAGCGGCCACAGCATTCGATATTGAGAACACTAATCCAAGCTGTGTCATGGATGCGCCAAGTGAATCTTTTATGAAAATCGGCCAAATTGGACTAATCAGATCAATGGCTAGGGAACTTACTAAGAAGATCGCTGAAAGGATGAGAATCTCCCTTCCGTAAACAGCAAATCGATTCAACACTGTAGCACCTAGCCAAGTTGACCAACCGTCCAGTCGAAAATGGCAACGCCGTATTTAAGAATTACGTGTCGGGGCGCTTCCTGCGTGTCGATTTCTTCAGTTCTTCAAGTCTTAGCTTTGTTTCCTGCATTCTGCGTAGGTCTGCGTATACCGGTCTCGGGATGTTTGTTCGAGGTAGGTATACGTCTCCTTTTCCCTCTGGCGGCACCATTGGATACCGTGGCCGCCTTTTCTTATGCAGCGTGATATAAAGCCAGTAGAGACTGAAGGACACCGTACCCAGGACTATTATGATTCCTAGTAGCTTTTGCACAAGAATAGCGATCGCAAGAGCTAGCGCATCAGCGGCAATGGTTACCGCGAGAACGAGTGCACCACGCACTTGAAGTCGCCCTGCTCATTCCTAGTTTGGCTATGTAGCTAGCCGTTATTACACTTTCTGTTACCGCGCTACAAGTTTAAAAGCAAAGTCACGTCGTGTTTTGTGCTGGTATCAGAAGGGTGATGATTTGGGGATTAAGGCAGTATTGTTTGATCTTCACGGAACGTTGACCCGCGTCGAGAAACCGGTCACCGACGACGAGGCGTCAGAATTTCTTATGAGTCGATGTTTTGAGGTTTCCCCGCAGCAGTTCAAGGCAGCTTGGGCTTTTGTGGCGTTTATAGACTATCCAAAGTATGGCTATGCAGGTTGGCGCACTTTCCTGAGACGCGTGTTAATGAGATTGAAAATAGAGGTTGACGATGAAACGTTACGAGGATTTGTGGAATTGTATAGAAGAAGCGAGTATAGCCTATATCCGGATGTTGCCGTCGCCGTTGCCCGAGCAAAGAACTACGGCCTGCAAACCGCCATAGTAACAACGATCGCACATTTCAAGTTTAAAGAGGCAATTAAACCAATCAAACACCTCATCGACTTCGTTTGCACGGGTTACGAGGCAAGATGCGACAAATCAAATCCAAAAATGTACAAAGTGATCTTACAGACCCTTGGTGTTAAGCCTGAAGAAACGGTTGTTATAGGAGACGACATTCAATACGATGTTCTGCTCCCAAAGGAAATGGGCATGCATTCAATACTGCTTGACAGAGAAATGAGGAGCCAAGGTGTAACAGGTCCTGATGCAGTTGCTAGAGATCTGACAGAAGCTGTGAAGATTGTGGGCGAGTTTACACGAAGCTAGAGGGTTCTTGTGCTTGATTGCCACCTTTTTTCTCCGCATTTTTTTGCATCTAGCTTTTCATTGTCATTGCTATGAGCGGAGTTGTCAGAGAGCTGAGTCCTGTTCAAGACCTGTAATGATCCCACAATGGTTGGGATGAGTGAGCACGTTCTCTACGTGGGAAGGAAACGATAAGCTGTTTATGTTCCATGAAGTAACTGTATTTCTGTTCTGCGTCTGTACGAAAATCTTTATTAAATATTAATATTCAATATATATTGATGGCGGAGGCTTAGTGTAACATGGGTGAAAATCTACACGTATGTGGTTACCTCAGGTGTGGCAAGGCATTTGACACGCCACTGCGTTTAACCGATCTTTCTCATAAGCCTCATTCAGAAACCTATTATGCATGTCCTTATTGCTTCTCAAAGGTTGACAATTCTGGAAATGCAGAATCCAGTAGTATCAGTTCAGAACTGAAACGTCTGCACGGCGGAGGATATGGACTAACAGAACGTGAAGGCGCAGGCAGAAATTCAAGAGATCCGGCTCAGAAGGAAACGAACAAGGCGCCCACAACAAACTGTCCTCATCATCTGGGTTACCTCAAAACTCGTCCCAAAGACGAGGCTGTGCCAGACAGTTGCTTCGTCTGTGCGAAAATCCTGCAGTGTTTGGCATAGTTGGTCATGTTCAGCAAGAATCATGTAGGTGATTAGGTTGCGCGGCGGGCCAGTCTTCTTGGCGTTCTTCCTTTTGTTTACGATAGCATCTCTAGCTGTGCCCGTTCCAATGTTTCCAGGCAACTTGGTTGCCGTTTGGGTCTTGCGGTTTGGCTTACCATCGACTGTTTTTGTCTCATATATCAGTGCGTTGGCTAACGGTCTGACGTATGGGTTCATCATCTGGTTGGTCTTTGTTCTAGCGACAAGGAAACTTGACGAGTCTGGCGTCTCAGACTATAAGGTTAGCAAGCATCGGGGTCAACGCAGCAAAACCAGACGTGTTGTCAAATATCGACGCTGAAGCAAGCAATGCCTACCATTTGCTGGCTAAGTTACCTTTTACACTCACTGTACCGCTTCAATTTTTTTTCCAATGTGATCGCGCAAAACAACCTATGAACACATTATATACTCAATTTAAACAATAGTGACACCGCTCAAGAGGAGACACGCCTTGGTCAAGATGCGAGAACCCACAGTTAGGGAAAGGATTAAGAAGCTACGTGACCTGCGCGAGCAGGCCAAGCTCGGGGGTGGACTAGAAAGAATAGAGGATCAGCACAAGAAGGGCAAGCTGACAGCGAGGGAACGAATTGAGAAGCTACTTGATCCAAACTCCTTTGTTGAACTCGACCCCTATGTTGTGCACATATGCACCGACTTTGGCATGGCTGAGCGCAAGATCTTAGGTGACGGTGTGGTCACGGGCTACGGAACCATTGATGGAAGACTTGTCTATGTTTTCAGCCAAGACTTCACGGTGTTCGGAGGTTCATTGGGCGAAATGTTTGCCAAAAAGGTCTGTAAGATCATGGACCTGGCTATCAAAGCTGGTGCGCCAGTTATTGGAATAAATGATTCAGGTGGCGCACGGATTCAGGAAGGTGTAGCTAGTCTGGCGGGTTACGGCGACATTTTCCTGCGTAATGTGTTGGCTTCTGGTGTGATTCCGCAGATTTCAGCCATTATGGGACCTTGCGCTGGGGGCGCTGTCTATTCGCCTGCTCTTACTGACTTTATCATTATGGTTGATAAAACAAGTCACATGTTCATAACTGGTCCAGAGGTCATCAAGACTGTTTTGGCTCAGGAGGTTTCGTTTGAGGAACTGGGGGGCGCCAGGGTTCACAACCAAACGAGTGGCGTTGCTCATTTCATGGCTGGCAACGAGGAGGAGGGCGTAAACATAATTAAGAAGCTGCTTGGCTTGTTGCCGTCAAACAACATGGATGACCCGCCAACTGTGGAAACGGGCGATGACCCAAACCGTACAGATGAGCATCTCCCTGAAATTCTACCAGACGACCCAGACAAACCCTACGATATGAAAGAGATTATTCTCAGAGTCGTGGACAACAGCGACTTCCTTGAGGTTCAGCCTCTTTGGGCGCCTAACATAGTCGTAGGGTTTGCCCGTCTTAACGGAAGACCTGTGGGCATAGTTGCAAATCAACCGAAATACTTCGCTGGTGCCCTGGACATAAACTCCTCAACTAAGGCTGGTCGCTTCGTGCGCTTCTGCGACTGTTTCAACATTCCAGTCATCACGTTTGTCGATGTGCCTGGCTTCTTGCCGGGTGTTGATCAGGAGCATGGCGGCATAATACGACATGGCTCTAAGCTGCTATACGCCTACTGTGAGGCAACCGTGCCCAAGATCACTGTGATAATCCGCAAATCGTATGGTGGAGCTTACGACGTCATGGGAAGCAAGCACTCAGGAGGCGACATAAACTACGCTTGGCCAACGGCAGAAATCGCAGTCATGGGACCCGATGGCGCCATCAACATCATATTCAGAAAAGAGATTGCCAGCGCAAAAAACCCAGAGAAAAAGCGTCGAGAAATGGTCAGCGAATACAGAGAGAAGTTTGCCAATCCCTACATAGCTGCGCAGAAAGCCTACATAGATGATGTCATCGAACCCGCACACACAAGACCCAAGTTGATCACGGCACTGGAAATGCTCATAACTAAACGGGAGCCGCGACCGAGCAAAAAACACGCCAACATACCTCTGTAACATGCTCGTGGAAAACTCCAACTGTAAACCTTCAAAACGACTCTTCAAGAAGTGTAGCTATGTTGGACATCGTGACATAGTCTACCTTAGTAAACGTGATAATGCAGATGTCTAACAATTCTTGTCACACGTCAGCTCAAGGTAACTTAAAATATAGGCTTAAGCTGATTTGTCATCCTCACAACGTGTCTTGGCGAGTTAAGAATAGTGATGAGACCTGTTAAGATAACTGACACCACCTTTCGAGATGCGCATCAGTCTTTGATGGCTACACGCATGCGCACAGAGTCAATGTTGCCTATCGCAGAGAAAATAGATCAAGTTGGCTTTTTCAGCCTTGAAGTCTGGGGCGGCGCCACCTTCGATGTCTGCATACGCTTCTTACTCGAAGATCCTTGGCAACGCCTCCGACAACTCAAGAAGCATATCAAGAAAACACCTTTGCAGATGCTGCTCCGAGGTCAGAATCTCGTTGGCTACAGAAACTATCCTGATGACGTTGTTGAAAAATTCGTTGAGAAAGCTACGGAGAATGGAATCGACATATTCCGTGTGTTTGACGCCTTAAACGACACACGCAACTTGGAGACAGCCATCAAAACCGTTAAGAGAATGGGTCAACACGCGCAAGGCACAGTGTGTTACACACTCAGCCCAGTTCACACTATTGAACACTATTTGAAAATCGTGAAACGCTTAGCCGAATTAGACTGTGACTCGATCTGCATCAAAGACATGGCAGGTATGTTGTCGCCCAAAGACGCCTACGACTTGATCACAGCCTTTAAGAAAGAAGCGGGTCTTCCAGTGCAGTTGCATTGCCATTACACGAGCGGCATGGCGCTTATGACCTACCTCCGCGCCTGCGACGCGAACGTCGACGTATTGGACACTGCTCTTTCTCCATTGGCAGGCGGCACTTCTCAGCCCCCAGTCGAGACCATTGTAGCCGCATTGAAAAACACGCCGTGCGACCCCAAACTTGACATGGACCTGCTGGTTGAAGTTGCCATTTACTTCAAGGAGCTGCGTGAGAAATACTTCGATCCAATCCATTTGATCGATCCTATGGCTGAACGCATCGACACAGGCATTCTTGTTCATCAGATTCCGGGCGGCATGTTCTCCAACTTGATTTCGCAACTGAAAGAGCAGAATGCCATGGATAAGCTGGAGCAGGTGTTGGAAGAAGTGCCACGGGTGCGCAAGGAATTGGGTTACCCACCTCTAGTGACACCGACCAGCCAGATCGTTGGGACCCAAGCGGTCTTCAACGTGTTGTATGGCAAACGCTATGGCATGGTGCCCAAAGAAGTGAAAGACTACGTGAAAGGTTTGTACGGTCGACCGCCAGCGCCTATAGATAAAGAGGTCAAGAAGACCATTATCGGAAACGAGAAAACGATAACAAAACGGCCAGCTGATTTGCTGAAGCCAGAGTTGAACACCATTCCTAAAGAGGCCAGACAACTGTTCGAAAGCGAAGAAGACGCGTTAACCTATGTGCTGTTTCCTCAAGCAGCTCTTGAATTCTTCAAGAGGAGAGAGACGACACACGAAGAAGTGTCGCTTAAGAGCCTTCTGCCACCAGAAGAAAGACAGGAGTTAGAAGAGGTTGCCGCGGTGTCAACGGCTATAACAACCTATCTGAAGAGTAGAAGCCGCGTTATAGCCGTTATTCCCACCAGAAGGTCGAGCCGATTCTCAGCTTGGAGCATGGCTGGTCGACAAGAACTGACCACGCAGAAAGCTCAGCGATAAGATAGGGGTAAGCCTTGAAAAGGGAAATCATAATAGACGGAAAAGCCTACGAAGTTGAGGTGGCTGAATGCCCTATAGGCGAGCCGTTTTCGGTCAAAGTGAACAATAGATCCCGCGAGGTCACCCTTGAACAGGAACCAGAAAACTCGAAAGCCTTCACCATAAGAGTCGACCGAAAGTCCTACCAAGTAGAACTTTCAACTTTGGAGAAAAACTCACCAATTTCGGCTAAAGTAAACAACGTTCCCTTCAAAGTGGAACTCAAGTCGCTTCCTGTAGCACCCAAAATCGGCGTTGCGGTGCCGTCGCCGGTTTCAGAACTCGTGTCGAAACCGACCACAGCATTTGGGGAAGGCGTTGTTGCGGCTCCTATGGCTGGCAAGATTATCTCGGTTAGGGTCAAAAAGGGTGATGTCGTGAAGGCGGGCAGTATTGTCTGCGTCCTCGAAGCCATGAAGATGGAGAACGAAATCACGGCCCCCAAAAGCGGAGTAATAGAAGAGGTTAAGGTTCAAGAAGGCAAAGCAGTGAATGAAGGCGACCTATTACTACTGATAAAATAACCACCGTAGAGATTGACTTAAGCAACCCATGGACTTGCTTGTTCAACTTTTCCACAGCCTACTGCAGATGAGAGGAACTCGTTAAATTCCTCTGTGTCCTCTGAATAAACGAGTGAAAGACGCAGTGCAATCCGAGAGAATCGGCAAGATAGGAATGATCTTAACGGGGCTTAGCCCAGTCGCGGCTCTGCTTTGGTGGTACTCTGCAGGAATCGTGTTCCTCATGTGGTACTTGTCTTATCAAATAACCTATATGACATTCGGCGTACTGATGGTTGGCTTGTCAATTGTTATGACCATCGTGGGCTTGACGATGTATATAGCAGGCAGAAGGATGTCATGGCAAGCAAATAAAAAACAAAGGGCAGTATTGTTGATCATAGGCATAGGTTTGGTTGCGGCAGGTAGCATTTTGGTCTGGTACATGTATGCCATGTCAGTGTATGGCTCTCTGAAATACGGTCCTCTCCAAGCAAGATCATTAGACTATTATCTTGCCGAAAATTCCCCATATTTCGTCTTGTCCGCTTTTTGGGTTGCATCTGGAGTCACATTGTTGATCGATGCTGTGCTTGGAAAACCGAAACTTAGCACCTAAAATATCGTGGGAGCTTTGTACTCTCCGTAGACCTCTCGTAGCACATCACACACCTCTCCTATTGTGGCGTACTCCCTCACAGCATTAACCAGGAAGGGCATGAGGTTTTCGTCATGCTCAGCAGCTCGGCGGAGCTGACTTAGGACGGATTGAACCTTTGCATTGTTCCTCTTTCGCTTGAGCATGTGCAGTCTCTGGTTCTGCTTCCTCTCCACCGCTGGGTTGACTCGTAGCGTCTTTATTGGCGTTTCTTCTTCAGTTGTGAACTCGTTGACGCCCACGATTAGCTTTCGTTTGCCCTCAACGTCTCGCTGATGATTATAGGCGCTTTCAACTATTTCCTTCTGCATGTAGCCTTTTTCGATGGCGGCGACGGCTCCTCCCATCTGATCTATCTTGCCGATGTACTCTGTTGCCTTCTCTTCGATCTGGTTGGTCAAGTATTCGATGCAGTATGACCCTGCCAGCGGGTCACAGGTGTCAGCGACTGCGCTCTCGTGCGCTATTATCTGCTGTGTCCTCAAAGCTATTGTCACGGCTTCCCGGCTCGGTAGCGCATATGCTTCGTCGTAGGAGTTGGTGTGCAAAGACTGTGTTCCACCCAAAACGGCTGCCAAAGCCTGCATCGTAACGCGAACTACATTGTTGAGGGGTTGTTGCGCCGTCAGGGCTACACCTGATGTCTGTGTGTGGAAGCGCAGCTGCCATGACGCAGGGTTCTTGGCCTTGAACCTGTCGTGCATGATTTTGGCCCAGAGTCTCCTCGCCGCCCGAAACTTGGCTACTTCCTCTAGGAAGTTGTTGTGGGCTGCGAAGAAGAAGGAGAGACGGCTGGCGAACTCGTCGAGGTTGAGCCCTCGTTTCATGGCTGCGTCCACGTAGGCTATGCCGTTGGCCAACGTGAAGGCTATCTCTTGGGTGGCTGTTGCACCTGCCTCGCGTATGTGATAGCCGCTTATGCTTATTGTGTTCCATTTGGGCATGTGCCTTGAGCAGTATTCGAAAATGTCTGTGACCAGCTTCATCGACGGCTTAGGTGGAAATATGTAGAGACCTCGAGCCACATACTCTTTCAGAATGTCGTTTTGAACAGTTCCATCAAGTTGAAGCTGTGCCACTCCCTGTTTTTCAGCAACAGCAGCGTACATGGCCAAAAGAACTGTTGCCGGTGCATTAATTGTCATTGAAGTTGTGACTTTGTCGAGAGGTATTCCATTGAAGAGTGTTTCCATGTCTCTTAAGCTGCTCACGCTCACTCCTACTTTTCCCACTTCTCCAGTTGCTATTGGATGGTCGCAGTTATAGCCCACCTGGGTTGGGTAGTCGAAGGCCACGCTGAGTCCTGTTTGACCGTGCTGAAGCAGATACTTGAACCTCTTGTTTGTTTGCTCGGCTGTTCCAAACCCGGCGTATTGACGCATTGTCCAGACGCGGCCACGGTACATGGTTGGATAGATGCCACGTGTGAATGGATATTCACCTGGAAAAGCTAGACTGCGCGTGTAATCGAGATTCTCGATGTGCTTTGGAGTGTACACTCGCTCTAAAGCTATGTTAGAGTCTGTCTTGAACTCTCTCTTACGTTCAGGAAACCTTTCAAGCGTCTTAGCGAGGATTCCCTGCTTCCACTTTTCTTCATGTGCTTGGATTTTTCTCAGTTCCTGCTGATCAACCATGTAGACCCGCCCTTGTTGCATCCGCATGATGATTGCTTGTAATATTCGATTGCTGCTTTAAAGAATTATTAGCAACGCGTGAAGACATGTGGCTGTGAGCGTTTTCGCCTGCCCGCAGCTTTCAACAACAGCTAATTGCGCAAACTAAATTCGAGCGATAGCACAATCTATGGGTGGTGAGACAACGTGATTGATGAGCAATCAGCAAGAGTAGTTGCCTACTATCGAAAAACCGCATCAGACTATGACAAAGAGTATGATGTGCCCTTTTTCAAGGAGATATATGACAACATGACTTGGCACTACATTGAACCTTACTTGCCACACGCTGGAGTTGTCTTGGATGCAGGCGGAGGCACCGGCAAGTGGTCTATCCCAATCGCAAAGAAAGGTTTGAAAGTTGTTCTGTTTGACATTTCACAAGACATGTTGAATGCGGCATCAAACAAGGTAAGGGAGCAAGGCCTGGAGAAGACCATATCGCTGCGTCAAGGTGACATATGCAGCATGCCCTTTACAGACGACACGTTCGACTTTGTGTTAGCTGAAGGTGACCCCATATCATATTGCTCCGACCCAGATCTGGCGGTCAAAGAGCTTGGCAGAGTCCTCAAGCCAAACTGTTATCTATCCGGTGGAGTGGACAGCCTTTATGCCATCTTGCGTAGAATGCTCAACCAGCCTGAAGTCGACTTCGACCTATTTCACAAAGTATTTGAAGAAAAAAGATTCTACGCTAAAAATTGGGATTTTAACTGCTGGCTTTTCACACCAAAAGACCTCAAGAAACTATTCGCAAAACACGGATTCGAAGTTGTCAAAATTGCTGGCAAGCCTCTGATGTTTATGACAAGACCGGAAACCAGCGCCATATTAGAGGACAAAGCCAAAGTTCAAAAAGTGCTGGAAATAGAGCTTGGACTCTGCGAGGAGCAAAGCATAGTTGGCTACGGTGGACACTTGCACATTGTGGCGCAGAAGAAAGCCTAATCATTGGAGGCTAAACGTTTAACCATTTTCCATTTTTCATGACGAGTTTCTCGTCGAAGCGGACTTCTCCGTCTTTTCGCAGGTCTTTTATCATGTCCCAATGAACCGCAGACTCATTCTGGCTCAAAGCATCTCTGTATCCTCTTCCGAGAGCCAAGTGTATTGTTCCGCCGATTTTTTCGTCAAATAGTATGTTCTTGATTGATCTGGTGATGCCATAGTTGAATCCTATGCCGAACTCTCCAACCCTTTTGGCTCCTTCGTCGGTTGCCAGTATTCTCTCTAAGAAAGGTTGGTTCTTTCCTGCTTTGGCCTCTGTGACTTGTCCATGGTCGAAGGTTAAGGTGATGTCTTCCACTATGTTGCCAAACCATATTGCTGGTATGTCGAATCTTATGTTGCCGTTGACGCTGTCTTCGACTACGCTGGTGAACAGTTCCCCATCGGGCATGTTTTTCTCTCCATCCGCCACGATCGAGTTTCTGCCCTTGATGCTGAACTCTAAATTGGTGTCTGAACTGACAATTCTCACTTTGTCAACGGCATCGACATGTTGTTTGAGCGAGTGAAGCTTTCCGGAAGCTTCTTTCCAGTCGATTAGGCACGACTTGAAGACGAAATCCTCGAATTCCTGTAGAGGCATTTCAGCCTCCTGCGCTAACGCGTCGGTCGGGTACACGAAGATTACCCAGCGGGTTTTCTCGACTCTCCAATCAGTAACTGGTTTCACCGCCTTGAGTCTGGCGCTGATTTTAGCCGGGTCAATGCTGGCGAGTTCTTTCACATTTAATGGAGCACCTAACGAGATGTAAACATCTGTGTTTTTGATTTCGGTGAGCTCATGCTCAGGGAGAAAGGCTAGTTGCTCGCCGCTTGCATGTTTGAAGAAGACGTACGTGGCTCCAGGCATGTCGGTGCGTATCCAAGGGTGTCCTCCACGAAGCAGAACGTGCTTGCAGACTTCGAGTGCAAGATCCTTTGCAGGTACGCCTGTGCGAATCAAAACTCGATCTCCACTTTTTGTGCGCGTGGAGTGGTCGACAAGAAGCTCCGCAACCTCGACGATTCTCTCATCAACCATTAAGATATCCCTTCAGTTGCTCTGAGAAGTGCATGGGAGAGCATTTAAGCGTACCGAGAATCGCCTAGAGACGATGGTAAGTGCGGTTCAGTGAGATTTAAAGATGTCTAAACATTGCATACAAAATATTTATCTCAACTCATTCCTCATTGCCAACTCCCACAAGTGGGTCGGATTGGAGAAGCATTGAAATTCGGTGTCTAACTTGGAGTTTAAAGCCACGGCCTTTTCGCCTGCGCACATCACCGGTTTTTTCCAGATATTTGATCAGCCTGAAAATCCATTGTTCAAGGGCTCCAGAGGCGCAGGCGTGTCACTGACGAAAGGAGTGAAAACAACCGTTCTGGCTGGGAAATCCACAAAGAAACTTGTGGAAATCAAGATAAACGGCAAAACCACAGAGACAGCCGAAGTCTCAAAAAGAGTTGTAGGAGCTTTCTTATCGCTCGCGGGCACGAATTGCCGACTTCTTGTAGAACATGAGGTTGAAGTTCCAATAGGATGCGGCTTGGGCTCAAGCGGAGCTGGCGCCTTAAGCTTGGCCTTAGCTTTGAATAAGCTCTTAGGGCTTGAACTTTCCAAGTTCGAAGCCGCTCAGGTGGCTCATGTTGCCGAAGCCAAGTGCAGAACCGGCCTCGGAACGGTGATTGCGGAAACGTTTGGAGGAATGGAAATTCGAGCAAGTCCTGGGGCTCCCGGAATAGGAGAAGTCAAACCTGTTGCAGTTGATGGCAATTACGTTGTGGCTTGCCTTCCCTTTGGTCCGTTATCAACAAGGAAAGCCTTGACCGACCCAAAACTTCACCAAGTAATAAATAGACACGGTGGAAAACTTGTCGACGAACTTGTCAGAAAACCACATGTGCGTGAGTTTCTGCGGCTCTCTCGCGACTTTGCCGAGTCAACCTCACTGATAACAGACAGAATGAGAAAGGTTCTAACAGATGCAGACGATGAAGGTTTCGTCTGCAGCATGGCCATATTCGGAGAGACCGTTTTCTCGCTAGTTAGGCAAGACGAAGTCAGGAAGTTGCTCAGAATCTTCCGGAAACACAAGCAATCCCATCATGGTATAATCAAGTCGGAAATAGACTTCAAAGGAGCCCGCGTCCTCAAGTGAAACAGACCAAGATTTCGCCGATACATCCGAGAGCTGAGTCACTGGTGATCCGAGAGAGGCTGGTTGAGGGGTCCGAGACAGGCGTAGTTGCAAGCGCTGGCTTATTGGCTCACGGCAGGGGAGAGGCCTTCGATTACCTACTTGGCGAGAAAACCACTTCAAACGCTGTCAAAGCGATGAAGGCTGCGGCTGCGTTTCTCTTGACAGCCAGACATCCGATCATTTCCGTCAACGGAAACGTTGCGGCTCTCGCAGCAGAAGATTTGGTGAAACTGGCCAAAGAGGTCAATGCAAAAATTGAGGTGAATCTGTTTCATCGATCGCTTCAAAGAGAAGTTGCTATCGCAAATCTGCTTCAGGAGGCCGGGGCAGATGAGGTTTTGGGTGTGGGTGAAGCCTCCTCAGCAGAGATACCTGAGGTCGCAAGCGAACGCAGACGGGTTGATCCAAAGGGGATTCTGATTGCTGATGCGGTTCTGGTTCCATTAGAGGATGGTGATCGAACCCAAGCTTTGGTGAAAATGGGTAAAAAAGTCATAGCCATAGATCTCAATCCACTGTCGCGAACCGCTAAATCCGCAACAGTCACAATAGTGGATAACATCGTTAGAGCCATGCCAACCCTCACAAAAATCGTGAAAAAACTCAAAACAGAGGACAAGAAGAACCTTCGAAATTTTGCTTCCAGCTTCGACAACAAAGAGAACCTCAGCGAAGCCATAAAAATGATAAACAAGAGACTTGCGACCCTAGCGGCGAAGGGCATGTACCTGACAACCTTGGAGGAATCTGAGATATGAGTTTCGGCAAGATCTTCATACTCGGCGCCGGCGCAATAGGCAGCTGTTACGGTGCCCTTCTCTCGAGAAAGAATGATGTGACCGTGATTGGCAACAGAACTCACGTCGACGCTATTAATTCGCATGGATTAGTGGTTGAAGGAGAAATCCAAGGCAAGTTTTCAGTGAAGGCTCAAGCTCGCATCGAAGAAGTTCGACCAAATTCGCTGATTATCCTGACTACAAAAGCCCAGGATTCAGTTAAGGCAGTTACAGGCTTGAAACCGTTGATAAAAAAAGACACCGTTTTCTTGGTCTTGCAGAATGGATTGAAAATCAAAGAACTGATTCAAGGAGCAGTGGGACCCAAAGTCGAGGTTGTGAGAGGCTTGGTTTTGATGGCAGCGGAATTCATGGAACCTGGAAAAGTAACATTTTGGAATGGCTTAACAATAATCGAACGTACAAAAACCGGGGAAAAAATCAAGGCTTTACTCAAGGAAAGCGGAATGAAAGCCAAAGTTACGCGGAACATGGAAAGGGAAGAGTGGAGTAAGCTGGTTGTCAACTGTGTCATAAATCCCTTAACCGCTGTTCTAAGGGTAAGAAACAACGAAATCGGCACAGCCTCTCTCAGAGAAGTACGCCATGGCCTTTTTGAAGAATGCGCTCTCGTAGCGAAGGCCGAAGGAATACGTTTCGAACCCGGCTTCGAAACCGAAACAGACCAAAAAATCAGAAGTTACACCAACTACTCTTCTATGTGCCAAGACATCATGAAGGGGAAGAAAACCGAGATTAGCTTCTTAAACGGAAAAATCGTTGAACTCGGAAAAGAACACGGCATTCCAGCGCCGATTAACGAAACAATGGTGGGTCTGATCAGATTCTTGGAGGAGGCTAAAAAGTGAGACTCGACGAGTTCAGGGACCGAAAAGGCAAAGAGAAGATAATCATGCTGACGGCATACGACTATCAAATCGCCAAAATACTGGACGAAGAAGGAATCGACATAATTCTAGTTGGCGACAGCTTAGGAATGGTTGTGCAGGGTCACACGGACACAAAAACCGTGACGACGGAAGACATGCTGTATCATACCAGAGCTGTGGCCAGAGGAGCGAAAAAGACGCCTATAATTGGAGACATGCCCATAAACAGCGACAACACCGTCGAAGACGCCTTAAGAAATGCTAGGGGCTTTTTGAATGCGGGTGCACACGGAGTTAAAATCGAAGGGAACAAAACTGAAGTGGTAAGAACCCTGATAAGCAATGAAATTCCTGTGATGGGCCACATTGGACTCTTGCCTCAGACGGCTCCAGCTTATCGAGTGAGAGGCAAGGCGCCTGAGGAGGCCCAGAAAATATTCCAAGACGCTATAGAATTGGACAAACTCGGCGCGTTCACAATGGTTTTAGAATCTATACCTGAAGGCTTGGCCAAAAAAATCACCGAAGCTGTGGGCACTCCAACTATAGGAATTGGCGCTGGAAAACACTGCGACGGACAAGTTTTAGTGATAAATGACATGCTAGGGCTTGATCCTACTTTCAGCCCGAAATACGTCAAAAGATACGCCAACCTGAACCAGATAATAAAGCAGGCCGTCGAAAACTTCAGACAAGAGGTAAGAGCCGGGGATTATCCCGACGAGGAACACACGTATCACTGACTGTGCCGGAGCAAAAGCCACTTGAATGAACTGCAAGAAAGAGGCCTGTCAAAAAACGCTGTCCTCAGAGAACTCAGAAGGAGACTCGAAAAGGACTTCACTTACGATTCTGGCAGAATCATGGGTTCAATGTGTGCTTATCCTCATTCATTCTCGAGGCAGGTTTATGCCCGCTTTCTAGAAAAAAACCTTGGAGATCCCGGACTGTTTCCTGCGACGGCCGAGATTGAACAAGAAGCCGTACAGATGCTCGGGTCGTTGCTGTCACATCCCAAAGCTGTTGGACACATCGTTTCAGGCGGAACAGAGGCAAACATCTTGGCAATGTGGGCCGCGAGAAACCTTGGCAACAATGATCGACGCGAAATCGTGGCGCCAGAGTCTGTGCATCTCTCCTTTGAAAAAGCCGCAGACCTGTTGAACCTCAGACTCGTTAAGGTAAAGCTTGATGACCATTTTCGAATGGACTTGGAAGATGCCGAAAGCAAGATTTCAAAGAGAACGTGTGCACTGGTCGCGGTTGCAGGTACAACAGGGCTAGGCGTGATTGACCCGATAGCGGAGCTTTCACAAATGGCTTTAACCCACAACGTTGCTTTGCACGTGGACGCTGCTTTCGGCGGCTTCGTGCTGCCATTCCTAAACGAGTTAGGCTTCAGCGTGCCGGATTTTGACTTTAAGCTTTCTGGCGTCTGTTCGATCACGGCTGATCCTCACAAGATGGGACTAGCCCCTGTTCCCGCGGGTGGAATCCTGTTTAGAGACGCAGTGATGATGAAAGCTGTGGGGAAGCGGGTCTCCTACTTGGCTGGAGGCGAGACAGAACAAACAACGCTTTTGGGAACTCGACCTGGAGCAGCCTCTCTTGCCGTTTGGGCACTGCTTAAGCATATGGGGAGAGAGGGCTACATAAAAATCCTGAAACGTTGCATGACACTGACGTTTAAGCTTGCCAGAGGAATCGAGGAAATAGAAGGTTTGAGTCTGGTGACGCGTCCGACGTTGAATATCGTTGGCATAAGATCTGAGGACATAAGTATTCATGCTTTGGCTCAGGAATTGCGAAAGAGGGGGTGGGCAATTGCTCTCTTTCCAGATTATATTCGAGTTGTGGTCATGCCTCACATCAGGGCTTTTCACATTCAAGTCTTCTTAGAAGACTTGAACGAGGCAGTGAAGAAACTCAAGAGGTAGGAAGGATATCTGATTTGAGTGAACATCCGTCAAAGGACATCGTGGGGACAAAGGGAAGCGAACTGAAAGACAAGAGAATAGTCTTGTGCATAACCGGCAGCGTCGCCGCTGTGCAGTGTTCAGAAATCGCTCGGGAATTGATGAGGCATGGAGCGCAGGTTTTCGCTGTTATGTCGGAGATGGCTCAGAAAATCATTCATCCTTATCTTATGGAATGGGCCACTGGAAATTCTGTAACAACTGAGCTTACTGGGAAAATCGAGCATGTGGCTCTGACAGGCGAGTACCCTAAAGGCACGACTGATTTGATTCTTGTGGCTCCCGCGACGGCCAACACTATTAGTAAGATTGCATGTGGGATAGATGACACCGTGGTTACGTCTGTGGTATCTGCTGCTTTTGGCTTAGGTATCCCCATGCTGATTGTTCCAGCAATGCATGAATCTATGTATCGGCATCCAATCGTAGTCGACAACATGAAAAAGCTGCGGGCGTTGGGCGTCGAGTTTGTCGAACCAAGAATCCAGGAAGGAAAGGCGAAGATTGCAGCCACCGAGGAGATTGTCAATGCGGCTATTCGTAGGCTGAGTGCAAAAGACATGACGGGTGCGCGCGTGCTTGTCACGGCTGGACCGACAATTGAATACATTGATCCAGTTCGTGTGATCTCTAACAAGAGTTCTGGAAAAATGGGAATAGCTGTGGCAGAGGAAGCGCTTAGTAGAGGCGCTCAGGTGACGCTCATTTATGGTCAGGGAACAGCTCCTCCACCTTATGGCATGAAGATTCGGCGCGCCGAAACAACAAAACAGATGTACGACTTGGTTCTTTCAGAGCTGAAAACGGTTCGATACGATGTGTTGATAGCAACTGCGGCTGCGGCTGACTTTGCGCCTGAGAGTTCGTGGGAGGAGAAAATTGACTCCCACACCGTGCGTGAGTTTAAGGTGAAACTCAGATCTCTGCCAAAGATAATTGACCAAGTCAAGAAGATTAGTCCCAAAACGTTTTTGGTGGCTTTCAAAGCGGAATACAAGGTTTCGGATCGAGAGCTTGTTGAGCGCGCTCGTAAACGTTTGAGAAGCAGCCAAGCAGACTTCATAGTGGCGAACGACGTTGGCAGAGAAGGTGCAGGTTTTCAAGCCGACACGAACGAGGTCTTCATCGTGGGCAAGGACGGAAAAGTGGTGCACGTACCGTTGGCGCCTAAGCGAGACGTTGCTGAGAAGCTTCTTGACCTTGTTTACCAGAAAGTGCATTCAAAGAGGTAGACAGCTCTTCAGCGCAGCGTAAAACGTGACAGTGATGGACAGGAAATTTGGTACAGTGCTCGTCGGTGGAACCTTTGACGAGTTTCACAAGGGTCATCGAGCCTTGATCATGAAGGCTTTTGAAGTGGGCAAGAGGGTCATTGTAGGGTTGTCGTCGGACCAGCTGGCGAGAGAGCTCAGGAAGAACCATGAAGTTGCGATATACGAGGAGCGACTTAAGGAGCTGAGGAGTTTCCTGCGGAAGCAAGGCGTGTTTGAGCGGGTGAAGATTGTTCCGTTGGATACGCCTTATGGCATCACGCTTTCCACAACTATTGCTGACGCTTTAGTTGTTAGCAAAGAAACAGAGCCTGTGGGCTTGACGATCAACAAGAAACGAGCAGCTAATGGACTGAAGCCGTTGGAGCTTGTTGTTATTGACATGGTTCCGGCTGAGGATACTGTTCCCATCTCTTCAACGCGGATTCGACATGGAGAAATCGATCGAGAAGGCCACTTGGTTAGGCATAAAGAGCACCTTTAATACGATTCAAAGCGCAATATTACTTCCTGTATTATTTAGGTGGATGTGTTGCAGAGAACCGGCTTAGCCAATCTTCCGCTTCACGGTGGACGCGCTCCCCACTGGCTGGTTGTCCGAATGATAAAGCTGGCTCAGGAAATGACCACAGTAATAGTGGATGAGTATGGTCAAGCAGAATTTCTGAGGAGAATGTCAGACACCTACTGGTTTCAAGCGTTTGGATGTGTCCTAGGCTACGACTGGCATTCGAGTGGCGTCACAACAGTGTTGACCGGCGTGCTGAAAGCTGCGATAAGTCCAACTGACCACGGTTTGGCAGCTTGCGGAGGCAAGGGCAGAGCATCACGAAAAACTCCGCTGGAAATCAGCCAAGCAGGTGAACATTTCGGTCTCTCCACTAGCAAGATCGCATATCTCCAATATGCCAGTCGCTTAAGCGCCAAAGTGGACAACGCTGCCATTCAAGCTGGCTATCAGCTGTATCATCACGCGTTTTTCTTAGCTGAGGATGGCAAGTGGGCTGTTGTCCAGCAGGGAATGAGCGATCAGGACAGAAGCGCACGTAGATATCACTGGCTTTCGGAGCATGTTCAAGACTTTGTTGTTGAGCCGCATGATGCGATTGTGGGTGATGTGAGACGAAACCTTGCCTTAGACATGACCGCTAGAGAAAGCGACAGCTGCAGACGAGTTTCAACCGACTTGGTTAAGGAACAGCCTAGGAAATTGATGAGGCTCCTCGAGTCGGCCAGACCGCTGCATCAAACATCGCTGCAAAAGTGGATTCCAGAGGCAGAAGTGAGGGATTATACCCTCGAAGTGCTTTCGATGCCCAAGACTCTGAACTGGAAACTAGCCAGAAGGATGTATGAGTTTCAACCTGAGAACTATGAGCAGTTGCTAGCCATAAAGGGGGTTGGACCAGCAGCAGTCAGAGGTCTAGCGCTTGTAGCTGAACTCATTTATGGCGCTGCGCCGAGTTGGAAGGATCCGGTTAAATACAGCTTCTGCGTGGGAGGCAAGGACGGGGTCCCGTATCCAGTCGATAAGAAGTCATATGACGAGATCATCCAAGTCCTCGAAAACGCAATAAAACAAGCGAAGGTGGGCGAAAAAGAGCGACTCGGCGCAATTAGAAGATTGAGCAACTTTGCCCAAAAACATTAGCTTGGAGGCTGTGTGAACTAGATCTCGCCGTTCCATTCTTTTAGAAGCCTTTCAAGAAAGTGTTCGACAAACTCATGCCGTTCTTGACCGATTTTTCTCGCAGTCTTCGTATTGAGAGTGTCGTTCGCTTTGAGTATCTTTTCGTAAATGTGATTAACGGCAGTGAGTGATTTTCCGTCATACTTCTTCTTTGGCGGTATTGTGGGATCGTGAATGGGATTGTTTTCCCAGCCGCCTCGTGTGAACACTCTTGCTAATCCTATGGCTCCCAGTATGTCCAGTCTGTCTGCGTCCTGGAGTATCTTGGCTTCAAGGCTTTCTGGTTTCCTGCCGTGTCTGAACCTGTGGGTTTCGATGCTCTTGATAACCTTGGCAGCTTTTTCTGTCGGAAAACCAACTTCGTCGAGAATCTTCTTTGCAATTATTGCACTGTCGAGCGCGTGGTCTTCGATTTTGCCTTCGTCTTCCATGGCTCTCGCGACGTCATGAAGCAGAGCAGCTGCCCTGACAACGTCCAGGTCTGCGTTTTCCTCCTCTGCTATGTGCAGAGCCAGCCGGGTGACCCTCTCAACATGGGACCAGTCGTGATGCGAGTGTCTGAAAAACTCCCTACTTCTCTGCTTGATCTTCTGGAAAACTGCGTCCTGTATCATTCTCATCAGCCTGAACCTAGATCTTGTCTATGGCTATCAGGGCAGAATTTGAGTCTTGCGCCCAATTGAGGCCGGGAATATAAATACCGATATTCTTATATTTGAAAGCTCAAAATTATATATCAAATATTTGAGAGATGGTTTGCTTCTCATGATAGACGGAATCCTTACACAGTTTCGGGAATGGATTGATAGCAGACATGAATATGCAAGAACTTGGAAGGAAAAGTCGGGAAACAAGGTAGTGGGTTATTTCTGCACGTATGTACCCGAGGAAATCCTTTACGCCGCAGACGTTCTGCCTGTACGGGTTCTGGGCAGTCATGAGCCGCCCACTGTGACCGAGCCGTACATATTCGCTATGTACTGTCACTTCTGCCGCGACTGTTTAGCTCAGGGCTTGAAGGGTAAGTTCAACTACTTGGACGGCATCGTTGAGGGGCAGTCTTGTATACACTTGAGGCAGGCTTTCAATGGTTGGCGGCTCCATATACCCATCGACTACACCTACTACATCTATGTTCCACACGGAGTTCAGACTCCGCGAGCTGTACCGTATCTTAAGCAGGAACTCGCCAAGTTCAAGCAAAGTCTAGAAGAATGGACAGGCAAACGCATCACTGATCAAGACCTGGACCGTGGAATAGCCATTTTAAACCACAACAGAGAGCTGATGCGCAAAGTCACAGAGTACAGGAAGGCAGATCCCCCTAAGCTCACGGGTCTCGAAGCCATGGAAATGACGCTTGCCAGCCAAGTGGTCGACAAGGTGGAACACAGCAAGTTGCTGGAACAGCTATTGCAGGAACTGCCTAGCCGCAAGCTCGGCCAAGTCTCGAACATTCGCTTGATGATTATTGGTAGCGAGGACGATGACAGAGTTTTCATGAAGAATGTTGAGAACTTGGGCGCTACGTTTGTGGTTGATGAACACTGCACTGGCACACGCTACTATTGGGACGATGTTAAGGCAAGGGAAGACAGGCTTGAGGCCATCGCTGAACGTTACGTCAATCGTGTGCCGTGTCCAAGCAAAGATTGGCCTGAACTTACTCGTATACAGCATGCTGTTAGGTTGGCGAAGGAGTACAATGTGAATGGTGCCTTGATAATTCAGAACAAGTTCTGTGACCCGCACGGCATTGAGATTCCACCGTTGAAAGATGCGTTGGCTCAGGTTGGTGTGCAGACGTATCCATTGGAGTTTGATGTCACCGTGCCATGGGGACAGTTCCGAACCAGAGTCGAAGCGTTTCTTGAAACATTAACCGGCTTAGAGGAGTTGTTCTAAAAATGACGACCTCAGTTGAAGTGAAGGAATATCCAAGTGAACCATTGAAGTGCTGGGAACAAGCCAAGAACCTTCGTAAAAATTACTATGAGGATTACTTGCACGCGCATGAGAGAGGCGGTTTGCGTTGGGCTGGAGGTGCATGGTCTTTTAGCGGCATACCCGCAGGCTTAGGAGAGGACATCTACTGCGTCACAGGCGAGCCATACGGTGCCACGGTCGCTTTCTACAAAGACTTCGCCTCCAAATGTCATGATGCCACTGAAGCGGCGGGTTTTCCACGCACTCTGTGCGCTTACATGCGCAATTACTGGGGCTCAATCCTCCTCGATAAGTACATTCTCACAGACGGCACGGTTGTAGACGGCTATCCTACGCCTGACTTCATTTGGCAAGATCACATCTGCTGCAGCCACGGCAAATGGTACCAGCTTGTCAAGTGGCTCGAGAAGAAACGCGGCAAAGAAGTACCGATGTACAGCGTGGACGTTTCAGTCGGTTATCCCTCCGATTTTGCGCCGGAAGAAGACTACAAGGTAGACTATATTGTTGGGCAGCTGAGCGACGGTATAGACTGGCTTGAGAAGGTGACTGGACGAAACTACAATGATTCATTACTGTGTGAAGCAGTTTGGAACGAAATGAGATCAACTTCGTTGTGGGCTGAGGTCTGCGCTTTGAATCAGGCTGTGCCAGCGCCGTTAGACGAGAAAACCATGTATTCGCTGTACGTGATGGGCACGTTGATGAAGCATCAGCCTGAATGTGTTGCTTTCTATGTGACCTTGCGCAATGAGACTCTGAACCGAGTCAAAAGAGGCATAGCTGCTGTTCCAAACGAGAGATTTCGTGTGATTACGGACACGCAGCCTCCTTGGGGGTTCTTAAAAATCTTTAGAGAAATGGAGAAATACGGCGCAGTGTCTGTAGGTTCTCTCTACACGTTCGGCCTGATAGGCATGTGGCAGTATCAGCCCGACGGCACATGGATACCTAGACCAGTGCCACCTCAAAAGCCGCGAACCAGAGAGGAAGCGCTGCAGGCTATAGTCAGATGGACGATGCACAAGCCTGAATGGGCGCATTTCTATGAGCCGGAATTGAAGACGAAAATGATGCAGAGCATCGTCAAACAGTGGAAGGTCGATG
>Ga0315310_10000328_pt1 | contig 30513 bp, 40 predicted proteins | sample TDP5_MG_FD_203630 | JGI IMG/M metagenome (GOLD analysis project Ga0315310, IMG submission 203630) | Freshwater sediment microbial communities from Lake Towuti, South Sulawesi, Indonesia - TDP5 | ecosystem: Environmental > Aquatic > Freshwater > Lake > Sediment | place: Indonesia: South Sulawesi...
TGGATCACATTGTATCCAATTGCTTTCTTTGTTGCAGTTGTATTCTCAGTGGCCATGATAGCTTCTGTGACAAATATTGTTGTCTTTGAATCCTCGGGGTTCACTTTCGAGCGGGAACTCTACTTGGAACACATTAGGAAGGAAGTTGAACGAAGGATTCCTCTAGCCATTGCTCTTGACTGCGTGGCCCTCTTTCTCGAATACAAGTTTCTTGCACGGCTGGCGAGAAGGACGGAGATTGAGAAGGCTATTGACTTTACGATTGGCACCTACATTGTCACATTGGCTGTATGGCTGAGCTACGCAATGTTTCACGGACTTTCGGGCGAGTACCCGCCGATGGCATTGGCCGTCACGTTGCTCTCGTTGGGCGTCATGGTAGCGTGTGGAGTATTCTTCTACGTGGGGTTGCAAAGAGCACTCAGCGAAAATACGGGGCCATAACCCGATTCAATTGAAGTTTCCATTCCGAGGTTCGTTGCTGCATTATCTTGAATACCTTATCGTATCTGACGGAGGGCTCCTTGCCATTCTTTTGTCTCTCAAATCGTCGTTGACTGGGAAGGATCTTCTCAACGCCGCGACAGTGCCAGCTGATCTGAAGATGAAGAGCGCAGCTCGATGTTCCTCGATTCTAGTTGTCAGGGCAAGAGCAGCCCTAAACCTTTCGACCCATAAATGCGAGCATCTGACTATGCCAATCATTTTCTCTGCGTCATACGCTATCAGGCGTGGAGAGGCTTTGAGAACTCCATATTCTCCGAAGAGTCTTCTAAGCGAGTTCTTAATCTCATCGAACAGTTTCTCTCCCGTAGGGGGAGGGTCGGAGGCTATTCTGAGAGCGAGATATCTTCGCGACTGTCTGTTCATGCTCGTGGTCTCACTATTTCCATTCCATTTGAAATGAACCTCGGCCCACGTTTCTCTAGGTTCTCTTGAGCTATGGAGAGAGGGATATGAGACACCGCGTCTAGGGCTTGCACGGCTTCTAGCCCCAGTACGGACAGGATGGCTGCCATATCCCTAGGAGCCCTCATTGACAACCAGTCGGTTGCACCACTTGAAATTACTATGGGCAGATGCTTTCTCTGCGCATCCGACACGAGATTGGATGCTCTACGTAGGCCCGGTTCAGCGGTCAAGTCATCCCTCAAGAGGTCAGCAATATTGAACTCAACTGGTCTCCTTGACCTTCTAGGCATTAGCTCATTAAACCTCGATTTGGGACGGTTCGGCGAGAAGAAGACCAGGTCGACTCTGCGATCTCGAAACGCGAGTGATGCCACTTGTTTCATATGGCATTCGACTGCGACGATATCAAACGACGATCTAACCTTTCTGAGAGATGTGAGAAGCTCATTTCTATCTTTTGGCCGAAGATCTATCCTAGAAACTGTTTCGAGTCCTCGGTCTTCAAATAGTTTGGCTGTTCTCTGTCTTGATTCCTTTGAAACTTGAGAGTCAAAGGCGAGGCCTGCTAGGTGGAACCCTATCTCGGCCGCGAGGTGAGCCATCCTTTCAATAGCCTTCACGTCTTGAGGAGGAGGCCGCAGGTGAAGGTCGACAAATCGTCTCAATCTATCAAACCCATTTCCTTGCAGACCCTGCGTATGGCCTCGACTGTACACGGCCTCCCGTGGAACCTTACTTTGATCCTTATCGGATCCTCTTGCTTAAGACGGATCTCCCTGAGATATGCAGCCTGCTTGTCGAAGCGAAGGTAAAGGTTTCCATCGCTGTCAACACATTGATCTAACTCATCTGAGAGGATGCTCCTGTCAACTGACGACATTCTTGGGGCCAACTCCGTGATCAGGCGTTCTATCATGTTTCGATCGGACACTGTGGCCTTAAGATTTGTGATCGGATTTCCATGATGCCCAGTTGCGTATTCTTGCTTGAAGGTAACTTTGTCTTGGAAATCTCTGGGCAGTAGGTTCTTCGCTGCAAGGCAGACTTTTTCGATGTCTTCTGTAGCGTGTGCAATGACGCTAAGTTCTGCACTAGTAGCTCGGGGAAGTTTCTCCATACCTCTACCTCACTAGACTAGCGTAAACCGGCGGTTGGAGCATTCGCAACTCAACGCACCACCAATTCGCTTCATACGATATTTGACCACCTTCCTCGATCGTGGGGGAAATAGAAGGTTGTTTGATGAGGGAGTAGCGCACTGTGCAATCCGCTTGGCACTGGTATATCCGCGCCGAATACGTCCCACTTCTCCTAGGTTCGCATAAATCTCTTTGATACTTCCTCGAACCGCTCCCTCATTGCAGCACGTGCGGCTGCAAACTTTTCAGGTGAGAATTCTGGTGAAAGAGCTAGCTCGATCAGCGGGCGCTCCAGCGCTTCCATCACCCTGCAGGCTTCAGCCAAGTCATGTGCTATCTCGTTGGGGACGATGCAAACTCCATGCTTATCAGCGTGAATCAAGTCGCCAGGTTGTATGGTAACCCCTCCGACCTCAATAGGTTTTCCAAAGTCTTCGAGGTGGACGTAAGCGTGCGACACTTGGATGCATCCTGAGAAGAGATGAAAGCCGATGCTATGACATTCGTCGAGGTCGCGCACACCGCCGTTGGTGATGTGCCCAACACAGCCCAAAGCCTTGTGAACTGAAGAATTGACTTCTCCAAACAAGGCCCCGATGGACAGGTCGTCTAGATCCTGAGCGACCAGGATGCGCGGCACAGGCCGGGACAGGATATGCTCAGAGTAGGCGTTCGTCTCGACCTTGACGTTCGGCGCGGCAGGTTCACAAGCACGAAACGTTGCTGTCGCGGCGTATCCGACCATGACGCCCAAGTCGGGGAAGCGGCAAACAATGGTAGGCAGCATGAAACCTTCGTTGCGCTTACGAACCTTAAACAGCTCGATAGCATTACAGACGGTCGGGGTGCTGTATTTCTTGAGTTCATCAATCTGGGCCTGCATCAGAGGCACCAGCACAGGTAACCCTCCTCGATATGGAATCCTTGATTAAGTTAAGTGATATGCGTCTAGGCAATCCTTAACAGTTTCGGACAGTAGTACGGTGCCAGATAGCCTTGAGCCTTGGCGAGTTCAAATACAAAATGGTCATCGCTGTCAGAACGGATCTTAAAATGGGTAGAGGCAAGATCGCTGTGCAGGTTGCTCATGCAGCAGTGTCTGCACTAGAAGAAGCGAAAAAAGAACATCGCGACTGGGTAGAAGTGTGGCTGAACGAGGGCCAATGTAAGGTCGCCGTCAAAGTAGGATCAGAGGAAGACTTGCTGAAGCTCAGGGAAGAGGCGCTTAGCCTAGATCTTCCAACGGCGCTCATTCGTGACAGAGGACTAACACAGGTTCCTCCGAACGTAGCGACCTGTATTGGAATTGGTCCAAGTCCAGCCGAGTTTGTTGACAGGATGACGCGCCATCTGAAACTACTTTGAGCGGCGTATATTCCTATCGTTTCATAGTGCCTGCGCAGGCAAGCGATTTCTGTGCGAACATTCAGGATAAACAGTCATGCAACTGAGAAGATCAATACTCACAGCCCGATACTTCGGGCTGTCGGCCAGGACGCCTCGGTGCGCTTCTTCTTGGCTTTCTATCAGATTGACGCTTCGAGGAGCCTTCAAGCCATAGCTTTAGTGTTCTGACGTTCTCATCCAGCTTGGTTCGCCGCCTCGGATCGACTCTTATGGAAAGCTTCCTAGCATTCGCTGTAGATATCCCGGCCTCCTTGAGTTCGGACTCAGAGAATCCTTTACCTTGTCGCGTCTTGAACGTACCTTGGACATATCTGACTACGATCGGTTTCGGTATTTCCACCACAGGACAGCGCCACCTACGCACCTTTATAGTCGCAGATGCTTGGTCTTCTTGGGCTGAGCTGCGTCCTAGGTGCTACCTTTGACAGCGGGATGATTCGGATCGACAAGGACGGTTTCGAACCACTTGCTCTTTCCGTCTTCCCATACCCAATACGAGTTGAGAACTCTGAGGTTAGGAAACTTCCTAGCCACTCGAGCCTGAGCGATCTCCTTCAGGCTCTTCGCTCGCGTATATTTGACCACACCGATTGCTTTCTGCCTTCTGCCCGAAACTGGTCGAGGCTTGCGCGCCCCCCCTTTCCTGATCCTTACTCTCACAACTACGAAGCCCTGCTTCGCTCGGTATCCCAGCCCCCTTGCCCGATCAAGTCTAGTCGGCGTTTCAATTCGATGGATAGCAGGCTCGCCTCTCCACTTAATAGCGGCGTCTCGCATAAGCTCCTTTACGTAGGATGCGGAAGGCTTCTTCCAGGCCTCGGACATGTACCTAAGCGCGCTCATGGATCTCTCCTAAACCGTTGAACTCGATTTGTCTTCAGTGCTGCTGTTGGGACTCCTTATGGTTCCGACGAATACCTGATAAAGATTGTGTGCCGAAACTCCGAGGAGCAGTTTTCACCGTCGGCGATAGTAGGGTTGCTTTACATGGAGAAATGCCTCTGTTGCTGCCACAGCTCCCTGACCGACAGCAGTCGAAATTTGTTTCACGGGGAAACTTGTGACATCGCCTGCCGCAAAAACTCCGCCAATATTCGTTCCTTGACGATCATTCACGAGGATGAATCCCTCCTCATCAAGTTCGGCTCCGAGGTTTAGAGCTAGTCTGCTATTCGGGATCTCCCCTACCTCCACAAACAGGCCATCTATTTGCATCTCGGAACATTCGTCAGTGGTCTTGTCGCGCATGAGAATCGATTGTAACTTGCTTTCCCCTTTGATCTCCAAGATTTCGCGGTTCAAAAGTATGCGTACGCCTTTGTCTTTGATCGCCTTGATCATTGCCTCCTCAGCCCTTAGTTCTCCTCTCCTGTGGATCAAGTATACTTGGCGTGCTATGCCCGCCAAGTAGAGGGCCGATGATGCAGCTGAGTTCCCCCCGCCTGCAACCGCAACGTTCTTTCCCCTGAAGAATGCTCCGTCACAGAGAGCGCAGTAGCTTACACCGCGGCCTTTCAGTTCCTTCTCGCCCTTCACGCCTAAGGGCCTATGCAATGCGCCAGTCGCCAATATGAGGGCGCCACACGAGTAGTTCGCCCTATCCGTCTTCACAAAGATCAACTTACCCTTTGCATCAATTGACTCCGCTTTCTCTATTTCGTGGATCTCGGCTCCGGCCCTTCTCGCCTGTTCTGTCATTTTGGCTGCCAGATCGAGGCCGGAGATGCCTTCTGAAAATCCTGGATAGTTCTCTACGAGAGGTATCTCGGACAAGAGCCCTCCAGTGGTCTTCTCTTCCAACACGAGAGTTGATAATCCGCTCCTTGAACCATAGAGGGCAACGGTTAGCCCAGCTGGTCCGCCGCCGATTATGATTAGATCCCATTCACTCACAGTCATGCAACCTGCGGTGAGAGAGCCGTCAGGTCTTTATTTAAGAGTTCATTATGGAACAGAATACTCTCTCATGTGGAATGACTGATCCGCCAGCATCGACAAGCCAGGAGAGCTGAAAATGGGGAACATTGTTGGGGTGGTTGGCAAGCCGAACGTTGGAAAATCGACATTCTTCTCAGCAGCTACACTGGTTTCGGTTCCAATTGCGAACTATCCTTTCACTACAATCAAGCCGAACCGAGGCATGGGATACGTCAGAACGCCCTGCGTCTGCACCGAGTTCAACGTTAAGGATGAACCTGTGAACTCAGCCTGTTTCAATGGAATCAGGTTGATCCCAGTTGAGATCATCGATTGCGCGGGACTTGTCCCAGACGCGTGGAAGGGACGAGGTCTCGGAAACCAGTTCCTAGACGAGATAAGACGAGCTGATGCACTTATTCAGATCGTGGACGCCGCTGGAGCAACGGATCCTGAAGGAAAACAATGCGAGCCTGGAACATATGACCCCCTTGATGACGTCAAATTTCTTGAAAAAGAGTTGGATATGTGGCTCTTCCAAATAGTCAAGAAAGATTGGGATAAGATTGCTCGAAGAGCCGAAGGAACGAAAGAGGATCTCTCCCTTTTACTTGAGGATCGCCTTAGCGGTCTTGCAATAAATAAAAGCCACGTTTCCAATGCTCTCGAAAGAGCTGAGCTGAACGCGGAAAACCCGACTGCTTGGAGTGATGAAGACCTAGTCCAATTGATGCATGAGGTTCGTAGGATATCGAAGCCGATGTTGATCTCGGCGAATAAGATCGATTTGCCCTACGCGGAGGAGAATGTTGAGAGGCTAAGAAACTCGGGCCATCATGTGATTCCTTGCTGCGCGGAGGCGGAGCTGGCACTGAGAAGGGCTGCCGAAAAGGGTTTAACAGACTATAAGCCGGGAGACAGCAACTTCAACATATTGAAGCCCTCAGAGCTGAAGCCAGAGCAGGCTTCCGCTCTTAGCACCATCAAGGAGAAGATTCTGATGAAATGGGGCTCCACCGGAGTTCAAGAGAGCATAAACTTCGCCTTTTTCAAACTTCTCGGAATGATAACCGTATATCCGGTTGAGGACGCAGAGAAGCTAACTGATCATAGCGGAAGGGTCCTTCCGGATGCATACTTGGCGCCGTACGGCACCACCGCGAGGCAGTTCGCCCGTATGATACATTCAGATCTGGGAGAGGGATTCATCTTCGGAATTGAGGCCAGATCAAAGATGCGAATCGGAGAGAACTACTTGCTGAAGGATCGAGATGTCATCTCGATCGTCAGCGCAAAGAAAAGGGGCTGACGAAGATTCGACACCTAGCCTACACTTTCGCGGCCCATCTCTGATAGTAGTCATCATCCTTTCGCAGACCGAAGCTCCTGACGCCGTGCCTTCTCAGCTGAGCCTTCAGTCTAGCGGCGTACTGAGTCGTAATTTCTGCCTTGGACTCCAAATAGTTGATCGTGTCAAGTGCTTCCTCTACGCTGTCACATCGCCTAAGGTAGTCGATCGCCGTTGGGGTGTATCCGCTGAGGTCGCTCGCAGCCTTCTGAGCCTCCTCCAAAGCAGATCTCACAGAATCTATCTGTAACTTCATACCGCCCCTGTCTAGCTCTTCAGCGAGGTGAGGGAATCTTCGCTTGAATTCCTCTCTTTTCATGTCGACCACGAGTTATGCCTCCATGCTTTCTCTGCGGTCGCAGTCACATTTCCACTTCGGACTTCTGCCTCAAGATAACTTTGCTTCCAGGCGGAGTATCCCGATCAAGAGTTACGCCGGGACCGATGAGCGAGCGCGATCCAATCTTTACCCCCGGCATGATGCTAACGTTAATTCCCGTTTGAACTTCGTCTCCCAAAACGGCTCCAAGCTTCTTTCTACCGGTATCCACGAGATTTCCGGAAATCATCATCTTCACAGGTTTTTCGTCGAAGCGAAGGTTTGCTATGATTGTTCCAGCGCCTAGGTTGCATCGCTCTCCGAGGATGCTGTCTCCGACATAGGAGAGATGAGGAATCTTCGTATCGTTCATCACAATACTGTTCTTTACCTCGCATCCGTTCCCAATCTTGACGTTTCTGCCTATACTCGTGAATGGCCGGATGTGACAGTTTGGTCCTATCTCTGCGCCACTGGATACGAGGACTGGCCCTTGGATGTAGGCGCCGGGTCTTATGACTGCCTCGTTCTCCACGACTATTGGCCCAACAAGCCGCGCACCATCCTCAACTTTTCCTTGGATATTTGGCTTGATATTTCTCAGAGCCAACTCATTTGCCTCAAGAAGATCCCAAGGCCTGCCGATATCTTTCCAAGCCCCATTTTCCAGCTCAGTCGCCCTAATCTCTCCTCCTCTCTCTATCAGTATTCTCAACGACTGAGTAATCTCGAACTCATCCCTCTTTGACTTGGCAGTCTTCTCTATAGCTTCAAAAATCTTTGATGAGAAGGCGAAGATGCCAGCGTTCGCTAGGTTGCCCACAGGCGACTCAGGCGACGGCTTCTCAACCACGGATTTGACATATCCACTTTCAATCGTGACTATGCCGAAGAACTGCGGAGCCGAAACGGGTGCGACGGCCATCGCAGCTGTACAGGTTTTCTTCTCGAAACTCTCTAAGACTCTTCGTATGGCGTCGCCGGAGACGTAGATGTCACCGTACAGGGCAAGGAATGGCTCGTGGCCGACGAAGTCTTGCGCCATTCCGATTGCATGAGCTGTACCTAGGACGGCTGGCTGAACCACATAGCTTATTCCAAGCCCTCGATTCTTTCCGTCGCCAAAATATCGTTGGATTGAATCCTTCCATCGGCCAACAACGAGCAAAATGTCAGATATGCCGCAGGCCTCCACGTTCTCTATCAGATGCTCAAGTATCGGTTTGCATGCAACAGGAATCAAATGCTTTGGCCTATTGTCGGTCAGAGGCTGGAGCCGCACGCCTTCTCCCGCTGCAAGGATGACAGCCTTCAACTCTGGCACTCTCTCACCGTGTCTGCGCATAAGTTGTAGCTGATATTGAAAAGATCTTCTGCAAGCTGTTCAGACCGAGCCTCAACCGTAACTCGTATGGCCGGCTCAGTGCCGCTTGCCCTAACTAGCACCCACCCTGCTGGAGCCTGGATACGAATCCCATCAATCTTCGTAACCTCGGTTTTCCCGCTAAATGCCCTTGGGAGATCCGAAGCTATTGCCTTCATCACTTGAGACTTCAATCTGTTCTGGCATTGGATCTTGCCTCTTTTCATGGGATACCTTTTGATTCCTGAGAAAAACTCGCGCGCAGTCATGCCTTCTTCCTCAAGCGCCTTCAGTAGAAGAACACAGGAAAGAACACCGTCAGGAGAAAGGTGAAAGTCAGGATGAATCCAAGCCCCACATGGTTCGCCCCCGAAAATTGCCGTCTTTCTCATGATAGCTTCTGCCACGCTTACATCGCCTACTTTCGTCCAAATCACTTGTCCTCCCCCCTTCTCCACAGCCTCTTGAGCAGCCAAGGAAGTGTCAACTGGCAGAGCCACATCTCCTTTTCCGTGTTTCCGAACCTTGTAGGATGCGAACGCCGCTAGCGCCACATCTCCTTTAACACATTCCCCTGACTCATCGATAAACAGGACCCTGTCAGCGTCTCCGTCATAGGCGAACCCGATATCGTAATTCATGTTTCGAACTGTTGCCATGAGGGCAGACATGGACTCCAATGTCGGCTCGGGGCTTCTTCCTGGGAAGAACCCGTCAGGTTGAGCATTGAGAGAGACTACGCGAGAGCGCAACGATCGAAGGAGGTCAAAAGCGAGCTGGTAGGCTGCTCCTGACCCAAAGTCGACTGCCACGTTCCAAGTCTTTTCGAGTTCTATTCGACGGAGAATCATTTCGACATATCGGGATGAGTAGTCGGCTGAAGATACGTCTCTAAGCTGATCCCAACTCGCAGGAGAGAACTTTCCGTTGCCATAAGCTCGTTCAAGTTGGCTCTGAAGAACATCACCGTACGCCTTTCCGTCTCGATCGAAAAGCTTGATTCCGTTGAATTCAGGTGGGTTGTGACTGGCTGTAATCATAGCGCCTGATACCGCTCCAAGCGACCTTGTTAGGTAAGCGAGGACAGGGGTGGGGAGGACTCCCAGATCTGCGACCTCTAACCCTCCTGCAAGGGCCCCAGCTGCAAATGCGGATGACAGCATCTCTCCGGAGGTTCTCGTGTCTCTGGCTAAGGTCAACATGCCTTTCTTGAGGACACTGGCGAGCGCCATACCTAGTCTCATTGCGAGAACTGGCTCGAGGTCAACGTTTACGACGCCTCTGATCCCGGAGGTGCCGAAGAGACTGGACTTCTGTGCTTCCATAGTTCCATATGAAATAGTGAGGATGAGGTTATTTCATGTTTCGGCAAATGCTAAGAGAATATCTTGGAACGCCAAATCTGGGAGGCTAGCTCTTCTTGACTTGTAGAACCCTTTCTTCAAGCTCAGGAGAGAGCTTCGTCAAGCTCGACTTTCTCACGCCAACATGCCTCAGGGGCGCTATCTTCTTTGCTTCGTTGTAGATGTCTGATCCGACCTTGCCGAGAACCATTTCTTGTGAGAGCTGATCATAGGTGAGATTCTTTGCCTTCTCCTCAACAATCTTCCGCATAATAGCTCTAATCGCATGCTGTTGCGAAGCATTTAGTCTACCACGAGCAAATGCAACGACCGAAACCCTTGTAGCAAACTTGTCCTTGGTTGTGACTTCCGTGATGCAGTCAACTCTTGAACTTCCGCGTCTAACCAAACTCCTAAGATAGTCCGCGGAATACTCATGACCTTTTAGCGTCGTCTGTGCTCTGTCACCTTCCACGCCCGTGATGAGGAAGTACAGCTTCGTTGACTGATGCGCAAAGTCCCCAGTGATATCGTACAAAGTGTTCTCAACGACCCTGCCGACCAATTTTGACTGATCGTCACATGGGATCTGTGCAACGTTCAGCTCGCCAAAATACGATGGAGTGTAGACTGAATACCAATCCTTGGAACGCCATCTGTCTCTGACCTTCTTTGGAGCTTTCGACAAGGCCTTGCCTCCGCTGGAAAGCCTTCCTACTCAGGTCACCGCTTTAAAAACGTTTGTCGCTGCGATTATGGTTAATTGAACGTTGCTGCTGCAAACAACAATAGGCGCCATGTGTGAAGTGTCGTTGACCTGTCGAAGAGAGAATCTGCGGCAAGACTTTTCATGTGTTTTCTATGCCTCAGCCTGACACCGACTTTCCTAATGGAACCGCGTAGCAAATCGATCTGGAGAAACTCACGATCGGAAACACCAAGATCTCGGTAACACTCTACCCGACCGATAGAGCTCTCTCAGTACCTGATCTGCGGACAATGGAGACTTAGGTTCAACTACCTTTCGCTCGCGACGTAGTTCTGAAAAGGGCGGAAGCATGGGACTACATTCTGATGGGTCTAGTTCATGTTCCATCCGGATTGGAGGTCAGCGCATTAGTGCAATTAGATGAAGATCTGCGGCCTCTTGGAACGATCTATACGGCTTTCCACAACGACTTCATAACCGTTACCGTTCCTGGCTGCACGTCTATGCTGACCGGGGTTTGGCAGAAAGTCAAGAATGATGGAAGGGCCCCCATCAACCCTCAGTCTTCGAGTACTATAGAAAGGTTCGAAGCTGACTTGGTGCAAATCAAACTTCGAAGTCTTTAAGGGGGCAATATCTGCTTACGCCTCTCAATGAGGAAAGTTGGCCTGCACGGTAGTAGTGGGTGGTTTTCTTCGGTAGTGAAGGCAAGGGGAAGGTCGTGGCGATGTGGGTATCGGTCCGACGAAGGTTGGCGACGTGATCGTGGTTTTCAAGTCAATAGCCACGAGGTCGAGTCCAGCCGGTCCCTTACCAGGAGAGCTATCGGAAGAAGATGTGCTAGAGAAAGGCTGACAGGAGACAACCACAGTAACCAGAAGGACTAGGAGGGTCGCACCCTTCAACCTGGAGATGGCGAAACGAGCCATGAGACTAAATGGTGCAACACAAGTAGCCGTAACAAAACTAGACGCGCTCTACCCGAGCTGCTCCGGACTCCGTACATATGAGAAGCTCCCACATGAAGCAAAACAATTCCTTGACAATCTGGAGGCAGAGGTGAAGGTTCCGATTACACTCATCGGTACCGGACCAGATACCTTTGACATAATTGATCGCACGCTCCGACGTTGACGGACCTCAAGAAAGGAGCAGGTATAGCCCGGAAGGCGGCTCTGGATTCTCTCTATTCCAAGATTGGCCTCAAACCGGAAGACAAGAGGCGCTGATGCTTCCTATGTTGCTTGTAGAACTCTTCCGCAGTATGGACACCGCACAATATCCTGCGGAAGCTGAGACAGATTTCTGCCGCACTGTGGACAGATCCTACTCACAACTGACACGGAAGGGGCGGACACTGCTACACTCCTCCTGCTGTGTCTCCATCCGAGGACAACTAGAATGATCCCTATGACAGTGAAAGCGAAGTCCGGACTGAATCCCAGAACTCTGAACGGAGGCTCCTTACCCGGACCGACAGGAAAAACGGCGTTAAAGACAATTCCAGCCACGACGAATAATAAGCCAACAACCGTCATCCAATGCCTCTCGAGAAAGCTTTCCTTCATCGACAACTTTCTTTACATCCTCTTCGATAGATCGCCACCCGCAGCGTTGCAGGTGTAACGTAAGCGATCCATATTAAGTTAGGTTCCTGAATTTATGCCTCTTCTAGTCCATAGTCGCGTTCTTGTTTGAGTGTTTCGGTCATGGTTGGGGCTCTACGCTTGCAGAGTCGATCTGTCTTTCCTATGCGTAGGCTTCCATGCGTTTTGATGAAGTTGAACCATGGCACAGCAAGTCGACAGCCAAGGCTAGGGGCGGTAGCGATGCCAAGAAACAGTAGCGAGACGCCTACTCGTAGATGATCGCCCATGTCACCTTGAAACCAAAAAAGCTGCGCAGAAAACCTTTGTCACGTTGAGTGAGCAGGCGAGTGCGTTCAAGTCTAGGTCTTAGATATCGATTTGAGGGCGCGCTCAGCGGCTTGCGCACATTTCAGGAGATCATCGATCGTGGACATCAAAGTTTGTATTTTCCCGGAGAACTTGATCTCCGTCACGACATCCGATCCTTTTGACCTTGTAGATATCTTCATTCCTCGTGGCACCAGTGAGTTATCTGGATTGAGCGCGCTTGCAATGGCTTCCGCCTCCTCCGGGCTCTCAGCTTCAAGCACTATCTTGGCTCTCAACTCTTCTCCCTCAATACTCGTGAAACTTTAGAGTCAAGTTCCTTCAGAAGCTCCTTTTCGGAATCGGCTGGAACACTACCGCCGGCTGCGATATCGTGGCCTCCGCCGGATCCTCCGTACTTGGAGGTGAGGTCTTGAAGAATCTTTCCCAGATTTAATCCCGATATGACGAGTTGCTCTGTTGCCCGAGCGGAGATCTTCAGTTCACCTTCACGCGTTCTAGCTAGGACCAATACGGCCTTCGCCGGATCAAAGACACCTGAAGAGACCAAGATTGTTGAGATAGTTCCCGTCATATTCTCATCTATTGTTCCTTCTCCGTGCACTATGTAGGTTGCATCAAGCTCCTCGACGCGATCCGCCGCTTCGGTCACCCAAGCCATATACTGCGCTATGGTCTTCCTGTATTCGGCCAGAACTTTCTGGCCTTCGTCTATGACGCTTCCTCTCTCTCCCAGGCAGATGCTTATCGCGATCCCATGCCGATTCATCCTACCGCAGGCGTTGAGAAGTGACGAGAACTCTCTTGCGTCGCGCGTAGGCATACCCCTCTCCTCCTTGGGCAGAGTATACACTGTACCGATGAGGTTGAGAGCCACTTTTCCGGCAATTCCCTTGGAGGTGACGGCTCGAATTATTGCAGATAGGAGATTCTGCTTCTCTTCATCGCGCAGATCTGCAAGTGTTCTCCATCTCTCATCCTGTTTGACAGTTATTCCAGCCGATGTTACTAGAGCTAGGCACTGGTCTTCTTGACCACTGAGTCCAGGGAGGAAAGGGTTTGATGTGTATGCAAGCGCCTTGTGGATCGGCCTCGTTTCTCTTCCGTAGAGGATAAGGTCTTTGTCAAGTTTGAGACATCCCGCTTTCACTCCGTCCTCCACTATCGCTGAATTGAGTCCATGCAGCAACCTTTTCTCACCTCGATCCTGCATGTCCCCTAGGGCTCCTACGACAGCAAGAGCTGAAAGATCCAAGTTCCTTGCATCCATCGCTCGAGCGACAAGATACGCTATCCCGGAGCCGCTAATCTCTCGCGCTCCGTCAAAGCCAAACATGTGTGGATTAACGTGGAAGACTTTCTCGTCCGGTTTTCCGACCGGCTGATGATGATCGAGGACCAAAGCTTTCTTTCCTATTTTCAAATTTAGTAGCTCAAGCATTCCACTCCCCATATCGGCCAGGACTACAAGGTCTGCGACATCGACGAAGGATTGATTCAGAGCCTCCTCGTCTAGGCTGTCTACCGCACGTATGTGTATCGAAGCATCAAGCCTGTACAATGCAGCTCCAAGTATTCCAGCGGAGGCCAATCCATCGGTGTCAAAATGGGTTAAGACCAGAATTTGTGATCCTTTCTTCGCTTCCTCGGAAAGAAGCTTGGCGGCCTCAGATATACGAGCCTCAAGCGAATTCAGGTCAGGATCTCTCACATCAAGCAACTGAGGCAGCCATCCATACGTTTTGCTCTGCAATAGGGTCTACTTTGCTAGACAGCTGGGCCAAAACTCCTTAAGATTCCCATTCCGGCCTAAGCGCGGCGGCAACATGCCTATTTCCATGGTAAGCCTCGCGACGACTGTCTTATCAAACCTACCATGCCTAGTAGGACGGCAGCCGTAAGGTGAACCTCCAGCTAAGCGACAAGATCTTGGTCTTCGATGAGCCTCACAACACTGACGCAATCGCTCTGGCAGTTCTCAGCGACACCTTGTCAGATAGAGCCTTGAACCAAGCGAAGCAGGAACTCAAAACGGTGAAGAGAGCTTCGACCTTCTTGAGAGTCTTCGAGGCTACTTGGAGGAGAACATTGGCGAAAAGGCAGTAGCCAAGCCCGGAATAGAACTTTATGACGATCTAGAGCGAATACTCGGACCGTTTCTGATCTTCTTTTTGGCGATCATGGGAGGCATGGTCCTCGTGTTGCTGCTAGGCTTCGCTATAAGACTCCTCTTCAAGGTTCTACTCGCACTAGCGCTGGTTGTCGCCGTAGTTTGGCTCCTCAGGTGGCTCCTCGCCCTGATGGGGTAAGAGCCTGTTTCTTTGTATGTTGATGCTTCAGCATAAGCCACCTAGCGATCAGATAGCCAGGCAGGTAATATGCAACCACTATGAGCATGAAGTTCGGGATCGTTCCCTTCACACCCAAGACCGTCCAGCCGTAGCTCCACAGCCCATCTGGGTTCAAAGCATTATGCGTATACCACGGGTAAGCCCCCTTAACATCCCCGAACAGGTCTACCCAGACAAAGAACATATGCTCCGCAAGAAACTTCCCAACAGCAAAAATCGGCAGAAGCGAGATCGCCTCCATACCCTTCCACGTCACCAGAAAATAGGTCAGCGACGCAACATATCCCGAGATCGAAAGCAGAAACTGGTAAACCAGTATGTAGGGACCCATATCGAAAGGATGGAACATTACGACAAGATAGTCTACAAGGCTGACAGCGCAAATGAAAAGGACAAGTAGCATGAGGGCCCAACGGTTCAACATAGACCTGCCTTGGCGAATATTCAGTATATGGTTTTCCCCCAGGCGTCGCTGGTAGCGTGATTTTGGCTTGCGCGTTGGCTCGTGAGCTTCTTTGCCGGGTAAGGGAAATCCCCAACTCAAGCTGCGTTTGGATCTAAGAATCTTTCAGGCACTTGAGATCGAGGCAAGAAGCCGAGGGCTAACGCCGCAGCAAGTTGTCTACGCATTAGTTGAGGGATATATAGCCGGGGTAGGGGGGGTGGTACCACCCTCCTCCCCTCTGAGTGGGGCAGAGTTGAACCGAGTGATAATAACGAAGCTGAAGCTTCTGCTGGGGCAGTTACATTTCGAAGTCGCATCTCTCGACTTAAGAAAAGACCTAGACAAGGCGGCTCAAGCCCTGAACCAGGTCCGAGACTCGGTAGTGTTCCTTGTCATCAGAGAAAAGGCGGGCAAGCCTCTGCATCTCCAAAAGCTGAGCAGGAGTCTTACCGGCCCACTCAAAGAACCGCGTCAACCGCGGGCGCAGTTCCCTACCATGCGACCTATTCCGCACATACTCGTCTAACGGCTGGTACCCCGACATTCCAACCGGTCACAGTCAGGTTCTTCCGACGTATGAGCCTTTATTGCTATGTAATCGAGGCAGCCATTAGCTTGTATTCCCATTGAGGGGGCAGAACTCCCTCTTCCTTATAGTACTTGATCAATCGGTATATCTTTGATTCGATGAGAGCGAGCGAACGCTTAGCGATGCTATCTGCCTTGTTCCTCTCCAAGTGTCGCCTAGCTCTCTCCGCCTTCTTCATCAGGGTCTCCAAGTCTTCGGGAGTCTTGGGAGCGATGCCCGAAGACTTCAACATCTCTTGGATCGTCTTCCCGACGATTGGCTTTACGAGCGGAATCCCATACCTGTCTCGGAGAATTGTTCCGATTGTACTGGCATTGTTGCCTTCCTTCGCGAGTTTGGCGATGAGCGCCTCAACTTCCTCTGCGTTATACTTACACCAAGATGGAGGCTTCTTGCTCAGAGGCCTGGTGGAACCGGATTTTCCGCGCTTATGTGAATACAGCCTAGCCATGGCAGGCTTACCCTGTTTGAATCACTGACTGGAATTTGAATCACCTATCAGCGAAACGCTCTCTATTTAAGGTTTGACTGAGTCAACGAACCATCTGGCAAATTCTCTGAAAGCCTTTGCTCGATGTGAATATCTGCTCTTCTCTGCACTTGACATTTCCCCAAATGTCTTCTGGCCTGCTCGTTCGGCGACGAAGATGGGATCGAATCCAAAGCCACCTGTTCCTCTTGCTTCCGTTGCTATCACGCCTTCCGCTATTCCCGAGAAGCAGACAGGCTCACCAGCAGGCTCGCAGAAAGCAACCGCAGAGACAAATCTAGCTTTCCGGTTGAGGCTGCCATCAAGCAGCTTCAGAATACCGTCGCAGCCCAACCTTCCAAAGACGAAGGAGGAGTACGGTCCCGGAAAGTCCCTCAAAACATCAATGAACAGTCCAGCATCCTCGACCACTGTGGCGGCATTCGCTTGGGACGACGAAGACTTGGCAGATTGCCTTGCTATCTCCTCAATGCTATCAGATTGAATCTCCAAGCCCTTGCGTCCTAGGAAGACCAGTTGCACTCTGTACTCTGCTAGAATCGATTGAGCTTCAAGAAACTTGTCCATGTTCGAAGTGGCGAAGTGGATCTCAAGCTTGTCTCTCTGCAAAGTATCGTCCCCTTTTCTCTATCTCCTTGGCTCTCGTGAGTACGCTCTCTGTAAATCGGGATCCCAGCACCGACCGGTAGCCATTGACCACCGATTTGAAGCAGGACTCGGCATAGTCAAAGTGCGTGCTATTCAATGCGCGCCTTACAAGATGCATATCCACGCCTCTATCTTCTGTCTGGCCAGAATGGAAACTCAATCCGAAATCGATGAATGACACGTTTCCGTCACCGGCAAGTATCATGTTCGAAGTGGTTAGGTCTCCATGAACAAGCTGGTTCCTGTGCAATCTTCCAATCAAACTTCCAACCAAATGGCAGGTAGAGCACCTTGTTCTCGGAGACATTGCTGCAAGAGCTTCCTTCAACCTCAGGCCACGCAAGTACTCCATGAAAATTCTGCACTTGTGTTCATCGATTAGATAAATGACGGGAGTGGGGACTCCTGCTTTCTTGGCTTCATGAATCATCTGCGCTTCGTGAACGGTCCGATAGCGTCTGATCTGATGGTCTAGGAAAACCAGTCTGTACGATTTCTGTATCCTTTCCTTTATTATGACGTCTCGACCGAACCATTTCGCCAAGTAGAGGTTGGCTTCAGCCCCCATCCTAATTAGACGCGTCTCCAAGTGCTTACGCTTCCGTCGGTTCTTCCAATGTCATTGCTTGAATGAAGGTTGCGGTAGAAAACCTTTATGAGATGAGCATCATGCATGAATTTGAGCCTTAGACGACAAGTCTAACGGCGGGAACGGACCACAGACGGGATCTGTCTCAGCGGGCGCAGCAAGCCTATTTCAAACCCATAGAATCTGCGTGTTCGGTCGGTTTCCTAGGTCAGGCATCTTCTTGCAATTTTGCAACTCTATTCTCAGTCCGCGCTCGGCTATGGTATAGCGTTGTGAACCAACACTTTTATTCGACTCAGGGCCCACCTAGGACGAAACGAGACGATGCCGGAGAAAGCAAGGAATGGCTGACGATGCTACAGATCCTTGGGAGGGAGGCGGATACACTTGGCAACAACCAGAATGCAACATAGAAACATTAGGTTGCAGCCGGATGCACCAGTCATCTTTTCGAGGCAAATCCAATATCATGTCCGTTTTTGCATAATTGGTTTTCGGTCAGGTACAGTGGCTGGGGCTTTCCAGTCGTCTTCTTGAGACAGATCGAGGTCGAAGGTCTTACGTACTTGCTGTCGACGGTATTAGGTCATGGTTTGGTATCCTTCAGTGGATGATGTCGTCTGCACCAATGAGATCGTTCTCGACCTAACGCGTGATAGGCATCCTTCCAAGCTTATACGTTCACGAGAGGCGATTCAAAGCGTCATAAATAAGGTCATGCGTGAGGAGAGGAGAGGCGTAGTCTATCAAGCCGCACTTCTGATGAAAGGTTTGGCCAGTCTTCATGCATTTGACGGAGGGAATCACAGGACCGCTTACATTGTTGCGAAGACCTTCCTCTGGATGAACAGTAAGCGGCTGAAGATTGACAGGTGGGAGTTGGCGTATCCCTTTATTAAGAACGTTCAGGCCAGAACTATTGAAGAGATTCAGGAGTGGATAAGGCGTGGAGAAAGACTGTCAGAAGAATCCTAATGCGGAGCTCATCAGGCAACTTGCCAAGGAGGATCTCCCACTCTTGAAGATGCTCGCCACCAACACTAAGATTCAAGACAAGCAGTAGTTTCTTGATAAGCTCGTCAGATCCGTAGTTTATCCACTTCCTCCTCAGCACTTAACAGCTGTGGGGTTGTTCGTCATCAACCCTTTCTACGCATCAGCCTACGCCAACCGTTAGCACAGGCTGGACTCTTTTTGCTTACTGTTTGTTTCTTTCGACAGCAATTGCAGCCGCAGTTCTGAGCAGCTTCGTCCACATCGTGATAATCGTAGTAGTTGCCTCTGCTTCCAGGAAGCTTGTGCCCCATGACGGCTTCCTTGAAGTCTTCGTCAACTATCTTAGCATTCTGAGTTGCGTTCAGAACTTTGCGGAAGCTCTTTCGCAGACAGTGAACCCAAATAGATCTTCTGTCGAACCCAGCCCGTTCAGCCACATTCTTCATCATTTCCCACACGTTCGATGTGTCAAGGCTACGCCCTCTGCTTGCCGTTCCTTCAGTGACGAAGATCAGATCATCGTCTTGAGGCTTCCATCCCTTCGATTTCCGGTACTCGATGTACTCCTTCAACGCTGATGCTGCCTCTGCATGGAGAAAGGTCCAGTAATGCGTTAGCCCGTAGCCGCTCAGCTTTGAGTCGAGGCTTGGTGCGACCTTGATACGGACTGGCAATCGAATCGCTAGGTATAGTTGATCCTTGAACATGCCATAGTTCCAGCGGCAGAGGCAATTGACGCAGACCCCGCTCTGAAAAAGGCATAGCAGGATCGCCTTGTTCCGCAATGACCCTGCCACATCAACCATCCGGTAGACATCAGGCTTGTCAGGAATCACCTCGACACCGACCTTCTTTGCTGGAACTCGTATGATCTCGTTCGGGTGGACCTAAAGTCAATATCATGCGCGTAGTGGAAACCTTTCAACGTGATCTGGATCTTCCTCGCAAAACAAGGCTTTCCCTCCTCAACCCAGCGGCTTGCGACATCGAGAATCAACCTCTTCGCATTCTTCACCGGAAGCTCAAGCAACCGCTCCGGCGACAACCCCGAAACCTTGACAACCTTCTCCAGACAACGAAGATAGTAGGTACGAGTCTCAGAACTCTGATAGAGTGAGATCCAATCCTTCACAACCGGACTCAAGCAAATACTCATAACTATGCCTTCCAGGAGCAAACCAACCATGAGCCCGACGCCTTCTCTCCTCAACCAACATTTTTATTCGTCCACCTCACACTTACAGCCGACTTCGTTTGGAACCTCAAGAGAAAAATGACCGAGACATCGGGCCTCAGCCTGAGTGTAACATAGGTACCCTGGGCCATGTGGACAATGGGAAGAGCACCCTAGTCCAAGCCTTGACGGGTGTCTGGACGGCTAGGCACTCTGAAGAGCTGAGAAGAGGAATCACAATAAGGGTTGGCTACGCCGACGCTACGTTCTACAAGTGTGCGAAGTGTAAGCCTCCCGGTTGCTACATAACGGAGAGGAAATGCACGAGCCATGGCTCAGAAGCCAAATTCCTCCGGGCTGTCAGCTTCGTGGACTGCCCAGGTCATCATAGTCTCATGGTTACAATGCTTTCGGGAGCCGCTCTCATGGATGGAGCTATGTTCGTTCTCGCCAGCAACGTCAAGTGCCCTCAAGCTCAGGACCGAGAGCACCTACTCGCAGCCGAGATCGCTGGACTGAAGAATATTGTTGTAGTTCAGAACAAGATAGATATAGTCGATCGCGACAGGGCGTTGGAAAACCTCAAAGAGATAAAGCAGTTTGTCAAGGGGACGATAGCGGCCAGGGCTCCAATCATACCAGTTTCTGCTCAACACAAACTAAACATAGATGTCCTCATTGAGGCACTCGAGAAATACGTTCCGACCCCGAAGAGAGATGTGACGGCGCCCCCGAAAATGTTCGTGTTAAGATCATTCGATGTGAACAGGCCCGGGACGGAGGCGAAAGATCTCGTGGGCGGGGTCATTGGTGGATCCATAGTTCAAGGTGTTTTCAGGATCGGTGATGAAATTGAGATAAGACCTGGGATGGGATTTGAGTCTGGCGGAAAGGTGCGATACCAGCCCATAACCACGACCATTCAAAGTCTTCATACTGGGGGAGGATCAGTCAAAGAGGCCAAGTGCGGCGGACTTGTCGGGGTCGGCACTATGCTCGACCCATCACTAACAAAGTCCGATGGTCTGGTTGGAAATGTAGTTGGAAAGGTAGGTACTCTCCCTGAATCCCTAGACAAATTGACCCTTGATGTCCAACTGTTTGGAAAGGCTGTGGGAACAGAAAATATGGTCGCCGTCGAAAAGATCAGAACAAATGAGGCGTTGGTACTCAACGTTGCGACAAGCGTCACTTCAGGCGTCGTAACATCTGCCAGAGAAGATGTGATAGATGTAGCCCTCCGAAAGCCCGTATGCGCTGAGCCGGCCTCCAAGGTAGCTCTTAGCAGAAGGATAGGCGAAAGCTGGAGGCTCATCGGTGTCGGCAAGATAAAGTAGTCCTAACAACGTGGGACTATTGACTTTCAAGGTTTTTCTAGATACAAACATGCTTATGATCATGGCTGAAAGACGAGTCGATATCTTTCGCCAAATAGAGACAATGCTTCAGGGCAGGATCGAATTCATTACCCCGAAGGCAGTGCTTACAGAATTGTCGAGGATCGGTCAGGAAAAGTCGCAGAGGGGGCGCTATGCCAAGCTGGCTCTGAAGCTAGCTGAGAAGTGTAAACCTTGGCGAGGGAAACCAGCTGCCCGGGAATCTACTGACGACTATCTTACTCGAGTGGCTAGAGAAACAGGGGCCATAATCGCCACAGGTGACACTGAACTTCGAAAGAGAGTGAGGAACGCTAATATGCCTGTAATATACGTTAGAAGAGATCTGCGTCTTGCAATTGAGGGCATCGAGCCCACCTATAGGTGAAGTCTACCTGAGAAGCACGTGGAGCAAGCTGGAAACGTGAAGAGTATGTTCAAACTCTTTTCCGTTGAAGATACGGTTAGGATCCCTCCCGACAAGTTTGGAAAACCCCTTGACAAGGTCGCAATAGAACAGATCAAGATCAAGTACGAGAATATGGTGGATGAAGAACTTGGATATGTCATACTTGTTGTAAACGTGGAAATTGACCCCGTAGGAAAAGTTCTTCCGGGGGACGGCTCGACCTATCATAAGGCAACCTTCCAACTCCTCACATTCTACCCTCAGATGCACGAGGTCGTGGAAGGCGAGGTAATAGAGATAACCGACTTCGGCGCCTTTGTGAGAATTGGAGCTGAAGACGCGCTTCTTCACATCTCTCAAGTAATGGACGATTTCATTACATATGACGAGAGGCATGGGATCCTAGTTGGAAAAGAGAGCCAAAGAAAACTGTCGAAAGGAGATCTCGTAAGAGCCAGAGTAATCGCGGTTAGTTTCCCTAAAGGAGGAGTAGGCGGAAAGATAGGAATAACCATGCGTCAACCATTCCTGGGAAAGCTGGAGTGGATCAAGGAAGACGTGAAGAAGGCGAAAGGTGAGAAAGGCGATGCCTGAGAAGGCTTGCAAGAACTGTCATATGCTCAGTAACGGACCCGTCTGCCCGAACTGCAAGTCTTCAAACCTAAGCGACGACTGGGTCGGGCTGTTAATAGTAGTTGAACCCCATGTATCAGAAGTCGCTCGTAAGATGGGAATCAAAACCTCAGGTAGGTACGCCATTAGAGTGAGGTAATTGCACAGGCTCAGACTGCCAGAGGACTTGAGAAGTAGACTGAAGGCGCCGATTGGTGAGCTAATATCTGGGCCTCCGAACAGTAGTGTTATCCATCTAAAGCAGATCATCAAGTCGATGAAGCCATCAAAGATTATCTGCGTCGGCGACTTTGTTTCAAAGCTTCTTGCAGAGTCCTCCATACCTATCGATCTTATTGTCATCGACAACAGGGTGATGAGACAAGAAATAGAAAGTCTTCAAGTCAAGGCGGAAAACATATTCCGCGCGAGTAATCCAGCCGGTACGATACAGATGGCTGCTTGGGCAGCCCTCAGTGAGGCATTGAAAAAGCCAGACTCGATACTGATCGTGAAGGGCGAGGAGGATCTGCTCACCTTGGCAGCGATAGCTTTAGCTCCTCAAGATGCGTTGGTCGTATATGGTCAACCAAGCGAAGGCATGGTAGCCGTTAGGGTTGACAGGGCAAAGAAATCAGAGGTGGCATCAATCGTTTCTCAGATGATAAGAGAATAGGTTTGCGCGTCGTTCTGACGCCCGTTACTACTGTTTCGAAAAATCTGTGTAGCTACATGACCCGCATGTGTACCTTTTGACGGGAGCCTTGTGATACGCCATTATGTTGCCGCATCTCGGGCATTTTCGATTGCGAAACTTAATTGTTCCCTTCTCGAAATCGTATTCGTAGACCTTACTGAGTCTAGCTTCCGGATCCTTCTTCTCGGCCTTCTGCTCGCTCATCTATCATTTGCCCTTCTTCGCTTCTTTCTCAGGTTTTTCTGATGGTGGCTTCTCTTTCTTCTTTTCAGCCTTCTTTTCTCCTGGTTTCTTCTCCTTCTCCAACTGCTCAATTTTCGCCTTTTCCTCAGGAGACATATTGCGAATCAAGAGATGCCTTTGCAATACTCTTTGGGCGATTTGGGGATTTTCGTACACATCGGCTCTGCACAAACTCTTGTTGGTTCCCGTAGTGCTCAACATGTCCAATATGTAGACGTTCTCGAGCTTGCTTCCTGCCTTCGAAGCCAAAGCCTTTCTTATCGAAAACCTGTCGGGGGTACCGGATTTTGGGTGTATCACTTCGAACTCTATTTCTCTCCTATTGAAGAGCTGGTTGCGTCTGTCTTCGATGATCCTTACCTCCAATTGTGTTACGCTCCCGCCTTCTTTCTTGAAACAGGCTTCAGTTGCTCTTCCTTCATAATACGCATATTAATTTGGTACGTCTGGTCCGTGATCATTCTCCCCCTGATAAGTTTCCTTCGTCTTTCTCCGGAAGTTCTCGGCTTGAAGCCTACTCCTCCGGAGAGAGCGGTGTACTTCTTTCCTCCTCCGTGGACATCAGGCCGCATCGGAATTCCGTCTTTGTCGCTGCCTCCAGTTATCTGCAGTTTAACCTTATCCATTCCTATTATGGATCCATCGGTGACTTCTCCTATTTCTCTCCCGATCAAAGGTTGAGCCCTAGATCCTTCAAGTTCGTGAATTGAGGCCTTGCCTGTCTCTGGGTTTGAGACTACCAGCTTGAATTTTGCCACGATTTCTACCTCGTTTTCAGATGAGGGGTCGTAAATAGGCTTCCCGAGAAACTTATTAATGTTGCCAAGATCGTGAGTACGTTCAGAGGACTAGAACGCCCATAGCGGATAGAGCTTCCTCATAGTTTCAACAAGCCTGTTTAGCAGATCGATCTCGTCAGGGCTCAAGAATTCTTTGAACTTTGTGAGGAGTAGCTTCACATGTTGCTCTGGCACAGCTACATATAGCGTGTCCCCTTCATGGATGTGTCTTCCGACTATCGGCTCATCTATTGATATGGCGATTTGCGCTCCGGCTGAGGCCTCATGCACATCTTTCCCCTTGTCTTGGATACGTTGGATCTCCCCTATGGCTCTACCATCTTCAAGCATCAAGGGATACCTTGGCCGTATTCTTCCAGCCTGAACTTCGACTCCTACTATGGCAGGTTTGCTGCGCCTGAAGACACAGCCAGGCAAAATCCGTATTTTCGCGGGCATCGTAAGTCGGTCAAGTTCACCTTTCATGCCGGCCGCTTTCTGCAGGTCCCGCCACTTCATGTACTCCTCAATCAATCGGTAAATGACATTACTCTGAAACACCGTAACCCCTTTCTTCCCGACCTCCTCCTCAGCATCTGGTAGAAGCTTGACATTGAAGCCAAGAATGACTCCGAGGATTGGATCGTGAAGCTGGACTACTTCAGCTTCGACCACTTCGCGTCGCGATATGTCTCCGACATCTGCAAGGCGTACTGCAACATTGGAATTTGTAAGAAGAGCCGTAAGCGCCTCTAACGATCCCAATGTATCGGTCTTCAAGACGACTCCGTCGATGTCAGTCTTTATCCTAAGCTTCTCGACTTCATCTCCCACCATCCTAATGAAGGGCTCTGGATCTTCGCCTTTCGGCACGACAAATAGGGAGGAGCCAGCAAGTGCATCTTCGAGATTTGGTGCAACGATCTTTATTCCTGCTGCTGCTCCGACTCGGTGTATGCTAGAAAACCTGTTGCGCGGGTCTCGTATCTCGTCTAGAGGTTTGGGAAGCAGAATGGCTCGTAGGCTTGTGCAGATCGGTGCCTCTCTCCCACCTAGAACGATCACGTCTGAGGTTTGGATGATTCCGTCGTAAAGGATGACGTTTGCAGTTACGCCAAGACCTGGCTCTTCTTTGACTTCAAGGACAACTCCTTTTCCTGGACCAGATGTGACGGTTAGCTCATCTTTCATAAACATCTGGGTTAGCCCTACAAGTAGCGCCATCAACTCCGGTATGCCTTCACCCGTCTTTCCGCTCGTCGGAACCATTGCAACGGTGTCCCTGAAGTCTCTTAGACGATCAAACCTTTCAGACCTGAAACCAAGCCTCGAGAGGGTTCCCATGATTCCATAGAGCCGATTGTCCAAATCTTGCTGGGCTTCAGGGGCCTGTCTTGCGAAGGAATCGCCGAAGGCCATCCCAGGATTCGGTTTCCATCCGGCTATGGTGTCTATCTTGCTGATTGCAACGAGGAACGGCGTCCTCCTTGCCTTCAAAATGTTTAACGACTCATAGGTTTGGAGTTCGAATCCTCGAATAACGTCAACAATCAAGATAGCAATGTCCGCGGCGGATCCCCCTCTTCTTCTAAGATTCGCGAAGGCCTCGTGGCCGGGAGTATCGATGACCAATAGTCCCGGAATCCTTACCTTGAAGTTGAATTTCTTGAGAAGTGGTCCACAGAACTTCTTGATGGTTTCAGCTGGAAAGTAGCTCGCTCCGATATGTTGGGTTTGGAATCTCTCGAGGGAACATCCCCCCAACTTCTCGAAGCTGAACTGCTGTTCCTCTTATCTTATCCAGCAAGGTGGTCTTGCCTGAATCGACATGCCCTAGCACGACAACTATGGGCTGTCGGAGAGGCATGGGATCTCCTCCATTGTTGCTTTCTATCTCATTCCGAAGGCTATTGATTTGAGATGATTCTTAAGAACTTATTTGAGTATGAGTCCAGTCCTTCGACGCCTATTCGAAAAGGAACTTCATTTCAGTGGGTTTCTCGTATGAAAGAATCTCGCGTCTGTCAAACAATATGCTGATCTCTCTCTTTGCGCTTTCAACGCTATCAGATGCGTGCACCATGTTGCATGTCGTGGCGACTGCAAAATCTCCTCTTATAGATCCTGGCTCAGCCGCTACAGGATCGGTGGAGCCCAAGAGTCTCCTGACAGCGCTGATCGCCCTAGGACCTTTAATCACCATGACCAAAACGGGGCCGGATGTGATATGCTTCACAAGTTTTTCATAGAAGTGCTTCCCAACATGCATTTGATAAAGCTTCTCCGCTTGGTCTCGCGATAGTTGAACCAGTTTCAGAGCGACCACGCTCAATCCCTTCTCTTCGAATCGAGCCAAGATCCTTCCCATGAACCCACGCATTACCGCCTCAGGCTTGAGGAAAACCAGTGTCTCTTCCCAAGCAGAAGGTTTTTCAGCGTTCATCTTCCTTTCTCCCTCTTTCCGTGATAGATGGTCCACTTCAGCTTCCGGGGATCACGTCCAAGCTTCAGTTCGCTCTTCTTGCACTTGCTGGAACAAAAATACAGAATCGTTCCATCATTCCTAACATACATCGACCCGGTCGCTGGGGGAAACTCTTTTCCACAGAAGGAGCACCGAAACATTCGAGGCATTAAGCTTCATCTTTGCTACTTGATCTTCTTGGCTTCCCTCTCCGTCTCTCTCAGCATCAGAACGTCTCCCAGTCGGACAGGGCCCTTCACGTTTCTAGTTATTATTCTGCCTCTGTCTCGTCCCTCAAGAACTCTTACCCTGACTTGGATCACTTCGCCTGTTACTCCAGTCCTAGCAATGACCTGTGTAACTTCTGCAGGAATCAGTTGCTCCTCAATCTTCTGTCTTACGCTCATTTCTTAACTTCACCGGACTTTCTTAGATTGTCGGCTGCCTTCACAAGTTCGGCGAGAGTGCTGGCAGCATCGCCCGCCTCGATGATGCTTATTGCAGCTGACCCAACGTCGATCCCTGATGACTTTCCGAGATCGAGTTTACTTGGAACGAACAGGTATGGTATTTTCCTCTCGTCGCAAAGTATCGGAAGGTGGGCAACGATTTGAGGTGGGTCAACGTCTTCAGCTATTAGGACTAGCTTGGCTACTCCTCTTTCCACAGCCTTTGTTGTCTCGTTGGTTCCTTTCCGTAGTTTGCCTGAATCTCTCGCCACCTGAACCAGTTGGTAAGCTTTGTCAGAGATCTCCTTGGGAACATCAAACTTTACGTAGAAAGCCTTGGGCATTTTTTCACCCGCATTCGCTTTAGACTTACCTTATGCGAAAGGCCTCCTTTTAATGAATGTTTCGATGAGGAAACGCATACCTGTTAACTGGCGAAGGATATTTTCAGTTGTGTGCAAAGAAGATCTCCACTCCTTCAGGAGATTTACTGTCGATCCTTCCGAATCCTACCCTAACAAGCTGGACTACTTCACCCACATCGACGTAGGAGAGTGCGTTCTCCCCTAGTCCTTTAACCACCCCTCCATCCGGCATGGCCAGGCTGACATCAATATTGCCCTCCAAAGGCAACCACTGGAACAACGGAGCTCCAGTCTTCCGCGCATCTTCGTATGGCTCACTTCTAAAGGCGGCCTGAACAAGGTCCCTTTCCACCGTCGTGACATCAACATTAAACAGCTCCATCAATCGAATGAATTTTCCCTTGCTAAGTTTCTGGGCATCGCCAGAAGAGATCAGGATGCTTGCCTTTCTGCCTGAAGGCTCTACCTCTAGGCGACGGTTTCCTCTCTGGGGATGGTCGGGATGAAGAGCGGGGGTTGAAATGTATGTCCTATTGACCCCTTCGACCACCATTCGAACAGGATCTCTCAGGAAGAAGAACCGATTTGCCTTGTCGTCAATTATCTTTCTGTTGATTGCGTAAATGTTCTCCCAGCTGAGAGTCGCATCGACTGGCCTCGGCCCAATCTCCATGATCAAAAGTCTTAAGGTCTGAGGCATAATCCCTCTTCTTCTAAGCGCGGACAGTGTGGCAAGTCTAGGATCACTAAACCCGGAAACTGTCTTCTCTTGAACAAGTCTTATGATCTTTGACTTGCTAAGCTCTGCACCTATGACTTTCAGTCTTCCATAATGTAGCGTATCGGGATACACCCATTCTAGGTTCTTGTACATGAATCTCTGACGGACCTCGTTGGTCAGGTGCTCCTTGCCGCGGATTATGTGGGAGATTCCAAGCAGGTGGTCATCCACTCCACACGCCATGTTATAGAGAGGCCACACTCTGTATCTGCTGCCGACTCTGGGATGAGGAGTCTCCTCTGTGTCAATTATTCTCAGAGCAGGCCAGTCTCTTACGGCTGGGTTCGGATGGTTGAGATCTGTCTTGATCCGAACCAGTGCTTCCTTCTCGGTGTACGTTCCATCCAACATCTTTTCCCATCGAGCCAGGTGTTCCGAAGGCTCAAGGTTTCTGTCGGGACAGGCTCTCGATGCTAGGGTCAGAGCCTTGAACGCCTCCCTATTGCACATGCACACGTAGGCACCGCCCGTTTCCAGAAGTTTCTCTGTGCATTCATAGTAGAGCTCCATTCTGTCGCTCTGGATGACCTTCTCATCCCACTTACAGCCGAGCCACAGAATATCTTCCTCAATCAGATCATAGAACTCCAGTTTCGGCCTCTTCAAACGTGGATCAGTGTCCTCGAAGCGAAGTACAAACCTACCCTTGTACATGCGAGCGTACTCGTGGGAAAGGAATATCGCTCTCGTTGAGCCAAGATGAAGAACGCAATCCGGGTTTGGAGAAAACCGTGTCACTACTTGAGCATATTTCTCCACATTAGGAAGCGGAGGTAGCGTTCTTTCCTCTCTTTGTTTCTCCTCTGTCAGTGCCTCCGGCCAAGCTTCGTATAGGATTCTTCTCTGATCCGATAGCGACAGCCGATTGATCTCCTTGACTGTTTGACCACAGAGTCCAGCAAGTTCCTTGATTACGGGCCTTAGATCAGGCCTTTCCGCGAGAACCCTTCCGATCACAGCGCCTACTTCGGCTTTTCCTCCATGCTTAACAGCGTTGAGCAGAGCTGCCCTCCGAACTAGCGAAGCAACTTGATCAATTGAGCTCATGGCGATGAACCTGCCTCGTCAACTGAAGTTCGACTGGCTTTCTGGCTATCAGCTACCCTCAGCTCCAGCACAAACGTTTCGCAACTCTTCACGTGGAGATCGCTCAACTATTGCTAGGCTTGGTCAAAAACCCTTGCTCGGCAACAACTGTTCGACACCCTTAGCTAGGGCATATCGAGCACGCCCCCAAATTTCCACTGAAGCAGATCTGATGGAAGCTACACTCTGATCTCTTTCTGAACAGGAAGGAAGGGCTTGTAGTGACAATGACTTGAGCGACTTCCAATCCGTATATACAGTGAGACATCCTTTTGCCGGCCTCACCGCAAGAGAGCCACCCCAAGCAGAAGAGGAGTCAGAACTATTACGAGCATCCAGTATGCAACTAGCCTTGACATCTCTTGAATAAGCTTGGCAAGATTGTCGAAGGTTTCTCTTCCTAGAGTCTTGACGAAGATATCTCCAGAGCTCCACTCTGCCTCTGAATCTTCCAAGTCCACAAGAGCCTCTTGAACCGCTGATCCGACACGCGATAGAAGCATATCCTTATCGATGGCTTCGCCAACAGGATGGTAACCCAGCCTTGTCGAAACTTTTCCGCTGACCATGTGATTATCAGTGGTCATCACTTCGCCTTCATTAATGCCCATGCGTTTCATCATCTCGAGGGTCTCCTCTCGTAAGCCTGCTTTCATGTTATTCCCATCGATCGTAAGATACGCCGAGAGAAATCCCTCTAGATCTATGAGTATGACTGAGAGTCCACACGGGCCTATACCTTGGTCCAAGGAGAACTCTGTAAGTTTCAACTTGCTTGCTCCTACTCTGAAAGGTCGTTGCTCCCCGCGCGCTGCTTGCTGAAGCGCATTCCTTCCAGATGCGATGAGATCATAAGAGTCCTGAGCAGTCATAGGTTTCAGTTCGTCTATGCAATTGTGGCTGTCTATCAACGCTAAGTGATCGAAGTCAAAAAGATTCTTGTGAAGCACAGATGAAACTTCTAACGGTATGTCTTCCATATCCTTAGGCGAAATCGTAAGGGTGACCAAACCGCATTTCCCGAATGCTTGACATGTGGCACTGGCGTTTCCTATTGACGAGCGAATCATTCTCGATGCCGTTGCAGCCCGGTGACCTTTCACAAGTAGTTTACTTACGTGCTGAACCACTTTTCGATTCTCCGATTGGGACACTACGTTATGCTCGTGGCCGGAGACTCCATGTGGGATCATCGCTACTGCCTTCGTTTCAGCTTCAACCATGCTCTGGATTAGCATTGGAAGGACACTGCTACCAACGTTCAGGAATGGTCCGGGATGGAAGTTCGACACAACCATCACAGCCTTCGTTGTTAAGTCATTTCTCCTCTTGAATGCTAGAACGCTTACGCCAATGTTCTCGACGACGCCAAGTTCCTCCAAGTACTTTTCTAAAGGCTGATTCTTCATGTCAAGAAATACAGTTAGGAAGGCCCTGAACAGGTTTATCAGAGAGATACCGATCGTTTCGTTTCCTCGTCTTTCGATGAGTATTAGCAGGGGATAGAATAGGATCGGCGAAATCGTTGCGGCAACCAAGAATAGGAGAGTTGTCTGAGCAACGGGCAGTTTGAGAAGCGGCAAGCCAATAGTAAGGC
>Ga0315310_10000330_pt1 | contig 30370 bp, 34 predicted proteins | sample TDP5_MG_FD_203630 | JGI IMG/M metagenome (GOLD analysis project Ga0315310, IMG submission 203630) | Freshwater sediment microbial communities from Lake Towuti, South Sulawesi, Indonesia - TDP5 | ecosystem: Environmental > Aquatic > Freshwater > Lake > Sediment | place: Indonesia: South Sulawesi...
TTCTATGGCTTCCGTCGGGTTCACTGTGATTTTTTCGATGCTACCTCGTAATGCGTGAGCACCCTCTACCAAAGTAGAGGTCATGTGAACCGCGTTGTCCCACAATTCTTTGGGCACTTGGGTGTCTGCAAGCATTTTTACGCATCTTGCCACATCTTTTACATGATCTGCAAGTGTGTCAAGGCGCTTCACAAGGTGCATTAAGTCTTCACGGTATTCAGCAAACAGGGCTGCACCCTTTGATAGTTCTTTAAATACATCCGTTCGTAGGTTATCTACTTCTTTTTCAGCCTTAAAGAGGTTATCGATGCTTTGAAGGGCTTCTTTTTTCTTTGCTTCTGACATGCTTTTTGTTGCTTGATGGAGCAAAGTTACGGTGTCGAGGGCTTTTGTTATTTGTTCTTGGGCTAAGTCTAGTGCTTTTGTTCTTCGGCGCCTTTCAAACCAAGCGTAACTTCTTTTCTCCAAACTTTGCATCTCCCTTTCACATTATTTTTGGTAGTAGGCTTATAACCCTTCTTAAGATTAATAATTGTACTTGAATGTAATCAGGCGGTGGCTTCTAGCTAGCTCTTAAAATCTTATGTTTCATTTTCCCTTTTCTGTTACCCAGTAGGAGGTTGTTTTACCCTTCGCATTTGTGATGTATTCTTTCTTGAAGATAGGTGCTTCTCTTTTGTATCTTTCCACAGCTTCTTCCAACACCGGAAACACACTCTTGCGATGGAAACCCGCGACCAGAACATATACGAGGTCTTCGCCAACACCGAATTCGCCAAGTAAATGATGGATTTGCACGTCCACTATGCCCTGCTTCTTCTTTAAACCGTTACAGATGCCAGCTAGAATTTCGTTTGCCTTTTCTTCGTAAGCTTCTAACTCCAACTTCTGAACTTTTCTGTGCTTTAAGGTTTCTCCGCGGACTACGCCTATAAACAGGGCAATTGCTCCTGCCTTTTGAAAATCTGGTTTTTCCTTTACATTTTTTATCATATCTAAGAGGGAGCATGCCCCCTTTTCATGGACTCCCGCCTGATTTTTCAAAATGATCACCTGTTAATGGAGTATTATCGTGCATTCTATAAGTGTTGGTGTCCCTTCCTAATCAAGCCTACCCATGTATCTACGCATGTCTTCCGGCGCGGCCGATGGAACTGGCAACTCCTTCATTGTAAGCAAACCCGGTGGCGCCTTAATCACTTTTGGGATTGAGTTCACAATCATTGCTATTGTGCCTATGTCGCCATGAATGCACGGCTGAATTTTCTGTTTGATGTTTGGAACGCCCTCGATTGTTATGGCGTCATACTCTTTCTCGGCGCCTACATATGCTTGAAAATCGAGAGTTATGACATCTCTACTCTTCATTACGCCTTTCGCCCTTTGCCTCAAACCCGCAGCCTCGCCAGCTTTAACTTTTGTGTATTTGCTCTCAACAGATTTTTTGGCTATTATAGGTTCAACAGGTTCAGCTACTATCTTGTCGAGTTTCCATGCCAGAGCATCAGCGGTCATCGCGATGGATTGCTCAAGTCCAACGTGCCCTGTAATTTGTTTGTTTTTGATTTTCTGACGAAATTCTTTAGCCGTTAAGCCTGCGCCTATCTTTTTTTGGAAAGGCAATCGCCTTTTGGCGGCGTCTATAACTCTGACCGCTTCGATTTTCTCTATTTTTTGGCAGACCGCGGTGAGCGTTATCACGAGCGTGTCCATTAGAAAACCAGGATTTATGCCTGTTCCTAACACCGTCACGCTGTGTTCTTTAGCGAGGTCGTCCAATTCTTTCGCAATTTTGGGCTCGGCATAGTACGGGTAGGAAAGCTCTTCGCATGTGGATATGACTTTGACGCCGTGTTTTATGATTGAGGCTATCTGCGGAAATGTGTCTTTGAGGAAGGATGAGGTTGCGTGGACGGCGATGTCTGCCTTAACCTTAGAGAGCAGAGCGTCAGCGTCCTCTGAAACCCTTACTCCGAGTTTTCTCTTTGTGCCTAAAACTTCGCCTAAGTCCTTGCCGACTTTATTCTTAGCTATGTCAACTGCCCCTACTATTTCTACTCCTTCCTTCTCCAGCAAAAACTTCGCAATAAGGCTGCCAACGGCGCCGACTCCAAATAAAGCAATCCTCACCTTTCTCATCCTTGACTTCCCTCGTTGTTCACCTTTTATTGTGTTTACTCTATAAAAGTGTGCTCGCAAACGTCATGCAGCGTGTAAGTTCGTTCAAAACCTTTACGTTTGTAAACCTTTATATCGGTGAGAATCCTCAAAACTAGAGAGGGCTTAAAACTTGGAAGCTGCAAAGGCCATAGTCTCCAAGGAAGATGTTAAAAGACTCTTAGACGTTGAAAAGCTCAAATACTGCTTCGAATGCGGCATTTGTACAGCCAGCTGCTCCATGGCAGAATTGCTGGGAGACTACAACCCCAGAAGTCTTTTGGAAAAAATTTTCTTGAATCCCGAGGACGTTTTGGCTTCAGATGAGCCATGGCTGTGCGCTTGGTGCTATCGCTGCCATAAACGTTGCCCCCAAGGTCTCAAACCGCCCGAAATATTTCATTTCGTGCGAACAACCGCCGCAGAACACGGATATACACAACCCCTTGAAATAGCCCTACAAAAAATTGTGAAAAATATTCCTTTGCCGCTTGTAACAACATTGGTTTGTTTTCATCCCGAACGCGCTGGGCTAGATATGGAGGAAATCTTGGAAAGAGTCGAACAAATGTATAGAATGTATAAAGCGCGTCTTAGGTCGGGAAAAAGAAAGAAGACTATGAAGAATTCTGGAGGAAAAATTGCAGTTATAGGTTCCGGACCTGCCGGGCTCACGGTTGCCTATGAACTAGTTCGGAAAGGACATAAAGCCACAATTTTTGAAGCCCTTCCAGAACCAGGCGGAATGCTGAGAAAATGCATTCCAGATTACCGCTTACCAAAACAAGTGTTAACCAAGGAAATTCGATTCCTAAGAGACTTGGGTGTGGAAATAAAAACTGGCGTGACGATTGGGAAAGACTTGAATTTCGACGATTTATGGAAAGAAGGGTACAAGGCAATCTTCATTGGCGTAGGCGCCCACAAGAGCCAAGAACTAAAAATTGAAGGTGGAGATTTGAAAGGCGTAGTTTACGCCCTCGACTTTTTATGGAGTGCCAATTGTGGCGAAAAAATGGAAATCGGGAAAAACGTTGTTGTGATTGGCGGCGGAAACGTCGCTGTTGACGCTGCGAAAACCGCATTGCGCCATGGAGCGAAAGAAGTAACTGTATTGTATCGTAGGTCGAGGGAGGAGATGCCTGCAAACCCATGGGAGGTTAAAGAGGCAGAAGACGAAGGTGTAAAAATCGAGTTTTTGGTTGCGCCTAAAAGGATTTTGGGAAAGAATGGAACGGTCTCATCAGTCGAATGTTTTCGCATGCAATTAGGCGAACCAGACGAGTCTGGAAGAAAAAAACCAATACCAATAGAAGGTTCCGAATTTACACGGGAAACGGACATGGTGATTTTGGCAATAGGTGAAGCCCCCAACCTAGAGTTTTTACCGAAAGAAATAGGACTAAGTGAAGATGGCACGGTTTGGGTTAATCCGATAACAATGGAAACGAGTCTCCAAGGCGTTTTTGCTGGTGGAGACGCAGTGACCGGACCAGCAACTGTGATTGAGGCAATAAGAGGTGGAAAACGCGCCGCAGAGTGCATTGAAAACTACTTGAAATCTTTGGAGGGATAAGGTAACGGCTGAAAAGCGAAAGTCAGAATCTACGGAAGGCGACGAACAAATCCGCATCGGAGTTTATGTTTGCCACTGTGGTTTAAACATCGCTGGTTCCGTAGACTGTGAAGGAGTGGCGAAATTCGCTGCAAGTCTTCCTCACGTTGTTTTAGCCAAGGACAATCGCTACACATGCTCAGACCAAGGACAAGAGCTAATAAAAAGCGACGTTAAAGAACATAAACTCAACCGTGTGGTAGTAGCCTCGTGCTCACCTCGTCTCCACGAACCAACATTCAGAAAGGCATGTGAAGAAGCTGGATTAAACAAGTACCTTTTCGAGATGGCGAACATACGTGAACAGTGCAGCTGGGTTCATCTGCATGACCGTGAAGCGGCTACTGAAAAGGCTAAAGATTTGGTGAAAATGGCTGTAGCCAAAGCCGCTCTGCTTCAACCCGCAGAAGAAATTGAAGCGCCCATAATACGGAAAGCATTGGTCATAGGGGGCGGAGTGGCAGGCATTCAAGCTGCCTTGGACCTTGCTGACACTGGTTACAAAGTGTATTTGGTTGAGAAAGAACCAAGCATTGGCGGGACAATGGCGCGAATAGATAAAACCTTCCCAACAATGGACTGTTCAATTTGCATTCTTGCGCCAAAAATGTCAGATGTTGGGCATCATCCAAACATTGAACTATTGGTTAACAGCGATGTTGTTGATGTTAAAGGGTATGTTGGCAACTTCCACGTTAAAGTGTTAAAGAAACCACGATATGTTACTAAGGATTGCTCGGCTTGTGGAGAGTGCATAGAAGTTTGTCCAGTTATCGCTCCGAACGAGTTTGACGCAGGTTTAGCCATAAGACACGCAATTTACACACCTTTTGCGCAAGCGGTGCCATCTGCATACATAATCGACATGGGCATATGCCTCAACAAAGACGGCGTAATCGTCTGCGACAAGTGCATGAAAGCCTGCGATAGACAAGCCATAAATTTCGAAATGAAACCAGAAACCGTAGAATTTGATGCAGGTACAATAATTGTGGCGATTGGCGCAGACATATTTGACCCATCCGCAGCACCAAACTACGGGTATGGCAAATACACAAACGTAATCACCTCCCTTGAATTTGAAAGGCTGATCAACGCTGGCGGCCCTTCTGGTGGGCACCTCATAAGGCCCAGCGATATGCAGATTCCTCAACGTGTCGCCTTCATCCAATGTGTCGGTTCCCGCTCTGACAAGATTGAAAGATTATACTGCAGCAACGTTTGCTGCATGAACACGATCAAAGACAGCCTATTAATCAAGGAACACTGGCCTGAAACAGAAATTTACGTTTTCTACGTTGACATACGGGCGTATGGAAAGGGTTTCGAAGACCTCTACAAAAGAGCGAGGAAGGAAGGCGTTAAGTTTATTCGCGGTCTTCCAGCCGAGGTGATAGAGGATAGAAAAACCCATAATCTGTGGCTTATCGGAGAGAACACCCTGCAGAAAAAACTATATGAAATGAGTGTGGATATGGTAATCCTTTCTGTAGGTTTGGAGCCGAGAAAGGACAGCGAAATAATCCAACGCTTGTTGACGCTTTCCAGAACCCAAGACGGATTCTTCATGGAAGCACATCCAAAACTTAAGCCTGTGGACGCTGCTACGGGCGGAATATTCTTTGCTGGCTGCGCCGAGTCTCCTAAAGACATAAAGGATAGCGTAACGCAAGCAAGCGCAGCCGCCGCCCGCTCGGGCATATTAATGGCTAGGGGAAAGGTAACAGTTGAAGCCCTCACACCCATCGCTTATCCTGAAAATTGTAATGCTTGTGGACTTTGCACAAAGGTTTGCCCCTACAACGCCATAACCCTGAACAAGGAGCTGAAGCGAATAGAGGTCATAGAGGCGGCGTGCGGCGGATGCGGGACGTGCGCTGCCGAGTGTCCTTTTGGAGCTTTAACCCAGAGCCACTTCACCGATGAACAGATCATAGCACAGATAGACGCTGTAACAGAACAGGATGCAGAAAAGAAGGTTGTCGCTTTCTGCTGCAACTGGTGTGCTTACGCTGGCGCAGACTTTGCGGGTGTTAGCAGAATGCAGTATCCGCCGAGCGTGCGCATAATAAGAACCATGTGTTCTGGACGCGTGGCTCCAAAGTTCGTTGAAAGAGCCTTCGCAAGAGGAGCAGCAGCCGTTTTGGTGGCTGGTTGCCACCCGGGGGACTGCCACTACATAAACGCCAACTACCAGACGCAGAAGCGTGTGGAACGTTTATGGAAGAAGATGGAACAGCAAGGATTAAACAAGGAAAGGCTGCAGTTGCTGTGGGCTTCAGCGGCAGAAGGCGAGAGATTCGCTTCAAAAATCCGTGAGATGCAAGCAATGGTGGAAAAGGTCACGCTGGAGGACGTAGAGAACGCCAAAAAAGTTTTTGAAAAGGCTTTAGGTGGAGGTTAGTATGCCCGTAAGACTTTGGCGCACACCACTCGACATCGAAAAAGTAAAACTTCCGAAAGCGGAAATCCACATAATTAAAGATCAATGTAACGGATGCGGATATTGCATCCAATATTGTCCCAAGAAGGTCCTAGAAGAATCGGAAGAAATAAACGCCCGTGGGGTTCATCCTCCAAGGGTTGTTGATGAGGGCAAGTGTATTGTCTGCAGTTTTTGCACGGCGGTTTGTCCGGATTTTGCGATTTTCGTTGTTGAAAAGCAATGTGAAGGGGGATGCTAGGTATGACTAAAAAAGGAACGGTGCTTGAAGGCGTCCACTTCATGAACGGCGACGTTGCGTGTGCAGAAGGTGCAATAGCGGCTGGATGCAGATTCTTCGCTGGTTATCCCATCACGCCAGCAACAGAAATTGCTGAGCATTTATCTCAAAGGATGCCCGAAATCGGTGGAATTTACATCCAAATGGAAGATGAAATTGCGTCCATGGCAGCGGTTATTGGTGCTTCCTACGCTGGTTTAAAAGCGATGACAGCAACTTCTGGACCAGGCTTCAGTCTCATGCAAGAGAACATAGGACTAGCCGTCATGACAGAAGCTCCATGCGTGGTTGTTGATGTCATGCGCGGCGGCCCAAGCACCGGACAACCAACCCTTCCAGGACAACAAGATGTGATGCAGGCGAAGTGGGGCTCTCATGGGGATTATGAAATCATAGCATTAGCCCCCTCTTCCGTTCAGGAAGCGTTTGACTTAACCGTTGAAGCCTTCAACTTATCTGAAGCCTTCCGGGTTCCAACCATCTTGTTGGCGGATGAAGTTGTTGCGCATATGTGGGAAAGAGTGGTGATTCCTCCAGCTGAGAAAATAAAAAGAGTGAACCGAAAAAAGCCGAATGCCCCGCCACAGGAATACATGCCCTTCATGCCAGATGACGATCTGGTTCCGCCCATGGCTTGTTTCGGAGAAGGTTTCAGTTTTCACGCCACAGGTTTGACACACGACGAGCATGGTTATCCTCAAACATCAAGCTCAGAAGTCCAACAGAGACTGGTAAGCAGGCTTTGTGACAAGATACGGAAAAACGCTGAAAAAATAGTAAGGGTTCAAGGAGTTATGCTGGATGATGCGGATGTGGTGGTTGTTGCCTATGGAATAGTTGCCAGAGCCGCGTTAAGCGCCGTTAGAAAGGCTAGAGAAAGGGGGATAAAGGTGGGGCTTCTGCGTCCAATCACGCTGTGGCCTTTCCCAGAAAAACATGTAGCAAAAATCGCTGAAAAGGCAAAAGCAATTGTTGTTCCAGAGATGAATTGCGGGCAATTGGTGCGGGAAGTAGAAAGGGCAGCCAAAGAAACCCCGGTGGTTTTTCTTTCAAAGCTGGGTGAAGACCCCCACACTCCAACGGAGATACTTGAGGCAATAAGGAGAAACGGCCAATGAGCACAGAATTAGTACACCCTCTTTCAAAGTATCTAAGAGCAGCGATGATGCCGCACATATGGTGTTCAGGTTGTGGTAACGGCATCATCCTCAACTGCTTCGTTCAAGCAATAGACGAGCTGCAGATGGATTTAAACAGACTCGTGGTCGTGTCAGGTATCGGCTGTATCGGACGCGTGGCTGGATACGCGAACACAAATTCGTTTCACACCACACATGGGCGTCCGATAGCCTTTGCGACGGGAGTTAAATTAGCAAACCCGGAGTTGGAAGTTGTGATTATCAGCGGGGATGGCGACCTCTTTGCGATAGGTGGAAACCACTTCATACACGCAGCACGGAGAAACCTAGGGGTCAAAGTAATCTGCGCAAACAACTTCAATTACGGAATGACTGGTGGACAGCAAGGTCCAACAACACCACTTGAAGCATTTACAACCACAACTCCTTATGGAAACATCGAGCATCCTTTTAACCTAGTCCATTTAGCATCAGCATCAGGTGCCACGTACGTAGCTAGGTGGACAACTTTGCATGTGCGAAGATTAACACAATCTATCAGAAAATTGCTGCAAAAAGAAGGGTTCTCCTTCATCGAAGTGGTTTCACCTTGCCCTGAAATTTACGGTCGCCAAAATAAAATGCGAACAGGACTCGAAATGATGGAATGGTTCAGAAGGGCTTCTGTTGTGGAACACTTCTCAGACCCAGCCAAAGCAGAAATAACACGGGAAAAAATTGTTGTGGGCGAATTCGTTGACACAGAAAAGCCGAGCTACGAGAAGTTACTCCATGAAAAAATTGCTCAAGTTGGCAAGGAAGCGGGAAAATGGGGGGAGCAAGGTGCGAGTTGAGATAAGATTTGCAGGTTTCGGTGGACAAGGCATAATCAAATCTGGAATAATCGCAGCGGCGGCAGCCTGCATCTACAGCGGAAAAAACGCTGTTCAAACACAATCGTATGGACCAGAGTCAAGGGGTGGGGCGTGTAAATCCGAGGTTGTAGTGTCAGAGGAGGAAATAGATTTTCCAAAAGTGGTTGAACCCGACATGTTGGTTGTGATGTCTCAGCATGCCTACAATGAATACGCAGAAAACGTGAAAGTCGGTGGAACGATAATCATGGACCCTGACATGATTCCCCACGAGAAAGTTTTAAGCAATGTTAGAGTTTTCCGAATCCCGGCTACAAAAATTGCCGAGGAGCTTGGAAGAAAAATAGTTGCAAACATCGTCATGTTAGGTGCCCTTGTAGCTGTCACAGACATTTTAGACAAAGACGCTGTCAAGGAATCAATCAAGGCGAATATACCTAAGGGTACCGAAGAACTGAATCTGACAGCTTTCGAGAAAGGTTACGAATACGGGGAAAATCTTTTAAAGAGCTAGTTTTATCCAGCCTTTTGTGGTTGCGGCTGCGGCAATTGTGTTACAAGCTTTGATCTTCTAATGCCAACGTGGCGTAGTGGAACTATTTTCTTGGCTTCGTTGTATATGTCCGATGCTATTTTTCCAAGAACCATTTCTTGTGCGAATTGGTCCAGCGTTAGCGTTGAGGCTTTTTCCCTGATGATTTTCTCCATGATGGTTCGTATGGCTTTCTCTTGTGACGTCTTGATTCTTGAGAGCGTGAAAGCAGAGACGGCCACCCGCAGTTTGTATCCATCTTTTGCGATGACATTGAATAGTCCATCGACTTTTGTTGTTCTTCTTCTGACGAGGCTGCGTAAATAGTCGCGTGAGTACTCATGTCCCTTAAACATTGTTTTAGCAGTTTTGCCGTCAATTTCGGTTATTTGAAAATACATTTTCAAGTACTGATGCGCAAAGTCGTTTGTGACCTCATAAAGTGTTGAGTCAATAACCCTCCCAATAAGTTTTTCCGCCTCGTCGGCTGGTACAGCTCCTAGCTCAACGTTTCCGAAGTATGGTGGGGATACAACCATATACCAGGATTTGCTTCGCCACTTATCCCGCACACGCTTTGTTTTCGAAGACAAGATTATCCTCCGAATGTAGCTTGAAAATTCGCATCAGAGTATTAAAAGTTTTACCGTTTCGGCTCTATTTTCTTGGTGTCACCCATGTATTTTCTCAAAACCTCTGGGACAATAACGGAGCCGTCCTCTTGCTGGCAGTTCTCAAGTATCGCAACGATTGTTCTGCCAGTGGCTAAGGCTGTTGAGTTCAAAGTGTGCACGAATCCCTTAGGGGGTTCCCCTTCCCTCTCCCTATACTTTATGTTTAACCTTCTGGCTTGGTAGTCTGTGCAGTTGCTGCATGAGATTATCTCTCTATACAGGTTTTGTGCTGGCATCCAAGCTTCTACGTCATATTTTTTGGCGGCAACTGTTCCAATGTCACCTGTGCAGCAATTCACTACACGATATGGCAGACCTAGTTTTTGAACAAGTTGTTCCGCGTTTCGTATAAGCTCTTCATGAATTTTCCACGAGTCTTCGGGTTTGCAGAAAACAAACTGCTCAATCTTGTTAAATTGGTGTGTTCTGAAGATTCCACGAGTGTCTTTGCCGTGTGCCCCAGCTTCTTTTCTGAAGTTTGCGCTTACTCCAACGAGTTTGAGCGGTAAGTCTTCTGCTTTTAACACCTCATCCATGAACATTGCTGCCATCGGATGCTCCGAGGTTGCGATTAAGTATAGGTCTTCGTCTTCGATTTTGTATAGGTCACGTTCGAAGTCGCTTAGGGCTACGACGCCTTCATAGGGTTTTCTTCTCATTAAGAACGGCGGCTCCACTGGCGTGTATCCCTTCCTAACCATTTCCTCTAGAGCGAAGCTCATTAAAGCCATGTCCAGTAGGACGCCTTCGCTTTTTAGGTAGAAGAATCTGGCTCCGGCAACTTTTCCGGCTCTTTCAACATCCATAATGTCGAGGCTTAAGCCCAAATCTATGTGGTCTTTGACGTGAAAGCCGAATTTAGGTACTCCATCCCAACTTCTTATTGGAACGTTATCCTTTTCGTCCTTACCCGTTGGAACCGATTCGTGTAAGAGGTTTGGAAGACGCATGAGATAATAGCGCGCTTTCTCTTCGCACTCGTTCACCTGCCTTTCCAAGGCTGCTATTTTCGTGTCAATGGCTTTTGCCTTTGAAAGTTCTTTGTCGGCATCTTTCCCCTCCTTTTTTAATGCTGCAACCTCTGTTGTTATCAGCCTTCTTTCATGGCGAAGCTCGTTCAACTCTGTCAAAAGTCGCCGCCATTTCCGGTCAAAGTCAATTAGCTCATTCAGCATCTTCAGGTTTTCAGGGTCTCCCCTCTTCATCAGATTGTTCATTACGAACTCTGGGTTTTCACGGATGAGTTTAATGTCCAACATCTTTCTCACATGTGGCTGTGCCCTACAACTCGCGTTTAACCCTCTAACTCTAGCCTTAAATCAACTATTTAACCTTACGATAAAGCTGATGTTCGTCGAAAAACGATAGGGGGTCTATGCTAATGAAGCAGAAAACGTCCAAAAACAAACCCCTCACGATTGAGGCACCAGAAGTTCAACCTATATATAAGGGAGGGGCTAGTCCCGCAGCGCACAAAAACACACAAGACAGAAACTTGAGGGAGGATAGGCTTTCCTGAGTTTGCACAGCAGAGCCACAGAAGTTTTTCATTTAAGTTTCTTTGCTGTTTGAAGCGTTTTTTCCGCCGTTGAAATGCAAAAAAGCAGGTCGTCAATTGTGGCTATGAATGTTGGAAGCTTTCTTTGACATTTTATTTTCGTGATAACCTTTTCCTCCGTCCATGTTGTTTTTACTGACAAGCCTCTTGGGGTTTTGAAGTTGTCAGGTGAAACTGCCTTAGCAACGGCTTCTGCGGTTTTGGCATCGTCACATTCCAGTGTTATTTCAGCTTGCAATTTTCTCTCCCTTCAACTGCTTCCCAACCAACTCGTTAACAATTTCAATGAAAGTGGTGATCTTTTCTAGCGGAACTTGTGCTCCAGCCGCTACGTTATGTCCTCCACCTTTTCCTTGGCATTTCTCAGCCGCAATCTGCATAACTTCACCCAAGTTAACCCCTTTGTTGGTCAGGGTGTCAATGGTTCTTGCCGAAATCTTTGCCAAGCCTTCGCCTTCAACATTGGCATAAGCGATTAAGGTTTTTTCAGGGTTGGGAAGACTTGTCGAAAGAATGGATGAGATTGCACCAACTATTTTATCGTCTATAAAGTTCTCACCATAGACAACGTATATGTTTTCCAACTCCTTCATTCTTCCAGGCTTCTCCATCACCCATCCAAGATACTTGCTGATGGTTCTCCTGTACTCTTCTAACACTTTGTTTGCCTCTTCAAGAGCTGAAGCTCTGTCGCCCATGCAGATGGAAACGCCCAGACTAGGCTTGTCCATGCGGCCAGTCGCATTCAGCAAAACAGCGAATTCTCTTGCATCCCTAAGGGGAGTCCACGGCTCCTCGCGGTTTAAAGTGTAAACATGCCCAATGAGATTTGTCACTTCGTAACGTAAACCCTTCGAAAGCAAGTAATCCGCAAGGGCTGAGCATAATCTTTTCTTTTCTTCCTCTGAAAGGTCCCTCAAAGCCCGCCACTTTTCGCCATGCCTTGGCTTGATATCCAAACTTGCCAAGAAAGCTAAACTCTTGTCCTCTTCGCCGCTTATGCCCGGGACAAAAGGATTAGTTGTAGACGCGAGAGTCTTGTGAATGGGGCGCGTTTCTCTACCAAAAAATATTAGGTCCTTCTCAACCGTCAGGATGCCCGCGTTTTTTGCGTCTTCAACTATTTTCTCGTTTACCCCGCCTAACTTTCTTTGGTCATACTTGTCTTGAAGGTCTCCTAAGGCTCCAACAACAGCTATAGGCGCCAAATCGACGTTGATCTTGTCAACGGCTTTAGCCACAAAATACGCGACGCCGGCGCCACTGATGTCTCTCGCTCCGTCTATCCCGTGCAAATGCGGGTTTACCTGCACCATATTGGCTGATTCCTTGCTTATCACTTGATGATGGTCTAAAATTACTGCTTTAAAGTCTGCAAGTTTCTCATTCAGCAAATCAATGTAACCGCTTCCAAAATCTGTAAAAATAGTCAGTTGCGGCTTGTCTGAGAGAATTTCACCAACAATTTTCTCATCAATCCACTGGGTTATTCTAATTCGGAACCTCGCATCAAGCCTAAACAAGGTTTTTCCAATAATCCCGGCCGCCGCAACCCCATCGGCATCCAAATGCGAAAAAGCATGAATGAATCCGTCTTCTTTTACGGTTTCCAAAATCGTTTTGGCTGCCTGCGCGGCCGAATCCAAAAAACCTGCGACTTGGTTCTCGTCTAAAGCCATGTCAATCACAATAGGCTAAGAAGCTAAATTATTTAAAGATTTAAAGCTGAAGTCATATCATGTGTTTTGTGAATAGAAATTTGAATAACAATTAGGCTAGAGAGGCTATTTTTGGTTCATACTTCCAGTTCGGCGGCAAAACTCCATCACGTTTATAATATCTTGAGAGCTTGTGGATTTTTGCCTCTATGATTTGAAGCGCCCTTTTATTGTGTAAGTCCTTCCTGTTTTTCTCGAGATGGGCGGCAAGGCTTTCGGCCTTTTTTAGCAAGCTTCCCAAGTCTTCTGGAATTGATGGCGCAAGCTCTGCACCTTTAAGAATTTCCGTTACCGTCTTTCCGGTTATCGGCTTTACCAAGGGTATTGCGTACTGGTCCCTTAGGATTGTTCCTATGCGGCTTGGCGGATTTCCCTCCTTCGCCAGCTTAATCACTAGGGCTTCAACCTCTTCTGGCTGGTATTTGCACCAGCTTGGAGGTCGCTTGCTAACTGGTCTTATTTGATGGGATTTTCCCTTTTCCTGTTTAGGCATTTCTGGTCCCTTGAACTCTGTATGAGCGAGGGTGGACGAATATTTAAGATTATTGATAAAAGTAAATGCTGTTTTGGTCTTTGTCATTGAAACTTCTTGTACCATTCCGCAAACTTATGCAAAGCCTTTGCGCGGTGCGAACATTTGTTTTTCTCTGATAAGCTCATTTCTGCAAACGTCTTAGCGCTGTTTGCTGGCTTAAAAATCGGGTCGAATCCAAAACTGGATTTATGTTCTCCCTTTCTTTCTTCTTTTGTTATTTCTCCGATGGCCTCGCCCTTAAAACACATTGGTGACTCAAACTCTGAGGAACAGTATGCGACTACCGAATGGAACTCTGCTTTTCTGCTTTGAAAGTTTTCCATAAGCCGAAGTAAGCCCCTATTGCCTATGGTTCTGTAAACGTAAGCGGCGTATGGTCCGGGAAACCCGTTTAAAGCCTCTATAAATAATCCGGCGTCTTCTACTATGACTGGCAAATTACATCTTTGGAAAGCCTCTGTAACGCTTGCTTTTGCGATCTCCTCTAGGCTTTCGCTTTGGATTTCTGAGGCTTTGACTCTAAGCATGCCTACGGCTATTTTGTATTCGGCTAATACCCTGCGGACTTCGTTAAACTTGTTAACGTTGTCGGTGGCGAAGAATATGACTCTGCCCTTTAGTTGAAAACTCATGTTGCTTCACGTCTTTTTCTTAGCCCCTTTAGCCGACACACTAAAGTATTTTTCCCAGTCTATCTGTGCGATTTCTAGGATGTTGCCGTCCGGGTCTGTGAAGGTTGCTTGCCTTCCGCCCCAAGGCTCATCATGCAGTTCCTTGATGAATTTTACTTCCTTCTTCTTCAGTTCGCTGTATACTTTTTCTACATCATCTACAAGAAACTCAACGGAAGGCGATAAGAGGCTTACTTTTTGTCCCTGTGTAAGTTTTGGAATCAATCCAATTTCCACTCCACCGCATTCGAAGCCAACGTAACTTGAGTATTCGTATTTCTTTTCTAAGTCTAATATTTCCTCATAAAATTTTGTAGCTCTTTTTAAATCCGAAACATAGAAAGTGATGCACCAAACTGTCTTAATCATTCCAGCTCACCTTTTCTTTCGGCGACATACCTTCCCCTTCTCTCTATCTCTTTTATCTTATCTAAAATGTTTTTTACGGTTTCAGTGCCCAAAACTTTGGAATACCCCATAATTACAGCGTCGAAACATTCTTCAGTGAAGCGGAAATGAGTGCTTTGCAGAGCCCTTTTCATAAGGTGCAGGTCAACCCCCCTAGCTTCCAACTCCTTTGTTTTCTCGCCGAGTCCAAAATCCACGAAGAAAATTTTCCCTTCACGATCTAATATCATGTTTGATGTTGTCAAATCGCCGTGGATTATCCCGTATCCATGAAGTCTTCCTATTAACTCGCCAATTTTGAGGCATAGGCTTTGTCTTTCGTTTTTGGTAGCATTGCCTAACAACTGTTTCACCTGTTTCCCTTCAATAAACTCCATTGTTATTACGGCTTCTTTCACGTCAACCAGAAAAATTGTTGGCGTTGGTACCCCGGCCTTTTTCGCTTCATGCATTAGTTGTGGTTCATGGGTTGTTCTGTAGGTTCGGATTTGCCTATCTAACTTTGACGGACGATATTTTTTAGGTAAACGCTTCTTCATTATCACCCTTCTGCCATGCCAATCTGCGAAGTAAAGGTGTGCTTCCGCTCCCTTCTTAATTAGAAGCGGCTTTATCTTGCCCATGGAACTTCCACCTCTTCAAGCCTCCACCTCAACTTCACAAAACTTTTCTCAATTGGCGTAGCCATGCCGTAGGTGTAAGCAAGCACTCCTGTCCACGCAATCATGGCTCCATTGTCAATTGCAAATTCGCTCGGCACGACACAGAATTCAGCATTATGTTCTTCAGCTATAGCCTTAATCATTGACTGCAATCTTTTGTTAGCGGCCACTCCGCCAGTTAACAAAACCTCTTTCTTCTCTGTGTGCGCCAAAGCCCTTTCAGTAACTTCAGTAACCATGGAAAACGCTGTCTCTTGAAGGCTATGACACAAATCTTCGAGCCTATATCCCCCTTTTTTGAGCAGGTTGACTGCGACCGTTAATAAACCGCTGAAGGATGTGTCCATGCCTTTAACGGTGTATGGCAGAGGAATCAGCTTCTCCCCTTTCGTTGCGAGTTTTTCAACAATAGCGCCAAATGGCATGCCTGCCCTTTGACGCAGTCCAGCTTCCCTTGCAAAGACGTCCAAACAATTTCCAAGGGCGATGTCCAGCGTCTCGCCGAAAACTCTATAACGCCCAGAGTCGAAGGCCGCAACTATGGTGTTTCCGCCAGAAACATACAGTGTTATAGGGTCCTTAGCGCCTGTTTTCAGTTTTCCTATTTCGATGTGTGCTATACAATGGTTGACTCCCAAAAGCGGAACGTTAAGATAGGAAGCTAGAGCACGAGCTACAGTTGCACCTGTGCGAAGACATGGACCTAGACCTGGACCCTGAGAGAACGATATGACTGATAAGTCCCTCGGTTTTACCTCAGATCTTGTGAAAGCTTCTTCTAGAACTTTGCTTGCTACTTCCGCGTGGTGTCTCGCTGCTTCTCGAGGGTGGATGCCGCCTTCTTCTGGCATGTAGGCGCTTATTATGTTCGCTAATATCTCACCGTTGAACGTTGATATTCCAACGCTGAAATCGTCTGCTGTGCTTTCAATTCCTAGGCAGTAGGATTTGCTTGCTTTTTTCTTTTTCATTTTCTAGTCCTTCCACATAGTTTCATCCAAAAGTTAAACATACACCTTTTTATTTAAAAACCGCGTATATATTAACGTGGAAGATTTGGAATCGATGAAAATGCCGAGACGCAACGACTTGGAACAGAAAGCCCTTCAATTCATAATGAATACGGGCTTTGACGGTGTCCTTCAGTCAGAATTGTGGCGCAAACTCGGGGCAAGCAGCAGAGAGGGCTCTAGGATAGCCATAAAGCTGGAGGGCAAGGGGCTCGTCCGGAGGGAGAGGGAGCTCCGCAATGGAAGATGGACCTATAGACTTTTCCCTAAAAGGCTTCCAGCATCGATAGATTCAATTGTGGACTGCCCATGTCTAATGTGTCCAGACACTTCCAGGTGCGACCCGTCAAGCGCAATTTCGCCAAAAAGCTGCGAAAAGCTTACAGAATGGATTCTTTCAATAACCCAGAAGGGACCTAGTATACTAGGTGATAGTTAGTTTTGCCAAAGGCGTGGGTGCAAGAGAGGAAAAGGGATTATTATTATAAGAAGGCTAAAGAGGAAAAATACCGCTCGAGAGCAGCCTACAAGCTTTTACAAGCCATAGAAAAGTATCATTTCATAAAAAATGGCGATGTCGTTGTCGACTTGGGTACGGCTCCAGGTGGCTGGGTTCAGGCTGCGAGGAAAATTGTTGGAAACAAAGGTTTCGTTTTAGGAGTCGACTTAAAACCTATTGAACCCTTTCCAGACCGCAACGTTCGAACAATAATAGGTGACATAAGCGAGGAGGAAACGTTGCAGCAGATCTTAGAGTTTCTCACGAGAAAAGCTAACGTTGTGATCTCGGACGTTTCGCCGAATATTTCAGGAATATGGGAAATTGACCATGCTCGCCAGATAGACTTGGCCCAACAAGCATTGGAAATAGCCCTCAAAACTCTTGAATCTTCTGGAAACTTTTTCGTAAAAGTTTTCCAAGGAGACATGCTCGATGATTTCGTTGAGAAGATGAAAGAGCACTTTGAGGTTATGAAGGTGATAAAGCCTAAGGCGAGTCGAGCTAAAAGCTCGGAGATATTCCTTTTGGGAATGGGCTTAAAAGATGTTGCGCATTAGCAACAAGGATAAATTTTGTGGTTTCTTTTGTAGTAGGCAAGGTGAAGTGTTTGAAAGTTGTTGCAGCGGATTCTTCAGCCGCTATATTGAACAGCAAGTTTGAACCAGTGTCGATTGTTGCGGCTGCGGCGGTGTTGGTTAACCCGCCTTATAGAGAACCGAGTATGTGTTTGGCTGAACCTATTTCTGTGGAGGCGAGGAACGGCCATGAGGCTGTGGTGCATGAGGCAGAGCTCTGCAGAGAATTGTTGGGTAAGGCGAATGCTGATGTTGTACATCTCGATATGTCTCTGGGAGCGGTTCCGCTTGAGCAGCTATCTCCGATTCAGTTCTCCAACATGAGAATTTCCAGCAGAGCAAAACGTCATCTTTTGAAAATTCTGCCTAGGCTGAGGAAGATTGCCGGCGAAATCACACAAAAATATGGAGTTGAGGTTTTAGCCATAGGAAAGGAAAGCGTACCAGTAAGGATAGCGGAGTTGACAGCAGGAGCCCACGCAATCTTATACGCATGCGAGAAAGCCGTCAAAGAGGAACAAACAGTTCTGCTTGGTCTACCATCTGTATGCCAGCCCACACTGGCTGAAGGAAGAATTTATCTTTACTCTCTCATGGCCGCAGAACACGACGTTAGAGGTTATGCGGAAGACAAGAAAGAAGTTCTGAAAAAAGCTAACATCACGGAAATGTTGAACCCGTGTGCAAGAGGCTACAGGGCGCTAAAAATAACTCTAAAAGTTTAAGGCGTGATCCGATTGGGAGAGAGTAGTGTTATTTCTCCTCTTGAGGCTGTTCTGGCTGTTGTGGCGACTTTCACACTTTCATTGTTCCTTGGAGCCGCGTTTTATAATTTGTTTGGATACTCTTTTGCATTGATATCTGTAGAGCTTCTTTTGATTGTCGTTCCACTGGGCTATATGCTCTATAGAAGGGTCAATGTTGGAAGTTACATAAAATTGGAAGTGAAGCCTACAACTATTCTGTGGGGCGTCGCTTTGGGAGGTTTTCTCTTCTTGTTTAACTTAGTCGTCTCTAACATACTGGTCTCAGTCTTTGGCGTAAGCGAGGTCATGGAAGAATCCAATACGTTGATTGCAGACCTTAGTAGTTCTCCGCAAGGTTTGCTCTCAGTTATAATTGCTTTGTCTTTGGCTGGTGTTTGTGAAGAGTTTACCTTTAGAGGGTTTCTGCAGACTGCTATCAGCAGCAGATACTCCCCAAGAGTTGCCTTGCTTGTCTCTTCCATAGCCTTTGCGCTTCTCCTTCATTTCGATCCACAAGCAGTCTACACCCTCTCAGCCTTCTTGATAGGAGTAATGTTGGGTTACATCTACTATCGTTGGCGTTCGTATGTCGTTCCAGCGGTAGCCCATGCGACTCAAAATCTCATAGTACTTACCATAATTCTTTTTATCCAATAGTTATTCTCCGTACAGGTGATTGTGTAAACTTTTAGTTTGCATGTAACACACGGATGATCTCAGACTAACTTCTCGCTTTTGTGATCTCTAGGCTTATGTCTAGTGTTTTTGGGCTGTCCGTTATTTCCCCTAGGCTTACAATGTCAACTCCTGTTGAGGCGAATACTATGATGTTTTCCGCTGTTATTCCACCGCTGGCTTCTAACAAAACTTTTCCATAAAGTCCTGCCTTTTTCAGCAGCTTAATTGCTCTCTCTATCTGTTTCGGAGAGAAGTTATCCAGCATGATTATGTCTATTCCAGCCTTTGCAGCAACTAAAACATCTTCAACCTTGGCTACTTCAACCTCGATTTTTTTGCTAAACGAGGCTTTTTCTCTGACTTTTTTAACAGCTTTTTCAATGCCTCCAGCCACTGCGATGTGGTTGTCTTTTATCAAAATCATGTCGTCCAAATGGAGCCTATGCGTGTCGCCGCCGCCGATTAGGACACCCTTTTTGTCAAAATAGAGGAGCCCAGGCGCTGCTTTTCGTGTGCACGCAACCCTTGTTTTAAGTCCAGCTTTATTGATTTTTTCCGTTAATTTTCTCGTGGTTGTTGCGATGCCACTCATCCGAGAAAGAATGTTTAGGGCTGTCCGCTCAACTGAAAGTATTGTTTGTGTGTCTCCAAAAATTTTCATCCAAACTTGCTTCTTTTTTGTTTTTTCTCCATCAGCGACTAGAGCTTCGGCTTTAAGCCCTAGACTTTCTAGAAGGATTTCTGCTTCTTCGATTCCAGCGGCAACTCCTGATTCATTCGCTGTTATTTCTGCCTCCGCTGTGCTTTCTGCCGGAACGATTAATGCGGTGGTTATGTCCCCTTGCCCCATATCTTCGGCGAGCATTTTCCGAAGTTTTTCTTCCAAAATTTTGCGTGGTAAGAACATATGCTTATTCTCTGATTTTTTAACTTAAAATACTTGTTTATTTTCTCGCCACTTCAATTGCTGTTTTAACAGCGTTTTCCAGTCCGTCATGTTTCAGGGCTTCTTTCTGAACTTCTCTAAGCCTTTCAGGAGTTTCACTTTCTAAGATTTGCTGGACATCTTTTAGGAGTTTCTCCTTGCTTAGTTTTTCTTGCTGAATGATTTCTGCGACGCCTAATTTCTCGGCTTGCTTTGCATTGCTAAGTTGTTCCGTATGGCTTGGCGTGGGCACAAGAATCATTGGCTTGCCATAGCACAAGCACTGAGTTAGGGTTCCGTGTCCAGCGCGCCCTATTACCAAATCACAAGTTTTTAGGTATTCGAAACGATTTGGAATCCACTTATATATCGTTACGTTGCCGTGGCGTATCGGATTATTGTCGGCATTTGGATAACCAAGCGACATCACAACTTCATAATCTTCTGGAAAACTAAGCAAAATTTTCCTCAAAATTCCGGTTAAGAAAGCTCTTTCTCTAATTGGGCCGCTTATAGGCGCGAAAATGACGGGCTTATCAACTGGTAATCTTAATTTTTTGCGTAGCTCTTCTTCTGTTGGTAGCTCATTTGGGTGTACGGGCAGTATTGGTCCTATCAGCCTTACCTTTTTTCTGTACGATTCTGGGACGTTTAGGTTTCCAGCGCATATCGTGTACGGTTGTGGGAAATCAGGTATTAAAACAATGTTTCCGCTTGTCCACATCTTACCAACAATTATAAGAGTTATGGAATCTGCAAAACTTGCTAAGCGTAGAAAACGCTCTTTCCGCGGGATCATCACCTGAAACTGGTTTAGAATGCAAATTCTAGGTATTCCTAAAATCCTCGCGGCCACCAAAGGCGAGATGCGGGAATCAGAAATAACAACATCCGGCTTAAAACTTTCAATGGCATGCACTTCGGCATCTATCTGATTTAAAAGTGTGAATGAAGCCAAGAACGGACCTGGATTGACGGCGGTTTGTTTAAAATCCACAGTCCCGTCGGGTCTAACTTGGAAACCAATGGATGGAGCCTTTATGAGGGGGAGTTTCTCCCTTTCAACATGGCCTACGCCTTCCCTATAGGTGGAGAAAACTACCTCAGCCTTCCTCTCTAGAAGTTTCTTCGCTATTGGAACGCATCTTCCAACGTGTCCTAAGCCGATGCCGCAGGGAGCAAAATAGACCCTCATGGAATCATTTCCCGCCGAGGGCTTTGCGCTTCACTTCACGTCTCGGTTTCTCTTCCTCAAAAATTATGGCTTGGAACTTGTAAACTTTTGTGTCCTTTAGGAGCCAGTTATCTGGGGGTAGACCTGCCTTGATGCAGCATTGGCATAGAAACTCCTCTTCATCCCATTCCCATTCAACTGGCACTTGTGGCAGAAGCAACCCCTTAAACATGCTCCTTTCAACAATTAATCCATCTTGTCCTACTTTAATTTTGGTGGGATATTCATTTGTTTTTTTCACTTCTATCAGCTGTGGGGGAGTAAGCACACTCACTTCAAAAACTACGCTGTCAAGTTCGCTTAACGAGAGCGGGTAAAAGCGGGGGTCTTGGGCTGCAGAGCTTATGGCAGATTCGATGACCGCTTGAGCTAATGGGGCGGTGGGATACGGGTAGCCGATGCAACCTCTCAACTCCTTTTCTCCATCCCTTAGGCTGTTTATTGTGACGAATACTCCGCATGGCTGCAGAAGCTTTTCAGAGATGTTTTTTGGAACACTGATTATTTTTCTGGATTTTAGATATTCTTCGACAGCTTTTCGTGCAAGCTCAACCAAGAGTTTTCCTTCTTCCAAACTTAGCTCAAACGACAATTTATGTTCTCCACCATCTTATGGTAACGATTTATTGGCAGAGATCAGGTTTTAATCTTTGCTGATGACTAAGCTTTTGTAAAAAGCTTTGGAAATCAAAATTTTATTGATTCTTCCTGTGTTCCGTCTTTGGTTATGAACAGAAAATCTATGCCGTCACCGCTCATTATGTCCCTGCTTATGGCGGACTTTATTGCCCTGACAACCAATTCTTTTGCTTGTTCCACGGTTAAGTCTTCCTTATATCCTTCCTCAAGCACTCCCATCGCGACTTCAGTTCCAGAACCCACCACCGCATACTTTTCGGGTATCAGTGAACCTAGAATGTCCAACACGTAGATCGATGCTCCTTCCTCATCCTTCCCGCCGACGATGGTTTGCGTAATCAACGGTGCTAGTCGGCGAGTGAAGAGCATATTTGACATGAGTTTGGCCGCTGACCTTACAGAAATTGGTCTGCCGACATCTAAACCAAACAGGTTTGCGTAGGCTTCCACTTCTCTCACGAGGACTTGCATGTCGGAAACGAGTCCAGCACAAGCTGCGCCTATCTGGTCTGTTATTTTGAAAACTTTTTTGCCACCTTTACTGACGACAAGATAACCGTATGAAACACGTTTTTCAGAGGCTAAAATAACTCCATCTCGGCATACAACTCCAAGGGTCGTTGCACCTGGAATCCAAGGATACCCACCTTGTTGCGCTTGTCTCTCCATATTTAGTCACCTTTTTTCGTGATATACGCGGGCAACTTATTAAACTTAATCATGGGTCTTTTCACACTTCTATGGTGGTTATACCCAAGATGTCATTCAGTTTCCTCAACTGTTCTCTATAATCGCCATAAACCATGACATGGTGATTTCCCGATGTCTTATGGATGAATTCCTTTGGATTTTTGATCTTCACTCTTGCTTTTACCCTGCAATAAGCATCGTCATCCATCTCCACGCAATCTGCGATTACGCCTTTTGCAATTAACATGGTCTTCAAGTCACCGCTCAAGCGGCAGATGGTGACCTCTTGGCCTGTTTTCATTTTTACAAAAGCTGTCAAACTTCCAGGGAACTTTTCCCTATGATAGCGTCTCAACGTGTAAGGCGTTGCGCTTGCGGCGTATCCTTCCATCTTTCGGGGGCATACGCAGTGGCTGAGGACTAAAGCTTCATCAGTATTGTCAATGAATGTGTTACCCATGAAGCAGGGCTTCCCTGCAATGTAGTGGAGAATCACCATCGATAGAAGGGAGACAATGTCTGCTTCACAGGCTGAAGGTGCCCCTTCATCCCTCAAGTTGGTGTAAGCGAAGCAAGGAACGGGCAACGGGTTTTCTCCATAGGCCATGGTTATTGCTTGGGCATTTTTCTCCTTCAACAGGTCTTTCATGACGATGTAAAGTTTCGCGACGGCGATGATGTCCTTTTCCTCTGGTTCAGCAACTTTTTCCGCTTCTTTCACCCATTTCTTTGCTATTGGTCTGAAACGCTCCTCATCCACGCTTTCCCATTTTCTTATGACATCTTCGCTTTTCACGTATTCCAGCTCTATTCCGAGCTTCTCTTTGATGGCTTCGCGGCCTCCGTGAATACGGCAAAGGAACCTCTCCCAGTGGGCATAGTCGGCGTTCAAGATTAGTATCTTTGTCTGCTCCATCCTTTTCTTGGCTGAAAGGGCCCCAAAGTAGTTGTTTATGTCTTGATAGTCAACGGCAACCCAGACCCCTTCTTTCGGATACACGTATTCCAGAGCATCTAGTGGATTGTTGACGATTCCTTCATCGCTGAAAAGGATTATTGGAAGCCCGTACTCGGAGATTTTGACTACGCAGTCGCCCAAACCTAGATGAGGCTTGTATAGGAGGATGACGTCTGCTTTTGCCACCTGTTCGTTTAGCAGAGGAACATCCCTATCCTCATTAACAACAACATCCTTTAAAATCTGAGCATCAAGCTTCAAGTTTTTCCTGAGCTGTTTTATCTTTTCCTTCAAGAAATTTTCCTGAACTTGTCCCTTTCTGCAGACCAAGACTGGAAGTATGCTAAGAGGCTCTGATGCAGATTGCACTTTTGATTCTCCCCATCTTGATAGGCAACGTCAAGCCATCCTCAGCATATAAAATTTCCGTTTTCAAACCTCCAACAAGTGTAAAGGAAGAATCACCGATTAAATCAATAAATACTATTACGGTTCATAATTCTTCTGGAAAGTGGTTTGGGATGATGGGTCTTTACGCTAGAAAGGGTGATGGCGTTTGGTTTGGGGTGGCATGCGATGACGAAAGAATCTTTGCCACAACCTTTGGCTTCAACAAAGAAACAGTGCTGCGAAGTCTTCTGAGGAGCATTCCATTTGGCGTGCCATTTCAACACTCGGAAAAACTAACTCCCTTAGCTGAGCGTGTTCTGGACTTAATAAAGGATATTTATGATGGAGAAGAAGTTTCCCGTGGCTTCTCTTTAGCGACAGGGCACCTGTCAGACTATGCTAAGAATGTGATCAAAGTGGCTTCTTTAATTCCTCTGGGATATGTGGCGTCTTATGGTTCTGTTGCTGAGGTTGCTGGCGGAAGTCCGAGGGCTGTCGGGCGTGTTATGGCTTTGAATCCGTTTCCATTAATTGTTCCCTGTCATAGGGTTGTTTGTTCAGATTTAAGACTGGGCGGATATGGTCTCGGTTTGGATGTGAAGCTTGAGATTTTGAGGCGTGAAAACAAAGGCTACGCTTCTAAGCGGGAAGTTCAAGCGAATGGCAAGAAACTGCAGTTGTTTCCCGTTGGGTTTGTGTTAAAAAGGCTGGAAAAAGGTAAATGTTAACTCATCATAAATCGCAATAGTACAAGCGAGATGGTTCCAATGGTTAAGCGCGGGCTTTACGTTGGACGGTTTCAGCCTTTTCACCTAGGCCATTTAGGTGCAATAAAGGACATTTTGAAAGAGGTTGAAGAACTCGTAATCGTCATCGGCAGCGCTCAATACAGCCACAACCGTAACAATCCCTTCACCGCTGGCGAAAGACTGGTTATGATTCGTAAGGCTTTGGAAGAAGCTGGAATGGACTCTTCTCGGGTTTGGATTGTGCCCGTGCCCGACGTCCATTTGCACATGATGTGGGTTTCCTCCGTGGAGGGTTATACCCCCAGTTTTGATGTTGTTTATTCTAATGAGCCGTTAACACATCGGCTTTTCATAGAAGCTGGATACAAGGTCAAACCAGTCCGCTTTTATGAAAGAAAGCTCTACTCCTCAACCCACATCAGGGAGAGAATGCTCAGGGGCGAAAACTGGGAGGAGCTTGTCCCCAAAAGCGTTGCTGTTTTCATAAAGGAGATAGACGGGATTAACAGGCTTCGAGATTTGACTAAGAGCGACAAAGCATAATTTTATTAGTGAAATGGGGATTTTCCGCACAGCTTGTGCCGACTAGAGCCCTCTAGGTTTCTGTTTTTGTATATTTTCTTTGTGCTGTGGGACTAGACCCCCCTTATATAGGTTGAATTTCTGGTACCTCAATCATGAGGAGTTTGTTTTTGTAGTTTGCGGGAGATATTCCGAACTTTTTCGGAAACTGATATGCAATTAGTATTTTTGGCAAACAAGCATATAAACTTTAGTAAGAAGAACCCGCTAGTCTTCCACAATTCCGATTCACCTAGGCTTGAGAATCACTTTGGCCCTCACTGCTTTAGACACTGGTTCATCACATGGCTGCTGAGAAACGGCATGCAAGGAGAATACGTTAAGGAACTCAGAGGCGACAGGAGAGGCGGAGCTATAGACATCTACCACCACATAGACAGGTAGGAGCTGAGAAGCACATACTTAGCCTATATACCAAAGTTAGGAGTCTAACATCCAGCATACCAAAGGATTTATCTGTTTTCAATGGAGTTTCAGTGGGCTTAGCTTACATAGTCAGTCAAGGAAACATAACAGCAACAATCATATGGTTTGCCATAACAACAGGCGCAACAGCAGGCTAAGCTACTACAAAGAAAAAGAACAACTTTTCATGGTTCTGAACTCTTGAATCTATCGTTTAGTTTCGGCATACGATTGCTTTACCTAAACAGAATGCTCGGATGTAAATCCGACCCCCAGTTTATGTAGCGAAATATCGTATAGTTGGTGGTTTGGACTCTGAAGTATGGGTAATAATCGTGCGATAAGTTTCTTAGATGTCAAGTCATAGTAATATGGGAAGTCTCGTTTACACCCTTCTTGTAAGTGCAGTCGCAATGCAAAAGCGGTCAAAGTGGCTCCATTACGAAGTTTTATAGTTAAAGTCCCCAGATCCCATTCTTTTACGCGAAAATTTAGGTAGGCTCCCAGGTAGTCTGAGTCTGTTATATGGATGAGGTAATGGCAGACCAATCGATTTTCCTTGTAACAACCAATCTAGAGCAAGAGACTTTTTCTGAGCTTTGGATTGACCTAGAGAAGGGGGCGCAGGTTGGATAGGCCACGGACCTAAGGGACACCTCAATGCCAAACTCTCTACAATCTGGTAATTTTTCCATTAAATATCGTGACAGATAGTATGCCTCAATTGGGCGCCACTTGCGCTTTTCGGTCATTTGATACAATGTTTCGTCTTTTCGTTTGCGACAGGATACCATAGCTAATGTTCCTCGTTTGTACAAATAGAAAGGTCTTATATCTTATCATTGTTGTGGCTTTCTGCTTACTGGCTTTTTATTTCTATGGAAAGGTCCTTTCAGGTCTATAATCTAGTATTTAAAAATTGAAATTTATTTGAAAAACCTTATATGATTTTTAACATAATCGTTCAAGGGCGGTCGTAAACAATGAGCAAAAAGATTATAGGAGAAAAGAGGAAGGAAATCTACGAAATGATTAAGAAGGCAAAGACAATCTCGCTCAAAGAAATTAAGGCTTCAACCACCATAAACTATAACACGATAAGAAGTGCTGTTATCGGTCTGACCAATTCAGGGTTGATAGAGCGTATCGGAAGAGGCATATATAAGCCAAAATCTAAGTAGCTTGGCTAAGAATGTGTTTCATACCTTAGGATGAGTGTTAGATTTGGGGCTTGAGAACAACAAAAAATACTTTGAACACTTCATCAAGAAACTCCTAGTACCCATTGATGAAAAGCTTTCTCAAGAGTTTAAACTGCCAGAGAAAGACGAGGAAAGCATCAAATTAATGGCAAATATGCTTCATGAGATTAGTAGATTCATTTATACACAGACAACGAATGTTAGAGGCATTAAATGTGAAACACCGTACGGACCAACCGACTATTTCTCTGAATTTCACAAATTTTGGGAAGAAAATCATCGGCAAATCCTTGATTTATACATTGTTGACGGGCAATGTAGAATGGTCGCCGAACGGTTTGAGATAAATTATAGACCATTTTCTCCTTCCTCTGTAATGGATATCAGAGGTTTGTCGGCTCAGCAAGTGGCTGATACGAGATTGTTCACTGCAATCCAAGATTTCGGTTTCGGCTTAGGAGAAGACTATTACAACTTAGCTAGACAGAAACCACACTTGTTTGATGCGAGAGAACTGACTACGCATCCAGAATACATAAGTGAGCTCCTCCGACAGCTTGGCGTCTCAGATTACCAGCCGGATAAAAGAATTGAATGGATAAGAAGATGTGCAACAATCTTAAACGAAAGGTATGATGGAACAGCATATAACATCGGAAAGATGCATAACTTCGATGCTCCAGCGATACGAGAGTTCCTTGTCAAGGAGAACATCGGTATGGACACCAAGAAAGCCGACATGTTTCTGAGGGACATGCAAGAGTTCGGCATATGGAAACTACAGAAATTTGAGGAAGTAAGCGTTGCCCCAGACATGAACACCATGAGGATTGCTCTCAGAACAGGAATTGTCCACACACGTGTCCCTTTACTTTCCAGTTTTATGGATGTCTTCTGTTACCAATATGGCGCAGTGTCAGATGAAGTAAGCAAAGCTTGGAGAAGAGTATGGGAATTATGGCGCCAAATTCCAAACAACCACAGTGTCAGTTCACCAGCCTACATCGACTTCTTAGTATACAATATGGGTCGGCATTGCTGCAAACAAAATAAAAGGCGTTGCGAAAATCAATGCACGTTCAAAGAGCAGAGGAAGTGTCTCCTCAATAGGCTGACTCTTAAGAACTGCGGTGGTTGGTGCATATTCAGAGGAATATGTGACAACAACAGAAGAAAACTGAACCCGCCGAAATCAATTTCAATATTCGGAAGATATGGCTGGACTACAAGCTATAGTGACGAAGGAGGCGGACTGGGATTACGTTGCTCATGAACCTTTCCCTGTCTAACCTTGTTTAAAACTTTATAAGTAGAAAACAACTTATGTTGTTCTGTGCTTTGGAATGGGACAAGTCAATTTGAAGATAGATGATGAGCTGGAAAGAGATTTTCGAAAGGTTGCTGCTGAAAGATTTGAAGCTAGGAAAGGTTTCTTGAAAAAAGCCATAGAAGAAGCAATCCAAGATTGGGTAAACAAAAACCGAAAGAGGCCCCAAAATGTCTGAAAGATACATCCCAATGAGAGAAATTACAGAAAGGGATCTAAAGGAATTCCTTAAAACGCATACAGAGGTAACAATAGAAACTGCAAAAATAAAAATTGGACAACCAAAAGAGATCAAACAGTACCAACCAGAGCAATTTGAGCTCGAAAGAATGAATGCTTGGTCTTTCCCCGAAAGAGGCAAATGGGCAACACATCAAGGCAACTTCCGAGGAAATTGGCCCCCTCAAATGGCTCGCAACATCATCTTAAGATATTCCAAGCCTGGCGAAACAGTTCTAGACCAAATGTGCGGATCAGGCACAACCCTAATTGAATGCAAACTACTCGGAAGAAACGCCGTAGGAGTCGACATTAACCCAGACTGCATCATGCTTACAAGAGACAGGCTTGACTTCAAATACAATCCACTAGATCCAGACTTTCCCAAAGTCTCAGCAAAAACCTATGTGGGAGACGCCAGAAACCTTGACCTCATCAAAGACAACACAATTGACCTCATTGCCACGCATCCGCCATATGCAAACATCATCGGTTACTCAAGTAGAAAGAACCAAGTCTTAGGGGATCTTTCGTTCGCTCGCACACTCACAGGATACTTGGAAGGAATGAGAGAAATCGCAAAGCAAAGCTATCGTGTTCTAAGGTCTGGTAGATTTTGCGCAATACTAGTAGGCGACACGAGAAGGCACAGACATCACATACCGATCGCTTTCAAAGTGATGCACGCTTTTCTAGATGTCGGCTTCATCCTAAGAGAAGACGTCATGAAATATCAATGGCGAACCAAATCCACACGAGAAAAATGGGAGGGTCTATCCAAAGTCGCAGAAGAGTGCTGGGTCGACATTGACAAAAAGGGAAAGAAAGGGCATTACACGGATTTTCTGCTTCTTATTCACGAGCACTTATTCATATTCAGAAAACCTGAAGAAGGAGAAGACTTGTCAGCTCTGAAGGGTAGTATGAAATGGTGGAACGGGTAAGCCGAAGCTGAATATCAATTCGATGTGTCTTTGTTAAGCTCTGAGCTTATCAGCCATTTCTTTTGGAAGGAGATAGTCAAGAAGGTCTTCAATTTTTACTCCCGTTCGTGCTGCCAGTGTATTAAGTTGTGCTCTGTCTCCACTGAACTCTGAAACAAGTTTGACTATACTTCCGGCACTTTGAACTGCCTTCCTTGCTTCGTCTTGAGAAATTTTAAGCAACTCCGAAAGTGCATTGGGGTCACTTCTAGAGAGGTCATTAACATTCTTTACTCCGTTTTGGAACAGTGTCATGGCTTTTGAGACTTCATCAATTGCTTCTATGTCAAGAACCATCAAAGGCAAAAGTTCTTTCACGCAACCATAGTGAACTCTTCTCCTTGCAGTCTTGATGTGCCACGCTAGCGCCTTGTTCTCTTTCGCACAAAAGGCAAGGTAAGCATTGAAAATTTGGTCGAGTCTATCTTTTGCATCTAAGAAACGTTGAATATACCTCTGCTCTAAGATTTGTTTATATGGTCCATTTTCAATGTGCTTCCAGACGGCGTCAGCCAACTCTTCTGGAAGATCGCTCTGTTCTGTTTCTTCTTCGATTTCATATATTGTTTGTCTGGATATCCTATAGTCTTTTATCGCCCATCTGATTATGTCCTCTTCATGTTTTGCGGTTTCACCTTTTCTAATGCGATCCCTAAGCAATCGGACATGATCCATTTCGAGAAGATAACTCACAAGAGCCTGTCTGCCGTCTCTAGCGATTAGTAATTTTTCTTCGTTTTCATTTAAAAATTCCCAACTTAAAAGTAAGTCAACCCCAACCGATAACATGTACATTGGATCTTTTCTGAGCCCAGTGCTCTTGAATGATGCGATTGCGATGGCTTTTGCTTCCTGATTTTTCTTTCCAATGCTTCCCAATATTGCATCATACTGGAGCTGTCTGATGTGTTTGCATGGTTTTCTGCCTCTGTACTGGTATGCCGGGCATTCGCAGGTGCTTTTCTCTTCTGATAGCTTAATTTCGTAGCTTCCTGTGCCACCTTTCGCATGCAAAACTCCTCCTACGACTTGGACGCTGCTTTCATCAATCCAAACGTTTTCTTCTGGAGGCTCCAAGATCTTTTCAATTCTGCTAGTTAGATTCTGACCAGACAGAAACGGAAGTTCTAGTGGATTTTCGAATCCCCAAAGCGTGGTGTTATACACCGAAACTAACTCATCGCGCGTTACTCCTCTGAATCTTGCCGCTGTTCCAAGAATGAATTGAAGAATATTTGTCATGCTTTCTGGGATCTGGCTGTCCAGTTCTTCAACTTTACATTTCTTAACCTTCGATATGAATTCCTTGT
>Ga0315310_10000331_pt1 | contig 30321 bp, 23 predicted proteins | sample TDP5_MG_FD_203630 | JGI IMG/M metagenome (GOLD analysis project Ga0315310, IMG submission 203630) | Freshwater sediment microbial communities from Lake Towuti, South Sulawesi, Indonesia - TDP5 | ecosystem: Environmental > Aquatic > Freshwater > Lake > Sediment | place: Indonesia: South Sulawesi...
CGACGTAGGTTACCAGTTGACGTACTGCTGGATTTGCGTCTGAGAGGTATCCGCGTGGAGGATGCAACGAACGTATTAGAAAAGATAATGGGCAAGATTGAAACCGAAAGTTTGAATCCTAGCTGGCTAGTGTTCGGTGATGGTTTCGTCCTAAACAATCTTCATGTTGCTCTCAAGCGGATATTTTCGGTCGTGCTTGCTAGCCTTGGCTTGTTGCTCGCACTTCCTCTGATTCTGATCCTATCGATTTTCATCAAACTAGATTCACCGGGGCCTGTCTTCTACCGTCAGACACGGGTGGGGTTGGGAGGGAAGGAGTTCCTTGTATACAAGTTCCGCACAATGCGGGCGGATGCCGAAGCTGGGACCGGACCGATGTGGGCCTCGGAACGCGACCCACGCGTTACCCGCGTGGGACGATGGATGCGCAGACTGCGACTGGATGAGATCCCGCAATGTTACAACGTCCTGCGGGGCGAAATGAGTTTTGTCGGCCCGCGGCCGGAACGACCCGAGTTTGTCCGGCAGTTGGCAGCACAGATTCCCTTCTACAACTATCGGCACGTGATTCGACCGGGAATCACAGGTTGGGCACAGATTCGGTACCACTACGGCTCGAGCGCCGATGAAGCTCACGAAAAGTTCAAATACGATCTTTTCTATGTCAAGAACGTGTCGCTAATGCTCGATCTGTTTATTGTTTTGCAGACGGTCAAAATCGTTCTTCTAGGAAGAGGGAGCCGTTAGTGAGTACCTATAGCACAGCAGCGGAGGTTGCCAGGGTTAGGCAGCACTCAACCGTTACCGTCCGGGCCGAGCCGCGCTGGGATCTGGCTTTCCTAGGCATTCTCGCATACTTGGTTATCGAGTATACCCGCCTCGGTGCGATGTTCCCAAAGCTCGGTGAACTTCAAGTAGGGAAGATCGCAATTGGCATCTGTGCCGTGGGTTATGTCCTCTATCGGTTGAGCGGCGGTAAGAGGTCAAACATTGGCGGCGTCGACATCGCGTTGATGGCTTTTCTGCTTGCTAGCTTTTTGTCAGCTTGTTTTGCTCGCTACCAAGAGTTTGCCTGGGCCGGATTTGCAGATGCCGTTCGATGGGTTGTGATCTTCTTTCTAATTTCGAGGATTGTGACAAATTCCTGGCGACTGCGGGTTTTTGTCTTTCTGTTGCTCTTATTAAACCTCAAGTTGGCGCAGTTCGTGATTCGGTCCTATTTCGCCCAACGAGCATTCGGCCGGAGTGAAGAGTTTCTCAGTAGACACGGGGTGGGGGCTGGTTCGACTGGATTCTTCGGAAATGCAGGTGATCTTGGAGTAGCGATGTGTGTGGTATGGCCTCTGGCGGGATTTCTCTTCTTCGGAGAGCGGAGAAAGTTCCCGCGCCTGCTGCTCTTAGTCTCCTCCATGTTCTTTTTGGCAGCCATTCTTCTTTGTGGTTCCAGGGGCGCATTAGTGGCAGCCGCAGTGACCGCCTTGGCAGCTTGTGTCAGAAACCCGAGAAGGTTAGCGGCAACGGTGATGGTCCTAGTGCTGGTTCTGGGCGTTTTGTTCTTCTTGCCAGCCGCAAATAAGGAGCGGTTGCGCTCAGCTCTGGATTGGGAGAACGATCCAACAGCTAGCATCCGAATAGAATTGTGGAGGAGTGGGCTGAAGGTCATTCGTGACCATCCAATAATCGGCGTTGGTCCGTGGAACTTCAACCGTACCTACGCAGAGTATTATGCGAGCTCAGAGCCAAATCCAGCTCCGTGGGCTCCACACAGCATTTACCTCCAAGCTTTGTCAGAACTCGGCTTGGTGGGCACTGTTCCGTTATTGGTGCTCTGGGTACTTCCGCTGCGCCTAAACGCTCGAACGCGTAAGCACCTGCTGGCTTCGGGCTTAGCGGGGCCTCGAAGTTTTGAGTATTGCCTGGCAGTGGGTCTGGATTTGGCATTAGTTGGCTTTCTTGTCAGCGGGGCTTTCCTGACGGTTCTTTACTATCCTCACCTGTGGATCCTCTTGGGATTAAGCGTCGGCTTGTATACCACCTGCAACCGAAAAGGACTGGAAAAGGCAGTCGCCGAGCTAGAAAGCCAGCGGAGAAGTTTACCCCTGGCGTCGTGCTAGGAGAAGTGCTTCATGACGCGGTTCGTGCCACCTGCTGGAGCACCGTTGCGCGTGACACAAATTTTCCGCGCATTAGGGGTGGTGTTTTCCTCAGATGGCAGCACTGAAGAATGTCTTTTATCGCTTGCCGCACACCTGAAAGTACGCTACGTTTTCGGCGTCTCCTCTGGGCGGGCTGGACTATGGTTAATCCTTAAGAGTCTTCACTGTATCCGGCCGGACCGTTGCGTAGTTGCTCTTCCTGCATACACCTGTTTTTCTGTCCCGGCTGCTATCGTTCGCACTGGGCTGATGCTACACCCGGTAGACATTGATCCAGAAACGCTCGACTTCAACTTCTCGCAACTCGAGGCAGTACCGTCTAAGAGATTACTTTGCATTCTAACCTCGAACCTCTTCGGTCTGGTGAACGATGTGCCGCGAATTAAACAAATAGCGTATGCCAAGGGAGCTTTTCTAGTTGACGATGCAGCGCAATCGCTCGGCGCCTCTCGGGACGGATATTTCTCGGGAACGCTTGGGGACGTCGGATTGTACAGCTTGGGCCGCGGCAAGGTATTGGCAGCCATAGAAGGAGGAATCATTGTTACTAATTCGGAAGAGATCGCCCATGCTATCCGAGCCCAGACTGAGAGCTTGCCCACCTCCTCGTTCGTACATGGTGCTTGGCTACTCGCCCAAATGCTGGCCTACACGGCGTTTCTACATCCCCGCTTATATTGGGTCCCCAATTCGCTTCGATTCCTGAAGTTGGGGATAACGGAATTTGACCCAAATTTCCCTGCAGCCCGCCTGTCAGCTCTCTCGCAAGCGCTTTTGCCACAGCTAATGAGCAGGCTCACCGAGATGAATCAAATTCGTCGAAAAAACGCGGCCGCACTTGCCCAGGTCCTAATAGGCAATCCTCATTTTATCGTGCCAAGGCCAGCTTCGAATTGCCAGCCGACCTATACACGCTTTCCCCTCATAGCCAAACATATAGCTACGCGACAACAAGCCTTGAGCCGTCTGCGTACGGTAGGTATTGGCGCCAGCTCATTTTATCCGAGTGCCATCTGTGATATCACGGGCATTGATCAGTACATGGGTGTCGATAAATTCCATTGCGTACAAGCAGAGAGCTTGTCGCGAAAACTCCTGACTCTGCCAACACACCCTCTTGTCCGTCAGCTGGATTTGGATCGTATGGCTGCCATTTTGACTGGGTTGTAGCGGAATGATTGACGAATTAGTGCGACTAATCAAGCATTCAGGAATCTACGGAGTGGGCATTGTATTGTCCAAAGCAATTGGATTCTTGATGATTCCGGTGTACACGCGCTTCCTGTCGCCTAGTGATTACGGCATTCTGGAATTGCTGGATTTGGTCATTTTTTTTGTGGGCATTTTCGGAGCGATGGGCATCTATCTGGCGGTCTTTCGCTTCTATGCTGCCTACGAATCTGAAAGCGAAAAGAAAGAAGTCATCTCGACGGCCCTTCTCTACTCCGCTGGCGTTTTCGTCCTGCTCGCGCTTGCCATGATTTTCTGGGCACCTGCTGTTGCCCGCTTGGTGTTCGGCCATTCGACATTCGCTCCTTTTGTGCGGATTATCTCGCTCACTTTGCTCTTTTCTAATCTGACCGAGGTGCCTCTGGCATACTGGCGAGCTCGGGGGCGAACTATGTTGTTTGTTTGTGTTGGATTAGGTCGGACTCTGTTGGGGGTCTTGTTGCTTGTGTATTTTGTGGTGGTAGTGAAGTGGGGGGTGGCAGGTGCTATCTGCGCGAACCTGCTGACGAACGCAATCGCAGGTTTGACGTTGTTTGGTGTTGTCTTTTCGTCTGTCCCAAGAAGAATTTACACCGATAAGCTGAAGCAAATGTTGTGGTACGGCATCCCACTTATTCCCCAGACCTTAGCTTTATTTGTACTCGTATTCTCAGATCGTTTCTTTCTTCGCCATTTCGGAAACCTGGCGGAGGTTGGCATCTACGCGTTGGGGTACAAGCTGGCTGGGATCCTGACAGTGCTCGTCAGTACCCCATTCAGCTTGGCTTGGGCATGGCAGCAGTTCGAGTTGGCCAAACGAGATGATGCAAGGCAAGTCTATGCGAAGATACAGGTGTACTTGTTGTTGATTTCGCTCTTTATTGGGTTGTCTGTTGCTCTGTTCGCGCGAGATGCGATCCGAATCATAGCGCCTATGAGTTACTGGCCGGCAGCTCGCATCGTTCCCTTGATTGTGCTGTGCTATGTGCTCAACGACATCCGGTCCATCGTCCTCAGCGGGATCCTGATCCAGAAGGCCACGCATTACTTACCTCCGATTGCGGCAGCAATCACTGTGACGAATCTATTTCTCAACTATGTGTTGATTTCCCGCTATCTGGCAGTCGGGGCTGCAACTGCGACTGCGCTTACTTACGTGTTAAACTTGCTACTGTGCTATTGCGTGGCTCAGCATGTCTATTTCATTCGTTATGACTATGTGCGCAATGTGATGGCACTCGGTTCGGCCACACTGATCTATCTGGTAAGCACGTTGCATGGTTTGCCGCTTATTAGCTCGGTTGTAGTGAACCTTTCGTTGCTCATGATTTTTCTTGTGATCTGCTTCAGGTTGCTTCACCGTGAAGAACGAGGTGTGTTCCGGCAACTGGGATTCAACATTGCTTACCGCCTGCGTGAAGCTTGGATACGCGCTGAATAGAGCAACTGTGCTGATTGATGTTTTTGGGGAAGATTGGGTTCTGAGGGGAGAACCTGCATAGTAGGGCAATACCTGAACGGTCGCCTACAGGGAATATGATGCGGACGTTAAGAAAACTGCTTCTCATCTCGTTCGACTTCCCGCCGCGGCGGACCAGTGCTGTGTACCGCATGACCAGTCTAACAAAATACCTTCTGCGGTTCGGCTGGCAAGCTACCGTGCTAGCTGCAGACGTGAAAGAAGGCGACCAGGATCCGACACTGCTTGAGAAAATTCCACCTCAGGTTCGCGTAGAGCGAGCTCGGTACTGGCCCATCAGTGGATGGGAGAAACCAACTGCAACCGCCATCCGTCGCTTAGGTGCTTTGCGGGTACCGTCAAACGAAGCTCATCAATCCCGATTGGATCGATGGTTGCGCCGGTTGGGGAATTTGGTGCGCTCCTGCATGTACTTTCCGGATTCCACAGTTGGGTGGATTCCATTCGGTTTCGTAAAAGCGATTCAATTGCTGCGCGAGCAACGATATGATGTGGTCTACACTACCAGCCCGCCCCGCTCGGCTCCGGTCATCGGATTGTTACTCAAGGTCTTGTTTCGTGTTCCCTGGGTATTGGAGTTCATGGACCCCTGGTATCCGCCCGACCGTCGACTGCGCAGAAATTTTGAGCGTTGGTTGCAACTCCTCATGTTGCGTCAAGCAGATGTAGTGGTGGTGATGACGAACGGGCACAAAGAGGACTTTAAACGTACTTACCACATTCCCGGCGACAAATTGGCTCTAGTGAGAAATGGTTTTGATGAGGACGACTTCAATTCGGAGTACACTGCAGAAGAGGATTTCTTCGCAGCCGGTTATGCTCACCTGACTCACTTCGGGACTATTTATCAGGACTTTCACGGGAGCTTTTTCCCAGCTCTAGCTGGATTCCTTGAAGAATACCCAGAGGCGAGGGCACGGCTCCGTGTCAACATAATCGGGTATCCCGATGAGACTACGCAGCATTACGCCTGTGACAGTGCACTGAAGGACATCATTCAGGTACATGGTCTTATGCAACATAAGGATGCGATCCGAGCGATGCAGTCTAGTCACTGCCTGTTGCTGTTCTGGGGCAAACCTGATGTCTCGCGTCTCGCTGTAGCAAGCAAGACCTACGAGTATCTGCGTGTGGGTCGTCCTATTTTGGCTCTAACTTATGAGGGTGAAGTAAAGGAACTTATAGAAGAAGGAAAAGCAGGGTGGGTGGTCGAGCCCACCAACACCAGGGCCGTCAAAGAAGTCTTGCGACTGATACTAAACAGCAGCCGCGACACGATTCCTCCCAAACCGAGGCGGCCGGAGTTTGTCGCACAATTTCGCTATGACGGCTTGGCAGCCAACTTGGCAAGGGTGTTGGACGGGGTGGTACGCGATGATCGCTAAGCTGCGCCGATTTCTGCGTCTCGTTGCGGCCGATGTTCTCTACTACCTCGGCCTGCTGAGTTTGTGGCACCTTGTCCGCCGAAAGATTGTACGCAGGAAGGAAGTTTGCATTCTGGGATTGCACCGAGTGCTGCCCGAAGAGCAACAAAACCGGTCAAACTCGCTAGATGGCATCGTGCTACGAGAGGCGACATTTGTCAAACTACTACATTACCTGAGTCGGCGGTTTTGCGTTTTGTCACTTGATGCTTTTCTGAAAGGTGAGACACAAGAATCTGACCGATCGAAGTTTTGCTGCCTGCTAACCTTCGACGACGGTTGGAGAGATAGTTACACCGTAGTATACCCGTGGCTGAAGACTTTTGGGTTGGCAGCCACAGTCTTTGTCACCACGGGATTGATCGGGGCTCATGCGAGAATTTGGGTGGAGCAACTGGTAGGTGCGTGGAGGAGTTCGCCAGGACATGAGCACCTCCGGTCGTGGTTGGACACCGTAGTGCAAGAACAAGGTCGGGTAACCAGCTTGGAAGAAATCATCGAGTATCTCAAACATATGCCCGCAGAAAAACGACAGTGCATTCTGCGGCAGCTTCTACCCATGCAAGAAGAAAGGCACCGCCATGACGAAGTGGACCAAATGTTGACGTGGGATCAAGTGATCGAAATGAGTCGTGATGGGATTGACTTTGGCGCGCACACGGTGACCCATCCGCTGCTGACCTATGAGAATGACATGACCGTCGAGCAGGAATTACGTACGGCCAAGCACATCCTTGAAGAGAATTTGGGGAAAAAGGTGCGCGCATTCGCCTACCCAAATGGCGACTGGGATGATAGGGTCCGCCGATGGGTAGAACAAACTGGCTACGAGTGCGCTTTTACCACCCGCCAGGGATGGTATCGAAGCGGACAAGACCCATACACAATCCGGCGAATTATGCTTCATGAGGGTAACGTGACTGGTCGGAACAGGCAGTTCTCACCCGCCATGCTCAATCTGACGTTGGCCGGTTGGGATTGAGGAATAAGGTCAACAATGGCTGTTTTCGTTACCGATGGCGAGCAACGATCGACGCTAGCGGTTGTGCGGGCACTGGGTCGTGCCGGAATCTCCGTCACGGTTGGAGCGAGCTTCCCGACCAGCTTGGCAGGTAGCTCCCGCTATTGTGCGAAGACAGTTTGTTATCCATCACCGTGGCAAGAAGGAGAAAGCTTCCAGGCGTTCATCGGCAAGGAATGCAGGCACGGTGAATACCGTGTATTGCTGCCGATGACAGACATTACCACGCTGCTCGCCGCCCAAGCGCGTGAGACTCTCAACCCGCTGGTTCGGCTGCCAATTCCAAGTGAGGAGAAGATAAAGCTGGCCCAGGACAAAAGGCATATGGTTTTGCTGGCCCAGCAACTGGGTATCAGCTGTCCTGAAACCTTCATGTTTCACGACGAACATGGCCTAGAAGACGTGGCTCAGAGAATCCGCTATCCGGTGGTGATCAAACCGCGATTCTCTCGTTTTCTCCAAAATGCGCGATGGATTAGTGGATCAGTCCAATATGCATACGCCCCAGAGGACTTGATAGTCAAGTACCACAACTCCCACGCCCAAATTCCGTATCCCCTGGTGCAAGAGAAAATCGATGGAGAAGGCCGGGGGATTTTCCTCCTGCTGTGGGATGGCGAACTGAAGGCAGCATTCTGCCACCGACGCCTGCGCGAAAAGCCTCCTTGGGGAGGAGTGAGCGTCTATCGCGAAAGCATTCCCTTGCACGAGGAGCTGGTGCGGAAGTCGTTTGCCCTTCTCCAAGCCATCGGCTGGCAGGGTGTGGCGATGGTGGAATTCAAAGTTGACAGCCGCGACGGACGAGCAAAATTAATGGAGGTCAACCCGCGGTTCTGGGGCTCTCTCCAGCTTGCAATCGATGCGGGAGTGAATTTCCCTCTGCTGCTCTACCGCTTGGCGAACGGAGAGAACTTGCCCGCACAGTTCAACTACGAGGCCGGTGTGAAGAGTCGCTGGTTACTGGGGGATTTGGATCATTTATTGATTCGACTGATGCACTCCCGTGAGCTGAATGGTTTGTCGAGCCAGTCTGTTTCCCGGCTGCGCGCGTGTGTCAATTTTTTCAAGTTGTATGAACGAGACTTGCACTATGAAGTTTTGCGACTTGATGACCCCGGTCCGGGTTGGTTTGAGTGCAAGTCTTACGTCCGGACATTATTGCGCCGCTTAGGCAAGCATTCGGAGGGAGTCAGTGCGCATTAGAGGTGCCTTGCATGTCCACTCGACGCTGTCACAAGACGGCACCATGACTATCCCTGAGTTGGTGCGATGGTATAGGCGAAACGGCTATCAATTTCTTGCGCTGGGTGAGCATGCCGAGGATCTAGATGAAACGAAGGTGCGAGCACTCAGCCAACAAAGCGTTGAAAACTCCACTCGTGAATTCTGTGTAATCCCGGGGATCGAGTTCGCTTGCCGGAGCGACATACATATCCTGGGAATCGGGGCCGTGAATCTTGTTCGAGAAAAGGACCCTCTGACCGTGATTCAAGCGATTCATGAAGAGAGAGGACTCGCCGTGTTGACTCACCCGAGGCGGATCGGGTGGGAGTGTCCACGGGAAGTTCTGCTGGCGCTGGATGCAGCAGAAATTTGGAATGTGGCATATGACGGAAAGTATCTTCCGTCGACGCAGGCCCTAACTCGGTTTCGAAGAATGCAACAGATCAATGACAAGCTACTCGCTGTTGCCTCGCATGATTTCCATCGCACGGCTTCATTCTATGACGTTGCTATTGAGATGGACGTGCCGTTATTGTCTCCGAGCGCGGTTCTAAGGAACTTGCGGAGAGGCTTCTATGAGATCCGAAGCCGCTTTTTCCGTGCTGACCCGCAGGTTCGATTCTCCCGGGGGAAGGCACTTTGCCTCCGACTGTTGAGTTCGCAACTAGGTAAATTGCGCACTGCCCGATCGCTTCTACTATGGTGGTCGCTGTGAGAAACTGCACGATCCTTCACACAATCGAAACCGGAGGGCCGGGAGGAGCGGAAACCGTCCTACTGAACTTGGCCTCCAACCTCGACAGTAATCGCTTTCGCTCGTTGGTGCTTATTCCCGAGGATGGATGGCTGCGAAAGCAGCTTCAAGAGCGGGAGATTCCGACTTTCATAGCAAAATCGAGAGTTTGGTACGACCTTCGTGTGCTAACAGTGATGGTACGGCTGGTCAAGCAGGAGAAAGTAGACTTGATTCATTCGCACCTACCCGGACAGAATTTTTACAGTTGTTTGGCAGGGTGCCTTACAGGCCGCAAGACGATCGTTACTTACCACGGAGCGCTGTGGCTCTCCGAAGGTGAGGGCTTGCGGCGCGACATCAAGCTTTGGTTTGTTCGGAACTGGGCTACGGCCGTTGTTGTAGTTTCTGACTACCTGGAGCGATCGCTGCGGAATGCTCGGTTTCCCACCAGCAAGATCGTGCGTATCTACAATGGAGTGAATACGGGGCAATTCAGCGTTACGAGGATCGGGCACTTACGCAAAGAACTTGGCTGCGCGGATGGAATCAAATTGATTGGTATGGTAGCCAATTTACGGCAAAGCAAGGGTTATGAGTACCTTATCCGAGCTGCACGCAAAGTGGTTGACTCAATGCCTCAGGCGCGCTTTGTGGCGGTCGGCGAAATCAACCAAGTAATCGCAGAGCGATTGTCGAGTCTGTTAGGCGAGCTGTGTCTTCAAGATCGCTTCTTCTTTCTAGGCTTCCGCCAGGATGTGCCAGAAATTCTGGGCGATCTCGATGTTTTTGTTCTCTCCTCGACGTGCGAGGGTTTTTCGCTGGCTACGATCGAGGCGATGGCGGCTGGGAAGCCGCTCGTTGTGACCCGATCAGGTGGCCCGCAAGAAATCGTCGAGGATGGGCGTACGGGATTGTTGGTGCCGCCCGCCGACGCCGATGCTTTGGCAGCAAGAATCTGCGAACTCCTGCGCAATCCCGAACGTGCGGCGGCATTGGGTGAAAACGCACGAGCGAAAGTAGTGAGTGAGTTTTCACTCGCAAGGATGGTTAGCAACTACGAACGCCTATATGAGCGCTGTTTGAACCCTAGGTAAAGATATGGTGTTCCTATTCTGGTTCGCACTGATGTTCTTGGCCTATACCTTCCTTGGCTATCCGTTTTTGCTCTTGATTCTGTCTATCTTTCGAAGGCAGACGCCCCAGCGCAGAGCGATATGGCCGACGGTTTCTCTAATCATCCCGGCGCACAATGCAGCCAGTCTGATTAGCAGCAAGATCCGAAACAGTCTCGAACTCACTTACCCAGTAGACAAACGCGAAGTCATCGTTGCCTCAGACGGTTCAGAGGATGACACTGCCGATATCGTTCGCTCGTTTGCTAACCGTGGGATAAAGCTTGTCGAGATCCCGGAGTGGCACGGTAAGCACTATGCTCAAATGATCGCCCGTGATGTGTCACATGGTGAGATTCTAGTTTTCACGGACGTGTCGGTGCACTTGGAGCCGGGCGCCTTGGAGAAGATTGTCTCGAATTTTGCCGATGACTGTGTCGGCTGTGTGAGTAGCGAGGATCAGGTAGCCACGGGGAAAAGAAGCTGGATGGGTGAGCGGTTATACGTTCAGTTCGAGATATGGTTGCGGCGCTTGGAAGCACGAGTGGGATCGTTGGTAGGAAACAGCGGATCGTTCTTCGCTGCGCGGCGCGAACTGTGTGAGATGTGGCATCCAGACCAATCGAGTGACTTCTTTCTTGCCCTTCATGCTGCCAAACGTGGTTTGCGATCCGTAGTGGATCCTGAATGTCAGGGCCGCTACGGTTTGGTACGTTCATATAAGGCGGAGTTGCAACGAAAGGTACGTACAGTTGTGCATGGCTTGGATGTCCTGTTTACACATCGAGACCTGCTAAACCCTGTACGTTATGGACTCTTTTCTTGGCAGCTCGTAAGCCACAAGCTCTTTCGCTGGCTTGTGCCGTTGGGCATATTCTCTTTACTCGTGTCGAATTCGCTACTGTGGAATGCGGGTAGTTTCTACAGACTTTTCTTGGTCTTGCAGGTTGGCCTGTACGGAGCGTGCTTGCTTGCCTCGGTCGCAGGTTGTTGGGCGGGATTTAAGGTACTCAAACCGGCCAGTTTTTTCGTGCTGGGGAATGCGGCAACCGTGATGGCTTGGCTGTATTTTCTTTCGGGAGAGAAATTTGCTACCTGGCAGCCCAGTGAACGCCTCTAAAGCAAAATCCGATGTGCTTCCAGAGAGACGGGTGAGAGCCGGTAAGATTTCGGTCTGTCACGTCGCTTCCGGTGATCGCTGGGCAGGGGCTGAAGTGCAACTTGCTACGTTATTCAGAGCTTTTGCCCACAGTGATAGATTCCGTCTCACTGTAATTTCGCTCAACGAAGGACGGCTAGCCGAGGAAGCCCGCAGATGCGGTATCGAGGTCAAGATCATCCCTGAGAGCAAGAAAAGCTTCCTGCAAATTTTTTCTGAAGCGGTCGAGTATGTTCAGGACAAGGGTATTTGTATCTTGCATTCCCACCGCTACAAGGAAAACCTGTTGGCAGCTTTGCTCGCGTGGCGCTGTCGTGTTCCTTTTGTTGTTAGGACTCAGCACGGTATGCCTGAGCCTTTTGCAGGGCTGAAGCGCTGCAAACAGGGAGTGATCCAACTGATGGATCAAATCGTGGCCCGCTATGCAACTGATCGTGTGATCAGTGTCAGCGCTGAACTCACCAGTCACCTTAGAGGCTATTTAAAACCCGAGAAGGTTGTCACCATCCATAACGGGATTGACGTAGATCAAGTTCGTTCAAAGATGGGTCACCTTGAGGCGAAGAGATGCCTCGGCATCCCGGACCACTGTTGGGCGATAGGTACTGCTGGGCGGCTAGAGCCAGTCAAGCGTTTGGATATCTTCTTGGCATCTGCGGAACACGTGGCAACACGGTTACCAAACACGAGATTCATAATTGCGGGAAGCGGCAGCGAGGAGAGTCGGCTGCGTACGTTGGCGCACGCCAGTGGCCTAGGAGACCGCGTATTATTTCTGGGTGACCGGCAGGATATCTATGACGTGCTGCGAGCCTTGGACATCTTTCTTCTTTGTTCCGATCACGAGGGATTGCCAATGATCTTGCTGGAAGCTCTAGCTCTGGGCGCGGCAGTGGTGGCACGATCTGTAGGTGGCATCCACGAAGTCATCCAGGACGGTGTCAACGGCATCTTGGTGCAATCGGACGAGCCTTCGACTCTGGCGCAGGCGTGCCTGAACATTCTCGCAGACCAAGCACGGAGGCAGCGCTTGGCCGTGGCAGGAGCCAATTTAGTGGCAAGCAAGTTCACTGTCGAACGCACCGCGAAGGAACTCGCCAAGCTCTACTGTTCACTGTGGGAGATCCGATGAGACTGTTGTGGTTTTCTCACGTTGTTCCCTTTCCTCCGAAGGGTGGAAACCTGCAACGGAGTTTCAATCTCATTCGGTACATTTCAACATCACACGAAATTTGCCTGGTGGCTTTCAACTTCCAGGGAGAGAGGAAGGACCGTCTCCGCGAATACGCAAGCGAGTTGCAGAAATACTGCGAAGATGTGGACTTTTGGGAGTTGCCAATTCGCTGGAGGAGCACGCGCTGGTGGGCCTGGCTTGTGTTGAGCCCTCTTTTTCAAGACCCCTATGGATGTCGGTCATTCTGGTCGCGCCGGCTTACAGCACGTTGGCAACAAACTCTTCAGCGGCATGAAGGAGCCTTACTGCACTTCGATTCCATAGATCTCGCAATGTTCGCGGGCGCGGCCAACGGGTTTCGGAAGGTCTTGAATCACCACAATTGTGAATCAGCGATGACCTATCGACGAGCCCAAAGGGAACCGAATTCTGTCAAGAAAGCTTTCCTATATTCTCTGGCGCGAAAGCTCGGGCGCCTTGAACGAACCATCTGCGATCGATTCGACGTAAACACAACGGTCTGCAAACTTGATGCGCAACAGCTCCGGGCCAGAAATCCGAAAGCACACATCCATGTGGTCGAAAACGGCACGGATACCGAATATTTCTTACCAAGCAGAAATTTGGAAGAACCGAGGAGCTTAGTCTTTGCCGGCTCGCTGAACTGGTATCCAAATCTTTCCGCGATTCGGTTCTTCGGACGCGAAATCTGGCCTTTGGTGAAGCAACGGTGTCCAGGTGTTCGGCTCTATTTGGTTGGCAGGTTCCCTCCACACTGGCTAGTCCGCTGGGCAAAGCGTGACCCGAAGATCGTTTTGGTGGCAAACCCAGAGGACATACGACCATGGGTGGGTCGGGCATCGGTTTTTGTGTGTCCGATTTTGGACGGTGGAGGAACTCGGCTCAAGATTCTGGATGCCCTGGCAATGGCCAAGGCTGTAGTGAGTACTACTATCGGCTGCGAGGGACTCCGGGTCAAACATGGAGAAAACATTCTGGTAGCGGATGCACCGAGGGATTTTGCGAACCAAGTGGTGCGTGTCTTGGAGAATGGGGCCTTGCGCCATCAGCTTGGAGCCAGCGGTCGGGCTCTTGTCGAAAGATGTTACAGTTGGGAAAAAATAGCTTGGCAGCTCAAGCAGGCTTATCGCTGCGCGCTACATCGTGAAATGTGCGACGAGCGGCCGGTGGTATGGATTGGCCCGGAAACATGAAAACTAGGCCGCACGACGATTGAAATGCACGAAAGATAAATACCAAGACGAAAAACGGTTGCAAACACAGTGCAACCCATCTATCGCGAGTTGCTCGGGGCTTTCTTGGCCTCGCCCCTTTGTCTGTCGCCAGGTGTAGTGGCGCGGAGCCTCGATCCTTCAGTTTCTGGAGGGAGGTAATCCAGAATGCATTCCTGGGTTGAGAAGATTTACGAGCACAGTCCCGCGCTCCTGCAGCACGCAATGATTTCTGCCTACGGTTGGAAATTAGCACGGCTGCGCTATGGCGGCGGATACGACCGCTACCTTGAGGACCTGCTTTGCAGCCAGTACTACTCTCAGTCGGAGTTGGCTGAGTTACAAGATGAAAAACTCCGCCTGCTCATCCGGCACTGTTACGATAACGTCCCGTACTACGCGCGGCTTCTACGTGAGCTAAGGTTGATGCCGACCGACTTTCGGGTTGTTGCGGATCTGCAGAAGTTGCCAGTCCTTCACAAAGAAACTGTCCGTCAACAGCCAGAACTCTTCCACGGACAGAATTATCGCAATGCACGCTGTGAGATAGTCAACACCAGTGGAACGACCGGTACGACATTGCGCATCAGAGTAGGCATGGAGGGCCGACGTAAGAATTACGCCTTTTTCACTCGGCTCAAACTTTGGGCAGGAGTCGATCCGTTCGCTCGAACCGCCACTTTCGGCGGGCGGACTATAGTACCAGCGAGCGCGCGGCGGCCCCCGTTCTGGCGCTATAACCTCGCCACAAATACTCTCCTTTTCTCTTCGTATCACCTATCGGAAACGAACATGCCAGCTTACCTTGCCAAGCTTCGCAGTTGGGATCCTGAGCTAATCGATAGCTATCCGTCCAGCTTGCATGTCCTCGCCCGCCATGCCTTGGACCATGGCATACGCGGACCTAAGCCGCGCGCGGTGATTACATCTTCTGAAACACTGATGACGGATCAGCGCACCCTTATCTGCAAAGCTTTTGGGACCCGAGTGTTCGATCAATACGGCGCTGCGGAGCAGGCTTGTTTCATTTCAGAGTGTGAGGCTGGTAGCTACCATGTGCATCCCGAATTTGGTGTTGTGGAATTTCTTCCAAGCGCTCATTCCGAATCTGAAGTTGGCTTCAGAATGGTGGCTACGGGTTTTACCAATTGGGCCATGCCTCTACTACGCTACGACACGACTGATCTAGCCATTCCTGCGAACCGTGAATGTAGTTGCGGACGGAAATTTAGGGTTGTGGAGCAGATTATCGGACGGATCGATGATGTGTTGATTACCTCCGACGGCCGCTACGTCGGTCGACTTGACCCGGTCTTCAAAGGCCTCGAAACGATCCAGCGTGCCCAAATTGTGCAAGAAACCTTGGGCCGGATACGCGTGCGTATGATTCCCGGCAGGGGGTTCTCACCAGCACACCAAGATTCAATCCGCCGCGAACTTGAGAAAAGACTGGGCAAGAATATCGAATACATCTTTGAAGTAGTACAAGACATACCGGTAGGACCGGGCGGGAAGTTTCGTGCTGTAATTTCTCGAGTTGCTGAGAGAGCCTTCAAAGAAAACTTGCCGGGGGCAACTAGGGGTTTTACATGAAGAAGATTGGGGCCCTGAACCTTGAGCTTCCCTAAATCCGTTAAATGCTGTGGAGTATTGCTTTGTAGCTGAGCCTATGTATTCAACCGGCAAAGCCAGGAATGAGTTCCCCGAAGGATGCGCGAGATTCGTCCCCATCCCGCGCTACCGTCAGCATGCTATCCCGAAAGTGACGCTTCAGATCTTCAGATAAAGCGCGTCAAGATCGTGCATGCGTGGCGATCTCAACGTTACCAGATCGCTCTATCTTTCCCTTCCAGCCAAAATGAGGTTCGAAGCGGAAAGTACTTCCGTCTGGTATGTCGGATAGCAGACCGTTCCACTCGGGGCAATTGCTGATCAGCCTGACATCGCGCCAATTCCACTCAGCCAGTGGATAGTGTCTGCGGGCAAATGCCTGGCGCACGATAGGAATGCGCTCCGGATCGTACCCCATCAGGTAAGCGCATGTGGCGTCGACGCTGGCAGGGTGCAGGCCGAAAACCAGTATTCCCGCCGGAACAGGATCAGGATTCATCGGGCCGCGACCCTCGCCAGCAATGATGCCGTCCACGAGCACGAAATGACGCTTCCTGCCCTCAGGAATGCCCGGACGCAATGTTCCATCTTGGTTGCCATAAAAAATGATCTTGTTAAGGTCCAAACACATACGCCAAACAGTATCGTTGCCCCACCAGTTTCCACTCCGAATGACCTTCTCCGTGTTTCCGAAAAGATGTACGCCAAGCCGTCGTGCCAGATGATGCAGCCGCGAACCGATTACAGGGGCACGCAAGGACAACCGGTAGAACATCGGCACCAGAGATCGTTCAAATCGGTGCTTGAAATTCGGACTGGGATGCTCGTCACCGCCGTTCGACGGATCACCTTCGGTGTGATGGGGCAGCCAGTTCTTATCGCCACTAACGCCAACCAAGTTTTTCAGGCTTACGGTGATACCAGCTTTCTTATGCGTCTTAAGCTTCGGCAGGCTGAACATCACATCGCACTGGATCGCCGAGGCTGCGACCAAGTATTCGTGACGCCCACCGCTATGGTGACGGTTGACCTCACGGGTATTGTAATCCGCCCCCACATAGCGGCCTGTCCCAGGGTGGTCAGCAAATTCGCTGTACTTACCCAAGTCAAAGGCAATATAGCCGTTCGGATCACCAGGTCGCCCACGCCGGCTAACGACGACACCGTCCCGAGTTGTCCATTCTTCCTGGCGTAGGTCGACGAACTCGAAGTCTAACCCTTCCGCACGATAGAAATTACGAATCATGTCCAAGGCCAGAATGCGTACGATAGCGTCGAAAGATGAATCTGTGTGAGGTGCATCTGCCACAATGATCTTTCCTCGCCCTTCAAGAGCCTTCCACACGTAATCGGCAACGGCGCGAATGACACTGCCATGGGTGACAACGTATTGCCAGCCATCGCGATCGCGGGGATGATATTCCTTGATAAGGTTGGGCTTGAGCAAAACAGTTTCTCCCGGTTCAATCAAGTTCTTAAGGGGATTCCAAGCGGGCGTAGAGTAATGCTCACGATCAAGGCCTGCTGCACGTAGGCACGCACGAACGGCTTCGTAGAGAGTATTGTGCTCGGAACCATAGCTATGAAAGAGGTATTCAGCGTAACGTTGATCCGGGTGATAAGGTGGCTGTGTGGGGTAATATGTGCCGGAAGCCTTGCAAACAACAACAGTAGTGTTCTCAAAATGATCCATGCAGATACCTGGAGTCGTTGCCAGCGCAAGGGTTCTCGGGATACTGTTGGCGCCGCAACGTGGGATTTTTTAGCAAAGCCTTTGCCCTTTGGCTTATTTTTTCTCAGAGTGTACTACGGGACTCCGGAATATGACGGATGTAGGTCCCATTTCAGCCTGCCATTTTTAGCCTGCTGCAGCCTATTCCCGTTGCCCAATCTTTTTAGCCGGCACGCCGGCAACCACGGAGTAAGACTCAGTGTCTTTCGTGACCACGGACCCGGCGGCGACGACAGTGCCTTGTCTAATCGTCACGCCAGCCATAATTAGGCTGCCGCACCCCACCCAAACGTCATCCTCGATGATGACTCTGGCCACACGAACTGGCTGGTGGTAGTAGAGCTGATGTCTGTCCTTGTAGGTGTGGTTCTGGCTGTAGATCTGGACGCCGGAGGCGATGCCTACGTGTGAGCCGATCTCGATCCCCCCCACCCCATCAAGGAAGGCCATCGGGTGGATGCGGACATCGTTCCCGATGCTGATACCGCTGGGGGCTCGGAACCACACGTGGTCGCCGATGTACACATCGCGCCCGCATCGGCGGAACCCCATGGCTCGGCAACGTATCGCGGAACCGAAGCGGCCGGGAATATGCGTCAGAAGTATCATCTTCCACTGGTAGCATTCGGGCAAGATGACGTAGTCCCACTTTCCACGCAGAAAGCTACTGACCCACGCCCATCGCAGGTAGTGAGATAGAGGGTGCCGCAACATCCAGGGAGTACCTTCCGTCATCTTGCTCACCTAGGGTGAGTTCCGGGCTCAAGCCGATTTCACTTCCGCAATTGAATCACCAATCGGATGAATCCGAATAGAAGCAACCTGTTGAAATTGAGGGTGTTCGTTGGACGGAGAGATCTGCTCGGTAGACTTTGTCTTGCACAGCATTTCTTTTCCACTTTTGTGTCATCTGTTTCCACCCCCCGGAACTGTGCTTGCTGGCTACGTCTAGCTCCGCGGCCCTATAATTCGAGACCAGTCGCAGGTTCGCATCATACGGAATTATTGGAGGGAAATTTTTGGGAATTGCGTACGGAGACTGTCAGTTTGAGCTCTAGTTGATGTACTTCTTCACCCCATACGAAAATGTGTTGTAGGTTCCTAAACTTTTCGTGTCAGTGTGAAGTCTTTTCCCAAAGAAGGGGGTAGGGATTTGTTGCTAAAGGAGATTCGTCAGAAGAGGAAAAAGACGGTTCTCGACATCGCGGATCTTGGGCTTCAGCAATGAGCGCAGAAAGTTTCTGGAAAGACACATCACATCTGAGTGTGTTGGCATTTCCACGCAAGAACGTTACGGTGATCCCGCAGGATTAATCTTGTTTCCAGCAAACCACGAGTGGAAGATCTGGATGCCAGTGATTTTTGCGCTGTGCTACGATCTCTATATGGGTGGGGCGCCTTACTAGCCCTCAGTCAGGCAGGCCGGTAGTGGCGAGAAGAACAATTCGCCGGACGGCACACTACAAATGCGTGTGGGGTGAGTTTCTGCAAAATCCCTACGTGCTGACACAAGGACGAGAGGTTGCATTGTTCAAGGGGAGGTAATTGGGAGCAGATTTGACAGGAGGTTCCAAAGGAGTTTCAACTGGACAATTAGCTTAAGGCAAGTGACATCAAGTCGCCGCAAAAACAGCGCGGTGCTCAGATTGAAAATTCTGGCAGAGAGAAATGGAAATAACCAGAACCACGTACCAATCATTCAGGCATTTTCTAAAACGCTCTCGGTTTTTGGTTACCCTTATACGAGCTGCACGATTTACCATGCAAACTGCCATCGAAGAGTGCCGAAGGGCTGAATGGATGCTTCTCCGCTCATCAGCAATGAAATCCTATCTTAGGTCTCACCAAGTACGGAAGCTGCAAATCGGAGCAGGTTCTAACCTTTTGAAAAACTGGCTTAACACCGATGTTCACCCAGGTTGCCGTGCAGTTGTTTTCCTTGACGCGAGGGAGAGATTTCCGTTCGACGGCGGTACTTTTGACTATGTATTCAGCGAACACCAAATTGAGCACATAACCTACAGTGAAGGTCTATTCATGCTTCGTGAGTGCTACCGAGTCTTGAAGCCTGGTGGCAGGATTCGCGTTGCTACACCCAACCTCGAAGCCCTGATTGGTCTTTGCACATCACATCAAAGTGATCTCCAGCGACGGTACATAAATTGGGTTATTGATAAATTTGTTCCAGGGCTAAACATGTACAGGGAGTCCTTTGTGATTAATGAGGTTTTTCGAGGCCAAGGACACAAGTTTATCTATGATCGTGCGACGTTACAGGACGCTTTGCAAAACGTGGGCTTCGTGGAAGTCACTTGCTATGCGGTAGGAGAAAGTGATGACACAGCCCTTCGAGGAATTGAGTCCCACGGTAAGGCCGCTGGCGATGAAGATATGAACCAATTTGAGACGATGATTTTGGAGGCAAAACGCCCAAGATGACGTTAGGGTACTGCGATTCACCAAACACGCCCTTATCCGCCTTGAGATTATTGGCTCAAGCCCTACTGCGGCTAGTTGTGAGTTTGAGCCATCTCCAAGGTGCTGCTATTCGGAGCTCGAAGTGGAGCTCGTCCAGGGTTGCGAAATAGTTGTTCACGGAGATACGTCGTAAGTCATAGATGTCCGAGTCTAAGCCTACAAAACCATCTATCCCCGAGCAACAACAACGATATCCTGCTTTTCGAACCAGGTTGCGATTTTCCTCGAGCAGATTTTCTCGGCTACCAAAGGGGTAAGCGAAGAGAGAGACCTCCGCGCCAAGAGCATCCTGAAGCTTTGTCTTCGCGTGATAAATCTCTCGCCAAGCCTGCACCCCTCGGACTTTCCCTAGGTCGCAATGCGAGAGTGTGTGGGAACCGATTTCAAATCCTCGGGCTCGCAACTCACGCAATTGATTCCAATTCATCCAGGCAATGCGCCCGCGTAGATGTTCCTCCCATGGCAGGACGCAGTCTGTGCCAATCATATTGACTACGACGAAAAATGCAGCGGGCACGTCATATTCCATGAGGATCGGCGCTGCACAATCGTAGTTGTCTCGATAGCCGTCGTCGAAGGTTACGGTTACCGTTCGCTCTGGCCAGAGCTTCTTCTGCTCAAGATAGTCTAGCAACTCGGAGAGCAGTATCGGCCGGTAGTGTTCTCGAAGTGCGCGAACAATGGTTCGAAAGCGGTCCGTGCTGATCGTAATCTCATCTTCCGGGATATCGTCGCTAACTCGATGAAAAACGAGTATTCTGGCAGGCAACTGACCGCGAGCAGCCCAGACCTTGTCCCGAATCCATTCGGCTCCCGAATCGGCTACGAGACGGAAAAGAATACGCTTTGCTGTGCGCCGTAATTTCACCTTGAAAAGACAAATGCCACGGGGCCTAGTCCCGACTCAGGTGTTACCGTTACTATCCCTCTCGCACCTAGCAACCTGTTCATCATAACAGAAAATCTACTTTGGTTTCGCTACCTTGGAATCCATCTGTGCAGCTTGCAGCCAACGCTGATGTCAGCATATTGCGGAAAGACCGACCTCTACGGGGTTCGACCACCAATGTACATGTCCGAAATATGCTCGCGAGGGGTTCAATCGAGGCTATGGTTGTAGATTTGCCAGTGCCCACATATGTTGGTTTCTTCCCATGCAACCCGAGAGAAAAACGACTCGCCTGGCTACCGGACCCATCCAATGATGGTTCCTGAAGACCTCGAGACTTAACGGCTGCGAAGAAGATGCTTTAGCCTCAGCCCACGATACCGCAAGAGCTACACCATGAGTCATCGATCAAAATCGGGGTTCCTGGTTAAGTCTGCATAGGAACATGCACGGGAGGAATCTTGGGGAATCTTAAGATCAGATTAGCAGCAATCCAGATGTTATGGTTCGGTGTTGACCGCTGAGAGCAGGTTAGCTGGAATGTTGCTTTCGGCGTATCGTGGGACACCACACCCGGACGTAGGCTATTGAGGTTATGTGCTGGTTGTGGGATTAAAGGCTGGGTGGGTCGATCGGGTGCGCGATAAGGTCGAACTGTCGAACGTAAGGACTTAGGCCGCGACGATAGCCTGATTGCCAGTTCTTCTCTGCGTTGTTGCTTCTAATGGAGTCGTACACACGAGCTCGTGATACTATTGGTACGGGGTTACTAATAGTGACTGCCAGCGATATCGTGAGAATATAGGGGAACGACAATGGCCTCCATTCGTCGTTGGCGCAAAGCCCAAGATTATGAGCGTTCATATTGGGAAGCTGTGGCGTGTCGAATTGCCGCGAGAGAGATAGGGCAATTAGACTGGTACAGCTGGAGAGCAACTCAGATGGAGAACCGCCTCGCAGGGCTCATCGACGATGACCGGAAAAAGAATTGGAGGATACTGGAGGTAGGAAGCGGACCCGTTGGCATCGTAAGCGCGCTTAAGTGGGGTGATCGCTACGCAATTGACCCCTTGGAAGATTTCTATCGCGCAAACACGACCTTGACGCTGCATCGGGACCCAACGGTGCGCTATTTGCAGGGAGTGGGTGAGCAGCCACTTTTTGAAAATGGATACTTTCAGCTAGTCATACTCGACAATGTTCTCGATCATACTCAGGCGCCTGAGCGCGTGCTAAGGCAAATCCATCGGGTCCTCTCTCGTGCTGGCCTACTTTATTTGGCGGTAAACGTACACACCGCCCGGGGCGCTTCTCTCCACAGCGTTTTGTCAAAACTGCTGATCGACAAGGGCCACCCGTACTCCTTTACACAGCCTAGTATTCAGAATTTGATCCGCCGCACTGGATTCGTCATTCAGCGAGAGTGGCTTGACCACTACTATGAAGCCCAAAACCGAGACCGGACCTCGGCGTCTTTGAAGGACAGAATAAAGGGTTATACAGGTCTCTCCGAGTTTATCTATTATAGTATTTGCTCGAAGCAAGAGTGAGCCTGGGTAATTGAGCTGTCCCAACGCGGCAGCCGCTATTCACCTTCCGGCCTTCAAGGCTATGTCCGATGGTCGCGAGACTGGCGACTCAACGACGGAGCTTATGCACGAGCGACAAATCAGATGACTGGATACAAGTGCGCAACGCTGTTCACACGCGGCATGCCCGCTCTCGCCCCATCCGCTGGTGTTAAGGGAATTTCAGTGCTTGCTCTCTTGTTCCCGTTTTCACCTGCGTGGCCGGCGGCTGGAGTCCACGCTAGCGCCTAGTGGCGGCAAAGAAATTGAGCGAAGTCAAGGGTTCCGGGGACTACTTTCTCATTGACAACGCATGGAATCGTGCACCTGTCTTACAAGGCAGGTCAGGTGGTGAATATAGGCGAGTCGGTGCAACCCATGATAGGGCTATGCAGCTATGGGGAGGCATGCGCGCAGTTGCGGCGGGCCGTGCAAGCACTGACGACAGGTGGCTTCTGGATTCCTCGTTCCCTGCTTTCTTGCTTCATGGATCAGATGCTCAGCTGCGTCCTCCATCGCTTGGTGTGGGGTTCCGCCCATCTCAGCCGGCGCGAACGGGAAGTCCTCGACGCGCTGTTGAAAAACCTCTACAAGAAAGAGAGCGCCAGCAAGCTGCCCATCTCCGAGCGCACAATGAAGTTCCACGTGGCGAACCTGCTGGCCAAGCCTAGCGTCCAACGCTGCACCACCTTGACTCTCCAGTGCTTGCACGCTGTCCCTGAACTTACTTCTGGGGCAGGACCCGCTTCTGTCCCAATACTGGCCTCCTTACCAGTAGCTTTGCCGTTCCCACAGGTTGTAGACTGCTAGCCAAATGCTGCAATTGCCAGGACGAGGAAGAAACCCGGTGCAGAGTGGAAGCATCCTAAAAGCCATATTACGTCGCTCGAATCTATGGGGGAGAGAAGAAAGCCACCTTCTTCAAAAAGAAGTGGGTTCGAGCTTCCGAATTCAAGGCGAAGGATAATCAGATGAGGCAGAACCTAGGAGACTTACGTTGTGGGAGCGTGGCGGTAGCCTGCTTCGCGCTTGTTTCCTGTCTTGCTGCTTGTGGGCTCGCTGAGAAGGGCCCTGGGGGTGCCTTCTCAGGGGGTAATCCGCCAGATTCGGGTCCGGAGTCGGCTTTAACAGTGACCAGTATCTCGCCGAATTCTGGCCCCACGACAGGTGGGACATCTGTAACTATCAGCGGAACCGGTTTCCAGAACGGAGCGACAGTTAGTCTTGGGGGGACAAATGCGACGGGAGTGATCATCACCAGCGCGACACAGATCCGGGCTGTGACGCCGGCGCACGCTGCGGGGACCGTCGATGTGGAGGTCACGAATCCCGATCGTGCAACTGCGAGGCTGACCGGGAGCTTCACGTACATAGCGGCTCCGGCTCCAACGATCAGTAGCGTTTCGCCAAGTTCTGGGCCGTCCACCGGTGGGACATCTGTCACGATCAGCGGAACCGGTTTCCAGAGCGGGGCAACAGTGACTTTTGGGGGGGCGAATGCAACGGGAGTGACCGTCAGAAGTTCGACGCAGATCCAAGCTGTCACTCCAAGCCATGCGGCTGGAACAGCGGACGTGCAGGTCAGAAATCCAGATGGCCAGACCGCCACGCTGTTGAGTGGTTTTACCTACTACGATGACACCACTCCACCTACTATTTCAAACGTCGCCGCGGTCAACGTTGGTAGCAGCGCAGCAACAATTATGTGGACAACAGATGAACGTTCGGACTCGCAGGTGGAGTATGGAACAACGAGCGCCTATGGGAACTCGACGCTCTTGGACGTAAGCTTGGTCACCAGCCACTCGGTAACGCTGACAGGACTTTCACCGAGCACCTTGTATCACTATCGGGTAAGATCGCGCGACGCGGCAGGGAATTTGGCCGTGTCGGGGGACTTTACGTTCACTACATCTGCCCCGGGCCAGGTTTTGTTTCAGAACGATTTCGAGTCTGGCGATTTCTCTGCCTGGGACTTTGTTTGGAACCTCGGCTTGCCGAACGCCTGGACAGTGCAGGATGAAATTGTCCACTCTGGCAAGTATGCAGCGCGGGTTCATTACTACATTGACGGCGGGGCGGAACACCAGGATGACAACAGCAACATTGAGAAACAGTTTAAGCCTGGCTTGGAGCATCTATTCGTCCGTGGCTACGTCTACATTCCCACGCCAAACCCCGCTGGGTCTCCCAATGTCCAGCGAAAGCTCTTTTATCTAAAAGACCCCGAAGGGCCAGACGGCACCCCGAATTATCGCTGGGCAGTCATCGTCCACACATTTGGCTCACCAGGCTCGCTCGTCCTCACCTGGGTCGGGCCGGGTGGTACTCGGTCAGAGTGGGACTTAGCTTTTCTCGAATTTAACCGCTGGTACTGCCTCGAACTTGAAGTCCGCGCTAACACGGTTGGACAAAGCAACGGGCGTTTGGGACTTTGGGTTGATGGGCTGCTCGTCCATGAACGTAACGACTTGCAACTTCGTGGTATATCGACGGGCATCAACCGTGTTGAAATCGGACGCCAGGCGGATCGGCTCAACTACGCTCCCGTGGACGAGTACCGCTACTGGGACGACATTTCCGTCGATACGAGTTACATTGGCCCAATTGCAGGAGCCAGCGGCAAGAATAGCGAGTGTGAAAACTGGCCTACGCAGCATCCTGAATGGATTTTCTGTGATGATTTTGAAACAGGTACGCTAGACAGTTGGGATACATCTCCTAATCTCAAAAATACTGTATCATCTGTGCCCGAAAATGTAAGGTACGGAAACTACTCTTTACAAGCGACAATTGATTCGACCGGCGACGGTGGTATCCCACTCGAAAAGTGGTTTATGCCCGGATACGATGAGATCTACGTGAGGTTTTACGTTAAATTTCAAAGTGGCTTTGCCAATATGCGCTCCGATGGCTACGGCATGCATCTCTTGGGTATCTGTGGCAACCACATAAATAATGCCTGGTCTTGCTACGGCAAAGCTGGCGTAAGGCCCAACGGCGCAAATTTTTTTGTCACTGTGGTCGATCCAGAACAAATTTATAATGACCCTTCTCTGCGGCCGTTTATGTTTTACACCTACTACCCTGATATGGATTGCACCGCTGGCTGTTACGGAAATGTCTTTGAACAAGAGGACCCTAAGATTCCACTCCTAGCCGACACCTGGTATTCAGTTGTGGCCCGAGTTAAGCTCAACACCCCAGGGCAAAATGATGGCTTACAAGAGCTCTGGATTAGCGGGGTCAGGAAAATATCGGTCACAAATCTACGCTGGAGAGATACGACCGAATTGCGGCTCAATGAAATTAACTTCTATTTCTATATGCCAGGTCCTATCCAGATTCAAAGGATTTGGATTGACAATGTAGTTGTCAGTAGGAGTCCGATCGGACCATAGTAGTACCGCCGATGTCAGTCTTCCAATCACATTCGCTGTTTGCGCTTCAACAAGTTTCTTGCGACGCAATACTTCCTCTTTAAACCCTCCTGCAAGCTTCGCGAGCGCTCCTGCGACAAGCGAAGATATACACGGCAGCGCTATCAATGTGGCAAGTTGAATTTCCCTTGATGAGCAGTGGTGTAGTATCTCCGAGAACGACGAGCGGAAGAACGACCAAACCAGTACAGGAGTTAGAGCGGTCTAATAGTTCATCATGTGAATTCCACCACTTTGCTAGAATAATGGTCGGGAGCGCGATTATAGCTCGGGTTTCTATCCCCACGCAGGAACTGTCAGAGCTGGCGGCCCGGCAAGAGAAGACTGCTTCCCTTTTTAGGAAAAATTTGTACCCTCTGCCGTGCGCGGTCCCACTGAGGCTTGCGCCGTGGTTGACTGCGCTCCTCGTGTTCTCCTTTGCCAGCAACGAGTTAGAACTGTTCCCTGCTCTAGTTCAACTCTGATCTGGCAGCTATCGTGCCAGCCAGATTGCGACCCAAAGGTAAGGGGTTTCCTTAGGGTATGCTTCTCCTCAAGAGGGAGGCAAGTGCTAGCTCCTACCCACATTGACATTTGGCTGACAGCGGAACTGGCCAAGTTCCTCGGTCGGTATCCGCTGCTTGATCTCAGCGTTGAGAGTGCCATCCGGCATAACGTGCTCGGAGGTTTTTGGTTTGCAGTAGCGGTGTTTGTTTTCTGGATGCAGGGCGCGACACCAGGTCAACAGAAAGCGCGACACCGCATCTTCACGATAATGTTCGGATCCGTGCTGGCAATCCTACTGACGATTCTTGCGGGCACTGTAATATCTTGGTTGCCCCCGTCACGCCATCCCGGCCTGGCCGATCTCTATCCCCGATACCTAAAACCGAACTTAAACAACAATTCCTTTCCCAGTCAGTCGACTGCGCTTTACGCAGCTGTGACAGCAGGAATTTACGCTCTCAATAAAGGGGTAGGTTCGATACTGTGGGTATGCGTGGGAGTGCTGGTTGCCTTGCCTCGGATTTATGTCGGTGGGCATTACCCTAGTGACATCCTCGCGGGGCTCATTCTTGGACTGGCTGGTTATGTCAGTGCGCTGTATTTCCTAGAGCCGCGACTGGTTCCCAGCCTTGAGCAAGTTCTACAAGAGGACAGCCGCCTGCGAATTGTGAGGAACATTGTTGTTTTCGTGTGGATGCTGCAAGTGGCAGTCGAATTTCGCGACCTCATTTGGCTCAAGGATTCTCTCCGATATGTGCTGAAATGAGTAGACTAAACTGGCTTCACTGCAGAGAGGAGAATCTTTGCTCTTGGCAGTCCAAGTATCCCCAGCTGAGAGAGCTGGGTAGCTAACAGCAAGAGGACTTGTAGTCTTCACCTTGATAATGAGTCCCAATGTGAATTTTGAGGTTGCGGCGGATACTGTGCCACTTATCATTACACGCGCGCGAGCTGATGATGCAGAGGCCTGGGATGAATTTGTCGAAAGACATCCGGAAGGACAGTTTTGTCACCTATGGGGCTTTAGGCAGGTGCTGGAGGAAACCTACCGTTATCGGTGTGTTTACCTGAACATCTTTTCCCAAGGAAAGTTGGTCGGAGTGTTCCCATCTATCGCCGTGAAACGCGGTTCAGGACGGCTTATATCTCAACCTTTCAACGAATACGGAGGCCCGCTAACGGAAAATCTCTCCGCTAACGAGCATAAGCAGCTCACGGAGCTACTCCTTCGCGCTGCGCGAGAGGAGGATTGTCAAAGTGTTGAGATTCGAGGCGGAATCGGATGTGAACAAGCAGCGGAAAGCGGCGGCTGGATTAAGCACCCGCTGCATTCTTATGCCGTTCTGATGCTCGATGAAAAAAACCGACTCTGGTGGAACTCACTCACGTACGAAGCCCGAAAAGGTGTCAACCGGGCCCGAAAGGCAGGACTCAGCGTCGAAATCCGTCGCGCTGCTCGTGCGGTCGAAAATCCCTTCTACAAATTGTATCTCATTTCGATGAAGCGTCTTGGAGTTCCGCCGCATGCAGCTCGATTCTTCGAGCAGCTCGCTGCTGGCCTTGGCAATCGAGTGGTTGCGGCCTGGGTCAAACGCAATGAGAACCCTATAGCGATCCTCTTAGGGGTGGTCACGGGACAGCGGATTCACATCTTTGCCACTGCTTCAGAGCCTAATTCTTGGGAAATGCGACCGAACGATCTCGCACATTGGGAACTAATTAGCTGGGCTTGCACGGAAGGTTTACGTGTTTTCGACTTTGGGTCTGCTCGCTATCGGGGCCAAATCCACTACAAGAAAAAATGGGGTGTGAGTTTCCATGAATATTGCTACTACGTCATCGGTCCGCCACACCGAGCGGCAAACATGAGAATTCAAACAGTGCAGAGTTCCTCGCGGTTCATGATGGCGATAGCAAACTTGTGGCGACGGTTTGTGCCGCTTGCGGCAACCGCTGCGCTTGGTCCGCCAATTCGAAAGTATCTAACAAAGTAAGGAGGTTGCACAGGTATATTCGATAAAAAGGAGTTCTATTCGGTGGGGGTTTCTCGGACGTACCGACGAAGGGTACGGGCAAAGGGCCACTGCGCTGCTCTCTTGCGAGCGATAGTGAGTGGAAGCAGCGAAACCGCGGTGATCGAGTCCATTCTAGATACACCCTCGTCTGACATATAAGGATCATGAAGCGAGATGCTTCCAAGTTCACGCAGCAATCGCTAACGGAGTACCGAAGCGCTTGCTTGCTACCTCATGAGTGCTTGTATTTCTCGGGCTTTGCGTTAATAGCTAGGGCGAATTTGTGAGCGAGGCTCTTTTTCCAGAAAATATTATGGTGTCTGACCGCCTGAGTCGCGGTGTGCTCCGTTTATGGAGGGATGTTGCCTACCATTCCCCAGGCGGGTGCGCCGTGAAAGGGATGGTGGTCATGAACAATTCAGGGGCAGGTAACACACCATTAAGGATCATTTAATGGCAGCCTCGCGCGCTACTCTCCTGTGCGTAGCCAACTTCCCGGCAAACACTGGCTACGCCTGGGATTTTATCGAGCGTCTGTACGCGCGCATCGCAGACCATGTGGCGGAACACGGTATTGCTACGATCGTGGCATACCCGGTGGTTTCTACCCCACTCCGCACCCTCGCAGGAAGTGCAGCGCGTGCAGTTAGACTCGACGCATCGCTCCAAACGCGCAAATCTGTTCAAGCAGTGACTGAGCTGATACGCCGCGAGGACGTTCGTGTGGTCTACTTTACCGACCGTTCCGCGTGGTGCCTGGCCTACCTGCGCCTGCGGTGGGCTGGCGCACGGCGGATCATAGTCCACGACCATTCCTCCGGCGAAAGGACGCGTCCGCGGGGCTTGAAGCGTGCGGCCAAGTGGTTGCTAGTACGCACCCCAGGCCTCGTCGCCGACGTCATCGTCGCCGTGAGTGATTATGTTGCCCGCCGGCAGGTGGAAGTAGGCCTGATCCCATCAGAGCGCGTAGTCAGGGTCTGGAACGGCCTCCCTGTTACTCCTGCGACTGAGTCGAGCGACCGCCACGTCCACGCGATTTTCGGCCTAGCTGCTGATCGGCCGTTGGTCGTCTGTGCCTGTCGCGCGACCGCCGAGAAGGGTGTGGCGTATCTACTGCGTGCATTCGATCGTGTCAGAGAATGCATAGGTATGAGCGGCTTGCGTCCGGCACTGATTTACATTGGCGATGGGCCACAGTTAGCCGAGCTGCGATCCCTGCGCGAAACCCTTCAAGCAAGGGAGGACATCATCTTTACAGGTTATCGCGCGGACGCAGCAGAAATCCTGAGTGAAGCCGACGTGTGCGTAGTGCCGTCGCTGTGGCAGGACGCCTTTCCACTCTCAGTCCTCGAGGGCATGGCGCGTGGAAAGCCCGTGATCGCGACTAGAGTGGGCGGAATTCCAGAGATGATCGAGCATGACGAGGTAGGACTACTCGTCCCGCCCGCGGACGAGGTAGCGCTCGCCGAGGCAATTGCTGCGCTCCTCGCCGACCCCGCACGGGTCGCGCGCCTAGGCGAGAATGCCAGGCGGCGCGTAGCTGAGCGGTTTACTCCCGAAGCTCAACTTGACCGCCTCACCGCCTTAGTGGAAGAGGGCTTCGGATCAGCGTGCGGCGCGCTGGGCAGTCCGTCGCCTGGCGCCACCAGCTTCGGCGCTACGCACTCGTGACGTTTGCGGGTCTAGCGGTTACGATCACAACCACTTTTTCCACTTTTCAATGGGCACCAAGAATCGGAAGACAGTAGTTCCTCTAAGTGGACTCCGGCCCGTCTTCTACCGGAGGCAAATGCCAGCCAAATAAACCTCTCCAGAAAGCCGTCGACGAACGGTGCGGTCAGAGGTATAGGAGGAAAGTCAGCACATCACGAAAATGCAGATTTGGATGCAACGGAGTGTGTGAAGACTAATGTGTCCTCGTCAAGTCGTGTCAAGATAGACTGTTGTTTGGGCACGGCTCGGACCCGCACGCTCTCGACGATTGAAAATATTTCCGCTTTGCCGTCTCCGTACCGCAAGCAATCGCCAGGGCATCTCCTGGCCACGGGGATCTTATTGCGTAGAAGAGAATCGCTGCTTCCAGTAATCGACTACACGTTTCACTCCCTCGGTAAACTCAACCTCAGGTGTCCAGCCGAACGCATCCCGGGCGCGACGCGCATCCAGGCAAATCCG
>Ga0315310_10000333_pt1 | contig 30286 bp, 29 predicted proteins | sample TDP5_MG_FD_203630 | JGI IMG/M metagenome (GOLD analysis project Ga0315310, IMG submission 203630) | Freshwater sediment microbial communities from Lake Towuti, South Sulawesi, Indonesia - TDP5 | ecosystem: Environmental > Aquatic > Freshwater > Lake > Sediment | place: Indonesia: South Sulawesi...
AAATAGCTGAAGGTTCACCTGAGGAGGTAGCGAGCGAGAAGAAGGTGATCGAAGCCTACCTTGGAGAGAGATACATCCTGTAGAGGGAAGCAACCTTGCTCGAAGTTGACATGATAAACGTATTCTACGGAGACGCCCAAGCACTGTGGGATGTATCCTTCAAGGTCAAGGAGCGCGAAGTAGTATCAATAGTTGGGTCGAATGGGGCGGGCAAATCCACGATCCTTCGTACAATCTCAGGTCTGCTTCATCCGGGTAGAGGTGCGATAACCTTTCTCGGGAAGAGGATCGACATTGTTCCGGCTCACAACGTTGTGGAGTCAGGGATAGCCCACATGATGGAGGGAAGGAGGCTTTTCCCGCAAATGAGCGTTCTTGAGAATCTTGAACTCGGGGCCTATCCAAAACGAGCCTCAGGAAAGATTAGAGACACCTTAGAATGGGTGTACCAATTATTTCCGATCCTTAAGGAGAGGAGGAGGCAACTGGCTGGCACGTTAAGTGGAGGAGAACAACAGATGCTTGCCATAGCTAGGGGGCTAATGTCCTGCCCCAAGCTCCTGATGCTGGACGAGCCTTCGCTGGGGCTGGCGCCAACTCTTGTACTGAGGACCTTTGAGATCGTGGAGAAGATCAATCAAGAAGGCGTCAGCGTCCTGTTGGTGGAACAGAATGTTCACCACGCATTGTCGCTCGCCAACCGGGGATACGTACTAGAGAACGGCAGAATCGTTCTCGAGGGAGAAGGAAAAGAACTGCTCAATAATGAACACATCAAGAAAGCCTACTTGGGACTCTGAGGAATCCTATGCTCTTCCCGACAGGGACATTAGTGAAAATACATGAAACAATGAAACAAAGATTAACTACTAAAGCAGCTAGGTCTTTTCATGGGAAGGTATGAAATTAAGCTCGTCGGTGTTGGCGGTCAGGGCATCAGAACTTCCGGGTCTATACTTGGATTGGCCGCCACAATTGACGGCAAAAATGCGACTCATTGGCAATCTTATGGAGCTGAGACACGTGGGGGGCCAAGTGTATCGGAGATTGTTACTTCAGATGAGAAGATCGACTATCCTAGGGTGATCGCCGCAGATCTGCTAGTGGCATTAGATCAAGGGATGTTGAACGAGCATTTGGGCGACTTGAAGCCCGGCGGCATTCTCGTAGTAGACTTAGACCTTGTTATGGACACGCCGAGGCGTCCGGATATTGTAACTAAACGGGTGCCTATGTCTAGAGTTGCCGACAGATTAGGACAGCGCTTAACAGTAAACATGGTCATGCTAGGTGTTTTGGCTGCAACAACAAGAATCCTGTCCAGAGGCGCGTTGGTGAAGGCAATAGCAGCAAATGTTCCTGAGCACACTAGGCAGGTGAATACCGAGGCTTTCGAAGCGGGAGTGAGATTGGCTGAAGAAGTTATGGCAGAGTCGCATTCTCGCTAAGATACAGATCTATGAAGATGTTTACAACGGCTGCGGCGTCTGCATAGAGTTTTGCCCACTCAAGCTGTTGCAACAATCAGTGAGATGAACACTAGCGACTGCAATCCTCCGGAACTGAGAAATGCGCAGTCTATGGAATATGCAAGCTGATGTGTTTTGATTTCGCAGTAGCCTCAGCGAGAGTTCTGACAACTTGACCAATGGTACTACTTGATTTTGCCTAGTTCTTGGCGTAGCTTTTCATACCGGTCGGTTAACTCAGGTCTTTCTCTGTCTGTAAATTCCCCTATGACGATTTTGCCGTCCAGCTCCTCTGCTCGCACTTTCTCCGCCACTTCTCTTCTTATTGTGTTCTCGCGTAGCCACTTGAGACATCTTACTGGGTCAGCCGTTCCTAAGACGTATCTTCCAAAATATGTCGGGCACTGCCCCACGATTTCGATGAATGCGAAGCCTTTCTTCTGGATGCCTTTCTTTATGGAATCTATTGCTGATCGAACGTGGGCGGTGGTCCATCTGGCCACGTATGCAGCACCGGCCGCGGTCATTAGGTCACACAAGTCGAACGGTTGCTCAAGATTTCCATATGGTGTGGTCGATGAGTACGCGCCGTATCGTGTCGTCGGTGCTACTTGCCCTCCCGTTGAGGCGTAGACTCCGTTGTTGTACAAGATGACTGTGGTATCCAGATTTCTCCTTGCAGCATGAATAAGGTGATTTCCTCCTATCCCAACCCCATCTCCGTCCCCAGTTACCACGATTACAGTTAGGTTCGGGTTGGCGAGTTTGATGCCTGTCGCGAAGGGGAGAGTTCTTCCGTGTAGCGTTGTGGCGGAGTCGAAGCGGACATAACCAACCCCCCTCGAGTTGCAACCAATTCCACTCAGGAAGACCACCTTGTTCAAGTCAAGCCCCAGTTCCTCGACAGCTTTGGCAGCGTAATGGTAGATTTGGCCAATAGCGCACCCCGGGCAGAATTCGTGAGGCAACCGTTCCGTTCGTATGATATTCGAAAGCGGATGCGCCACCTACATCTCCTCCTCTATCTTCGCAAGGATTTCACTAGGAGTATGAGTGTCAGCCAGTTTCAGCAAAGGAACAACCTTTTCACTGCTTCCAATTGACCTTTCGATCTCATGGAAAATTTGGCCGTTATTCACTTCTGCGACGATTACCTTGTCAGCTGATGCGCATAACTCTCTTATTTTCGCATGATCGAAAGGCCAGACTGTGATAAGTCTAAGGTATCCCACCTTTATGCCTGCATTCTTACCTTCAAGAACAGCCCTTAAAGCAGCTCTGGCGCTTGATCCATAGGAAACTACGATAGTAACGGCGTCATGAAGGTATCTCGTTTCTACCCTAGTAATCTTGTCGATATTTAGCCTAATCTTGCTTGAGAGGCGCTTGAGCGCCTTTTCCGCCAAAGGGTATTTCGGCAAGCTGAGGACCGGATACCCTTCGCCTGTATGCAAGTGACCCGTGTAATATACACGGTATCCGTCTCCGAATGTTGCCATGGGAGGTGCCTCGTTCTCTGCTGCGTCCCATGGCAGAAAACTTTCCGGTGGGACCGTAGGCTTCCTTCTGTTAACTATTTTGATTTCTTCTGTCCCCTGAATTGCGAGACTCTCGCTCAAGTGGCTGACAGACGCTTCGGTCAACAGGATAACTGGAACCCTATATTCCTCGGAAAGATTGAAGGCATCTACGGTTAAGTCGAACATTTCCTGCACAGACGAAGGGGCCAACGCAATTATTTCATGGCAGTTTCCATGCGTCCCCCACCTGGCTTGCATGATGTCAGCTTGCTGACCGAAAATGCTCCCCGTGCTAGGACCAATGCGTTGAACGTTTACGATGACGCACGGCGTTTCAGTTGCTACCGCGTAGCCGATTCCCTCTTGCATCAGGCTGAAGCCAGGCCCCGAGGTGGCGGTCATCGCCTTCAAGCCCGCCCATGAAGCACCGATAATGGCGCAGACCGAAGCGAGCTCATCCTCCATTTGAATGAATACGCCACCAACCTCTGGCATCCTCTTCGCCATTCTTTCTGCAATTTCAGTCGCCGGCGTGATCGGGTATCCTGCAAAAAACCTACAGCCAGCGGCCAGTGCCCCTTCGACGCAAGCATGATTTCCCAACATGAAATTCGTGCTTGGCGGAAATCTCTTGTCCATATTCGTCCCTGCAGCATGAATTCATGCAACAGGGCAGGCCATGAGCAAAGCACATATAAGCATTGGTGCAAGTCAGCGGCGAATTAGTTAAGCGGGAACTCGAATTGCCGACAGCAGATTATCATTCAGAAATCTTGGAAAAACTTCGTAGGATGCCTACGACCACGATATCTGACGCCCTTGACAGGTTAGAAATAAGAGGAGCTATCGCTGGAATCCTCCCGGTTTTTCATGGGGCGAAAGTCGTCGGTCCGGCTCTTACCGTAAAGGAGGTTGCAAGGAAAGCGGATGTTTCAGAATTTCGTGTAACCGAAACCCTAGATCAAGCGAAGCCGGAGGATGTGATAGTCTTTGATGTCGAGGGGTATACCGGTGCTTCAACTTGGGGAGGTTTAGCGTCCCTATCGGCGAAGATGAGAGCAGTCGAGGGCGTCATAATTAATGGCGCCGCAAGAGATGTTGATGAGATTAGAGAATTGAGATTCCCTGTCTTTGCACGTGCCGTAGTACCCGTTACTGGGAAGGGGCGCATAGCGACGATCTCCACGAATACGTCGATCGAGATCGATGGCGTTCAAATCTGTCCGGGAGACCTAGTAATTGGTGATGACAATGGAATAGCAATTATCTCTCGCGGGAGGGTTGAACAAGTCTGTAGGATTGGTATCGAAATCACGACGGCGGCAGAAAAGGTTAGGGAGCAAATAACTAGGGGCAGATCAGCAGCGGAAGTCGAAAAAGAACTAGGAATTCGGATCTAGTATATTCATTCCTTGTCCATCCGTGACATCCGAGTAGCAGTTTCAGGTGAGCCTAAGCAACAACTCAGCTACTTCACTGGGATTCCTAGCTATGACTGCCCCTGCCGAGCTCAAGGCCTTTACCTTACTTTCATAGCTACCCATCCCCATTTCAATAATGGCGCCAGCGTGCCCCATCCGCTTGCCTGAAGGAGACGTACGACCCACTATCAAGGCCACGACAGGCTTTGTGACAGTCGACGTCTCCTCCTCAAGAGTCCCGCCAATCTCACCTGCGATAACTATGCAATCCGTTTCATCATCCTCCTCGAACAGCTTCAAGACCTGAGCGAACGTTAGACCAGTTATCCTATCTCCACCAATATTTACACAAGTTGAGATTCCCATACCCTTTGAGAGTATGCATCCTGAAACTTCATATGATATTCCTCCTCCCCTAGCCATCAGACCAACCCGCCCCTTTCCGAAAAAGCGTAAAGGATGGAATCCCAGCAGACATTTTGCCGGTGAGTAGATTCCAGGGGTATTTGGACCAATTATGTAAATTCCGCAACTCGTGGCATAATTCACGATTTTCAATGCGTCAAAAGTGGGGACATGTTCTGCCGTTATGACAATTGGGCTGAGGCCAGCGCTTATTGCCTCAATCGCAGCATCAACTATGAACCTTGCCGGTACGAAGCTAATAGCGGCATTAGCCTCCGGGTGCTCTCTCATGGCCTCCTCGACCAAGTCGTACACTGGGACACCGTGGACCTTCTCCCCGGCTTTACCCGGCGTGACGCCGGCCACAATCCTCGTTCCAGCGTCTAGCATTCTCTTCGTGACAATACGGCCATGCGTCCCCGTTATCCCCTGAACAATTGCTCGAGTACTCTCGTCTACCAGAATTGCCAATTGCTCCACGCATCTACTTTTCTAATTCTTTCATCATCTCGACGACTCTTTTCACTGCTTCGAAAATGCTGTCGAACGTTTCTACTCCCGCGCCCCTCAGAATATTTCGCCCCTGTTCCTCTAGCGTTCCACTCAACCTCGCCACCATCGGGACCAGAGCCCCTCTTCTTCTTGCGTGATTGACAATTCCATCGGCGACCAGATCACATCGTACGAGTCCGCCGAGAATGTTAAAGAGAAGAACTCGAACTCTAGGATTTGAGAGAACCAAATCCATGGAATTTTCAACGAGTTCAGCAGTAACCATGGCTCCGATATCGCAAAAGCAAGCAGGTTTTCCGCTGAGATCCGAGACTAAGTCGATGGTTTCCATTCCGAGGCTCGCGCCATTTGCCAAGACTGCGATGTCACCATCCAACTCCACATATGCACCGACTCCTCTTCTTGTCGCATCCCACTCCCTCAGCTCGGCCCCTTCAAGATGAGATTTCCTTTCCTCAAATTTTGCTTTGAATTCCGGATGCCTATCAAGAGCATTCTCATCAATGCTCAACCTAGCATCAACCGCTACGACCGAGCCTCCTTTCGTGATGACTAGAGGGTTTATTTCCGCCAGTACTCCGTCATGCTCTTTGAAAGCATCATATAGCAATGTTAGAACCTCACGGACTGCTGACGCTTGCTCGCCTCTCAGCCCCATTCCTTTTATCAGTTTGCGAATCTGAAAATCCAGCAGTCCTAGCCAAGGGTCTACGTGCTTTTTGATTATTTTTTCCGGGAATTTCGCGGCAATCTCCTCAATTTCTATGCCCCCCTCGGGGCTGACAATCATCACAAATTTTCGAGCGGCTCCATCTACTGTGACGGCGACATAGAGTTCGCTGCCTATATCCAATTTTTCCTCAACCAATAGAGAAGCTACTTTCGACCCTGAGAATTGCGAGCCTAGCAACTCGAGCGCAGTCTTTTCTGCTTCGTTTGGGTTATCGGCGAACCTTATGAATCCCGATCTCCCTCTCGTTCCAGCAAGAACTTGAGCCTTCACTGCCACCGGCATCCCTATTTCCTGCGCGATCTCCCTTGCTTCGTTAGGTGTCTTGGCGACTCTTCCCATAGGGACGGGAATGCCATGATCTTTGAAGACCTGCTTTGCTTCAAACTCGTAGAGTTTCATACGATCACCCGCCTGAAAACGGCATTTAAATCTTCAATCATTGTTGAGAACTAACGAGACACTAAGAAATGCAATATGGCAGATTTCAGATAGCAATGGACAAAAATGTTATCGAAGACCCGATTTGGTGACTATTCGGCTCTATACCTTCTTTTCTCCTTTTCAGCTATGGCTTTGCTAACTAGATTGAGCTCCTTAGCCATTCTGTAGGTTGCATAATCGATCATTCTTCCCTCAAGGGAAGCCGCTCCTAGCCCTCGAGCCGCAGCCTCTTCATAGGTTTTGATGACCTTCTCAGCGTAACTGACATCATCCGAGGAGGGTGTAAAGAGTTGATTTACAGCGCCAATGTGCTTTGGGTGGATGGCCATCTTACCCTTGAACCCAAGTTGAAGCGCAATCTTCGATTCTCGAATCAATCCTTCTTCGTCTATGATCAGCCCGAGGAATGGCGTATCTATGGCCAAAATCGCGGCAGACCTAGCGGCTATTGATATTTGCGATCTGGCATAAAGCAATTCGTTCTCATCTGTAGACATTGTGGCGTAGCTTCGCCCCATGTCCCTGAGGAAGTCGGCAGCCCCAAAGCTTAGAGCGATAATACGTTTGCTGGAGACAGCTATCTCATAGGCGTTTAGAACTCCTTTAGCTGTCTCCAAGGTAGGGATTACAGACAAAGCACAAGGTTTGAGCCCCCTCTCCTTCTCGACTTGTTCGATCCATCTGTCGAGTTGAAGAAGTTCTTCTTTTGACTCGGCCTTTGGAAGCATAACGCCATCAAGCTGCTGGTCCGTAACAGCCTTGATATCGTCAGCCGTTAGGCCGGTTCCTACACTATTCACTCTGACGAACACGTCGACACCTTCTGCCTTGATCGAATCTACGGAGTCTCTAGCGAAAACCCTAGCTGTCTCTTTCTCACCGATTGGTACGGCATCTTCCAGATCTATTATGACCGCGTCAGCCCCCTCCTTACCAGAACCCATGAGCATCCTCCAACTGTTCCCGGGAACGAAAAGCATCGATCTCAAGACTCTTGGAAGAGACAAAGAGACCCTCTCACTAACGCTTGAGAAGTTGTAGCAAGGTACTTCCGATTTCTTCTGGTTTGTCAACCACATGAGCTCCGGCGTTTCTAAGAGCTTTTACCTTGCTTTCAGCTGAACCTCGTCCGCGTTCAACGATCGCGCTGGCATGGGAGTATCGCATACCGGATGGTAGTCTTGCTCCCGCGATGTAAGCCACAAGGGGCTTCGTGAAGCCACCTTCCCGAACAACTTCGGCAGCCTCCTCCTCTTGAATCGTTCCGATCTCTCCGAAAAGTGCGACGGCATCGGTCTCAACGTCTTCTTGGAAGAGTGTCAGGAGTTCCGCTTCCGACAAGCCCGGTATAGGTTCAGCGCCCACATGGATAGCTGTGCTTACACCCAGACCGCTCTTGGAAATGTTCCATGAGATTGTTGTCGTTTGCCCGCCGCTTCTCGAAATGACGCCGACTCGTCCGGGCTTGTAGGCTTCGGCTGCTAACTCTTGTGAACCGCCAATCCAGCCGACCACTGCCTTCCCGGGACTTATGACTCCGAAGGAGCCGGGACCCACGATTTTGACATCTTTCCGTCTTGCATATGCGATCATCTCTAAGATGTCATGCAAAGGGATGCGTTCAACGGGCATGACTATCGTTCTCGTCCCAGCGTCGATAGCTTCGAGCACAGCACCCTTTACGATGTCGCCTGGAACAGTGATTAAGGAAGTGTCAATATGTCCATGTTCCTTCATCGCGTCTACCACTGTGTTATAGACCGGGATACCCCATACTTTTTCGCCTTGACGCCCCGGAGTGACGCCGGCTATGACATTTGTTCCGTATTCTAGCATGTATCTAGTGGCGAATGAACCTGTCCGCCCAGTTACTCCCTGCACTAGTACCTTCGTTTTCTCACTTACGATTATTGCCATATTGCACATCCCCTCACGCTGACAAGCCAAGAATCCTCCTATATTCCTCAAGCCCGAAGAGTGGAAGTGTTATTTCTACAGCGCTGTTCCCATGAAGCTCGCAGTTTATCTCACATGCGAGGCATTCGTTACAGAGGCGTGGAATTTCCTCGTGACTGACAGCGAGCGCCGGTTTGCCTCCCTCAATTTTCAAGACACCTCTCCCGTAGAACCTGCAGGCTTTCACACAAGCGAAGCGGCATCGAGGCGCAATACATTTACTCAAATCTATCGAGACTTCGCCTGTTCTGAACGTGAACTTGAGCACCTGCAATGGCTTTCCCAGCTAGCCCACCCTCCTCGTTCTTCGATATTCCTTAACCATCGTTTCGAAGCTGTCAGCGATGAACTCGGTTCTGTACACATGATCTCTTCCGTAAAGCTCAAGGGCTATCGGTAAATCCTTGAGGCCTTGCCTAATGATTTCATGGGTCTCTTTCTCCTTGTTTCCTGCTATCAGGACCAAGACTGGAAAACCTGGTTTATCCTTCAAGTCTTCCCTAAGTGCCTTCACAATGGCGTGGCCATGATGCCACTGCTCTTGGCTTGCAATGACGGACCCCATCAAAACATAACCCTCGATCTCAGGCTGAGACAAGATAGTCTTGATTACTCTATACACCTTTGAGGCAGGCGGGTCACCGCTGGTATCGGCGTAGTTCGCAAGTTTGAACCCCCTACGAAGGAGAGCATCCGCGGCCAACATCGCCCCACCACCGCCGATACCGTGGAACCCAACATAGCCCTCCTCTTTAATCTCAGGCACTAATTGCATGAAGTAACCTGTTCCTCGATAGTCTCCCTCCTCTATCTTCCAAGCTATCTTCTCCAGCTCTGTCGGAGACCTGTGCATGTCACGGGGAACCTCAATTTTAAACTCCGGGTGGCGGTGAACGGAGTTATCGTCGATGGTGACCCGACAATCCAAGGCTACTATCTTCTGATCCCTTGTCAAGACAAGCGGGTTTATCTCCGCTGCTCGGGCATCCCACCTCTTGAACAGATCGTAGAGGTTGCATAGGACGATGCCAACTGGATCCATCAGAGAGGTCGGGACATCGAGTTTTGACAGAAGTGTAATGGCGTCAGACATCTTGAATCCTTCGAGATGGGGAACAGTGACACTGGCCACCTTGTCCGGATGTTCCTTGGCAATGTCTTCGATGTCCACACCACCTTCGGTGCTAAACATCACGACAGGAGCCTTGACCTTGTATGAGTCGTCCACAATCACGCCCGCATAGTATTCCTTTTCAATGTCCAGCTTTTCTTCCACCAAGACCTTTTCTACTCTAAGGCCTCTGATCTCTGTTCCTAGAAGTTCTTTCGCGGCCTTACTCGCCTCCTCAGGGTTCTCGGCAAACCTTATGCCCCCGGCCTTAAAGCGGCCTGTGGTCCAAACTTGGGCCTTGATCGCAACTGGCCTCTGAATCTTCTTCGCTGTCTCCACAGCCTCTTGCGCTGTAGATGCGACGTTTCCGTCAGGGAATGGAATTCCAACTGTCTTAAGCAGCTGCTTTCCTTGATACTCGAATAGTCGTACTATCGTCGATCCCCGCGAATGATTTGTCTAGGTCAGAGATAATTGACTTTCTATCTGAATCGCCAGAACGCTCGGCTTTCCGGCTCATCCAAGTCAGGACTCGTTTCGAGAGAGATGCCGGGACTGAACTTTGGCCTAACTGGCTGAGGTCTTCTGCAAGAGAAGGTCTTATTATTCGAGCCCAACGTCTTACTTGGACCGAGTGAAGTAGAGATGGCTAACGTGGAGGAACTTCTTAAGAAAGCGAAAATGCCGGCCGAGTTTGCTTTGAAGTACCATCCTTTCTATCAGGGAAAGATTGAGGTGATTCCGAAGTGCCCAGTCAGAACTTTTGACGATTTTGCGATCTGGTACACTCCGGGCGTGGCTGAGCCTTGTAAGGTCATCAACAAGAACACAGAGAAAGTCTACGAACTCACCAACAAGTGGAATACTGTGGCTGTTGTGAGCGATGGAACTAGGGTTCTTGGCTTGGGGGATATCGGACCTGAAGCTGGGATGCCTGTGATGGAGGGGAAGGCGCTTCTCTTCAAGTATCTAGGCGGCGTAGATGCATTTCCAATTTGCTTGGCGACAAAAAACCCGGACGACATAATAACAGCAGTCAAGTGGCTCCAACCCTCCTTCGGAGGAATCAATCTTGAGGATATAGCGCAACCAAAATGCTTCTACATTCTAGATCGTTTGAGAAAGGAGGCGGAGATTCCGGTCTGGCATGACGATCAGCAGGGAACTGCAACTGTGGTGGTTGCCGGTGCTATGAGCGCGCTCAAGGTCACTGGCAGGAAGATGAGTCAAGCCAAGATGGCGATTGTAGGAGCGGGCGCTGCATGCATAGCCACAGTAAGAGTTCTCGTTGCGTCCGGAGCCAAACGGGAGAACATGATTCAAGTCGACAGCAAGGGCATACTTCATCCTGGACGAAAAGACATCGAAGCAGTTAAGGATCAGTATCCAGACAAGTGGCTGATGTGCCTCAAATCCAACAAGGAAGGAAGGACAGGCGGAACAGCTGAGGCGATGAAAGACGCTGACATCGTGATTGCGATGTCCAAGCCTGGTCCGGGTACCATTACCAAAGAAATGGTCAAAGGTATGGCGAAGAATGCAATAGTGTTCGCAGCTGCGAATCCTATCCCCGAGATCTGGCCATGGGAGGCTAAGGAAGCAGGAGCCCGGATAATAGCAACTGGCAGATCAGACTTTCCAAATCAGATAAACAATTCTCTAGGTTTTCCAGGGATCTTTAGAGGCACGTTGGATGTCAGAGCGAAGACGATCACCGATGAGATGTGCATCGCCGCCGCAGAGGAATTGGCGAAACTGGCTGAGGACAGGGGCCTTCGAGATGACTACATAATCCCGACAATGGATGACTGGGAGGTCTTTCCGAGAGAGGCGAGGGCTGTCGCGTTGAAAGCGATTGAGCAAGGAATCGCAAGAGTGAAACTGAGTTCACAGGAGCTGTACGATCGAGCTTTCGCGATCATAAAGAAGGCAAGGGAAGAAACACAGCTCTTGATGAAGGAAGGGTTCATCCTTCCGCCCCCTTCCTAGAACCTCGAGTACGGTCCCGGACGCTAGATTCTCCCCTCTTCATGAGCGAACTCAAGGAGTCTGATCAAATCACCTAAGGTGTACTTCCTTGCACACTCCGGGATCTTCCTCAAGAGTTCAGGCAGGGAAGGAATGAAGGACCGAAACATTATCGGGATCTTGGCGTACGCGCGACTCACTTCATTTATTATCTCCTCAGCATCTTCTGGGCTTATTGGTGTACCCGCGTATCCCATACCTATTCCACCAGCCGCTTATTGCTAAATCCAACAGGAAAAGAATTGTCTCTACTCTCACATCAGGTTAGATCGACTCGTTCCGGGGAATACCAGTTCTCAAGGAACCTGTTCTATCTCCTTTTTTGCTAGGCTTAGTGTTCGCGCGGATCACTTCTTTTCAGCTAGAGCTGAGATCTGATCGTACCTCCTGTCGCCTATTATTTTCCTAGATTCCGGACCCATTACCGACATTAAGAGAAGCTCTGTCAGATCCACATTCTGGACCGGGAACTTTCTCGTTTCAACGGCATCTTCAAAGTTGAAGTAGCAGAACGGGCACGTGTGAATTATTGCCTTCGCCTCCTTTGGCACATCGACCTCTACCCTATAGGCGGCCACATCTCTTGCTACTTCACGAAAAGCCGATCTGACTCCCCCTCCAGCGCCGCAGCAACGGGCGTTCTCTTTATATCTGTTGTTGAGCATCTCGTGGAGAATCACGTTCAACTCCTTCGCTATCTGTCTTGGCTGATCGTAGACACCTAGGTGCCTTCCAAGGTGGCAGGGGTCGTGATAGGTGGCCTCGATTTGGACCGGGTTCTTTGCAACCAGCCTCCCATCGCGTATGAATTCAGCAAAAACCTCTGACGAATGCAGTACAGGGACTCCTAGCTCTATGCCCAGCCTCTCAGGGTAGTCCTTTCTGAACGTCCTGAAGCATCCTGCACACGAGGTGACGATCGTCTTGTACCTGTTCTCTCTAACCTTATCCTTCATGTAGAGAGCAAACTCTCTCGCAAGCTCCAGGTCATTAATCCTGAATAGCACGGAACCGCAGTCCTTTTCTGCAGATCCCAGTATCGTGAAGTCGGCTCCAGCCATGCTAAGTAGCTTGGCAGTCGACCTTGCCACGCTCTGCTCCCTCCAACTGGCCATGCACCCAACATAGTAGAGGATCTCCGCCTCTCTCTTTCCGATGGGAGTTTGAAGGTCTGATGCCCAGTTTGCCCTCGTATTTGACGACTCGTCGAGAGGATTCGCATGCATCTTTAAGCTATTCAGAACGAATCGATGCCCTTCTCTGAGCAAGTTCCGCTTATTGTAGGCAAGATATCTGACCTTTCCCACCGCCTTCTCAGGGATATCTATTTCTTTCGCACAAACCTCCTTGCAGTTTCCACATTGAGTACACGCGTATAGGCCTTCGAGAAAAGCAACAGATAGGTGATCAAACGCATTTCGCTTGTCGTATGACAGCCTTGCCAGATGGCCCATCATAACTGGGCCGCCGTAGGTATCCCAGGCTGCTTGTACAACAGGGCACATGGAAACGCAGGCCCAACACTCGACGCACTCCTTGAGCGGCTTCACATCCTCTATTTCATGGGGGTAGATTACCTGAGGGCGTTTCACAGAAGACGCGGTCTGCACGTAGGGACGGATCTTCAAGACTTTGTTGACACCCTTTTCCACATCAACGACTAGGTCTCTCACCACTGGAAATATGGATAGAGGGGCCAGTGTGATCTCTCGAGCGTCCTGTAGTATGTTCGTCTGGCAGGCGAGGCCTGCTTTACCATTCATCATCATGGCACACGATCCACATTGGCCAGCCCTACACTCCCAGCGATAAGCCAACGAGCTATTGTAATGGTCATGGATATAGTGCAGCGCATCGAGTACGCGCATCCCCTCAACATATGGGACATCGTATGATTCGTACCTAGGTTTGGAATCTCTCGTAGGATCATATAATTGCACGTTGACCTTCACGGTCGGTTTTGTCATGGGCTTGTTTTCCTCCCTAAGGAGTGGGCTTCAACTTGGTTAGGACGACTGGTTCGAACCTGTGCTGAAGCCCTTTGTCATCCATGTACCATACGATGTGAGTCAGCCAATGTTCATTGTCTGTCTTCGGAGTGTCCAACCTGTAATGTGCGCCCCTGCTCTCTGCTCTCAGAGTAGATGCTCGCAACAGAATTTTCGCTACCCGAACCAAGTTGATGGTCTCAAGAGCTTCGACCAGCTCCTTGTTGTATTGTCTCGTACCGGCATCAGATATTCCCATCTTGGGCAGCATCTTGGAATCGATTCGCTCAACCTCGTTCAGGCCCTTTGCCAGACCGTCTCCAGTCCTGAAGATGCCTGCGTTCTCCCACATGACCTTGTTCAATTCAACTCGGATCTGAGAGGGAAGAAGTTCAGACTTTCCGCCTCTTGAGATCTTGTCAATTCGTTTCAGCTCAAGATCTATCTCATCCTTGTCGACCGGTTCCTTCGTACGACCTCTTGCGAAGGCAGCTGCATTCTCTCCAGCTATCTTACCAAATACTTGAGTTGCAGCTATTGAATTGCCTCCAAGTCTGTTTGCTCCATGTACCCCCCCTTGCTCCTCTCCTGCCGCGTAAAGCCCCTTGATTTTCGTTTCGCATTTGACATTGGTTCTGACGCCACCCATATAGTAGTGCGCTGCAGGAGCGACTTCCATCGGTTCCTTCGCGATGTCCACACCGGCCAGTGAAAACTGCCTATGCATAGTCTTCAGTCTATCCTTGATGATCTCAGCTGGTATGTGAGAGACTTTAAGAAACACTCCGCCGTGGGTCGTTCCTCTCCCTTGAAGAACCTCTGTTGCTATGGACCTCGAGACGACATCGCGAGGGGCCAGATCCAGTAGCTTATGATATTTCTCCATGAACCTTTCGCCTTTCACATTGAATAGCATGCCCCCTTCACCTCTGACACCCTCCGTGACCAGTATCCCTTTGCATGACGGAGGCCACACCATCGCCGTTGGATGAAACTGGAACATCTCCATATCGGTCAGCTCTGCACCTGCGTCTATTGCAAGGATTCTTCCGTCACCAGTTGCCGACGCTGGATTCGTCGTGACTTCGTACATTCTACCAGCGCCTCCCGTGGCTAGGATCGCGGCCTTTGTTCTGAAAACCAAGAAATCGCCCGATTTCATGTCTATAGCTAAGGCCCCAGCGATCGTTCCGTTGTTGACCAGTAGTTTGCTTACGAAGATCTCTTGCATGAACATGATTCCACGCCTCCTTACCTCATCCACCAAGGCCGAGACCATCTCATGTCCAGTATAGTCGGACACGTAGCACGTCCTAGGATAACTCTGCTTACCGAACATGCGCTGTCCAAGTTTTCCATCAGGTGTCCTATCAAAGACGGCCCCGAACTCTTCGAGGTCAAATATTCTGTCCGGAGCCTCCTTCACCAGCATTTCAACCAAGTCTTGATCGTTCAGCCAGCCACCACCTTCAATTGTATCGCGAAAATGCGACTCGAAGCTGTCTTTTGGATCCGCGTTTCCAAGAGCCGCGTTGTAGCCTCCCTCGGCCATCACGGTATGTGCCTTGCCAAGCATCTCCTTGCCGAGTATAGTTACGTCAACATTGTATCGTGATGCTTCGATGGCAGCTCTGAGTCCAGCTCCTCCAGCTCCAATAATCAGAACGTCTGTTTCGACGGCTTCATAGCTCACCGCTAGCCACCTCGTCTAGTTTGCGAGATTCCTAATCACCAGCATAAATATCCATGGGATTGGTAGATTGAGCGCTACTGCGAGACGCCCAAAATCTTCAGAATCTCCGTTCGTTTCTCCTGTGCTGAGCCTTGGACGATGTCATGAAGATTCTTTCCGTGTGAATCGATTGTGACAGTCATTGGGCCGAATTCCTCGACCTCCAATATCCATAGGGCCTCAGGCATCCCTAGGTCATACCACTCGACACCTTTCACAGCTCTTATTCTCTGCGAGGCCAGAACGGCTGCGCCACCTGTAAAGTCGCAATACATTGCGCCGAACTTTTTCGCTGCTTCAGCAGTCTTGGCGCCCATACCTGCTTTTCCAACGATGATCCGGGGCTTCAGCTTTTCAACGAATTCTGCTTCGTAGGATTCCATTCTGGTGCTCGTCGTCGGCCCAGCTGCCACAATTCGCCACTGGTCTCCCTCCTTCACCGCTATCGGTCCACAGTGAAATACGACGCCTCCCTCAAAGCTAACTGGAATCGATTTTCCTGCTCGAACATATTCAAGTGCCCGTCTGTGAGCCTGATCCCTAGCAGTGATCATGATTCCGCTAACGTATACCGTGTCTCCTATGCTCGGCTTCCTAGCGTCGGCTTCATTGACTGGTGTCTTGAATCTGAATGTCGCCATCTCAATCCCTCCTCAGCTGATCATCTCCACCGTTCCGTCTCTATGAATGCGCGCAGTCGCCCTCCTTGCAGCCCAGCACTGCATGTTTACTCCTACGGGTAGGCTGGCAGTGTGACAGTAAGCGTACTCGATGTTTACACCCAATGAGGTGAATGTTCCACCCAACCCCATGGGCCCGATCCCAGTCATATTTATCCCTCTCAGAAGCACCTTCTCAAGATCGGCGATATCTGGCTCTGGATGTCGCACACTTATAGGTCTAAAAAGAGCCTTCTTCGCGAGTTTCAAAGCGATGTCCGCAGAGCCCCCGACACCAACACCGATTATAGTAGGCGGACAAGGTTGGGCGCCAGCTCTAATCACCTGGTCGATCACAAACCGTTTGAGCGCCGATGCTCCTTCCCCTGGCGTCAACATCGCGAAACTGCTCATGTTTTCTGACCCCGCCCCCTTCGGCATTGCCGTCAGTTCAATGTAGTCTCCGTCACCAATATCCCAGTTGATATAGGGCATGTTTGTGCCCGTATTATCTCCACTGTTCTTTCTTGTCAACGGATGGACTGCGTTCGGTCTCAGTGGCACTTCGACAGTAGCTTTCCTCACAGCCGCGCGCAAAACTGCCGGAATGAAAGAAGCATCACCGAAGTCCTTCCCCACTGTCACGTAGAACAGAATGACCCCTGTATCTTGGCAGATAGGCGTCTTGCCGCTTTCGCCTAAATTGATATTGTCGATTATCGCTTTGAGTTGCGTTTTTCCTGCCTCTGAGGTTTCGTTCTCATAGGCGTCGTTCAGAGCTTCCTTCACATCCTTTGGTAGGTAGATGACGGCGCGTCTCAAGATCTCTACAGCAGCCTTCTCAACCGTTTCCTCAATTTCCAACAAGAATCCTCCATGTAATCGTAGCTCCTTTAAGACCAACATATATACAACTTTCCATTCGGTAGATTACGCGATGAGGCTCGAATGGAAGTATGGGCGTTCAACGATCAGATTCGAAGTTCCCGATGTGAACATAGCGTCAGTTCTGCAGCCCAAGCAACTCGGGGCAGTGCCCAACGAAACCAAAGCCATAGATGATGCGATCAAGAACCCTATCGGAAGCGAACCTCTCTGCAAAATAGCGGCCAAAGGAAGCAAGATCGCCATACTCGTGAGCGACATAACCCGTCCATGCCCGAGCTACAAGATTCTGCCGCCACTTGTCGCAGAGCTTCTCAACTTCGGTGTCGAAGAGTCAAACATCACAATCTTCTTCGCCACTGGTATGCACAGAGGCCACACAGCTGATGAACAAAAGACACTGGTAGGCCAAAAGATCGCCAATAGATTCAGGCTTATCGACCACAACTGCAAGGATGAGGACAATCTTCTGCCAGTCGGAAAGACCCAAAGGGGAACCAAGGTATCGATCAACCGGAACGTGCTAGATAGCGATCTGAGAATAGGAGTCGCCAACTTGGATGTCCACTATTTCGCTGGCTATAGTGGAGGAGCGAAGTCGCTTGTTCCAGGCGTGGCTGGATTCGACACCATTCGCCAAAACCATTCTCTAATGCTGCTTCCGAAGGCAGAGGCTGGAGTGGCTGACGGGAATCCTGTGAGAGAAGACTTGGAGGAGGCCGCTGACATGGCTGGCCTTGACTTCATTGTCAACCTAATCCTCAATGACAACAAGGAGATAGTCCATGTGGTCGCAGGAAACTATGTGAAGGCTCACAGAGCAGGTATCCCGCCCAACGATCACATGTACAAGGTCTCGACGCCAGAGAGAGGTGACATCGTCGTAGCAACGGCGGGGGGCTATCCCAAGGACATCAACCTATACCAAGCACAGAAGGCACTGGACAACGCAGCATACGCAGTCAAAGATGGAGGCACAATAGTGCTGTTGGCGGATTGCAGAGAAGGCCTAGGTGAGAAAACGTTTGAGAGCTGGCTGATGGACGCAAACTCGCCAGATGATGTCATACGGAGACTTGAGGAAGATTTTATGCTCGGCGGCCATAAGGCGTTTGCAATAGCTAGACTCGCAAAGAAGGCTGAGATAGTTCTCGTCTCAAGTTTGCAGCCTAAAGTCGTGAGAAGAGCGTTTATGACGCCAGCTAGGTCGGTGAGTCAAGCTCTGGATAAAGCTTTCAGCAGTCAAGGGCGAGATGCAACAATCGTCCTAATGCCCTACGCTGGATCAACCCTGCCGTGTCCAAGTGGGTGAAACACTTTCATGTCTCTCTTTTCCTTAAATAATAGCAGGGCAACAAACTCAACTGAGTCTTGGTGTTGAGCTTTCTTGGCGGATCAGAAAGAGAGGACAAGGGAGAGAGGCGAAGAGCCTCAGAAACAGAAGCGATATGAGGTAATAGAAGATCTTCCCGGAGTCGGACCGGCAACAGCGGAGAAACTCCGTGAGCTAGGCTTCCAAACTGTCGAATCAGTTGCGATCGCTACCGTTAAAGAACTTGTCCCTGCTGGAATCGGAGAGAAGCAGGCCGCAAAGATAATCTCTGAGGCCAGAAACAGCATCGCCTTAACTTTCATGAGAGCTGACGAACTGATCAAGATGAGACAGGACGTTCAGCGCCTGACAACAGGAAGTAAGGCAATCGACGAACTAGTCGGAGGAGGACTCGAAACCCAGACGATAACTGAATTCTACGGCGAATACGGAGTTGGAAAGTCTGTTCTATGCCATCAGCTTGCCGTAAACGCTCATCTCCCTGAGGAGAGAGGAGGACTGAATGGTGCAGCGCTCTACATAGACAGTGAGAACACTTTTCGGCCAGAGTGGATCATTCGGATGGCGGAACCCCTCGGCCTAGATCCCCAGGAGACAGCGCAAAAAATAATCTATTCTGAAGCATACAATTCTGATCACCAGATCCTTCTCTTGGAAAAGGCTGACAAAGTCATCAAAGAGAACAATGTCCGCCTCATCATTGTAGATTCACTGACAGCGCATTTCCGAAGCGAGTATCTCGGCAGGGAGATGCTAGCTGAACGCCAACAAAAGCTGAACAGTCACATGCACAGACTCGTCAGACTTGCAAGAGCATTCAATGCCGTCGCAGTTGTGACCAACCAAGTAATGGCCAAGCCCGACGCATTCTTCGCAATGGCCGTTGAACCAGTCGGAGGCCACGTAGTCGCGCACACATGCCTGCATCCCGATACGTTGGTCCAGTTGGCTGATGGTTCCATCACGAAAATCAGTTCAGTTCACAACCCACTGACGCTAGTGGCAATGGATCTAAAAGGAGATTTACAGGGCACCGCAGGCAGATGCACCAATGTTTGGAAGACTGAACTGCCCGAAATTCTTCACATTAGAGCAGGTTTCGACATAAAGGCGTCGCCTAATCACAGATTCTTTAAGCTGCAAGATCTCGATGTTGTCGAGGTGCAGGCAAAAGATCTACGTGTCGGAGACTATCTGGCCTACCCGCGAAAGATAGAGATCAAGGGCGCTTTTCAGGTCCTTCCTGCGACGAAACTCAAACGATTCTATAAGCTCACAACGAGGGGATCTGAACTTGCGAAATTCGGTCTTCGAGCTAATAGGGTGACGCGTGAACGCCTTGCTGAAGCCACACAACTCACGAAGAGAACCTTGCGTCGTATTCTAAACGAAGGTTTTTCCGCCGAAATGAAAGCGTTCGAGAAAATGGCTGAACTCGCAGGGCTGGGCAAAGCATTTCTCAAGAATTGCAAGCCTCACTATTCCTACAAATGGCGACCGTTACATATGCCCTCGCGGCTGGAGCCAGATCTTGCCCAAACATTAGGCTACGTGCTCGGCGATGGAGATGTGAGCGTAAGGAGCATTCGGTTAAGAGATCAACGGTTGTCCGTCTTGAGGGCCTACGAGAAGATCTTCGAGAAGATCTTCGGTGTGAAAGGTAAGATGGATCGAGTCGTGGGGAAGCATTGCTACAATCTGGCAATCAACTCCAGGGAGATCACGGCTCTTTTCAGATGGCTTATTGATAATTGGAGAGATATTGTGCCAAGGTCACCCCGAGAATGCGTAGCCTCATTCATAAGAGGCCTGGCCGATGCGGAAGGATCTGTCCCGGGATGGGTGTATGTCGCGCAAAAGGACAGATCTGTCCTTGAGACTCTTCAACTGCTGCTGCTCAGGTTCGGCATCAAGTCCACGATCCGCAGGGCAAAGGGATCGTACCTGCTACGCATCGCCGAAGGCACATCCCTAGCAAACTTCCAAAGGGAAATCGGCTTTACAGCTTCAGACAAGGCGCGAAAGCTGAGGAAGGCTGTCGCACGGAAATCGCGCATAGGAGGTGACCCCATTCCTGTCGACCGCCAGATTCTTTGGGATCTAGCCATTTCGGTCGGCGCGAGACCATCGAGGCTGCTGAGACATCGAGATGCATATGCCATCACAAGATCCTCACTGGCTGAGTTCATAAAAAGGATCAAGAACACCTCAGGCTACAAAGCCGCTCACAAAGAAACTGTGGAGAAAGTCGAAGAACTCGAAAGGCTTGTGAACTCCTCCCTAGGGTGGGAAAAGATAAGATCGATTGATCACCAAAAGGCCGAAACACCGGTGTATGATATCAGCGTCTCGCCACACGCCAACTTCGTCGCAAACGGTCTCCTCGTTCACAACAGCCACACGCGCATCTTTCTGAGGAGGACTGCGAGTAGTCCTGTGAGGATTGCTCGGTTGGTATCAAGCCCATATCTGCCTGAAGGTGAGAGGATCTTCAAAGTGACTGGTGAAGGTATTCGGGATATCACGGAAGAAGATGAAGTCAAAAGGCGCAGATAGGGTTGGCGGAAGAATCAAGGAGCTTGGTCTCCCAGTACTTCCAGTTCATAATAGAGAGGAGGTTCGGCGAGGCTGAGAAGAAGCTCGAGGAGGTCAAGCAAGCACTTGGGCGGTCAGAACAAGGAGGAGGATACCTCAAGGCCCTAGAGGGGCTATTGCTAACTTATCGATCAAGCAACGACAGGTACCTCTATCTGACCAATGTCGAACTCACAAGCAAGAACGTTGAGGCTCTGAAGAAAGAATTCAGCGAGCAAGCGGAGAGTCAACTTCACGCGAATTACGACAAGGGATATTTCTCGGCGCTCGCTGATTTCATGAGAGCTGTCGGCAAGCTTAGACCTTGGCGCAGTCGACAATCTAGGCAGGTAAGTGAAAAAGGCTCAACAGCGAAGGAGTCGGCAGCAGCTCAATAGGGGCTGAGCGTAAAGAGAAGTATCCAAACCGCTGCCCAGACAAAGACGAAGGTTCCGGACCCTAGCGAAATCGATCTGTACTTTCCCTTCAGCTGCGCTTCGCCATAATTCAAACCGTACCTGAATAGAAAATACGAAGAGACATAGATGACGAAAGACACCGCAATGCCGACTTCTCCCTTAAGACGCAGGACAAAGCATATCAGTGCGGCAACGATAGCCAACCCGAATCTAGACCAATACACAACGCTTGAGGGCCTCACAGTCTGACGAGGAGTCTCTGGAGAAGGATTGGCGGATTTGAAGCTTGAGATGTCAAGTCTGGACATAGCAGCCATAACCCTTGAGCTAGAACCCCTCATTAGGGGGAAATATGTAGATAACATTTATCAAATCGACAGTAAGACCTTTCTCTTCAAATTCAGACCCGGTGACTTCAATCTCATAATTGAAGTGGGCAGGAGAATCCATCTCACCAAATATGAGGTTCAGATTCCAAGAGAGCCCTCACAGTTCTGTATGGCCCTAAGAAAGCGCCTCAGAGGAGGACGCGTAGTCAACATTCAACAGCATGAATTTGAACGAACGATCATCCTAGAGATCGAGACCGCCGAACAGGTATACCAGGTAATGGCGGAGTTCTTCCGAAAGGGTAACCTAGTGGTCGTCGATAGATCTGGGACGATCTCACTGGCACTATCCTACGCCAAGATGCGTGACAGAAACATCATCAAAGGTGAGAGTTTCAAGCATGCACCGCCTTCTGGCTTAAATCCTTTCAAGCTATCTCGAGACGAACTGACACATATCAAAGGATGCGGTTCGATCCCAGCGACGAAGGCACTTGTCATGACACTCTCCATAGGGGGACAGCTAGCCAAGGAGATTCTGCTCCGTTCTGCATTGGAGGACGTTCCCGCGAATAAGCTCACAGACCAAGACCTATCCGCTATCTATAATGCCCTACGGAATTTGCAGTCAGAGTTTACACGCGACAATTTGAATCCCATGATTGTTCTCAGCAACAGAGGAGAACCGTACGACATAGCTCCTCTTCCTCTAAGATCATATGAGCATCATTCCCAAAGGAGGTGCGCCACCTTCAATGAGGCCGCAGATGAGTACTTCACTACGCTGGCTCGTCGAATCTTGATCGACGAGAAGAAGGAAGCGTTGCTGGCAGGGGAGCAGAAACTAATCCGCATAAGAGAGATGCAGCAAAGGCAACTAGAGACTCTCAGTCGAGCGACCGAGGAAAACAACCTTAAGGGCCGACTGATCATCAAACACCTCAACCACATCCAAGAAGTCACAGCCCAAGTTCTGGCAAGGAAAGAGGAAGGACTTGACTCAGAGAAGATATTGTATGAAGTTCAGAGATCCGTGACGGCAAGGCACATTCCGATTCAGGTCAAGTTGATAGATCTCGACAAGGGGATTCTCCTTCTTGACATAGAGAAAACCGATGTAAGTCTAAGCCTTGCACGAAAACCTCAACATGAAGCCACCAACTACTTCAACGCAGGAAAGAAAGCAAAGCAGAAAATGATAGGCCTTCGCAGAGCGATGGAGGAGACATCTGCTAGAATGAAGACTATCGGCAGCGAGAAGGAGCAGGCTGAAGTCTCCTCAAGCCTTAGAAGAAGGAGGGAGAGGGCGTGGTACGAGAAGTTTCGATGGTTCCTTTCCTCTGAGGGCTTATTGGTTCTGGCAGGGAAAGATGCAACAACCAATGAGCTGTTGATCAAGAAACATACTAGCCCCTACGACATTGTTCTTCATGCAGATGCTCATGGGGCACCCTTCGTCGTCATAAAGGTTGACGCAAAAGCTCCGTCAGAATCAACGATTCTTGAGGCTGCGCAGTTCGCAGTTTCAAATAGTAAGATGTGGGCACAAAAAGCTGCCTCAGGAGACGCGTTCTGGGTGCGCCCAGACCAAGTGAGCAAGAGGCCTCCGTCAGGTCAATATTTGGCAAGGGGGGCCTTCGCAGTTACTGGGAAGAGAAACTATGTCAAGGGAGTGGAGCTTCGCCTCGCCATAGGTATGCGGCTCGATGAAGATGGTGTTCAGATCATTGGAGGACCGCCAAGTGCAGTTCAAACATATGCAGCTGCCTATGTTGAGATCGTTCCAGGGGCGACAGCGCGTCAGAACCTTGCGAGACAGATAGTGTTTGAGCTTTCGAGAAGACTGAAAGTCGAATCACAGGTCAAATCGTCAATAGCTGACCGAGTCTTGGAGTTTCTACCACCCGGGCCAAGTGACCTCGTTCCTACAAAGTAGCCATACCCTCAGAAACTCTTAATATCTCTCTGGCTCAGTCTCAGAAAGCGGATCGATGATGTCCGAGGTTAGCAGCGAGGTCAAAGTGAAAGACATAATGTCAGCCCCAGTTATCACTGTTAATGAGTCGGAGTCAGCAATGCGGGTCTCTGAGCTGATGGTCAAACACAACATTGGCAGCATTATAGTCGTGGGCAAGAGGAAAAAACCGCTCGGAATCATAACTGAACGAGATATTGTGAAGAGAGTTGCCTCAAAGAACCTGGTTCCAGCAAAGGTGAAGGTCTCGGAGATAATGAGTAAGCCGTTGATGACAATCGATCTAGCAACAGGGATAACTGACGCCATGAGGAAGATGAGAGCGTCACATGTCGAGCGGCTTGCAGTCGTAGAGGAAGGAAAACTGGCGGGAATCGTCTCAAGCTCGGACATTCTCAGGATAACTCCTACCCTAATTGACTTGGCAACCGAGAAGTCGCGGGTAGGCGCAGTTCCCGAACGTGAAAGAGTTGGTCTCGCTGGATACTGTGACCAATGCGGAGGTTGGTCGGAAAATCTGAAGGAGAGAGATGGAAAGTTTCTTTGCAATGATTGTCTCTCCGATCTTGAGGAGGAGATCGAGCGACACTAGGCTCTTACTCTGCCGCGCAGTAGATGATCATATGGTTACAATAGTGTCTCTGGGCGGGTTAGCGTAGGGTGTTAACCTCAACATCCGATAGCATCAACATCTTGGGCGTCAAACTGTGCAAAAATGGCGGGCTGACAGAAGGAGGCATATCAATTGCCAACGGCAGGATCATTAGACTTGGAAAAGAGTCCGGTCTTCCAACAAGCGCGGAAACAGTCCAGGCTAAAGGTCTTCTTGCACTTCCAGGCCTGATAGACGTTCACGTGCACCTGAGAGATCTCGAACTGTCATACAAGGAAGACTACTTCTCTGGAACCAGCGCCGCTGCAGCAGGGGGCTTCACAACTCTAATCGATATGCCGAACACTAGTCCGGTGACTGATAGCGTTGAACGCCTTAGAGAGAAGATGGAACTGGCCAAACGAAGGATCGTCGTCAACGTGGGCTTCAACGTCGTTCCGGCAAGTCTCGACACGGTCATTGAAACTGAAGGTTTGGCAATGGGGTACAAGATCAACCTGGTGAAGCAGTGGAGTAGCCTGCCTACTGACGATGTTTCACTTAAGTCTTTGATTGATCGAGCAGCAGCGATCGGAAAGACTGTGATCTTTCATGCCGAGGACGGCGGAATGGTGAGCGAACTTGAGAGCAGGTTCAAGGAAATCGCCTCCCTTAGATCATACTACAAGGCTCATCCTCCCGAAGCTGAGGATGCAGCCGTGGCGAGAGTACTGAGATGCGCAACGAAGCGAAGGGCAAGGATCCATTTCTGCCATGTCAGTTCGATCGGCTCCCTCAGGCTGATTCAGAGGGCCAAACGCGAAGGAAGACACGTAACATGTGAAGTCACGCCTCACCACATGTTTCTGAGCGAGGAGTCGTCTTCTAGGCGAGGTGGAGTCAGTATCATGGACCCTCCTTTGAGAAGAAGGGAAATCGCTAGAAAGCTGTTCGCGGCCCTGAAGAGGAGGACAGCGGACATAGTGGCGAGCGATCATGCACCTCACTCAATAGAGGAGAAGACGCGGCCCGCTTGGTGGCAGATTCCTCCTGGAATACCCGGCCTTGAAACCACCCTGCCGCTGCTGCTTACGGAGGTCGCAAGAGGAACGATATCTCTGAAAAGAGTTCTTGAGGCCATGGCTGAATCACCGGCTGGAATCTTCGGTGTCAACCGCGGTGAATTGAGAGAGGGTGCAGTTGCTGATATTATTCTTGTTGATATGAAACGTAGGTTCAAGATCGATTCCTCCACCTTCTTTTCGAAAGCGAAATACTCTCCATTTGACGGCAGAAGAGTGACTGGGAGAGTTGTCAAGACATTTGTTGGCGGCAATCTTGTCTACGATGAGGGTAGGATCGTAGGAGAACCAGGAGTCGGATCGACTCTAACCCCGAAGATAGCAGGCTAAGACCTATGCACTCACACCTCTACCGATCAATGGGAAACGACCAGTTGTGAATGCGAATTGAAGTTTATCGCTGATGGGATGGTGGGGCGCCTCGCCAGATGGCTGAGGTTGATAGGAAACGACGTCGAGTATTCAAGAGAGTCAACAGATGATGAGTTGATAAGGAGAGCCGTCGCGGAGGGAAGAACCCTGCTAACAAGCGATGTTGAGCTCTATAGGAGGGCCGTGGCTGACGGAGCAGAAGCGTTTCTAGTTAAGGGTAGAACTGAGGCCGAGAGGCTTGCACGAATAGCCAAGAGATTCAAGATCGATCTTAACATTGACACGGCGAGTTCTCGATGCCCCACCTGCAACGCCTCCATCAGGCCCGTAAAGAAGGAACTGGTGAAAGGGAGGGTTCCACCTTCTACGTTTAAAGTATTCAACGAGTTCTGGGAGTGCACAAATAGTAGCTGCGGCAAGATATACTGGCAGGGCAGTCACTGGAAGAAGATAGGCGAGCACCTATCCAAGGCTGAGAGGCTAGCTGTCTAGAGTGAGGTGGGCAACATTGTTTGATCTCACGACTGAAGAAGGTAAGTATCTTGTTCAGCTCGCAAGGGAGACCATAACCGCTTTTCTTAAATCTAGAAAAATGCCTCCAACTCCATCAGATGCCCCGACGAAGCTGAATGAGAAGTGTGGCGTTTTCGTCACATTGAACAGTGTCAGGAATGGTCATGAGCTGAGGGGTTGCATAGGCTTTCCGATGCCTGACTATCCTCTGGTTGAGGCGACGATGCGGTCAGCGGTTGAGGCCGCTACCGGTGATCCAAGGTTCAGCCCCGTCTCATTGAAGGAGTTTCAAAGCGAAGTCGTGGTGGAGGTAAGCGTCTTGACTCCGCCGGAGCTCGTTGAAGTTTCTGATCCTCGAGACTACCCGAGGAAGGTCAAGATAGGGAGGGATGGCCTCATCGTGGAGAGGGGGGCGTACAGGGGGCTGTTGTTGCCTCAGGTTCCCGTTGAATGGGACTGGGATGAGGAAGAGTTTTTGTCTCAGTGCTGCCTTAAGGCCGGGCTCTCTCCTGACGCCTGGCTTGTTGGAGGGACAAGTATATCGAAGTTCCAGGCCATCATATTTCAGGAAGACAGACCTGGTGGACAGATCGTGCGTCGACATCTCGAAATGGGAGGGACCAGATGAGGGTCTACTTGTCTCCCTGCGGGATGGGTTTAGGACACGTATCTCGTTGCAAAACGATCGCAGATGCGCTCATCGAACGCGACTGGTCCGTACTCATTTCAACATATTCCAACGGACTGGAATACGCGAGTAGGCTAGGCTATCCCACAATGGAGACAGTTCCTCTGTGGCTGAAGACGAATGACGAGGGCGGAATCGACTTCAAGCTAACTGCAGCCACGTCACCGGGCCTCTTTCGAGGTCTCTGGTCCATAGTGAGGCAGATCGTAGCTGAGATAAGGAACATTCAGCGCTTCAGACCCACTCTGGTGGTTTCTGACTCGAGAGCATCATCTCTCATAGCAGCGAGGCTCCTCAGGGTTCCGAGCATAGCTATACTGAACCAGTTCAACGTCAGGATAGCCCGAAGGCCTAGCAAGAGACGCCTGAGACCGCTTGACAAGATTTTCTTCCTCATCGCGAACGTCGTCTGGTGGTTCGTTAGCGTAGTGATCGGTTGGTTCTGGTCGTTTGCGGATACGATTTTGATTCCTGACCTTCCGCCTCCCTATACAATATCTTCCGATAGTCTCGCGTTTCCCAGAGGGTGCGCCCGAAAGGTGGAGTTCGTCGGCCCTCTTCTAAACTGGCCCTCCGGTGACCCGCCGAAGCTTGTTGCCAAAGATCGATTGGGATACGACAGCGTCAGGCCTCTCATCCTAGTGCCGCTCAGTGTTTTGCCGAGAGAAGAGTCCGGCTTCGTCAGGCGTGTCGAAAAGACTCTAGAGAAACTACCCGACAGGTATCAAATCGTCATGTCTAGGGGAAGATTGTCGGGCTCGACTGAGGCGGAAAGAAAAGGCAACCTTACAGTTTACGATTGGATATCTGGCCTAGATGAGTATTTCGAAGCTTGTGACTTGGTCGTGAGTCGGGCTGGACACGTGACCGTCTTAAGCTCGTTGGCGTATGGGAAGCCGCTATTGATTATCCCCGTTCCAGATCATCCGGAGCAGTTAGGCAATGCGCGTAGAGCTTTTGAACTGGGTGTAGCCAGAGTTCTAGCTGTAGACGAGCTGACGGCTGATCTTCTTAGTTCGACTATCGATCGTATGCTCAACTCACCGGAATATGCGAGGCGCGCCGCTGAGATTCGAGATCTTGCATGCAGGATGAGAGGAGTAGAAAGGGTGATTGCCGCGGTAAGGCAGTTATCGCAAGGGGGAGGCAAACCTTGCTGAGCTTGCCAAGAGAGCTTGTGAAAGAGAAACTTCTCGCTTTTCTCAAGGAAGATGTCGGTCAGGCCGACATTACTTCTCAACTCGTGATTAGGCAAGATGAGCTTGCTCAAGCAGATGTCGTAGCCAAAGAGAGCGGCGTCGTCGCCGGGCTCGAAGAAGCGCAGATCCTGCTTGAAGCAATGGGCCTTACAGGTAAGCGGTTGGTTGCGGATGGTGCTGCCATCAAGTCAGGCGCAACTCTGATGCATATCGAGGGCAACGCCCGAGACCTCTTGACCCTTGAGAGGACATTGCTGAACATCATATCGCGAATGAGTGGAATCGCCACGAAGACAAGGATTCTGCAAGACGCAGCGTCGGACGCCAATCCTTCAGTTAAAGTCGTCTCGACCAGAAAGGTGTCTCCTGGCTGTCTATACTTTGACAAGCGAGCAGTAATGATCGGCGGCGGAGATTCTCATAGGCTCCATCTAGACGATCTTATCTTGATCAAGGACAATCACAAGGCACTGGCAGGAAGTATTGGAGAAGCTGTGCGGAGAGCGAAGGCGGGATCTTTCACAAAGAAGATCGAGGTTGAGGTCACCTCTGCCGACGAGGCGATCGAGGCGACTGAAGCTGGAGCTGACATATTGATGTTTGACAATATGAGCCCCAGTTTGATCAAGGCCGCGGTTCAGGTGTTGGAACGCAGAGGGATGAGAAAGCGTCTAGTTCTTGAAGCAAGCGGCGGAATCGACGAAACAAACATTTCAGAGTTTGCTCGTTCAGGTGTAGACATACTGAGCCTGGGCTCTCTGACGCATAGCGTCAAAGCACTTAATGTGAGTCTAGAAGTGAGAAGTCCGAGTCAACAGTAGCTGTCACAGGTCTATTTTCTTCAGTCTCTTCAATGCGTCTTGGACGAGAAGGTCGATCTGTAGGTCTTTCTCGATGCTCGCTATGGTCTGGAGTTTCGCGGATGTGGCAGGTTTTGGGGGTACGAATGTGCAGCCGTGAACCTTTCGTATCGACATGTCGTAGGTGCCTATTCGCTGAGCCAGAGCTTGAATCTCCATCTTGTCCAGGCCGATCAATGGTCGATAGATAGGTAGCCACGCGGCTTCACTGATTGCCGATAGATTCAATAGTGTTTGAGAGGCCACTTGCCCGAGACTCTCCCCTGTCACGATTCCCAGTGCCTGCTGCTTGTCGGCGATTGAGCATGCGACTCTATACATCATCCGCTTGCAGAGGACGCATCTGTACCTTGTTTCTTTCACTCTTGAGATCGTGTCTAGGATCTTGGCAAAAGGGGCGATGATCATCCGATATTTGCTGACCGGAGCGTACTCTCTCAGTTTTCTCGCTACGTCGACTGCTCTCTGCTCATAGTCTCTTCCGGCGTAGGGAGCCATACCTATGAATAGAGGGATCACATGGCTGCCCCTCTTCGTCATCAGCCATGACGCTACAGGGCTGTCGATGCCTCCGGACAGCATTCCGACAAGTCTTCCCTGAGACCCATATGGCAAGCCGCCACATCCCTCGATACGCTTGTCGTATAGATACATGGCGCCACCCCTAATCTCAACATAGACCGTCTTCTCAGGATCTTCGAGGTTCACCGTGACGTTATCCTTTCCAAGGTGAGCAAGAATGGCAGCTCCAGCTTCTCTTTCAATGTCTTTACTTGAGGCTGGATAGGAACCGACAACGTGAGCTCTGACAGCAAAGCTATCGCCTTTCGAAATGCGAACCTCAGCGTACTTGGTTACCTCTTCAGCGAGCCTAGCTGGGTCGCTGGGTAACTTGACAGCGCTCATTGTGGCCGCTACTCCAAAAATCTTGGAGCAAGCTTCAGCTGCGCGAATGTCATTCAAGCCGGAAATCACGATTCTTCCAGCGTCGATTGTCGTCTTGAAGTCTTCGAAACCGGAGCGCCTCAGTCTCCACTGCAGGTGTCCGAGGAGGGTTCTCTGCAACGAGCTTCTCACGTAGGGGCTCTTGAGAATGATTTCAGATGTTGAGACCAAGACGACAGGTTCTATACGAGCCTCCTCCCGAGGAGAGCATGATTCGCACTTGGCGCTCTGAACTCCGTCAATGCTCCTCTGCCAGCCTAGCCTTCCAATATTCAATCCATTTAGGTGAGCCTAGGCGCTCGCTCATCTTCTTGCACTTGTTTAGTAGCGATATTCTCCTCCTTTTCGGTAGGTTCTTCACGTAGTGCTTCAACTTTTGAAACTCGTTGTCTTTCTCGTAGATCGCTTTGCCCTCCGTCGCAATTATGAAGCAGAAGGGTCCGAGGAACGGGTTCCTATTCATCATCTTGATGAAGTCTTTCCTTGCACATGCGTACAGCTTTACGGGACCTAGTTTGTAGGCAGACATTCTAAACTCCGAGGA
>Ga0315310_10000335_pt1 | contig 30221 bp, 19 predicted proteins | sample TDP5_MG_FD_203630 | JGI IMG/M metagenome (GOLD analysis project Ga0315310, IMG submission 203630) | Freshwater sediment microbial communities from Lake Towuti, South Sulawesi, Indonesia - TDP5 | ecosystem: Environmental > Aquatic > Freshwater > Lake > Sediment | place: Indonesia: South Sulawesi...
CCGTCACGATATGCCGACTTGTCGAGTACGATGGCGAGTTTAAAATGCTAGTAACAAAGGGAGAGATCGAAAAAGCCGATCAGAACCTCCGCGGTTCATGGAGCTGGGTTAAGGTTCCAAACCTTGATGAGCTGTACAGAGTCATAGTAGAAGAGGGATTCATCCACCATGCAAGCATGATCCACGGGGACTATGCGAAACCCATCGTGGACGCATGCAAGTTCCTAGGCATAGATACGGTTGAAGTCTAAACCCAAAGAGAATCCAGAAACATCCCAAAAAATCCCCATTTCTTAGGATTTGCAATAAAGTATCCTGAATAGACCGTCTAATTAAGACACAGAAAATGGTTCACACGATTCAGAGACTTGATTCTCGGAGCACGGTTTCACATATCTGGAATGTAGACTTGGTTCTAGCAAGTTTGCTTTCGTTCATTAGGGGAAAGTATACTTGGTGGCCATTCGAACCTCTTTGTTTCACGTCAGGTCTAGATGTCTGGATACCCTGGTCCGTCACCTTCGTTCCGTTGATCGTTTGGATCTTGAAGTATGTAGTCATTAAAGTTGTGGGTAAAAAACTCTACGATGAGGTCAGAGTTGCCGCGGCTTTCGGCATAATAACCGAAGATATGCTCGGCATAATCCTAATGAACGCAATAAACATGGGAAGATTTGTCGCTTTCGGAGCATAAAGTAACTATCCCCCTCTTTTTTTGAAAAACTGCAGTGTTGATTATTCTATCCAATCACTTCGACTCAGCTGGGTTTCATAGGAAACGGGCGTTGGGTCGACAACCCTCCATGAAACGTTGATGATCATATCCAGGCATATTGTTCGCCCCCGGATAGCTATCGATGCTTCTTTTAACTTACCAAAAGTTTTTTCTAATCATCTGTTCAATTAATATTAAAAGAGGAATTGAAAAATGAATGTAAGACTTAAAGGGTTGTTAATGGCAGCTATTTTGTCCCTATTTGGCAGTATGGTTCTATCAATGTTGCAGGTAAATGCACAGGTGTCTGAGGAGCATGTGTACTATGGTTATGTTCCGCCTTCGACAAACGTCGCTCAATGGCTTACAATTGAAGATATTCCTAGGCCTGGAGAAGTAGACGAAGTCATAAGAGGAGAGAAGATTAACTACACGGTACCATCTGGCGTAGCTATTCTAGATATCGCTGGATTGGTGGATGGAACCAGTATCGAGATATGGGACATCTACGCGAACCAGAAGCTACACTCAACAACAATAAACAAGTTCGAAAAGAAGTTCTTCTATATAAACTTCGGAACATTCTTCAAAATAGTGGCTTCGCAAAGGATAGCCGCTCTCCTAAATGGTGGGGGCAACCTTTTTGCAGATGGATCGGTGAGTGGAACAAGCACATTCTACCCATCGGTGACAGGAGGCTTCAGAGGCAATGAATTCATCTTTGTTGCCGCGCCAGGTACACACCCATATGCCTATTCAAAGGACAGGATTGGGTATAACTTTTACCTCATGGCTCTTGAAGAAACGGATTGGACACTTGCAGATGCAGCAGGGATATGGTCAACAAACGAACACCTGCGTCAACGAGCGACAAGGACAACTATAATACAATCAAGAATACACCATCTTGCACTACACAACGGCGCTGGGAACGATGTTGTCTTCCACCTGACTACGAGCAGCGACGTAGAGGTTTCATGCTGCGCTCTAGGTGATTTTGTTGCTGTACCCGCCATAACTGGAGGATACATAGGCAGACTATTTTGTGCCCCGATAGCTGTAACACTAGAGGAATCAAGTCGAACTGCTGTTTTCATAATTCTTCCTCTGGAGGAGGGGCAGGTAAAAATCTATGATAAAGACCTCAACGTAATCGCTACGCACTCTTTTACAGCGAACGATGTTGAAGAGATTTACTATTGGTATCACGAGCTAGGCATAGGAAGGTTCGACCTGATAGCGGAGAGCACGGGCGACATAGCCTTCATGGTGGGTCAAACAGAAGGCGTCAAAGAAATAGGTTATTTAGGAGATGACATAGCACTCATCGGATCAAGACCAGGTCAAGAGATACGCTTCTATGCGCCAACAATGGCTGTTCTGTTTGCGCCAGAAACCTTGACAGTCACAATAGATGGTGCACCCCCGTTGCAAATGGCGAAGGACGATTTCAGGCTTCTAGAATCGGGAGCCCACTCAATTTCTTCCAACAAGCACATCATAGTCGAAATCTTAGCTGCGGGCGGTGGGGGCACAGCGACCCAATGGGATGACTGGGGGAGCTACCTCATAGAACCAGCAGATGCTGATGCGAGCTTCGAGGTTCCTCAAGGATTCCTTAGCAAGCCAGTCGACTATACGATGTATATTGCAGGAGCAGCTGTCGCCGCAATAGTAGTGGTCTTAGCAGTCTTCGTGATGAGACGAAAACGTGCGCAGCCAGTCTAGACGCCAAGCCCTCCATTTTTTAAAGACGGGTTTACTTAGCGTTCGAGATCCACTATCGGGAAATAACCTGCGAAGTATCCTCGAAATGCTAAGGCATGTTGCGCCAGGCAGTCAACGGTTCACGCTTTAGAGTCTTTTATGCGTGCCAAAAGGCTTTTATTACGATTCACTAGACATCATTCAGAGGGATATGTAGGTTGAAAAAAGGAATTTATATCTTAATGATATCAGCAATCATGACATTGACACTTACGCTGGCAGTGACAAATGCTCAAGTGTCCACTGATGAACACGTCTATTACGGTTATGTTCCGCCCTCGACTGACGTCTACAACCCAGGTGTATCAACAGAAGCTCCAGCACCAGAAACTGAGGCCAGAACAGTACAAGAGATCATCAAAGGAATCTTGGTCGACTATTTTGTGCCTACTCGCATGACGATACTGGATGTAATTGGACTGCAAGACGGTACAAGCATCGAAATATGGGATATTTTCGCAGACCAGAAGATAAACTCGACAACGATCAATAAGTTTGAAAAGAAGGTTTTCTTCATACCTATCGGAACCTTCTTCAAGATCGTAGCTTCAGCGAGGATAGGGGCGCTATTGAACGGCGGTGCAAGCGTCTATGAACCTGACGGCCGAGAAGAGCCGCCGGGAGGGACAAGCACTTTCTATCCAGCGGTCACAGGCGGCTTCAGAGGCAAAGAATTCATCTTCAACGCAGCGCCACCGACACACGCGATTGCATATTCAACCGATAGAATTGGGTACAACTTCTACCTCATGGACCTTGAAGAAACAGACTGGCAACTTTCAGATTCAGTGCAAGGCTGGTCATCAAGCGGACATCTACCTCAACGCGGTACGAAAACATTGTTACTTCAATCGAGAACATACTATCATGCAGCAGCGCATGGTGGCGCCGGGACCAACGTAGTCTTCCACCTAACCACAAGTAGCGACGTAGAAGTCTCATGCTGCTGTGGCCTAAGTGATTTTGTTGCTGTGCCAGCCATTACAGGAGGATATGTCGGTAAACTATTCTATGCACCAGTATCGGTAACGTTTGAAGCGGCGGGTCGAACAGCAGCTTTCATAGCTGTCCCATTGGAAGAAGGGGAGGTGAAGATCTATGACAAAGACCTAAATGTGATGGCTACACACTCCTTTACTGCGAGCGACGTTTCAGACAGGCACTTCTGGTACTACGACCTGGGTGTGGGAAGGTTTAACCTCATAGCTGAAAGTACGGGCGACATAACCTTCATGGTCGGCCAGACAGAAGGAACGGCAGAGATAGGCTACTTGGGAGACGACATCACATTCATAGGGTCTAAGCCCAACCAGGAGATACGGTTCTACGCGCCGACTATGGCTGTGATCTTTGCGTCTGAAGATCTGACTATCACTATAGATGGTAATGCTCCAATGCAGATGGCTGGGGATGACTTTAGGCTTCTGGACTCAGGAGTTCACTCAATATCCGCAGACAAGCACGTCATCGTCGAGGTTCTGGCAGCTGGCTCAGGTTGGAACAACTGGGGAAGCTACTTAATCGAACCAGCAGATGTAGATGTTAGCTTTGAAGCTCCTGAAGGCTTCCTGAGCAAACCAGTCGATTACACAATCTATATAGCTGGAGCGGTTGTCGCTGTTGTGGTTGTCTTAGCGGTCTTCATGATGCGAAGAAGACGCCCAAGACAGGTCTAGAAGCTGACGCCCACCAACCTCTCCTTTTTTTGAAGAAGCCTTTCTTACTTTCGAAGCTGCATAGTTAAGACTCTGTCACAAGCGTTATGAACATGCTCATGTTTGCCACGTTCAGCTGATGGACACAGGTGCTTTCTCGTTTCCTCTATACAAAAGACTTATTTTATCATACGTCTGAAGATATTCCAGAGGGATTGTGTGTTGAACAAGAGAAATAACATCCTGATCATCTCGGCTATCACAGTCTTGCTAGGCTGCATGATTCTGACACTCACACCGAGAAATGTGCAAGCAGCTGCTACTGAACATGTCTACTATGGTTATGTCCCACCCTCGACAGATGTCGTCCAATGGCCCACGCTTGAAGGTGGAAGACCGGGAGAAGTGGACGAAGTCATTAACGGAGTCAAGATCAACTACACTGTTCCTTCTGGTGTGGCGATACTGGATATCGTCGGATTGGCAGATGGGACGATGATAGAGATATGGGATCTCTATGCGAACCAAAGGCTCCACTCAGCAATGTTAAACAAGTTCGAAAAAAAGTTTTTCTACATAGCCTTCGGCACCTTCTTCAAAATCGTTGCGTCGGAGAGAGTGGCCGCGCTACTTAATGGCGGCGGAAACGTTTTCATCTATGGAGAAGTATCCCAATGGCCAGGAGGAGGAACAAGCACATTCTATCCTGCAGTAACAGGAGGCTTCAGAGGCAGAGAATTCATATTCAACGCTGCGCCGCCAACGCATCCGTATGCTTATTCGGTAGATATGATAGGGTACAACTTCTACCTCATGGCGCTTGAAGAGACAGACTGGACGCTAAAAGATTCAGTAGAAGTCTGGTCGACAAGTGAGCATCTGCGCCAACGCGGAAGAAGAACAATATTACTACAATCAAGGGTAGAACATCTTGGGGTACACGGCGGCGTTGGAAACGATGTGGTTTACCATCTAACCACAACTGGTGACGTAGAAGTCTCGTGCTGCGCGTTAGGAGATTTCATTGCCGTACCAGCGATTACAGGAGGATACGTTGGTAGACTGTTCTACGCGCCACTAGCCGTGACGTTGGAGGAGGCAGGTCGAACCGCGGCTTTCATAGTAATACCGTTAGAGGAAGGCGAGGTCAGAATCTACGATAGAGACCTTAACATGAAAGCCACACATTCGTTCACCGCAAGCGATGTTGAAGACAGGGAACACTGGTACTACAATCTAGGTGTGGGAAAGTTCGACTTGATAGCTGAGAGCACTGGCGACATAACCTTCATGGTCGGCCAGACAGAAGGAACGGCAGAGATAGGCTACTTGGGAGACGACATCACATTCATAGGGTCTAAGCCCGACCAAGAGATACGGTTCTACGCGCCAACAATGGCCATACTCTTTGCACCGGAAGCCTTAACCGTTACCATTGATGGCAGTGCTCCTGTCCAGATGGTGAAGGATGATTTCAGGCTCTTAGAGTCCGGAGTTCACTCAATATCAGCAGACAAGCACGTCATCGTTGAGGTTCTGGCAGCTGGCTCAGCCTGGGATGACTGGGGAAGCTATTTAATAGAACCTGCGGATGTAGATGTTAGCTTTGAAGCTCCTGAAGGCTTCCTGAGCAAACCAGTGGATTATACGATGTACATAGCTGGAGCAGTTGTTGCCGTGATAGTTGTCCTAGCAGCTTTCATGATGAGAAGAAGACGAGCAAAGCAAGTCTAGAAGCGTAATTCGCAGCAATTCCCTTTTTTATGGCAATATGGCGACTGATTAGGCACGATCGACTGAGACGAACTTAAGCCGAGATTGCGTAAAGGATATTTGATCTGACACCGAAAGAGGGTTTGACACCGAACATGTTCGACAGACAGGCGGCAAAAGTAAAAACCTTCTATAAGAAGCTTGCTTTGAAATACGATGAACTGGCTTCATCTTCCCACTATAAGAGGATCTATGATGAGGTTACGTGGCGGTTCATAGAGCCCTTCCTACCCAGCAATGGCTTGGTCCTGGATGCTGGCGGCGGCACCGGTCGATGGGCTGTCCCCATGGCTGAGAGAGGCTTGAAAGTCATAGTCTACGACATATCAACAGAAATGTTGCAGATTGCCGCCACAAAAGCAGGCGACTTGGGCCTCGGTCATTTGATATCGACAATTCAAGGAGACATACGAAGGATAAAGTTTTCTGACGACACCTTCGATTTCGTACTAGCAGAAGGAGACCCGATTTCTTATTGCGGAAATCCGGAAAGAGCGGTTCAGGAATTAACCCGGGTTCTCAAACCCAACTGTTATATCTCGGCAGGCGTTGACAGCCTTTACTCTATAGCCTTTTCCATGCTAAACGTGGAGAATGAGGACATCGACAAGATCGAGTCGCTCTTGAAAACGAAGAGAATCTACGTCCAAGACCTGGGTTTCTATACGTGGGCTTTCACTCCTAAGGACCTAAGAGAGCTCTTTACAAAGTTTGGGCTGGAAGTTGTCAAGATGGCTGGGAAACCCGTACTATACCTGGGAAAACCGGAGACAAGTTACATTTTTGAAGACCCAAACAAGGTTCGTAAGCTTATTGAGATTGAACTTGATCTTTGCCAAGAACCAGCATTGCTAGGCTTAGGTGGACACCTTCATATAGTTGCTAAGAAGCCTGCATAGGGAATTTGTGTTCCTATCCTTCTGCAAAAGGGTTTCCGCAAGCCTTAAATGAGAATCTACAACAAATAACATAGACATGGCAGTTAGGAGTATGGTCGAAAATACCGGTCATCTCGTGATGAGGATGAAATCTTCTCACCAATCGTGGAAGACTTTATTGATTTATGCTCTTCTAACTATCCTTTGTTCTCCCTTCCTCACGCCATTCATCGCAGTTGGACAATCTCCCTCCCAGGGTCTTGAGATTCCTACCACTCCGCACGGGTTCAACATCGTTATAGACAATATCAACATGACGAACATTGCTGATCATGTAAAGGTCTTCTCAGCCCAATCGCGGTTTACGGGTTACCCAGGTTTCTTCGAGGCGGCCAACTACATCGCTTCTAAGTTTGAAGAGTACGGTCTTCAACCATATGGTGATGATGGAACTTATTTCGAATACTTCAACATCACAACTCCGATCGACCATGGCACGTTCCTGACCCTAGACGACGGCAAAAAGATCAAGGCTTACATGTTTTACCCGAACCTCGCAAACCCATGCCCTTATGAAAGCCCTGAATATGGTGATACGGTAGTATACTTGGGCAGGGGGGAATTCGAGGACTTCGCAGGACTAAACATCACCGGCAAGTTTGTTCTAATGGACTTCGCTTCAAAATGGCATTTCTACTTGGCCATGGCGGGTGGCGCCAAAGGAGTCATTTTCGTACCTGAAATCCCAGACCTCGTAATCCGCTCTGAAGCTGAACAGAAAGAGGTGTTCATCCCCGTTCAATTCCCTAGACTGTACGTGAGACTTGAGGATGGCGGAGAGGAGTTAGTGAACCTAGCTCGCAAGCATAGACAGGAAGGGATCAAAGTCCACATAAGTGCAAATATGACTTGGGAGAATATCAGAGTGCCAAATGTAGTTGGCTACGTATCGGGCAAAGACAGTGTTCTGTCCAAGCAGATCATCGTAATCTCAGCCTATTATGATTCGTGGTCAATTGTACCGGCGCTGTCCTACGGGGCGACAGACTGCTTAGGCGTTTCTGATCTTCTCGAGATTGCGAGATATCTATCTACACATAGACCGGATAGATCTGTCCTCATCGTTGGCCTAGCGGGCCACTACCAAGGTCTTTGGGGCGCAAGAGAGTTCGTTGAAAAGCATTTTGCCCAATTGCAGAGCGAGATCATCGCCTTCGCGGGCATGGATCTATCTAGCGGCTCGGACCAGATAGGTGTCTACGCTACAGGATCCGCCTACGTATATCAACGTGCGGACATTCTGTACCCTACTAGGTATAGCTGGCTCGTCGGGCGAATATTCCAGAATTACCTAACAGAGATGAAGATGTTGCTGGGGTCTTCATATGGCGAGAACTTCGTCGACGGAACGCTTGGAAGTCACCCAGCCTACATCGCTTCGGTTCGACCTTTGGAGCCCAGAGTCTACGGCTATTTCAGCATTCTTTCTGGAAGCACTCCGTATTACCAGTCTCTTTCTTTTCTCTTTGATTCGGATCCCTTCGTGTTAGCCATGTATGCCAACGGATTCACCTATCACACTTCAAATGACCTTAGACTGTACCAGAGAACACCGGCAGACACGTGGGAGAAGATCAACTTTGAGAATGTGCTAACCCAGGTCATGTTTGTCCATTGCACCTTATGGGCGTTCATAAACGAGGATGAGATAAGGGTCCCGACCAAATCCAGACTCCAAGATGACTGGGGGTACGTAGAGCTCACAGTCGAGGTCACTGAGTACAACATGCTAACAGACTTTCATGATCCCTTCAATTCGACCAGACATCCTGACCTCTGGCAAGATGTGATTGTCTTCTTCCAGTCTGCATACCCCGCCGGTCTTAGGGTTGCAACAAAAATAGATGAGGAAGGTAAAGCAGTCATCCATGGCCTAAAGCCATACCAAACTGGGTATGTCGATGCCTTCATTATCGACAGAAAAACTGGTAAGGTGACGTGGTCCACAGATTTCGGAGTGTGGCAAGCTCCCGGAGGTCCTCTAGTGCCCATGACAAAGCATCCTCAAACAAAGGCCATCAGAATCTTTCCATGCGCAAGCATAGCGATCGTCTTCGCGTTCAATCCTGGCGATTTCAGGTTTCTGCGGATGGGCATGATCCACAATGCTAGGGCGCACGGACCAATGATAAGGGCCAACGGAATAGGGTACGACACATATTTCATGCTTTTTGTTATGCCGAACGTTCCGACCGAAGTACTATTCAGCATGGGTGAAAGATGGCCAATAGTCGTCCTGAACAACGCCGACCCTGAGAATCCCAACGGAAAAGGCTACGTCTTAGATCAGGGTGAGACTCTCATCTTAGGGCCTGATGAGATCGTCAGAAACATGAGAACCATGATCCTTAGCAGATACGACAAACTGCACAGCTACCATACCTACACACCTACCATGCAGATATTCCATCAATTCACTTCGAAATACCTGTACTTGTGGGACGATGCCTTTGCTAGCGAAGAGTTCCAGAGGGTGGTCGGTTACAGCTACTTCTCTTGGACCTTCCTGCTAGGTCTCTACGGGTCGGTGATGGACCTAACTTGGCAAGTTATCCTGACGTTGTCTGTTCTGTTCACGATCACAATCCCGTTTTCCATGGTTATCGAGAGACTTGTCTTCGGTTACGAAGGCAAAAACAGATTCTTCGCCATAACTCTATTAGTTGTAGCAGCGAACCTGGTCTTCTACTTCTTCCACCCAGGATTCACAATCGCGAATAGTTCGCCGCTCGTTCTAGTAACTGCCAGCCTGCTAGTTATCCTTGCTCCACTCTTGAGTCTGATAATCAACGAGACGCGTGCAAGCGCTACGTCTCTTAGAGGAAAGGTAAGGGGAGCGTCCCATTTCTCCGAAATCAGCCGCTCAGGGCTATTCTCTGCTTCGATGAGCATGAGCATCGAGAACATGAAGAAGAGAAGGTTCAGAACCATTTTAACGCTCCTGTCGGTCGTACTGATAATATTTGGCATGGTCTCGCTTTCCTCAGTGACGATAACACCTCAGTTGATTAGTGGTGCAGGAGGAATTGGCAATCCTTCAAGTTTCTCAGGCATGATCATCAGGGCAACTCCGTGGGTAGCCATTAACGAAGGAACTTATACAATACTCAAATCCAGCTTGAGCGGCTTGGCAGAGGTCGTTCCTAGAAGCTACCTTTATCCTCCACCACAACCGCCTCGTGTCACACAACCAGGAGTTCCTATTCCCTATATCGTCTTCTCCCCAAAAATGGAGACAAGAATATATGGCATAATGGCGTTGTCACATGAAGAGCCCAAGGTCTCCAATATTGATAAGCTTCTTACAGCAGGAACGTGGTTCCTCGAGAACGATGTCTATGCTGCCATCCTTCCTGGCACCGTTGCTAGTAGTCTATCAGACGAGTTAGGCATGGAGATAGGTCCAGGATCGAACATAAGCCTCTGGGGCCTAACCCTCCAGGTACGCGGGATAATAGATGCAGATGGACTGAATGACTTCTATAATCCCGACGGCGAGAGGATTACGCCGATAGACCCCACAGCGCCTACGACCGCGATAACTCCTCCTCATTTTACAGCGGATAATGTCTTCATAGTCCCGTACTCCTTATTCTCAAGGATCGTCTACATAACTCCCCTCGCAACAATTGCGATCAAACCTGTTAACAACACAGTCTCGGATACATTACTGAAAGAGCTGCCATTCCAGTTAGCCTACCGAATATATGTGGCGGATGAGGGAGAACTCGGTTACTTCCTCCTTTCGAAACAGTGGCTCGGCGTGCTGGGCTACCAGTATCTGATTGTGCCAATATTGATAGCTTCTTTTGCGATTCTGAACCTCATGCTCGGTTCAGTCTACGAGAGGACCAAGGAGATTGCCGTGTACAATGCCATCGGTATGTCTCCTCTGCACATATCCCTAAGTTTCATAGTAGAAGCCATCTCGTATGCACTGCCAGCCATCTTCTCAGGTTATCTGGCAGGCCTCATCATGACCGCCACCTTAATCAGCTTGGGTACATATCCGAAAGATCTCTATCCGAACTTCTCGTCGTTCACTGTCTTGATCGTTCTTGGTCTCGGCTTGGCCGTTACCGCTGTGTCTGCTGTTTATCCCTCTGTTCTGGCAGCCCGACTGGCCGTTCCGTCCCGTGTTCGTAGATGGCAAAAAAGCATTTCAAAGCCCAAGGGTGACTATTGGGAAGTAGCGATACCTCTAATCGTCAACACAGAAGACGAAGTCTTCGGAGTCTACAACTACCTGAGAGAATACCTCAGTTTCTCAATGCAGAGAGAGAGCCTGTTCACGGCTGAGAAGATAGATGTGAAGGAATTGAAGGAACGCGAGATGCAAATCCTAAGATTGATCGCCGACTGCCGGCTAGCTCCCTACGACCTAGGAATCAGGAGTGACATCATAATGGAGGGAGTCAGACAAAACCTTGAGGCACCTTTCACGTTCAAACTCACCCTTCAGAGAACGGCCGGCTACGCTTCTACTTGGAGAACCTCATGCCCATCTGTTGCAGACGAGATCAGAAAACAGGTTCTGATATGGAGAACCTTAACACCTGAAGAAAGGGGGAAGTACATCAAGCTTGGAGGAAAACCTGGAGAAGGCTAATGAAGCTGTAATATCCCCCCAAAAAGCTCTAACCTGGAGGGTCTACCTTGCATTCCTATTTGCCACTTTTCTTGTTCAGCCAGCCATCATATACTACAACCTGATTACGAATCTTCCCCTGCCTTTAGCCACGTGGATTCCCATAGTGCTCTGGTCTGAACTTGCGAACCTTCTCAGGGCCAGACTCATGAAACAAGAACTTCTCTTACTATTGAGTTTTCAGCCAATATCTCTTGCATATTCCCTTTTTTTCTTGACACTCACAAGAAATACTTACTACGCTTACAGCGAACCCTCGATCTTTTTTGGGATAGTGAACTACATACCCAGCTGGTTCGTGCCCACAGGGTCAGACTTGGCAGAGGTTCAGAATAGCCCCTTTTTCTTTCTCCATAGATCCTGGCTAATCCCGATAGGCTTGCAGATATTAACTCTCTTTATAGGTCTGATAACCGAGCTCGTAGTGGGTTACTTATGCTATCAGGTCTTCGCAGTTAGTGAAAAACTTGAGTTCCCAGCTCGTAAGGCAGAAATAGCCACGATCGAAACCCTAGTTGAGAGGAACCCAGATTTCATAAGGCCACTCTTCCTTTCTGCTCTAGCTGGAATCATTGTCCACCTGAGTGCAAAGTTTCTGCCCTTCATGATAGGACCATTTGCCACTGGAGGCTTGGTTCAATACTACTACAGTATGCCTCTGTTTGACGTGACCCCCTATTTAGACAGCATTCTTCCAGGCGCAGCTTTCGTGATTCCCCTTGATCCAGTTTTCTACATTCCTGGGTTTCTGCTGCCTGTAGGTACGACTCTCATCCAATTTATTGGAGCTTTTTCGCTCTATTTCGTTGGGGCTCATCTTGTGACAAGGTTTAATCTTTGGCCTCCTGAAAGTTTGTGGGTTACTGGATGGGGTTATTGGACGTTACAATATAGGACGCTTTTGTATTTCTTTGTTAGCTTGATAATTGGTTTGAGTCTTGCAGCAATGGTTGTTCCACTAGCTATGAATCCGAAGCCCTTAACAAGGGGTCTTAGAGCCCTAAGCGGTATCATGAAATCAATGAAAGGCATCCTCTCGCCCAAAGTCCTATTACTCGTATACTTTGCCTCATCGTTAAGTTTGGTCGTGCTGACATGGTCTCTGACCAACTTTGATTTCCCAGTCTGGCTTCTCCTTCTGTTCATCGTCGGGGGGACCTTCTTCGCCAACTATGTTGCTACGGCGTCGAGCGGCGTCACGTACGGCGGATTTACTGTGCCCTTCTTAAGAGAACTAACGATCTACTACAGTGGCTATGCAAAAAAGGACATATGGTTTGCACCCGTGCCTCTCTCGATCTCATGGTCAATCGGAGTTATTGGACCCTCCGCTGGTGCGATGAGTGTTCCTTTAGGGGGATCCGCTTTTGCTCAGGGACTCTTCCAAGCCGATATGCTTAATGTCAGGCATAGAGAATATATCAAGGCATTTTTCGTACTGTTGACTCTCACGTTACTGAGCGGCTTCTTTTACACGAATCTTTTCTGGTTTGTGGCACGCATACCTTCAAGCGCCTACCCTTCAACAGTGATCGCTTGGCCTGTCGACGCCCTCTCGTGGGCTAGAATGCAAGTGTGGGTCTGGTTCGGCTACCTCTTCAACCCGAATTGGATTGCCTTAGGCTTTGGTTTAGGTGCTGTTATCGCTCTTGTGACGCGGTTCTTGAATGCTCCGTATTTCCTGATGATTTTTATCACTGGTACTTCTCTTGGGCTTCCGTGGCCACCGGGCGTTATACCGCTTACGTTCGCTCAACTCCTATCATCTATAATTGCAGAAAAGTTTATAGCCCCATCATTCGGGGTTTCAAATTGGGCCAAGTACAGAGGACTGATCGTTATGGGTTTCATAATAGGGGATGGCTTGATGGAGACCATTAGAGCAGTCGTGATTTTGGCCACTAAGTCCGGGTGGCTCCTCCCATTCTAGAAGTAAGGCGAGTACCAACCCTTAAGTAGTAAAGCTTTTAAGAAGTTCGCATTATCATATAATTGTCGTGAAAAACTATGGAAAAAGAAAAATCTACAAGTGCGCACACTGAAGTCGTTGTACCAGCGATCCCAACAAAGACATGGGTCTATGTCATAGTATACATGGCGATACTTACCGCAGTCATAACGCTGGAGACCCACTTCCTACCGGCTGCTTGGGGAACCGGAGGCATTAACATTGGCCCCTCAGGAGGATTCCTCGTTGCCATGCCCCTACCTTACGTATTCTCCTTCATAATGCTACTTATAATCAGCTATCGCGGCATCAAGGTTGACAAACGCTCGTTTGCCATGTTCTACCTAGCAACGATGGTTGCCACATGGTTCTCGGTCTTCAAAGGCTTCTACACCACACCCGCCGCACTGTTCAACATTCGCGTTGCAACAGCGGATGTGCACGGGTATGCACTCCCGTCTTTCTGGATGCCCTCTGCTGAAGCTATCAGAGGATCTTACTACCGAGGCAACCTAAACAACCTGTTCGTAACCTACGCAGGTGAGTGGACCCCAGTAATTGGGAATTACATCTACTGGTACGTCGTCTCATCGCTCTTCTTCATCGGATGGGCGATGATAATGCGACGTCTATGGGTAGACATAGAGGTTCTGCCGTTCCCACATGCTCAAGGTTGGGTGACAGCTGAGATAGCTTTAGCCGCCTACGAGAAGAAGCCGGACACAAGGAGGAGAGTCTTCCTCATCACAACGATCTTAGGCATAATCTTCTACATACCATACATGGTATACTCAGCCTATCCAGGGTTCCCAGACTTCTACGGTTGGCTGAAAGGCGCAAACTTTACGACGTGGGCAACTGGGAACTGGGAGCTTACAGGTGCATTTCCTTCGATTCAGAGTTCAATTGCAGCTCCGATGACCATTCAAACCGACCCCCTCAAATATGCCTTCTTCTTCCTAGCGCCTTTAGACAGCTTATTATCCATGTGGATAGCTACCCTTGGAATTTCGATGATACTTCCCCAAATACTGAGCTACTTCGGATACTACAGCGGAATATACACCGGCGGCATCTGGGACAAACAAGGCATGATATACTTTGCGGACCCTCTCTGGGTCGACACATTCTCACATGGCATCGGCCTAGGTATCCTAGTCTTCATGGTCTTGATAAACTGGAAGTACTTTGCCACAACGATCAAGCAAGCTGCCAGCGGCGAAACACCAGCCACAGATGTGTCCTATAGGCTAGGCTACTTGCTCGTCGCAGTAGGCGCAATAGGCCTGATCGCGCTCTTCGTTGTAACTGGCGTCGACATCGGAGACTCGATACTAGGTTTACTCATAATACTGCTGCAACTCATCGTTCTGACACGCGCCAGAGCATACGCGGCGAACATCGCATTCTTTAGAGGCTCCTACTTCACTAAGCACTTCTGGGGTCCAACAATGCCTCCTGCACCAGAGTTCCCAGCCGGTAAATTATTCATGAGCACTCATACGCACCGATGGGGCACAGGATGTGACACTTTCGGTCCCTACTACTCCTCAATGATGGGCACTATGGACGGCTTCAAGGTAGGAAGCATGGCAGGGCTGCATCCATCCTCAGTGTTCAAGCTATGCCTAATAGGCAGCATCATAGGGGCCATCATTGTTGTACCTTTGACCTTCGTGGTGTGGCATGCCTATGGCTTCATGGAACTGCCAGTGGCGAAAGAATGGGACTACTTCTGGGACGGGGATTCTGGTGGCTACAACGCTAGACCAGCAGTACTCTTCAGTGTACATGGCTGGGTTGGGTTCCTGCTATCCGGCGCTCTTCTCTTCCTCAGAATGAGATATGTCTGGTGGCCTATCGAACCGCTCGGTCTCTTCCTAGGCACAGCCGAGACCATGGCATGGCATATAGGACCGTTCACTCCGCTGATCGTCTGGATTGTCAAGTACACCCTCATCAAAGTCGGCGGCAGAAAAGCATACGACGAGGTCGGGATCCCGGCGGCCTTCGGCATAATAGCAGGCGAGATGATCGGCATAGTCCTAGTGAGCGCCATAAACATATTCAGGTACGTCGCCTTTGGTGGTTAGCGCGACCACCTTACGCCTCTCCTCTTTTTTTTATATTCTCTCTCTTTCTGTATACTCCAGGGTTAGGCGTCGAACAAAGGATGCCGTCTGTCGCGCACTCGCTTCTCTACCTATGATAGTCCATGGCAACAGGCTCTTTGAAGCCAATTTTATTGAATACTCTTCAGAGGTAGCATCCCTGATAGAGTACAATTCGTTTTCGGTTATTATTTTATTGCCTGAATATTTATATATGAAATAGATACGTTCTTGAGCAGGACCGTATATCTCTTTTTGACGGATAATGTTATCAACTCTTTCTTCGTAACGTATGGGGTCGTTATAGACTTCTAGCCGTTCCTCGACAAAATCAAGGAACTCTCTAATGTCTCTTTCCTTGATCTTCACTGGAATATCGAGAGTCCATGCGCCTTCTCGCGCCTTCTCCCTTGAGGTTACGATGAACCTTCTAAGCAATGAAGGGGTTGCCATAATAGACGCTTTGGATGCAGGTATTATAGACCCCAAGACAGAAGCCGATATAGAGAAGCAAAGGGCGAGTATGCCCCAGAAAGCTTCGACCTTATACCTCAAAATCGGCGGAGAGGGTAAAAAGTATAAGAAAATGCAGCTGGTCATCCCGAGGACGTAGCCTAGACTTCCTGCAATGAAGGCCATTATCAGTGCCTCGCAAGCAAAGATGGCTGTTACGTGTGATGGATTCAGCCCGACGGTTGACATGACAACTACCTCTCGTCTTCGCTCATAGACTACGTTCAACATCATTATCCCAACATTCAGAACCATCAAGGCTAACAATATAGTGCTTTCAGTAAACCCACGAATGACCTGATAATTACCGACGTATAGGTGTTTTATTTCGTTGTTTACAGAGGTGTAGGTTTCAATGCGTGGGAAGATGAGTACAAGTTCTCGTGCCAGAGAATCGATGTCTTCTTTCATACGAGTCTGAACAATTACTCTTGAGACAACAATGTTTAACCGAAGTGCCGAAGCAGTCTCGCTCAGCATTATCACCACGTTCTCAGGCGCAACATAGCTGGGAAGATAGACTAGACCGCCCATCGTCTCCAGAACACGAATCTCCTGAGGGATCATTGGATCTCCATTCAGATCCTTTATTCCGCCAAGTTCTCTGCCGTTAAAGACTCCGATCACTACAAAATCTTGATCGTGGAACCTTACTGTGTCGTTAACATCCATATGTAACGCTTCTTTCGCCTCTTTACTGATTAATATACCATTAAAATCCGAATCGCAAAGGAACCTTCCTGCCCCTTCTTCCTGAGCTATGATCTGATCAATCTTTGTTATGTTAGTTTCAAGTGTAGGTGATACTCCCAACACACCAGAAACACTATAGTTTAAGCTTGGATCAGTACCAAAGAGCATCCCTATGGGAGGTGGCGGGGTGCCTATCTGAGGAACGTTCTTTAACAGAGGAACAGTCAGAAGAACCTCCGGTCTTTTACTAAGCCACTGGGTAATCACCGAATCAACGGGTCCAAATGGATAAATACGGGGGTCTGACGCTTGCTGACATACGAACATTCCCTCAGAGGGAGCCTCTCCTGGTTCTTGGTCGACAACAAATCCTCCCTCGTAGGAATATGAAGTCGTAAATATGAACGCGAAAACTGATACTAACATGAAAACCGTTGTCAAAAAGGTCCTAAGCTTTCTCCTCTTCAGATTATCAGCTGCCAATGAAAAAGCTGCTAGTATAGCACTTCTTATAGAGAGACTACGTCTGTTAGTTTTCTCGCCATAAGTGTATGGTCCATTTATCAGGAAAATCCCCAAGCCAATTGAAGCAATTGACAACAGAGGAATAACGAATGACTCTAAGAATGTCCCCTTTAAGGGGTTGTAGAACGGGTTTTGGATGAACTTGTAACCTGGATAGGCAAAGTAAAGCAAAATGATGAGAAAGCCGTAGAAGACTATGCTAGTAACGATTCTTTTGCGTTTATCCTTAGAGAATATGGCGCCCAAAGCAGATGACGTGACTGCCATAAACGGCGTTATGAAATAAATCGACAAAACAGAATTCTGAAACAAGCTAAAAAACGCTTTTCCAACGTCTTCAAGGATTAAGTGTGATTCATAGAGATCAGCTTGGGCTCCAACATAATCACCACCAGATATAGAAGATTGTGCCTTCCACAACAGTTCTTCAGCAGAGGATATTCTAACCCTTTCGTATGAACTTAGGACGCCGATCTCTTCTGCCACCAATCTAGCGTAATCTATGTATCTAGGCATCATTATACTGGATTCAACATCCAACCTGGCATTCCTTAAGTTTTTGGCTACCAATTCGCCTTGGCTTAGGTTAAAATACCCACCTTCAATAGGAATAGAAAAGTTGGCGGTCCACTCAATATTTTGATACCTGAAACCTCCCTCAAGTACTTTGTATACCACTATCTCAATCTTGACTCCCATGTTTGCGGGGACTACAATAGTTCTGTTCTCAATTCCAGACCTTCCTTCCCACCACTGCCTGAACGAGCCCGTTAATTCTAAAAGCCCTTCTTCGTCAATCACATTACAAGAGAAGATAGAATCATCAAAAGAGAAAAAAGGATCTTCAAAGGCGTTGATAGATGCGCCAGGGAGAACTGAGAATGAAAGGTAACATGGGAAGTCTTGCACGGAAACTTCCTTCGATACCGGAACATAATCAATACCCGGTGTTGACACATCGTCACAATAGACATAGAAGGTATACCCACTGTAACTTTCGACATATGCCTCAAAGATGCCTGATTCGTTGGTCTGAGCAATAATTCTTTGCTGCGCCATTAGATTTCTGAGATCGATCAACTGCCACGGTCGCATCGTATCGTTGGTAACTGCAATCTGGGCCCCAGGTATAGGCAGGTGAGTCTCAAAGTCAATGACGTTGCCATATACCTTCGTTGTCCTAGCTATCTCTGCTTGGGTCATGTTGACTCTTGATGTTGAGATCATGAAGCATAAGAGAAGCATAGGCAGCAGATATTTAAATTGGCGTAATCTCCAGAACGAGATCCCGTGGCAGTCAGGAATCTTCATGCAATTTACCTTCGGTAACTAGACCGATTTAAATGTTTCCGCGAAAGGATAGGCTTATCTGTCTCTTCTTTAATATGCGGTTCCAAGGTGAATTCAGAATGGTAAAACTATCCATCTGTATTGAGATGATTTTCAGGGAGCTCCCATTTCTAGACAGAATAGATGCCGTGTCCGAGGCGGGTTTTCCTGCCTTCGAGTTCTGGGGCTGGCGATCTAAAGACATTAAGGGAATTCTGAATAGGAAGAAAGAGCGTGGATTAGCTGTCTCCTCGTTCGGCGTTGAGCCTGCGGGAAGAATAGTTGATTACAGCACAAAGGATGAGTTTGTAAAAGGAGTGAAAGATTCAATCAACACGGCTCACAAATTGGAATGTACCAGGCTCATAGTAACAACTGGCAACGAGATGAAGAATGTCCCAAGAGAAACTCAGCACGAAAATATCGTTAGATGCCTGAAAGAAGCCTCCAAACACGCCGAAAAGGCCGACGTGACATTGGTACTTGAACCGTTGAATGTACTGGTCGACCATAAGGGCTACTACTTATACTCCTCCAGTGAGGGTTTTGAGATTCTTAGAAAGGTGAATAGTCCGAATGTTAAGCTGCTGTACGACATCTACCATCAACAAATAACTGAAGGCAACCTCATCGACACAATCACAAGGAACGTAGGCCTGATAGGCCACTTCCACTCGGCCGATGTCCCTGGGAGACACGAATTCGGAACGGGCGAGATAAACTATACCAATGTGCTCAGAAAGATTGACAAGCTTGGATACGACGGTTTCGTCGGCCTCGAATTCATGCCCCTCAAAGACCCCAAGGAAGCACTCAGAAAAGTCAAAGAGGTCATAGAACATGCAAGCTAAGTTCAAGGAAACAAAGAAAGTATTGTCTTAGGAGAATCTAAATAGTATTCTTATCACTCTTTGTTTCCCCTTCCTTTTAAGACCTGCTGAGATGTTCTGGCATTCCTTTTTAAGCAAGCGTCTTGATAAATCCTACCACAAACCAGCAAGTAAGAGTGACCTATCAGAATGAACGATGTCGCCGTGGGATCATTCCTGTTTAACTGCTTCTACATGGCGGCTATGGGTTTTGTATCTTCAATCCTTCCATTATATGCCACAGAGCTCGGAGCTGATGTGACTACTATTGGTCCAATTTGGACCCTAGCCTTTCTTGCCAGTTTTCTTATGGCTCTATTTTGGGGCAGCCTTTCCGACCGAAGCGGAAGGAGAATGCCACATATAATCATTGGCACAGCGGTCCTATCTTTAATCTGTCTTCTCTACACGGTTGTTGGGAACCAATACTCCTTGGGTGCAGTCATGATTCTTGGGGAAATAGTGGGTTCATCGCAATCGTTCCCCATATTTATGACCCTTGTTAGCGAACTTACTAAGGCAGAGAGAAGGGGAAGGTCGATGGGGCTTTTCTGGATGGGCGGATCTGTGGGCTGGGCACTCTCGGTCTCTGTTGCAGGCTTCATAGCTGAGCAATATGGGATTAGAAGCGGCTTCTACCTTTCTTCAGTTTTTTATGTTCTAAGCTTGATCGTAGCTAAATACTTCTTGGGTGCACATGCAAAGGGTACTCCCACGGAAAGGCAGGTTAGCTTCGGAGAGGCTCTGAAAGATTTCAGACGGTTCGGTTCGCCTTTTCTGATTTTCTGGGTGGCTACAATATGCTTCTACATAGGCGACATTGTAAAAGTCTCATATGTCCTCATATTCTTCGAATGGGAGATTGGCCTAAACCGAGCCTTGGCAACGCTGATTCTCTCTCTTGGGACATGGGCTGAGATACCGTTGCTCCCTGTCCTTGGCGCCTTATCAGATAAGATCGGAAGGAAACCGCTTCTGCTACTTGGCTTATCTACATTTTCTGTCTTCTATGTCCTAATGTCCTTCTCTCAGAACTACGTTCATGCGGGGCTGACAATGCTTCTCTTCGGTATAATATGGGGGTCATTTACGTCGGCTAGTTCAGCCCTTGTTGGAGACATGATTGAGGAGCGACGCCGAGCGAAGGCCATGAGCCTTTACAATTCAGCCTTCTCATTAGCTAGTATAATTGGTCCTACCTTGATGAGCCTTTCAATCCTAAAGACCGATTATAGAACAGCCTTCATCATAATTGCCACGATTCTAGTCGGTGGTTTTCTTATTGTGCTTTTTGGCGTTCACACAAAGGGCGCCAAGTTCAAACGACCGCAGAACACAGAGCCGGAAAAATCGTTTAATAGTAGGTCTAGCATTGATTAAATGGAGGAAAATAGTATTAAAGACGGGGTCAGGCCTTGCTAAACTTGTTCAGGCGTTCAAGAAAACCATCAAGAGAGCCATCACAGAAGGGCTGGGGACCAGATGCCTCTCAAAGGCAACTAGATGTATTCCAGCCGCCTACACAAGAGAAGAAGCCTGTACCGACTTGGATGGAATCAATTAACCAGCTCGAAAGCCAGGTAAACGAGGAGCTCAAATCTTTCGAATCTTACGTCAAAGAGATAAAGGAAACATCGCTCAAGCTGGAACAGCTAACGAAGATGCTTCAATCTGGGGAAATATCTGAAAATGTGCATAGGCTTATCATGGATGATCTTGGCAACCATCTTTCTAGGTCAGTCGAGGAAATTTTCAGGTTGAGAGAAATGTTAGAGCTAGCGAAGGCAAAGGCAAAGCTTGAATGGGCAAAGGAGAAGGTAGGACTAACAGAATTTGAGAGTGAAGAGACCAGGAGCATCCTCCAATATGATGGCTATGTGAAGGGCCACATGGACCTGATAGCCCAAACCTCCACGTGGGAAAACTTGATGTCAAGGATTGATGCCACCCTGTCATCCTTAACGATAGATCAAGAAGCCTCAATTATTGAGCGATACCTAACCTTTATCAAAGAAAAGTTCTCTTCAGAAACAGGATTAGAAGAAGTCAACAGGGTCAAGGCAGTGTGTCAGGGTCGTCTAAATTCGATCTCAGAAAGGTGGGCCACCGATAGACGTGATAAGATCGAGCAGGCTGTCAACCTTGAGCTTAAGTCCTCTCAGTTAAAAGAGGACCTAAAGGAGGTTGAGGTTAGGTTTTCCATCGGCGAACTCGATCAAAGAACGTTCGAGTACAAGTTAAGCGCTCTACAGGCATCCTCGAAGAGAGTTGCGAAGGAAATATCTGACATACAAGCCTATATCGACGACATGGACATGAAGATATTCAGATGCTCAGAGCTATTAAGAGAGAGCGAGTGAAGAGGCGTGACCTGAGCTCGGGAATTGCCTCTCCATCAGATAGGTTAGCGATGCGCAACCTTCTAGGAATGAACTGAGCTGAGGATAATGTTTTTATTAGCTTCTTTTCATGTAGCTGTTAACCTGTTGGAGGTATTCCAGTGAGCTTAGTTGGCAAGAAAATGAGGCTCGCACGGATTTTCAAAGAGGACGAGAAAGCATTCGTAATCGCTATGGACCATGGGGTAGAGTTGGGACCTGTGAGTGGACTTGAAGATATAAGATCAACAATCAAGAAGGTTTTGGTCGTTGACTGTAAACCCGACGCTCTGCTGATGACCCCTTCTATGTTAAGGTTGTGCCATCAAGAGCTGACGGGCAAGGTTGGAGTCATCACTAGGCTAGACGGCGCCACAACAACGATGGGCCCCGACATAACGAATTACAGGCTAATCTCTTCAGTTGAAGAGGCTTTGGTTTGCGGCGCAGATGCGGTTGCTTCAATGGCTTTTGTAGGCGTGGAAAACGAGTCTCAGAACCTAGAGAGGATTGGAAAGGTCTCTCAAGAGTGCCTAAAATTCGGGATGCCACATGTAGTTGAAGCTCTTCCCCCGGAGATAGTTGAACATCATTTTAAGCCAAAGGCTAGATGGCGGTGGCCCGACCCTGAGCACGTGAAGTTCGTGGATAGAGTGGCAGCTGAATTGGGTGCCGATGTGGTCAAGTCATATTATACAGGTGACATGGAGACCTTCAGGGAAGTAGTCAAGTGTTGCCCTGTTCCGATAATAGTGCTGAGCGGCCCAGGTGCAAGCGATCCAGAAGGGTTATTGAAGATAACCCAAGAGGCAATAGAGGCAGGGGCAAGAGGCGTAATAATGGGCAGAAATGTGTTCGGACACAAGAACCCTGCCGCAATGGTGAAGGCAATCTCAAGAATAATACATGAAAGCGAAAGCATCGAAAACGTAAAGTCAAGCGTTCTGTGAAGATGAGCCTTTCAAATGAGAGGGCGGCAAAGGGCACGTCTTGTGATAAGAAACAACATTGCAAGTGAGGAAGAAACTTGCCAACCAGAGAGAAGTATGTTGCCACGATCGATCAAGGCACAACAGGCACAAGAGTTGTGTTTTACGATCACTATGGTACTCCAGTCGCATACGCTTACAAAGAGCACGCGCAGATCTATCCAAGACCAGGATGGGTTGAGCAGAACCCAGTGGAGATATGGGAGAACACTCGGCTGTTAATCAAGCAGATTTTGAAGACCTCCAAAATAAGCCCAAGCGAAGTTCTGGCTCTAGGCATTACCAATCAAAGAGAAACCACAATTCTCTGGGACAAAAAAACTGGCAACCCCATTTACAACGCAATTGTATGGCAATGCCGGAGAACGGCTCAACTTATAGACAAATTGAAACAAGACGAATACGACGGAACAATACATGAGAAGACTGGGTTAATTCCCGACGCGTATTTTTCAGGGACAAAGATTCAATGGATAATGGAGAATGTTCCCGGAGCAAGACAAAAAGCTGAGAGAGGAGACATATTCTTTGGGACTGTAGACACATGGTTACTCTGGAAGCTCACCGGGGTACATGCCACTGATTACTCGAACGCTTCCAGAACAATGCTCTTCAACATCAAGCAGATGGATTGGGATGACGAACTGCTTGAACTATTAGGCGGGATACCTAGAGACATACTTCCCCTCCCCAAACCTTCAGCCAATAAAGACATTTACGGTTACACCCGAAAGGAGATCTTTAATGGAACAGAAATACCAGTAACTGGTGTTCTCGGTGATCAGCAAGCTGCGTTGTTCGGTCAGGTGGGTTTTAGGCCTGGAGACATCAAGACCACCTATGGGACGGGAAACTTCATTCTCATGAACACAGGTGAGGAACCATTCCTATCGAGGCATGGGCTTCTCACCACGATAGCCTATGGAATTAATGATGAGCCAGTGGTTTATGCCCTTGAAGGGAGCATTTTTATTACCGGTGCAGCGGTTCAATGGCTAAGGGACAACCTGAAGATCGTCAACACCGCACAGGAGACTGAGCAGATTGCTCAGACCGTCCAAGACAATAATGATGTATATTTCGTGCCAGCCTTTGTTGGGTTGGGAGCTCCTCATTGGAACATGTATGCAAGGGGGTTGATCATAGGCCTTACTAGAGGCACAACAAGAGCTCACCTGATCCGTGCAACACTAGAGTCTGAGTGCTACCAAACCAGAGATGTGCTTGAGGTTATGCAAGCTGAATCGAACATGGCTATCAACGAGGTGAAAGTAGACGGGGGAGCAGCAAACAACAATTTCATGATGCAGTTCCAATCTGACATCCTAGGCATACCAGTCATAAGACCAAAGGTAACTGAGACCACTTCACTGGGGGCGGCCTATGCCGCCGGCCTAGCAGTTGGCTTCTGGGAGAACCTGGAAGAGCTAAGGGAGAAATGGAGGGTGGAGAGGATATTCGAGCCGAAGATGGAGAAGCCAGTGAGGGAAAGGCTGTACAAACGATGGAAACAAGCTGTCAAACTTGCTAAGAGCTGGCCAAGAGAGGCTGAAACAGAGGTTTAGGATCATGCCCGTAATATTCACCCCTTCTCCTCAAGCAACCTAGAACAGTGATCATCAATAGAGGCATGTATCTTATGAGTTGTGAGTGGATTTTTTTCTATTACTCGGAGGTTTTCTGTGCCTAAAACTGAAAGGATAGTCATCATAGGCGCAGGCATTATAGGCGCGTGCATTGCAAGGGTTTTGTCCAGATATCAGAGTCTTGAGGTTCATCTTCTAGAGAAAGAAGTCGATGTCGGTTGGGGTTCAAGCAAAGCTAACACCGCGCTAATACATGCGGGCTATGACGATGATCCTGGAAGATTCCCTGTTAGGGCTAGGATGTGCGTTAAGGGAAATGCCTTGTGGAGGAAATGGACAAGAGAGCTAAGTATTCCTGCCAACTGGCCTGGAGATCTTGTGATTGCGGTGGAAGAAAGCGAAACTAAGACACTTGAGGAACTAGAGGAAAGGGGAAGACAAAACGGAGTCCCAGAGACTAGAATCATCCAAGATAGAAGAGAACTAGAAGAACTGGAACCAAACATAACACCAAACGCGATCTCAGCCTTGTACGCCCCTTCAGCAGGCCAGATTAGGCATAGTGTTGAAGCTGTGATTGTTGTTGTAGAGAATGACGTTGACAATGGAGTTAGGCTTCATCTTGCCACGGAGGTAGAAGATGTTCGAGTCAAAAATGGTCATGTTATAGACGTTGAGACAGATCATGGGCGATTCGAAGCGGACTGGGTGATCAACGCGGCTGGTTTGCATGCGGACGTGATCAGTAATATGGTTGGCATCGACCATTTCCGGATTCACCCAAGGAGAGGAGAATACCTGCTTTTCAGCAAAGATGCTTATCCGAAGACCAGAAAGATCTTGTTTCCCGCACCAACACAGTATTCCAAGGGGGTCGTCGTCACAACAACGGTAGATGGTAACCTGATGTTGGGTCCAAATTCTCAGGACTTGGGTAAAGAAGAAAGCGAGGCGACCAATACAACCTCCGGGGGCCTCGAATTCGTGTGGAAAGAGGCCCATAGAATCGTAAACTCACTTCCTCCGAGAGACAAGGTCATAAGGACTTTTGCTGGGCTTAGAGCTGAACCCGAACCAACGGCGGATTTCATAATCAAAGCTTATGATGAGGTTGAAGGTTTTATCAACGCAGCTGGAATAAGATCGCCCGGTCTCACCTCGGCGCCAGCAATTGCCCAAGAGATCGTAGAGATCATGAAAGATAGAGGAGTCAAGCTTGTCAGAAAGAAAAGATGGAATCCTTACAGAGAAAGACCGAAAGCATTCAGGGAAGTAGGCTACAGAGAAAGAGACAAGCTGATCAAGAGTAACCAATTGTACGGCAAGATGATTTGCCAATGCGAACTGGTCACAGAGGCAGAGATCGTTGAAGCTATAAGAAGGGGAGCCACAAGCCTGGACGGGGTTAAATTCAGAACGCAAGTCATGATGGGTGAATGCCAAGGTTCATTCTGCGAATTCACAGTAGCACAAGTCTTGGCAAGGGAAATGGGCATGCCAGTGTGGGCTGTTACTAAGAGTGGTCACGGATCGGAGATCGGAATAGGCGACATCACAGTTCTCCTCAAAGAGAGGGAAGCGGAGGAAGAATGAAGAAACACTTAATAGACGTCTTAGTTCTTGGGGCCGGCGCCGGTGGATTGGCAGCTGCCTCTAAAGCAAAGGAACTTGGAGCAAAAAATGTAGTTTTGTTAGACGAAAAAGAGGACTTTGGCGGCGTACTACCACAGTGCATACATCCCGGTTTCGGGCTTCAATACTATAGGGAGGATTTGACAGGTCCAGAATTCGCTATCAGACTCTACGAAAGGACGAAGAGCCTCGGCGTCAAGATTTATAACTCGACCTATGCGATGGAATTGCTCGCACAATATGACTGTAGGATAGTCAGAGCAGTCGGTCCGGAAGGGGTGATCGAGTTTCGCCCCAAGACAGTGATCTTTTCCACAGGTGCCAGGGAAAGACATGCCTTCGAGATTGGAATTGTAGGCTACAGACCTATTGGTGTCTATACAGCAGGCCAAGCTCAGACCATGATGGACCTTTACGGGGTCATGCCAGGAGAGAACGTGGCAATAATAGGTTCAGGAGATGTGGGATTGATCATGGCTAGAAGACTGGCCTTGCAAGGAGCCGATGTAAAGGCCGTCATAGAGTTATTGCCCTACCCCGGAGGCTTAGCTAGGAACATTCAGCAATGTCTGATTGATTTTGGCATTCAGCTGTGTCTCAGCCACAGAGCGACAAGAATACTCGGGAAAAGACGGGTCAGAGGGATAGCTGTGGTCAGGGTTGATGAGAATCTCAGGGAGATAGAGGGAACAGAGTTTGAGGTTCCATGCGATACGGTCATCGTATCTGCGGGCCTGATACCGAGGGTTGAATTGTTGGAACGAGCCGGGGCCCGCATGGATCCAGCAACAAGAAGTGTAGTCGTGAATGAACTTTTGGAGACTTCCATACTAGGCGTATATGCAGCGGGAAACGCCCTGGTCATAAATGATCTTGTCGATTATGCTGCGATACAAGGGGAAAGGGCAGCAACGAGTGCAGTTGACTATATCAGAAATGGGGGTTCTCCTTCGGTGGGTTGGAAGCCAGTTATCAGGGGCAGAAATATAAGACTTATAGTGCCGCATTATGTGAGCGGTCATAGAGACGTGTCCTTCTACGGAAGGATCATGCAGCCTGAAGAAGAGGTACGTATCAAGATACCAGAGATCAAGACAGAGCTCCACCGAATAGGAGTCAAACCGCCTGAGATGCTCACGTTCACAATCTCAAAGAGGAAATTCGAGAAACTGGGAGACAACAAACTGACGGTTTCTGTTGAGCCAATAAACTGAGGCGACATCATGAACGAGAGAACCCAGAAGGTAAAAATATTATGTATTGTCTGTCCTACGGGTTGCGAACTCGAAGCAGTGAAAAAAGAAGGAACAAACGAAATCATCAGCATAGAAGGTTCTAGATGCCCCAAAGGAAAAGAGTATGCCAACCGAGAAATAGCTGATCCACGAAGGGTTCTCATAACTGTCGTAAATGTTAAGGGAGGACGTCTGCCCATAGTCTCGGTCAAAACGGCCAAGCCTATTCCGAAACACATGCTGTCAGATGCTGTTAGAGCTGTCTCTAGGATCGAGGTCGATGCACCCGTGAATGCCGGGGATATTATCATCAATAATCTTCTGGGCACAGGAATTCCTGTCATAGCCACGAACAACATAGGAAAGACTGATTAACCCATCTCATTATGGAAGATAGTTGACCAATTAACGAAGAAACCCAAAGGAGCTTGAGGAAGGATGAGCCACCTTGATCTGTTTATGTCAGCGACGAAGACTTTCGGTGGTCTTCAAAAGGAACTTGCAGACGCCGATTATATCATAGTTGGAGTCCCCTTTGACGCCACGAGTACATATAGGTCCGGGTCAAGATTCGCGCCACATGCAATCAGAGAAGCCTCCCTTAACATCGAAACTTATAGTTTCAGAACAGGGATTGATCTAGAAGAGCTGAAATTACATGACGCTGGAGACCTACATGTGACGGGAGACGCAGACGAAACGTTGAAAAGGCTGAAACTGGTGACCAACGAACTCATAAGTCGTGGCAAGACACCAGTCTTTCTGGGGGGTGAACATACTATAACGCTTGGCGCCGTAGAAGGCATCGGTGGGGACCTCGCCTTGGTGTGCTTTGACGCACACTTGGACCTCAGAAATGAATATATGAGCCAAACTGTTTGCCACGCAACTGTCATGCGCCGTGTAAGTGAAATGGCTAGGCTCTCTCGTATAGTTGAAGTCGGGATCCGGGCTGCGTGCAAAGAAGAGATTGAATACGCTGAAGACAAGAAGATCGACTATATAACTTCGTATCAAATCATGCAGGCTGGCGTAGAAAAGACTGCTAACAAAATTGATGCCCTCCTAGCTGGTTGTGACAGAGTATATCTGACTGTCGACATGGATGTCTTAGACCCGGCTTTTGCGCCAGCAGTCCAGAACCCCGAACCCGAAGGCTTATCCATACACATACTTCTCAACCTTCTTACAGAGTTGTGCGACCGTCGAATAGTTGCCTTCGATCTGGTTGAGGTTGCGCCTCACTATGACTCGGGAACAACCGCGATACAAGCTGCAAAGATCATCTTTGAAATTCTGTCCCATATTCACAGAAAACAGGAAAAAAACGTTGGTTAAAACGTAGATGGCAATCGAGGATTCGCGCACACCAAAGGATCAACCTTTCTTGAGCCATTAAGGGGAACGTCACTATAAGTCAATAAGCAATATTAATTAAGCGGCGCATACCTATGTGACTCACAATAGATACCGGCGGTGAAACTGTTTGGCTGAGAACATACTTGAGGTGAAGAACCTTTCAATCGATGTTTCAGGTAAGAGGATCCTAGAAGACATCAACCTCGATGTTCCGACCGGTGAAGTTCATGTTCTTTTTGGGCCAAATGGTTCAGGCAAAAGCTCGCTTATAATGACCATTCTCGGTTTTCCCTCCTACAAGGTCGCATCCGGCGAGATCTGGTTCAAGGGAAAAGACGTAACCTACCAACCTGTAAATGAAAGGGTAAAACTGGGCATGAGCGTGGCCTTCCAGAACCCCCCAGTAATCAGAGGCGTAAAGCTAGGCGGTATAATAGACTACTTGGCTCCAAATAAGGAGAAAGTAGCCGACTTAGTTGAGAAAGTGAAGTTCCCACCCGAATTCCTCAAGAGAGATGTCAACCTTGGATTCTCGGGAGGAGAAGTCAAAAAATCGGAGGTCCTCCAAGTTCTTGCACAGGGAGGTGACTTCGTCATGCTTGATGAACCGGACTCAGGAGTCGATGTTGAGAACCTGCAGCTGGTGGGGAAGATTATCCACGAGGCGTTGGCAGACCGTTCAGCCTTGATAATTACGCATCTCGGTCACATTCTTCGCTATATAAGCGCCGACAGAGCTCATGTCCTCATAGGCAACACAGTGGCCTGTTCTGGCGAACCAGTGAAGATTCTTGGTCAAATACTAAATGAGGGATACGCTTGGTGCATGAAATGTCCGAAATTAGGGAAGCCGCATCGAGAGCAAGGGATAAACCCGCTGCACTAGGCCCCGATGTCGACATAAACAAGTTCTCAAGGCAATCCAGGAAATGGAAGCCTTGCCTTCTTTCGCGTCTTCCTGAGGACGTGCTTAAACGCGCCTTTGAAGTGGGCATAATTGCCGAAGAGAAGTCGCGTTCCGGTACGTATTTTCAGCTCGACCATTCAGTGATCTCCGAGGCTGTTCAAAGCATGTTTGAGGGCAAAGTTGAGATCATGAGCACAAAAGACGCGCTTGAGAAGCATAACTGGCTTAAGGACTATTGGTGGAAACTCGTGAAGGTTGACACAGATAAATATACGGCTGCTGCGGAGACAAGTTGGGATCAAGGCTACTTCGTAAGAGTCTTAGAAAATCAGAAAGCGGTGATTCCAGTTCAGGCATGCCTCTTCATCTCAACCAACAACCTTAACCAAAATGTCCACAACATAATCATCGGGGAGCCTGGTTCAGAGGCTCAACTCATAACCGGATGCACCGTACACCCCAATGTTCACAGCGGACTTCATGTCGGCGTCTCCGAGTTCTTCGTGAAAGAAGACGCCAAGCTTACTTTCACAATGATTCATAATTGGGCTGAGGATTTCAATACGCGGCCTAGGACTGCTGCTCTCATCGAGGATAATGCTGTCTTCGTAAGCAACTACATGTGTTTCAAACCAGTCAAGAGCCTACAGA